>Ga0134121_10000745_pt1 | contig 34262 bp, 12 predicted proteins | sample KB301_FD_96463 | JGI IMG/M metagenome (GOLD analysis project Ga0134121, IMG submission 96463) | Terrestrial soil microbial communities without Nitrogen fertilizer from Kellogg Biological Station, Michigan, USA - KB3-0-1 | ecosystem: Environmental > Terrestrial > Soil > Unclassified ...
GGTCTGCTCGCGCAGCGTGATGAAGGTGTTGATGATGAAGGTGTCGTCGCCGTCGCCGCCGTGCAGGAACAGCTTGGCGGCGTTGTGGTTGACCTCGAACTTGTCGTTGCCGTCCTCGCCGTAGACCACCATCACGGCCGAGACGCCGTTGGTCATGTTCCGGGTGTCCGCGATCGGCACGCCCTCGGGGAACTCGATGGTACGGTTGTCGGGATCGGGAACCTGCGGCACGGTGCCGACGGTGAGGGTGTCCTCGCCCAGGCCCATGTGCACGATCACCGGCACCGCGGTGTCGTCCGAGTAGACGAAGTCGTCGCCGCCCAGCGTGTTGATGTTGACGCGGTTCACCTTGCGGTGGATCACGGTCTCGCGCCCGCTGCTGGCGGCGGCGCCGACCTGGATCATCGCGGCGGTGACGTGGCCCGAGGCGCGGTCGAGCATCACGTCGTCGCGCTGCTCGGTGCCGAAGAGATACAGCTCGTTGAAGCCCGAGGTGCCGCCGCTGTCCTCGACCGCGATGCGCGAGCCGGTGTCGCCCTTGAGGTTGAGGATGTAGTACTCGTTCTTGCCGGCTTCGGCGTTGTCCGGCGAGGTGATGTTGGCGGCGTTGTCGAGCAGCGCGTAGCCGTGCCAGTCGGTGACCGCGACGTCGTCCTGCCCGGCGACGTGGATCAGGTTGTCGCGGTCGTTGAGGACGATGGTGTTGTTGCTGTCGCCGCCCTTGAGGTTGGCGTTCTCGAAGATCAGCTGGCCGCCGATGTCGCGCAGCGTCTCGACCTCGGCACCGCTCGCCCAGGTGTCGCCGGTGCCGGTGAGCTCGGTGACGAACGCCACCGGGAACAGCGCGTCGAGCGGCTCGCGCTCGGCGTCCTCGGCCTGGCTGCCCTTGCCGAGCCCGGCGATCTTGCCGACGACAAGGTGGTCGCCGAACAGGCCCATGTCGGCGTCGTTCGCCTCGATCAGCGTGTCGATGCCGCCGGCGTCGCGGAAGATGTCGACGCCGCGCAGGCCGGAGACGGTGTCGTTGCCGAGCCCCGAGTCGAGGAAGTCGTTGAACGCCGAGCCGATCAGGCGGTCGTCGCCGTCGCCGCCGTTGAACTCGATCGCCACCAGGTCGCGATTGTCGTCGGGCGCGTTGCGGTCGTTCGCCACGCTGCCTGCATCGAGGATGTCGTTGCCGCCGTGGCCCAGGATCTCGAGGCGGTCGAAGGTGCCGGTGGCGCCGCCCACGCGCAGCGGGTTCGACAGCTTGAAGCTCATCACCCCGTTCGCGCCCATGTCGCGCGTGATGTTGACCTCGCCGCCGGAGGCGTTCACCACGAAGGTGTCGTTGGCCAGGGACTGATCGCCGTGCACGGTGGCCTGGCCGCCGTGCAGCACGACGTCGTCGGCCGCGAGGTCGTTGCCGTCGGCCGGCACCTCGACCGTCACCGTGTCCTGGTGCAGCAGCGGCACGCCGACCTCGTCGCCGTTCGGATCGGCGACGAACTGCTGGCGGAAGACCGGGTTGCCGTTGGCGTCGAGCACCGGGTGCCCGCCCACCGTCAGCGCCACCGGCGTGGTGATCGGGTTGCCGTCGGCGTCGCGCGGCAGCTTGCCGGTGACGACCTTGGGCTGGTACACCGGGTTGCCGGCATCGTCGAACAGGCGATCGTCGACCACGTGCAGCAGCGGGATTGCGACCGTGCTGGCAGTCGGGTCGGGGGTGAACTGCTGGCGGAAGATCGGCCGGCCGTTGGCGTCGAGCACCGGCTGGCCGGCCGCGGTCAGCGCCGCCGGGACGAACACCGGGTTGCCGTTGGCGTCGTGCGGCAGCTTGCCGGTCACCACCTTCGGCCGGTAGACGTTGTGGCCGGCATCGTCGAGCAGCGGGTCGCCATGGCTGTCCAGGACCTGCTCCAGCACCGGCGCGCCCGCGGCGTCGAGCTGGTAGACCGGGACGTCGACGAAGACCGGGATCTTCTTGCCGTCGGCGTCGAGCTGGCCGGTGTAGACCACTTCGCCCGTGACCGCATCGAGCTTGTGCACCTTGACCGTGTACGGCACCAGCGGCGGGGTCGGGTCGATCGCCTGCACCATCACCGGCGCACCGGTGACGGGGTCGAGCTCGTACACCGGCAGATCGACGAACACCGGGATCTTCTTGCCGTTGGCGTCGAGCTGGCCGGTGTAGACCACTTCGCCGGTGGATGGGTCGAGCTTGTGCACGCGCGTGGTGTAAGGCACCAGAACCGGGGTCACGCCGTCGGCTTCGACCACGCCGATCACCTGGGTGCTCGCGCCAGTCGAGATGCCGAGATCGATCGCCACGTTCGCCACGCCGGCCCGGGTGAGGTCGAACACCTCGATGGTGTCGGCGCCGCTCGAGGCGTTGATCGACACCGATTCGATGCTGGTCATCGCCAGCGTCACGGTGTCCGCGGCGTTGGCCTTGTCCGTGATGCCGAGCGCGAGATCGAGGCCGAAGTCGGAGGCGCTCAGCGGCACGAGGCTGTGGCTGTCCGGATCGGTCAGCGCCAGGCTGGCGGTCGGATCGCTCACCGCCTGCAGCGTGATGCTCTCGTCCGCGCTCGAGGCGGTGGCGAGGTAGCTGTCGGCGCCGTCTCCGCCGCTCACGAAGAGATCGATGCCGTCGCCGTCGGTCCAGTAGATCGCGTCGCTGCCGGCCTCGCCGAACACGCGGTCGAGGCCGGTGTTGCCGGAAAGGTTGTCGTTCCCCGCCCCGCCGAACAGCAGGTCGTCGCCTTCGTTGCCCGACGCCCGGTCGTTGCCGCCCTCGCCGTAGAGCCAGTCGTTGCCGCCCTGGCCCATCAGCGCGTCATCGCCCTCGCCGCCGTGGATGACGTCGTTGCCGAAGCCGGTGGTGATCTTGGCGTCGGCGAAGTCGCCGAGCAGCGTGTCGTTGCCGAGGCCGCCGTCGATATAGTCGTTGCCGGCGTCGCCGAAGATGCGGTCGTTGCCGCCCTCGCCGAACAGGCGATCGTTGCCGGCCAGGCCGAACATCGCGTCGTTGCCTTCGCCGCCGTGCAGCTCGTCGTCGAGCGCGCCGCCGCGCAGCTCGTCGTCGCCCTCGTCGCCGAAGAAGCGCGCGCGGCCCGAGCCCTTGTACACCAGCTGGTCGTTACCCGAGCCGCCGTGCAGCTCGGCGTCCTTGACCACGCCCTCGCCGATGATGATGGTGTCGTCGCCGCCGCCGCCGTCGGCCACGATCTTGCCGACCGAGGCCACCGGGAACAGGCGGTCGTAGATCTTCTTGTGCCCGGGATGCTCGAGATCGTCCTTGAGGACGCTGTCGCCCTCGCCGCTGTAGAACACCCGGTAGTACTCGCCCCCCGGCGTGGCGAGCGAGTTGGTCGCCATGTTCCAGCCGTTGCCGGCGGTAGCCGTGACCTTGCGCACCTCGAACATCTCGCCCGCGGCGCCGTTGACGTCCGGGGCATCGTCGCCGTAGTCCACTCCCGGCTGCGCGCGCGCCCCGGCGTTCGGACCCATGTTGAGCCGCAGGTCGCCGTTGACCAGCTGGCCGAACACCGGCTGCTCTTCCGGCTGGCAGATGATGTCGAACGAGGCGATGACGATCTTCGGCACGATGTCGAAGTGCTCGTCGACGATCGTGATCTCGCCGAGGAAGCCGAGGTCGATGCCGATCCAGAGGAAGGCGTAGAGCTTGGCGTAGATCTCGCCGTGGGTGTCGAAGATGCAGTGCGGCCCCATGGCGAAGCGCTCGGCGAGCTCGCTGAAGCGGATCTTGCCGTCGAAGTTCGGGTCGGCGAGGTTGAAGTCGATGCTCGCGAAGATGCCGCCCTCGACGCCGGCTTCCACCAGCCCGCCGATGCCGAGGGAAGCGCCCGCGGTGAGCGCCGCGGTGAACGACAGCTCGGGGGTGTCGAAGCCGTTCGCCCTGACCTGATCGTCGAGATACAGCCCGTCGAAGATCAGCGGGATGCTCGCGGCGATGTTGCCGGCGCTGTGGTCGTGCCTGATCGCGTCGGTGAATTCGACGATGCCCTGGGTATCGAAGCCGAACGCGAGGTCGAGCGTCGCCGCGACCCGGCCGCCAATCCGGGCGTTCAACCCCGGGAAGATCATGAAGCTCTGCTTGTATTCGAAGTCCAGCACCAGCGGCGGCATGTCGTAGGTGATGAGGTCGGTCACCTGGCCGGTGAGCAGCTTCAGGATGTTCGACGGGCTGGTGAGGATCGGGATGTCGAGCCCGGCCTGCTTCAGCTTGCCGAGCTTGCTCATGAAGCCCTGGGTCTGGCTCGACGCCGGCGCCGACGGCGTGGTGCTGCCCCGCTTCTTCCCGGTCGGGTTGGCGAGCTGCTGGTTCAGGTCGAAGCCGCTGCCGGCGTTCGCGGTGTTGAGCTTCGAGAGCTTGCCGGCGTCGCCCTGCTTGCGCGGATCGACCCCGCCGCCGACCGCCGCCGGCCCGCCGCTCACCACGAAGCTGCCGAAGCCGATCACCAGGTTCTCGCCGTCCGGGATCTCGGCCAGCGCATCGATGGCGTCGAGGATGTCGAACACCGCCTTGATGAACGCCGGGTTGAACTTGCTGCCGCCGAAGGCCGCCGCCAGATCGAGCAGCGTGATGTCCTTGCCGGCGAGGTCCGAGATGCCGGGCAGGCGCATCTGCAGGATGTCGATGATCGGCTGGAGCGGCTCGGTGGCCTCGTGGATCACGTCGAGGATCGGCCCGAGCACGTCGCTGATGAAGCTGCCGAGGTCGAGCGACACGTCGTTGAACTCGACCAGCGGCGCCGAGCCGAAGCTGGTCACGTCGCCCTTGTCGACGCCGGTCAGGTTCTTGTTGACGTCCCAGTCGAAGTGGAACTCGGTGAAGATCCTGGGGAACTGCCCGCCGGAGCCGATCTCGAGCGCCATGTCGAGCCGCGCCTGCGCCTGGATGTGGATGTTGGCGTCGAGCACGCCGGTCGGGCCGGTCAGGCCGCGCGACCTCGCCTCGGTGATCGTCAGGCGGTTGTCGCCGCCCTGCTCGTCGCGCAGGTCGACGGTGAACTGGCCGACGATGCCGCTGCCGGTGAGCCCGGCCGCGAGGTCGCCGAACGCCGTCCAGTCGACGCCCTTGTCCTGCACCGAGAAGGCGAGGAAGCCGAGCACCACGCTGAGATCGCTGCCGGCGGAGAGCGTCGCCGACATGCCGACCTCGAGCTCGGGCTGCGCGCTGGTGTCGAAATAGAAGAAGTCGGTGATGCTCAGGCCGAAGCCGAACTCGAAGTCGAAGCCCACGCGCAGGTCGAGCGAGGCATCGACGTCCAGGCCGAGTCCCGGCACCGCGGCGTCGAAGTCGATCGGGATCGCGTTGCCGTTCGCCTCGCTGTAGTCGAGCGATTTCGCGAGGTGCAGGTTGATCTGGATCGCGTCGGCCTCGGCCAGGCTGCCGACCACGTTGCCGTCCTCGTCGCGGTAGGTGAACAGCACGTCGTCCGGGGTGAGCCCGTCGACGCCGTCGGCCTCGACCAGGATGTGGAGCGTGTCCGAGAGGACGAAGAACAACCCCTCCTGCAGCAGGCGGATCGGGCTGCGATCGCCCGCGGCGACGGCGAGGTCGGTGATGAAGCTCTGGATCGGCGAGAACAGCGAGTCGATCCTCGCGCTCATGTCGCCGAGGAACGGCAGCGCGAACGGGAACAGGTCGTGCGAGGCGAAGTCCTTCAGGCCGCCGAGCGCGCTGTTGAGGCCTTCCAGCAGCACGTCGGTGCGCGTGGTCAGGAGCCCGAGCGCCGCGCGCATCAGCTCTTGCTTGAACACGTTCGGGTCGATCGTCGGCCCGGGGGCCATGAACAGGTTGTCGTCGTCCAGCCGGAGCGTGGGCGTGAGGCCGAGGCTGGAGAGGTGGAACGAGCCGACCGCAATGTCGAACGGCAGGGCGACGTGCAGGTCGGCGTCCTTCTCGAAGCCGAACGAAGCGCCGCCGAGCGCGTTCAGGCGCAGCTCCTCGCCGAGCAGCGATTCGCCCGCGTCGTCCTCGAGCGTGCCGCGCACGCCGGCGGTCAGGCTTGCCGTGCCGCCCACCACCTCGCCGGAAAGGATGCCGAGGTCCGCGCTGAGATCGAACGCCGCCTTGACGCCGGCGCCGGCCTGGAACTCGTCGAGCTGCAGGAACGCAGCGCCGAGGCCCTGGCTCGGGAGCTCGCCGAGGTAGACGCCGAACGCGGCGCCGAAGTCCACGCCCATGCCGACCATGACGTCGAAGTCGCCGGCGAGCAGCGTTTCCGGGTCGATGTGCACCGGGCCGAGGTTGATCGGGGTGAAGTCGCCGAGCAGGTCGCTGGCGTCGAAGTCGAACTTGAAGTCGAAGATCTGCCGCAGGTGGAACTGCACGCCGATCGACGCCTTGAGCGTGTCGGCGTCGAAGCCGCCGGTAAAGGCGAACACCGGGCCATCGAACGGCGTGAAGTAGATGTCGTCCGGGATCTCCGCAGCCACGGCGTCGAAGTCGGCGAGGTTGATGCCGCCCGCCACCTTGGTCAGGGCGTCGAAGAACGCACCCTTCAGCTTGGCGGCGCTGAGGTTCTTCACGCCCGAGAGGTCCACGCCCTGCAGCAGCGACTTGGCGAAGTTGACCCCGGACAGGTCGACGCCCGCGAGCTTGACGCCCTTGAGGTTGAGCCCGCTCAGGTTGAAACCGGAGAGGTTGAGGCCCGACAGGTCGGCGAAGCGCAGATCGATTCCTGAAAGATCAGTCCCCAGGAAAGAAATGCCGCGCAGATCCGCGCCGAACAGGCTGAGCACGCCGCTCGCGTCGAAGTTCAGCGCGCCGCTGAGATCCACGCCGCGCAGGTCGAAGCCCTCGAACGAGATGCCGCTGAGATCGAGCCCGGAGAGATCGAAGCCGTGCAGGTCGATGTCGCCGATGTTGATCGCGGCCTTGAGCTTGGCGAAGGTGTCGTACAGGCCGCTCAGGTCCGGCGCGCCGAGCACGCCGCTGAAGTCCACGTCGAGGGCGAGCGCGCCGGTCAGGTCGACGTCGAGCAGCTTCGCCGCCTTCAGGATCGCGCCGCGCAGGTTGGCGCCGATGGCCTTGATGCCGCTCAGGTCGACGCCGCTCAGGTCGAGGCCGGAAAGATCCCAGCCCGAGAAGTCGTAGCCGAGGCCGGCCAGGCTCAGGCCGGGCTTGAGCAGCTTCAGGTCCGGCAGGCTCGGCAGGCCGAGGTCCGGGATGGTGAAGCGCCCGGCGATGCCGTCGAGCCAGGCGGTGGTGCGGTCGAAGATCAGCCCGGCGAAATCGGTGTTGATGTCCAGCCTGGCGTCGCGGAACAGCGCGCCGAGGGCGAGCGCGCCGTCGAGCAGCGCGCCGCGCAGGTCGGCGCCGCTGAAGTCCACGCCGCGCAGGTTGGTGAGCGACAGGATCGCGCCGCGCAGGTCGGCGCCGCTGAAGTCGACCCCCGACAGGTCGAAGCCGGAGAGATCCACCCCGCGCAGGTTGGCGCCGCGGAAGTTGAAGCCGCGCAGCTCCTTGATCAGGCCGTTGGCGTCGAAGTACTCGGCGAAGTTGAAGCCGGCCAGGTTCGCGTTCTCGTTGAACGCGTTCAGCACGTCGAAGCCCGCCTGCGAGGCACGCGCCACGCCGTCGTTCAGCGCCTCGAGGATGCCGAACAGCGTCGGGAAATCGTCGCCGGTGAACCTGAACTGGTCGAAGTACGGCTCGACGATGTCCTTCAGGTTGAACGCGGCGAGGACGTCGTTGATCTTGAACAGCTCGCCGATCGAGATGCCCAAGCCCGGCAGCTCGAAGCCGAGCACGCTGTCGAGGTCGCCCGCCAGGCCGTCGAGCTTCTGGTCCAGGGTGTTCAGCACGCCGAGCAGCGCGTCGCGCAGCGTCGCGGTGATACGGATGTCGAAGGCGATGTCGGGCCGCTCGATGACGAATTTCGGCGAGCGGTTGAGATCGAAGGTGAAGAAGTCGTCGCCGGTGATGCGCACCACCGGCTGGCCGTACTCGGAGAGCTCGAAGTCGAACACCTCGACGTGCAGCGGCAGCGTGGCGTCGATCGAGGCCGAAGCCGTCAGGTCCACCAGGCTGGTGAAGCCGGCCTCGCTGATCTCGCGCAGCGTCACCCCGCCGTCGCTGTTCGGGTCCTCGATCTCGAGGCGCGCCTGCAGCACGAGGTCGAGCGTGCCGTCTTCGACGCCGGCATCGAGCGGGCCGAGCTTGGCGCCGAAGTTGATATTGCGCGCGCGCAGCTCGGCGCGCGCGGTGAGCGGCGCGAAGCTGAAGGCAACCGCGTCCTGGAAGTTCGTGAACAGCTCGTCGAGGTCGACGGCGATGCCGACCCCGGCGGTGAGGCGCGCGATCAGCTCGGCCTCGACCGAGCCGGTCAGGTCGATGAAGTCGACGTCGGGCAGCAGGTCCTGGATGTCGAAGCTCAGGTCCTCGGTGTGCCGCAGGTCGAGCGCCACGTCGAAGCGCAGCTCGTGCGTGGCGAGGTCGAGCCCGCCGCTCATCTGGAACGGGCCTTCCTGGGTATCGCCCTGCAGCTGCTCCTGCAGGTGCGCGATCATGTAGTCGACCACCCAGTCGATCGCGCCGGCGAGATCCGCTCGCTCGCCGAAGTTCACCCCGCCTTCCAGATGAGAATCGAAGTAGCTCTGGAAGGCACCGTGCAGGTCGAGCGCGTCGCCGATCGTCAGGCCGACCAGGTCGTTGATCGACTTGCCGATCACCGGCAGGTCGTCGTCGAGGAAGCCGACCGAGGAGAAGCCGCCGGTGCGCAGGTCGTCGAGCAGGCTCAGGATGTTCGCCTGCACCTCGGGATCGTCGAGGACGATATTGACCGTGATCTCGGGCGCGTTGAACAGCAGGTCCGGCACCTGGCCGGCGATCAGCTGCGGCGCGCTGATCAGGATGGTCGGCGTGCCGAACTTGGTGACGTCGAAGCCGCCGAAGGTGCCGGTGAGCGGCAGCTCGGCGTCGAGCGACGCCTCGGCGGTCAGGATGAAGAGCTCGCTGAACGGCGTGCCGGTGAGCTCGCTGAGCGTCACGCGCTCGTCGTCGTTCGGGTCCTCGAGCTCGAGCTCGAGCAGCGCGGAGAGATCGAACACGCCGCCGGCGATGCCGACCTCGGCAATATCGCCGAGCGTGATGCCGAGGTTGAGATCCGAGCCCGAGACCGACACGCTCGCCGCGAGCGGATCGGTCACGCGCACGAAGAACGCCTCGGCCGGGTCGTCCAGCTTGCTCAAGTCCAGGCCGATCGAGAACGCCGCGGTCAGCGCCGCGTCGACGTCGAGCTCGGTCTGGAAGTCGAGCCCGATCGCCGCGGCGTCGACGCCGAAGCTCGAGCCGTCGAGCGTGAAGGATTGCTCGTAGCCCGCGTCGACCACGATGTCGAAGCGCAGCTCGTTGGTATCGGCGAAATAGCCGCCGCTGATCGAGAACGGTCCGGCCGCCGTGCCGCCCTGAGCGCTGTTGCCGAGCGCGGCCTTCAGCTTCGCGGCCAGCGCGTCGATCAGGCCGCGCATGGTGGGCAACTCGCCCGTCGTGGCGGGATTCGGGTCGTTCAGGTAGTCGGCCGCGGCCTGGCCGAGCTCCAGGATCGTGCTGACCGGCAGCAGCTCGGCGACGCTCTTGTCGATCACCGGGATCTTCTGGTTGAAGCCCGGGATCGAGCCGATCAGGTCGCTGATGGTGTCGAGCTGCTCGGTGCCGCCCTTCAGCAGGTCCTTGATCTTGTTCTGCAGCTCGGTGATGACCGGCGTGTCGCCGAGCACCAGGCTGGACGGATCCGCGATGTCGGCCCAGCTCAGGGTGAGTTCCTGGCTGCCGAGCGAGAACCCGGCGACGCCGAGCGTCGCGGTGGCGGTCAGGGTGACATCGTTGCCGCCGGGGTCACCGGTGAGCTGCACGTGCAGCGCGTCTGCCAGCGCGCCGAAGTTGCCGAGGTAGATGCGCCCGGCGGCATCGTCGATGTCGAGCGCAATGCGCACGTCGTCGTCGATGTCGACCGCGACGTCGGAGAGCTCGAGGTCGACCAGGCCGAGGTGGCCGCCGGCCTCGATCTCGCCGACCACCTCCAGCTCGCTGACCGTGAGCTCCGGCTCGCCGTCGCCCGCGCCCATGATGAAAAAGCCGTTGCTGTCGATGCCGAACACGAGGTGCAGGTCGATGACGGCGGACATCTCGACATCGCCGTGCAGGAACAGCCCGCCGCCGAGCGCATCGATGTCGAGCTCCGCGGCACCCTCGACCTCCCGGTCGGAGATGCGCAGGTCGAAGAGCGTGGTGTCGCCCTCCACGGTGACCGTGAGGTCGCCGATCGTGCTGAGCACCTGCTCGAGCGCGGCCAGGTCCGGGATCGCCTCGGTGCCGATGTCCTCCAGCCGGAAGCCGGTGCCTTCCTCGAGCAGCCGGGCGAGGATCGATTCGGTGCCGGCGTCCTCTTCGCCCGCTTCGCCTTCTTCCTCGCCTTCGGGCTCTCCTTCGCCCTCCGGGAAGCCCACCGGTGCTGCGGGGTGGAACGCCGCGCCGCCGAGAATGCGCGAAATGGCGGCGTCGCCCAGGACCGTCGGGTTCTGCAGGAACGCGGCGTTGAGCGCTTCGGACTTGGCGAGCGCGGCCAGGCCGGTGGTGGCGGAAGCGAACGCATCGGTCCGCACCAGCGGCTGGACGAACAGCACATTGCTGAAATCGACCGATGGCGCCCCGCCGATGGTGATGCTGCCGGCCTGGCCCTGGCGCTGGATCACCGGCGCCGTACTGCCGGCCTTCACCGGCAGGATCAGGGTATTGTCGCCGGTGCCGCCGTCGAAGGTCACGCCGCCCGCCACCCGCAGCTCGCCGTCGACCTGCAGCACGTCGTCGCCACCGAGCCCGTAGACGCGGATGGCATCGATCGCCGCCATCGCATAGGAGCCGGCCAGCTCGCGATCGACATAGACCTCGACGCGCTCCTGGCCGTCGCCCGAAAGGCGCAAGGTGATCAGGTTCGCCTGGCCGTCACCGCTCACCTCGAGGATGGAAGGCTGCGTGAGCTTGCCGATGGCGTCTTCCATCTTGTACACGCCGCGGCCGCGCGTACCGACGACGAACACGTCGCCGATGTCCTCGCCGGCACCATTCTTCATGGCCGGCGTGTAGTCGATCTCGGCCACCGGCGCGTTCGGCAGCTCGCCGCCCACTTCTGTCCAGCGGATCGTCGAGGCAACGCCCTGCGCCAGAGCACCGCCGAAAGTCACCGCCTTGCCGGTGGCGAGGCCCAGGTCCTGCAGCGCCAGCGAGCCGTTCAGCCCCGCGACGCTGAACGCTCCGTTGGTCGTCGAATCGGCGAGGATGAGGCGGTTGAGGTTGCCGGCGGTACCCGCCGCCAGCGTGACGCTGGAATTGGTTGCGGCGCGAATCTTCGCATCGACATCGCGGATGGTCTGCGCGCCGTCGAGGCTGACGCGCACCGTGTCGCCATTGCGCAGCGTGAGCGAGAAGTCGGCCGGCACGCCGCCGGCGAAGCGCACGCCATCGCCATGGTTGAGCGCATCGAGCCGCGTGTCGGCCGAGAGTCGCGCGGTCAGCACCTTGCCGGTGATCTCGCTGCGCTTGGCGCGCGTCGCGGTCGCCTCGATGCCGAGATCGGAGGCCGCCTTCGAGCCGTTCTTCGCCGTGACCTTCAGGCGCTCGTTGCCCGACGGGTTGAGCTCGGTCAGCACCAGCCGCCCGTCGCTGCTGACGGTACCCGTCACGCGCGCCGGCTCGTCGGCGCCGGTCCTCGAGGCGTCCTGGATGCGCTTGATGACGTCGGCGATGGTGGCCGTCGCCGGCAGTCCATGCAGCTTCACCAGGAACTTCGACGTGCCGTCGCCGAGCGTCACCTCGAAGTCGTCGAGGTTGCTGCCCTTGATGCGCACGCCCGCGGCGCCCACGTCCCTCAGCAGCGTGGCGGCGCTGACCTCGACGCTCTGGACGCGGCTGGTAATCGTGCCGCCCACTGCCTGCACCGCGGGGGCGACGACGCCGGTGCCGTCGTTGCCGCCTTGCTCGGAGAAATCCAGCGTCACCAGGAAAGCCGCGTTGACGGCGGCGTTGCCCGCGGCGAGCGCGATGATGTCGTTCGCCTTGGTGTTCGATCTGACCTTGAACTCGACCAGGTTGGGGGCCAGCAGGCTGACCGACGCGGCGGCGCCACCGGAGTCCGCGAACCTGATCGTGATGTTGTCGAGGTTCGCGCCGGTGGTCTTCGCGGTGAACACCAGGTCGTTATTCGCGCCCGGGCTCACGATGGTCGCGCTGGCCAGCGGCTGCGCGGTGATCGCGCGCCCGTAGTTCGCCTCGCCGGGAACGCCGACCGGGTTGAACGTCCGGTACACGCCTTCGCGGCCACCGACCAGGAGGACATCCTTGCCGCCCAGCGCGCGCACCCCCGTCCCGCCGTTCAGCGTGGCGAGCGGGGTCGCGTCATGCAGAACGATCGTGAGCGCCCCGCCGGTGATCGTCGAGCCAGCGGCCACTGCCGCGCCGCCGACGATGCCGAGCGCCGTGCCCGCACTGGCGCCGTTCACATTCGTCACGGTGAAGGTCGCGCCTGAGGTCTTGTCGGTCAGCAGCAGCTTGTTGCCGGGGCCGATCGCCGCGTCGACGCGCACCGTGCCGGCGGACTTCGACTGCTCGCGGATCTTCTCGATCACGTCGCCGATGGTGGCTGCGCCGGTGAGATCGACGTCGAACGAGACGCTGCCGTCGCCCAGCGTGAAATGCAGGTGCTTGCCGCCCGTGCCGGGCGTCAGGTCGACGCCGCCCGCGCCGATGTCGGCGAGACGCGTCGCGCCGAGCAGGCTGGCCGCCAGCGTTCCGCCCTGGATGATGTCGTCGGCCGCGGTCAGGCCGAGCAGCGCGAGATCCGAGCCGGCGTTCGAGCCGTACAGCGCCTGGACGGTGAATTCCTTCCCGCCTTCGGTCCAGTCCTGGAGGCTGAGCTTGCCGGTCAACGAGTCGAAGCTGACCGTGACCCGGGTGGTCGCGGCATCGCTCGCCACCGTGCGCGACTGCACTTCGATCTCGGACTTGATTTGCGCGAGGGTGGTCGCGTCCTTCAGGGTTACGTCGAAGCTCTCACCGTCGTGCAGGCTGATGCGCAGGTCGAGGCCGGGCGCTTTCGCGATCGCGACCGTCAGCAGGTCCTTGGCCGGCAGGACGCCGCCGCCGGTGGTCGCGCCGGTAATGTCGTTCCAGTGCGCGCCTCCGTCCGTGGTGGCAAATACCTGGGTGGCAGTCACCGCGTACGCGATGCGCCAGTTCTCCGGGTCGAGGACGATCTGCTTCGCGCCGCCGATGCTGACCGGCGCGCCCCAGTGGCCGTTGGCATCGCGCACCAGGATCCTGCCCTCGGTGCCGACATACATCACCTTGTCCTTGACGGCGCCGTGGTCCCAGCCGCCGTACGCGATCGCCGTGATCAAGCCACCCAGCGCCGAAGGGGTATTGATGATGCTGACGGTCGCGCCGCCGTTCTTGCTCTCATGCAGGCTATTGCGGCCGAGCGCGATCTTCATCGGGTCGGCGGCGTTGACCGCGATCGGCATGTTTTCCCGGAAGCCGCCACCCTCGTCCCTCGAATCGAGGCCGCCCAACTGGACGAACGTGTTGCTGATCAGCTTGTTGTCCGGCCCGTATTCCCGGCGCCACAAGGTGTCGAAGTTGTTGCCCAGGTAGTAGCGGACCGAGCCGCCCGGCGCTGCGGGATTCTTCAGGCCGACCTGCTGCGTATTACCGTCGCCGCCGACGATCTCGCGCCAGGTGCCGCTGTCGGGCGCGGTCTGCTGCTGCGAGCCGTTGTCCTGGGTGCCGACGATGATGATGTCGTTGACCGGGTCGTAGTCGAGCCCGTTGACCTCGGTGATGCTCAGGTCGCCGATCAGCGATTCCCAGTAGCGCGCGTTGGGCAGGCCGGTCGGGTTGGCAAGGCGATACAACCCGCCGTCGTCCGCCTCGATCAGGTTGCCGTCGGCGTCCTGCGTAATGAAGCGCGAATCGGCGTGCGGCGCACTGCCCGGCGTGGTCGGCCACTGCTTCGCGCGGGTGAGCTGCGAGTCCGCCTTGCCGTCGGGAAACTGGGTCGGATTCGCGGCGTCGTTAAGCTTCGCACCGACGTAGAAGTAGGCGGTGCCGCCGACCTTGGTGCGGTAGACCTTGCGGCTCTGCGTGCCTTCCGGGCCCTCCGGCAAGACGAGGTTGACGCTGCCACTGGCGCCGACCCGGACGGCGATCGGGTCGGACGGATTGCTTTCCGTGCCGGTCGCGTCGACATACGTGATGCGATAGTGATAGACGCCGGCTGAAAGGCTGCCGCCGCCGGCGGCGCTCGCCAGGCTGTCGCGCGTCGCGTCGAGCTCCGCGCCGGACTGGCTGCCGTTGTCGTCGAACACCGCCGGGGTCCCGGCGGTGCGATTGTCGACCGAGCCGGCGAGGTGATACTTGCCGTCGCCGCCGAGCCGGTAGATGTTGCGCTGGACCACGTCGCCGGGACCGATCGGTAGGCCGCTCAGGCGGACCGTGCCCGGATTCGTCAGCGTGACCGACACCACGTCGGACGCATTGCTTTCGTGGCCGGTCTCGTCGACGAACGTGATCTTGTATTTGATCGTTCCGGCCGCCAGCGCATTCGCCGCGTCGGTGCCGACGCCGGTCGTCGCTGACGCGTCAGGCGAGCGGACCGCGGGCGCCGGACCGGTGGCGCCGTCGTCGGTGAGCTGGGTGCCGCGCGCTTTTTCGGTCGCCACGACCTGGGTCACGTAGCCAAGCTGGCCGTAGTTCACCGACGCGTCGAAGCGGAACAGGCGCGCGGTAAAGCCCTGGTTGTGGATCGAGGCGTTGATGACCGGCTGGATGCTGCCGCCCATGTAGACGATGTTGGCGTTGTCGGGATCGGCGAAGAACGAGAAATGCGTGTCGCCCTGCCCCGAGGCGAGCAGGCCGGTGAACGTGTTCGCGCCCTTGACGACCTCGCGCGAGCCCGGCGTGTCGGCGACGAAGGTCCAGGTCGGCGCCCCGGCGCCGGGGTTCACGCTGCGATAGATGCCCTGCAGCCGCAGCCGCTGCGCTTCGGTCAGCGCCGCCGAATTGGCGTTGATGACCGCCATGTACAGCGTGGCGACCGTGCCGTCGGCATTCGAGTGCACGGCGAGCAGGATGCGTTCCGTGGGGTGCGTAGCCAGGTTCAGGTTGCCGCCCCTGGTCGGGTCGGGGACCGCGCTCGCGCCCGAGGCTGCCGTGATGCGCGTCCAGGCCACGCCGTCGCCGTCGCTGCGGTAGACGCCTTCGCCGACGAACGCCGCGAAGATCAGGGTGTTGGTGGTCGGGTGCGCCGGGTCGCGCACCGTCTTGAGGTCGGTGACGTCGCCCGCCCGGATGCGCTGGAAATGATCCCCGCCGTCGACGCTGCGGTACAGGCCGTCGCGAGTGCCGACCAGCAGCACGTGCTGGCCCGCGTCGTAGGTGGTGACGATCGAGGTGATCTTCTTGCCGGCCAGCTCGGTCTCGCCCTTCAGCGACCAGGTCACCCCGTTGTCGCTCGACTTGAGCAGGCCGATGCCCTCGCCGCCTTGCCGCGAGCTGCTGGCGTTGCCGGTGCCGGCGTAGATCGTCTGGTTGTTCGGCAGGCTGGTGGTGAGGTTGTCACTCTTCAGCACCTTGCCGGTCGGGGCGAGGCTGGTGAAGCCGAGGTCGGCCAGCGCTTGCGAGTTGTCCGGGTTCTCGACTTCGAACGGCGAGGCGAAGGCGGTCAGGTCTTTCAGCAGGATGCGGTTCGCTTCGGCCGGCAAGCCGCGCGCGCCCACGCTCGCCTCGATCTTGCCGCCGCCGCCCAGCGCTCCGAGCGCGGCGAGCAGCTGGCCCACGGTGGTCTGCGGGCCGCCCACCTTCACGGCGAACGGCGCCTGACCGCTGTTCAGGTGGATGGTGAAGTCGTAGTCGGTCGAGGCGCCGCCGCGCGCGCGCACGCCGCTGCCGGAGTTCAGGTCCGCGAGCCGCGTCGCCTCCGACAGGTACACGGTGCGGTCCGTGCTCGTGATCTTGCCCGCGGCGCCGGTGGCGGCAATGCCGAGGTCGGTGCCGGCGTTCGCGCTCGGCGAATTGGTGATCGCGAACGAGCCGGCGCTGCCCGGCGTTTTCTCGGTCAGGACGATCTTGCTGCCCGCTTCGACCGATCCGGACACGCGCCAGCTGTTGGCATCGTTGGCGTCGGTCCTCGACTGGACCTTGATCTTGTCGAACACGTCCGCCAGCGTGAGCGCGCCGGTGAGATCGACGTCGAAGGCCGGGCTGCCGTTGGAAAGCGTGACGTGCAGATGCTTGCCATTGGTTCCCGCGGTCGTGCGAACGCCCGTGGCGCCGATGTCGGCGAGCAGCGTGGCCTCGGACAGGGCCACGCTTCTCGCCGCGCCGGCGATATTCTTGCCGGTGGCGGCGTCGGCGAGCTGCGTCAGTCCGAGGTCGAAAGCGGCCAGGCCGCTGACCGGCGTGATGGCGAAGGGCTGCGTGTTGTCGGTCAGCACCAGCCGCTTGCCGTCCTCGATGGTCAGCGCGAGCTTGGGCTGTCCGGAGGCGAGATAGCCGCCCTCCACCTCGAGGATCGCTGCCACGTCGTCGATGCGGGTCGCGGCCTCCAGGCTGACGTTGACGGTGGTGCCGTCCCTCAGGACGAGGCGGAAGTCATACCCGGCCTCACCGCCGATGGTGCGCACGCCGTTCGGACCGATGGCGGAGAGCAGCGTGGTGCCGTCGAGCATCGGCGCGCCCACGTCGAACGCCAACGTGGTGGTGGCGAGCGATTCCCAGCTGTCGGTGAGCGGTTCCCAATGCGGGTACAGCACCTTCTGAATGCGTGCCTTGTTGGCATCGGTCAGCGGAGCGCCGAGGTCTTCGAAGGTGGTCTTGACCGACGCGGTGTTGCTGACCTCGCCGATCTTGCGGAAGAACTGGTCGGTGCCGGCTTCGCGGCGATAGATGAAGCGGGCGGTGGTGCCTTCCGGGCCGAGCTCGAGGTTCTTCAGCTTGACCTTGCTGCCCGCCGCCGTCACTTCGACGCTGAAAGTCTCGGAGGCGTTGCTCTCGGTCCTGGTTTCCGAATCGTAGAAAGTGACCTTGTATTCGTAGGTCTTCGCTTCCAGCTGCGCGCCGGCCGCCACGGCCTGGCTGTCGAGCGCCGGTTTCTTCGGCGCCGTGCCGCGCTGTGGATCGGTGATCGTATTGACGTCCACATCCTTCGTGGCGCTGGCGTCGCGCGTCACCCAGACGCCACCGTTCACCGTGCTGATGAAGATGGTGTTCGGATCCGCGGGGCTGACCACCACCGATGTGATGGCGCCAGCGAGCGGATTGCCCTGCGCCTCCATGCCGGTGATCAGCGATCCGGAGTTGACCGGCGGCGTCGAATCGGTGTCGGTGGGGCCCTGCCCCTCGCCGCCGCCGATGACCTCCGGCGGCAGGCTGCCGAGGATCTCGTCGAGATCCGGCAGGATGGTGGACGGCCCTTGCTCGACCCAGTCCGGATCGCCGCTCAGCGTGGCGTCGAGGATGCCTTCATAGCCAAGGGCGAACGGCGCGGCCTCGATCGCTCCGCACGCCGCCTCCAGGTCCCAATCGCCGTTGCCGGTCGGATCCGTCGAGGCGGCGACGTCGGCGCCGGTCGCGCCGGCAAGGCCGGCGAGGAACGCCTGGTCGGCGCCGGCGCTGCAGCCATAGAGCAGGATGTCGGCGTCGCTCGTCAGCGCCTCGCTCCACTCTGCGAGCTGGTCGGCGTAGCCGTCGAGGGTGCCGGCGCCGAGCCGCGCGTTGCCGAGGGTTACGCCGTCTGCACTGCCATGGGTGATGACATGCAGCGCCGAGATGTCATTCTGGCCGTCGAGGAACTCGGTGATCTGCGCGACGCCGTCGCGCTCCGGATCGAGCAGCACGACATTCGCATCGCCGAGCTGGGCCTGATAGGCGCTCAGCGACTGGTCGAGGAAGACGATCGCCTTCGGCGCGGGCTGCTGCTGCAGCACCGCGGCCATGTCGACCTGGGTTTCCGATTCAAAATTCTGAACCAGCGGCGCTTCGGCCTGCTGTTCGACCGGATTTAGATCGGCGGAGAGGAGAAGGCGCGGCTCGAGCGCCTCGAACAGCAGCTTGCGGCGGAAGGGGGGCTTTTGCGGGCGCCCGCGCGCGCGAACCCCACGACCATTGCCATTCCCCCACAAACCAAGCACTCGACCATCCCCCTCGAAATGGGTCGCGCCCTCGGGGAGACCAGTGCCACCGTTTTTTTCTTAGCTGCCACCGCCCCCGAGTGCCGAATATTCCACCAATTCAAAGGCGATGTCATGACTATCGCGACGCTATGTCATTGTCACACCTACGACTTCGCTTGAGGCTCGGGCTGCAAGTCGCTGACCCGACGGTTTATCTATCCGTCTAGGCCGCTTTGGCGGGACGCAATTCTTTTCGCAAGCTCGCACCTTGGCGCACGAGCTCGTGCTGCACCTCCCGGACGGAGGTTTCCCGGGGACCGATTCCGCGGCGCGCGGCGAGCGCGGCGGTGACGCCCGCGGCCTGGCCGGTGGCCATCACGATCGGCATCACGCGGTAGGAAGAATGCGCCTCGTGGGTGCCGGAGATGCAGCGCCCGGCGACGATCAGGCCCTCGGCGTTCTGCGGCATGAGGCACCTCAGCGGGATGTCGTAGGCCTCGCCCGGCGGCAAGCGCTTGAGCACGGTGCCGGTGCCGGTCGGGTTGTGGATGTCGACCGGATACGCGCCGCGCGCGATCGCGTCGTCGAACTTGCGCGCCGAGAGCACGTCGTCGACGGTGAGCTGGTAGTCGCCGATGATGCGCCGCGTTTCGCGCACGCCGACATTGACGCCGCTCTGCATCACGTAGGACTTCTCGAAGCCCGGCACGTACTGCTTGAGGAATTCGGCGATCTGGCGCATCTGGCGCCGGCTCATCCATTCCGCATAGGAGAGATCCCAGACGTCGGTGCCGAGCACGCGCGTGACGCGCGTGCTGTTCACGCTCACCTCGCCCTCGTGCGGCGTGGCGAAGAACAGGATGTCCTCGCGCGGCAGCTTGAGCTCGCCCGCCGCGGTGGCCTTGCGCACCAGGTCCCACAGGCCGTGCACGCCGCGCCACTCCTGCGGATGCTGCTTGACGTACGCCTCGAACGCCGCGCGCTGGAACTCCGCCATGCGGAACATCAGCGTCATCGGCTGCACCAGGCCGTCGGCGCGCCCGACCTCGGTCGGCGTGCCGGCCTGCACCGCGATGTCGGCGTCGCCGGTGCAGTCGATGGTGACCTTCGCCTTGATGGCGAGCGGTCCGGATTTGGTTTCAAAGACGACTCCCTCTACTGCGCCATCGCCGATTATTCCGCTCGCAAAAGCATGGAACAGGAGCTGCACGCCCGCTTCGTCGAGCAGGTCGAGCGCCACCAGCTTGAACCACTCCGGGTCGAACGGCACCACGTAGCCGGTGGCGAGCGTCGGCGGGATCGCGCCGCCCACGTGAACCAGACGCTGCAGCAGCTTGGCCAGCGCGCCGCCGACCACCGGCTCGCCCGGGCCATGGTCGGTCGGCAGCAGCGTGGTCGCGCCGCGCCGCTCCTTCTGCGGGATCTGGGTGTGGAACGACATGAGCGGCATCACCAGCGCCGCGGTGGCGTTGCCGCCGAGGAAGCCGTAGCGCTCGGCGAGGATCACGCGCGCGCCGGCCTGCACCGCGCCGATCGCGGCGCCGATGCCGGCGGGGCCGCCGCCGACCACCAGCACGTCGGTGTCGCCCGCGAGCAGCGCCTCGCGCGGCGGCAGCTCGATGGTGGGGGCGCCGTCAGGCCGCTTTAATGTGGGCACGCGCTTTTTCTCCGGTGAGGAGCTCCAGCGCGATGCGATGCGTCTCTCGCGCGCGCTCCTGAAGCGGGGGCAGCGTCTCGCTGATGCGCGTGCGCATCGAGCGGCGCCGGTCCCACGATTCGTCGAGGTAGGCGATCAGGCGTCCGGGGTTGACCAGGTTGAGCGGCGGCGCGACCAGGTCGAGCGCTTCGAGGAAGCCGCTCACCTTGCCCGCGTACGGCAGCGCCACGAACGGCGTGCCGGCGATCGCCGAGAAGATCAGGAAGTGCAGCCGCATGCCGAGCGAAAAGTCGAACTTGCTGATCCACGACAGCAGCTGCCCCGGCGTGTATTCGCCCTTCAGCACCGTGGCGCGCTGCGCGCGCAGCATCTTCGCGATCACCGCGTGGCTGTGCTGCGTGTCGAGCACCGGCTCCATCGGCACGAACACCACGTCGGCGTCGAAGCGGTCGACCATGAAGTCGGCGGCGTTCGCGAGCAGGCTGTGATAGACCTTCTCGTCGAGGCCGGGCGCGGCGACGCCGGGCTCGCGCACCGACATGCCGATGATGCGGCGCCGGCCTTCCAGGCCTTCGCGCTTGAGCAGGCCGCGCGGCAGCGGCTCGGGCTTGATCAGCAGCGCCGGGTCGGCGGTGACGATGATCTCGCGATGCACGCCCGCGTTCTCCAGCACGCGCTGCGCGCGCTTTTCGCGCACGGTGACCACCGCGGCGTGCTCGAGCGCGTCGCGCACACAGACCTGCACGTCGGGATTGTCGAGCGGCCCGGCGCCGATGGCGTAGGTCATCACCGGCACGTGCTTTTCGTGCGCGAGCACTACCTCGCGCAGGTAGACGCGCGCGTCGGCGTCGTAAAGGATGCCGCCGCCGCCGACGATCAGCAGGTCGAGCCGCTCCACCTCCGGCGCGATCTCCGCGCGCGAGAGCTTGCGCACCGGGATCGCGCGCTCGACCTGGTGGCGCTTCTTCGTGTCTTCCGCGTCGCGCGAGAACACCGAGATTTCGATCTGCGGAACGTCCTTGCGCAGCTGCGCGATGATCGACTGCAGGATCGCCTCGTCGCCGAGGTTCATCCCGCCGTAGGAACCGGTAATTCCTACGCGAAAGACATCCTTACCGTTGGGCATGGCCATCCTTCATGCAAAAAGGGTACCCGCCACCCCCTGCCGCCCGGAATGCGGGTCCGGCTGCTAATGTTCTCCAGCCAAGATGAGAAATCTAGCGTTCGGTCTGTTCGCCGCCCTGTTCTCCCTCGCCGGATTCGCGCAGCCCGGACCGTATGTCGGACAGCCGGGCAAGGACGTGATCTGGGTGCCGACGCCGCAGGTGCTGGTCGAGAAAATGCTGGACATGGCGCGCGTCACGCCGCAGGACTACGTCATGGACCTCGGCTCGGGCGACGGCCGCAACGTCATCGCCGCCGCCAAACGCGGCGCGCGCGCCCTCGGCGTCGAATACGACCGCAGCCTGTACCAGGCCGCGGTCAGGAATGCGCGCGAAGCCGGCGTTGCCGAGCGCGCGCGCTTCGTCGAGGGCGACATGTTCGAGGCCGACATCTCCGCCGCGACGGTGCTCGCGCTCTTCCTGCTGCCCGACAACCTGCAGAAGCTGAAGCCGAAGTTCGAGCGCATGAAGCCCGGCACGCGCATCGTGGTCAACGCCTTCCCGATCGACGGCTGGACTGCCAAGGAGACCGGTACCGCCGAAGGCGACTGCGGCAGCTGGTGCACCGCCTACTTGTATATCGTCGGCGAGACCGGCGGCAAATAGCCCCTGAGCGCAGCGTAGTGGCTGACTTGCTCCTCGGTGAGCAAGGCGCGCATGCGGCGATGGGTTTCGAGGTGCGACAGGCGGTATTCGGCTTCGAGGGCTGCAGCGGCCTTCACCGCCTCGGCCAAATCCTGGCTCTCCAGGATCCTGCCCGGGCGGAATAGAGCGTCGAGCCGTCGCTCGGCATCGACGCGCTTCGAGCCCAGGGCTCGCGCCTCTGCCTTGTGGCTCTCCATCAGCCGGCGCGTTTGCTCGCGCTGCTGCGTGCTCAGCTCGAGCTTGTCCGCCAGCTCGAGCACGTGCATGGGGCCGGGATAGCCATTCAGCTCCGCCGCTTTTGCGTAGCCCATCCCCGCTCCCGCCAGGAATTGGCGCACTTCGTCGTCGGACAGCGCCTTGATCGGCCGCGTGTGCTGGCCCGCGTAGGGGGAATGTTCCTGGGCCGGGCCAAGGTCGGCGGAGTCGGCGACGACCTTGATCTTGCCGATCATCCCCGCGTCGAAATGGCCGGGGATGAGGCAGGCGTAGAAGAACTCGCCCGCCTTGGTGAACTGCCAGCCGATCACGCCTTGCTTGCCCGGCGCGACGTGCGCCATGTTGGACTCGTCATGCTGCATGTGCGCATGCTTCTTCATCTGCTCCGCATGCTTCTTCAGCTCCTGCATCGTGCCGAGCACCATTTCGTGCATCACCTGTCCCTTGTTGACCGGGACGAAGCGCACGATTTCGCCGCGCTTCACGGTGATTTCGGCCGGCTGGAAGCGCATCTGGTCGGTCATCTCGACCTGCACGGTCCGGCCGGCCTTCGCCGGATCGGCCGCGCGGCCGAACGTGGTTTCCTTGGCCGTCGCAGCGTCCGCCGGCCTGCTTCCATGCGTGTGCTGGCCGAAAGCGGGGCTCAACCCGAGAGCAACAATGGCGGGAGCGATCCAGAGCTTCATCTACCCCCGCTATCGTATGCCAAAGCCGAGCTGCGCCGCGTCGCGCGGGTCGGGCGTGGGCGCCTCACCGCCGGCGAGCAGCCCCGCGACGGGCAGCGCGAATAGCGTCACTGGATTTTCAATCGCGCAAAAACCATGAACGAGGTTGGATTGCCTCCATAGGCGGAATCGAGCTCGGCGGGCATCGAGTACTTGCTCACCAGTCCGCCCACACCCAACTTGAGGTAACGCTGGGCGGAGAAGTCGTAGATGTATCCCGCCGTGAGCTTGCCGACGTGGAACGCCTCGTGACTATCGACGAACAGCTCGTTCTTGTCGGCGCTTTCGGCGCGACCGAAGATCGTGTGCTTGTTGCTGAACGCTACGGCTGATTCCAGCAGCCAGGCATCCGTGGCTTCGCCGTGGCTCGGCGAGTTTCGCCCCCAGGCGAGCGTGGTCTGCCATTTGGTCGAACCGAAGTCGCGGTGGTAGATGGCCGACGCGGTGGTGCGGTCGACGTCGTCGTCGGGATGGAGCTGCTCCGGACTCGCGATGTGCCCGCGGCTCACCTGCAGCGCCCAGTCCTTCGTCGGGTTCCACGAAAGCCGTACCGAGGCCGAATCGAGCTTCCCGGTCTCGATGTCGTAGCGGTTCTCGTCCGGCTCGCGCCCGCGAAACGCCGAGCCCTCGAGCTTCCAGTTGCCGAGCACATAGCCGAGCGTCACGACGCCGAACGTAATGTGCGTGGAATCGAGCCAGTGGTGCGTGATCGGCGCCTCCGGGTTGTCTTCACCGGAAAAGCGGTGCATGAACGCGGGCGGACCGAGTGCCGGCTCGCCCGGCAGGCCGAAATACGCGAATGCCGAGCTGTTCTGCGACAAGCGGTGGCTGTAGGACGCCGCCAGCTCCATGAAGAGATCGTGCGGATGCTGGCGATCGATGAGCGGCGTCTGCCCGTCCGCGGTCTCTCCGGTTTGCAGCAGCAGCGGATAGCCGCCCTTCCCCCACGCCGGATCGGCCGACAGCATCGCGCGCAGCCCGAACGTGCCGGATTCGCCCACCGGACGATTGCCCATGACCATCAGCATGCTGGTCACGAACGTCTTGCTGTCGCCGCGCGGCCCGCCCTGGTCGTCGTAGATCAAATTGGCGAAGCCGTGCGTCATGGTGTCCCACGCGCCGTACTTCGCGTGGATTCCCTGGTGGGGAGAAGACTCCGGCTGCCAGCTGGTACCGGATGACTCGCGACTCGCGCCGTAGGGGCCATACCAGGCTCTCATGCCTTCGTGCATGGCGTGGCCGTGCTCGCCATGCGCTGCGGCGGCGCCGCTCGCCGCAACCGCGGGCCCGCTGACTCGGATCTTCCCGGTCATTCCCATCTCGAAATGGTCGTCGACCAGGCAGGCGAAGAAGAACTCGCCGGGCCGGGTGAACTCCCAGGTAATCACGCCCGACTTGCCGGGCGCGACGTGCGCCATGTGGGCCTCGTCATGATGCATGCCGCCGGGGTTCTTCCGCATCAGCTCGTTGTGCTGTTCGAGCTCCTTCAACGTGCCGATCACCATCTCGTGCATCTGCCGGCCGGCGTTCACCACCACGAAGCGGATGACCTCGCCGGTGCGCACGTCGATCTGGTTCGGCGAGAACTGATAGGTGTCGCGCATCTCCACCAGGATGGTCCTCGCGACCCCGGCCGGATCGCCTGCGCGGCCGAACGCGGTTTCTTCTTTGGAAGACGGCTGACCGCTGTCGTGGTGTTGGTGCTCGTCATGCGCGTGCGCCTTCACCACCACGGAAAGCGATACCGCCAGGGCCGCGACCAAAACAATTCTGTTCATTGCTGGTTCCATTCGAATTCACGCGCGGATAGCGCGGGACGGCGCAACCGATGCGCCGGGCTAAGACAGCTACGGAATCAGCCGACGAGCGGAGGTCGGTCCGGCGTATCGAGCGAAATGCTCGCGAGCGGGAAGGAAGCGCAGCAGGGGGGAGAGGAAACGGGCCCGACGATCGCGGAAAACACGGATGCAGCCGTTACCACGGTTGCGCAGCACGCGCCGCACGGACCGCAATGCGGCCCGGCCGGCGCCTTGCCATGATCGTGATGCTCCTGGTGGTGGCTGTGCTGGTGATGCCCGAACGACATGCATTGCGCCTTGGTGACCGCGGCGATGCCCTGCACCGGGATGGTCACGGTCAGCAGCAGGACCGCAAGAAGGCGGAGGAAACCTCTAGGCATCGCCGGTTATTCTAGGCGCGCTCGCGTGTCAATGATGCCGGTGATGATGATGCGCGTGGACCACCGCATGGCCCTTGCCGCGCGCGATCAGCCAGCGGTTCACCGGGAAAGCCGCCACCGCGGCAACGACCAGCGACAACACGAGGCTCGCCCAGAACAGCAGCGTTGCCAGCCCGGCATCCATGGCGCCGGGGACGACCAGCATGATGGCGTTGTCGACGATCTCCATCACCGTGATCGACGCGGTGTCGGAGGCGAGCGCCAGCCTGGCTGCGCGCGCGAAGCCCAGGTGCGCCAGCAGCGGCCGCAGCGTGAGCAGGTAACCGAAGAAGAACGCGAGCGCGACGGAGAGCGCGATAGTCGCGCCGTTGCTCCAGCCGAGCGCGCTGCCGATCACCATGCCGAGCACTTCGCCGATCGCACACCCGGTCAGGCAGTGCAGCGTTGCGGCCCAGGCGGTGCGGTTCAGATCCATGAAGGAAACTGGCGGAGTGAGAGGGATTCGAACCCTCGATACCGGTTTAAGCCGGTATAACGCCTTAGCAGGGCGCCCCCTTCGGCCACTCGGGCATCACTCCGGAGGACAGCGATTCTAACTCGCCAGGGGTCGTTTCATCCCGGTCTGGATGGATGCGATGAGCGATTGCAGCGTGTCGAAGTCGGCCGGCTTCACCAGGTGGTGGTCGAAGCCGGCCTCGCGCACGCGGCGGCGATCCTCGTCCTGGCCCCAGCCGGTGAGCGCGACCAGCGCGGCGTGCGCGCCGCGCGGTGAAGCGCGCAGGCGACGCGCCACCTCGTAGCCGTCCATCCCGGGCATGCCGATATCCAGCAGGACTACGCGCGGCCGGCAGGCCTCGAAGGCTTCCAGCGCCTCGGCGCCGTCGTGCGCCACGCGCACCTCCGCGCCCGCTTCCCTGAGCAGCATGCGCATGCTGTCGGCGGCGTCGCGATTGTCGTCGACCAGCAGGATGGTGACCGCCGGGATGGTCGGATGCTCGACGCGCGCGCGCGTCGGGGCCGCGGGCTTCGCCGCGGTCGCGGGCAGGCGCACGGTGAAGCGGCTGCCCTTGCCGAGGCCGTCGCTCGCGGCCTCGACGCTGCCGCCGTGCAGCTCGGCCAGGCTGCGGACCAGCGCCAGCCCGATCCCCAGGCCGCTCTGATTGCGTCCGGCGCTGCGGTTGCCGCGCGCGAACAGGCGGAAGATCTGCGGGAGCTGCTCGGGCTCGATGCCTTCGCCGCTGTCGGTGATCGCCACCACCGCGTGGCCGCCTTCGCGCCGCGCTTCGATGAAGATCTCGCCGCCATCCTCGGAATATCTCGCCGCGTTGCTCAGCAGGTTGCCGAAGATCTGCCCGAGGCGGACCGGGTCGGCTTCGAGCGTGATCGCCTCGGGCGGCAGCGACAGATGAACCCGGTGGCAGGCGCGGCGCGTGAGCGGCTCCGCCGCCTCGACCGCGTTGCGCAGCGCGACGTCGAGCTCGACGCGCTCCTTGCGCAGCTCGACGCTGCCGCGCGTGATGCGCGACACCTCCATCAGGTCGTCGACCAGGCGCACCAGGTGCGTGAGCTGGCGGTCCATGATCTCGAGCGCCTGGTCGGCGGGCGGCTGCGGCGCGCCGGCGAGCCGGAGGATGTCGAGCGAGCTGCGCAGCGGCGCGAGCGGGTTGCGCAGCTCGTGCGCGAGCGTGGCGATGAACTCGTCCTTGCGGCTGTCGGCCTCGCGCAGCGCTTCGCGCGCCAGCACCGACTTCGAGATGTCGCGGAAGTAGCACACCACGCCCTTGCGGCCGCCGGGCAGCGGAATGCGGCTTGCCTGCCACTCGTAGTACTCGATCACGCCGCTGTCGAGGCGCTGCTCGATGCGCTCGGGCACCACGTGCGACTCGCCGGTATCCAGCGTGCGGCGGAAGACGCGCACGATCTCGTCGGCGTAGTCCTTCGGCCAGATGCGGTGGATCACCTGGTCGAAATCGCAGCCGATCAGATCGGAAATGCCGCTGAACACGGGCCTGGCGACCGGGTTCGCCGCGGCAATGCGGAAATCCTCGTCCACCAGGTACACGCCGAGCGGTGCCTCGTTGAGCAGGGTCTCGAACTGCGCGCGCGCCGCGTCGGCCATGCGATGCGCCTCGGCCGAGCGCAGCAGCGCGCCGGCTCGCACCAGCAGCTCGCGCGCGCTGAACGGTTTCACCAGGTAGTCGTCGGCGCCCTTGTCCAAGCCCTCGACCCGCGCTTCTTCACCGGCGCGCGCCGACAGCAGGATCACCGGCACCTTGCCCAGCACCGGGTCGGCGTGCAGCTCGCGGATCAGGCCGAAGCCGTCGAGACGCGGCATCATCACGTCGGAGATCACGAGCTGCGGCGGCCGCGCGCGCGCCGCCTCGAGCGCGGCCTGGCCGTCGGCGACGGCCTCGACCTCGTAGTGCTCGGCGAGCAGCCGGCGCGCGTACTCGCGCAGGTCCGCGTTGTCGTCGGCGAGCAGCACGCGCGGCCCGCTGCCTTTCGGTCGGATCGGCGTCTCCGCGCCGGGCAGCCAGCCGAGCGCCTCGGCGACGTAGGTGTCGGCGCGCGATGCGCTCGGCGCCGCGCGCGCGGTCCTGACGCGCTCGGCCGGCAGGTGCGCGCGCCCTTTCGGGATCGTCACGCTGAAAGTCGTGCCCTTGCCCATCGTGCTGCGCACGGCGATCGAGCCGCCGTGCAGCTTGACCAGCTCGTTCACCAGCGCAAGGCCGATGCCGCTGCCCTCGTGGCTGCGTCCGCGCGCGTCCTCCACGCGGTGGAAGCGCTCGAACACGCGCGCCAGCGCGTCCGCCGGGATGCCGACGCCGGTGTCGCTCACCTCGAGCTGGAAATTCCCGCCGGCTTCGCGCAGCGCAATCTCGATCGCGCCGTCGAGCGTGAACTTGAAGGCGTTGGAGACCAGGTTAAGGACGATCTTCTCCCACATCTCCGGATCGATATAGGCCGCTTCCGTCGGCGTCGGGCAATCGACCGCCAGTCGCAGCCCGGCGCGCTCGCACGCCGAGCGGAAGTTGCTCGCCAGCTCGGCGGTCAGCGCCCCGATGTCGGTGGGCTGGTACGCGGCCTGGGTGCGCCCGGCCTCGATGCGCGCGAAGTCGAGCAGCGTGTTGACCAGCTTGAGCAGGCGCTGGCCGTTGCGCCCCACCACCTCGAGCTGCGTGCGGGTGTCCGGCGCGAGCTCCTTGCCCAGCAGGTCTTCCAGCGGCCCGAGCATCAGCGTCAACGGCGTGCGGAACTCGTGGCTCACGTTGGCGAAGAACGCAGTCTTCGCGCGGTCGAGCTCGGCGAGCGCGGCCGCGCGCTTGCGCTCGTCCTCCAGCGCCTGCACCCCGGCGATCGCGCTGGCGATGTTGGCGCTGACCAGTCGGAAGAAGTCGCCGTAGGCGGCGTCGAACCCGCGCTGCGGGTTGATTCCCGCGACCAGGGTGCCGTAGGGGTCGCGGCCCGGGGTGGCGATCTTCAGCACCGCGGCGTCGCCTACCCGCACCAGATCCTCCTCGCCGCCCAGTGGCCAGGGGCGGTGGGCGGGGTCATCGATGCCGAACGACAACTCCAGATTTGTGCCGCGGTAGAGCGCGGCGAACGGCAGATCCTTGCGGTAGCGCTCGAGCACCGCGCCGGCGTTGCGCAGCACCTCTGCCGCGGTGGCAGCGCCGGCGCCGATGCCGCCGAGGTCGCGCAGCGCCGCCAGGCGCCGCTCGCCGACGATGCGGCCGGTGGTATCGCTCACGATGCAGAACAGGCCGCCGACGCGGCCGGTCTCGTCGCGCACCGGATCGTAGGAGACGTCGAAGTAGGTCTCCTCGAGGAAGCCGTGGCGCTCGAGCGCGAACTCGTGGTCCTTCGCCCAGAACGCTTCGCCGGTGTTCACCACGCCCATGAACAGCGGCTCGAGCACGTGCCACGCCTCGCTGAACAGGCGCCGCGCCGGCACGCCGAGCGCGTCCGGGTGCTTCGCGCCCAGCACCGGCCGGTAGGCATCGTTGTAGATCGCGACCAGCTCGGGACCCCAGAACAGAATGATCTGGGCCTTCGACGGCACCAGGATGCTGACCGCGCTGCGCAGGCTTTGCGGCCAGCTTTCGATCGCGCCGACCGGGCTTTTCGCCCAGTCGTGCGCGCGGATCAGCTTGCCCATCTCCCCGCCGCCGGCGAGCCACGCCGCAGCCGACGGCTGCACCTTCCCCCTGGATTTGAAGCTCATATTGGTGCAGGCATTCTGACAAAACCCGCCCGTGGGGTATGTCGGGCGTACCCCGGCGCCGCTGTCGCTATCGAACTACAGAGCTAAGGCCTTGGGCGCGCGCACCTGGTAGGTCTTGCTTTCGAGGTGATAGTAGTGGCGCGTCGGCTTGTATTCCCCGCCCACGACCGTGATGACGAAGGTGCGCTCTTCCAGCGCGGTGAAGCTGTGGATCTCAGCCGGCGGCACCACCATCGCGATCTCGCGCGGCACGAACACGCCGTCCTCGACCACGCGCAGGTCGGCGTGCCCCTCTACGCTGCCGTCGTCGGTACGCTCGTAGACGGTGTGGCGCAGCCGGCCGGTGCACACGATGATCGCTTCCCAGATGCCGTGGTCGTGCGGCGGGATCAGCTTGCCGTTCGGAAACTCGTCCAGCGTCACCGACATCTGGCCGTCGTAATAGAGGTGCTTCGAGTTGGTGATGTGGTTGGCCTGGCGCTTCACGCCGAGCTGCAGCAGGTCGGGCCGCGCGATGAGCGGCACCACAGCCTCGAGCAGCGCGTTGCGCAGGCGCTCGCGGTCGCCGTCGGCCTGATGCTGGGCGGTGACCGCCATCAGGCGGGTGGAGCATTCGCGGATCGAGTACATGACCCCTACTCTACGCGCACATTGGCGCGCCGGATCACTTCCGCCACGCGCGCGGAATCCTTGCGGATGAATTCCGCGAACTCGGCCGGCGTCGTGGTCGCGACCTCGAAGCCGTTGTTGAGCATGTAGGTGCCCATCTCCGGCAACAGCGCGACGCGCCGGATGTCCGCGCTCAGCTTTTCCACCGTGGCGCTCGGCGTGCCGGCCGGCGCGAACAGCCCGTACCAGGTGCCGCCGGTGAACCCCGGCAGCGTCTCGGCCACGGTCTGCACGTCGGGGAACAGCTTCGAGCGCTCGCGCGAGGTGATGCCGATGGCGCGCAGCGTGCCGGCCTTGATGTGCGGCTGGGTGCTCACGATGGTGAAGAAGCCGAGCGACAGGTGCCCGGCGATGACGTCCATCATCGCGGGGGCGGCGCTCTTGTACGGCACGATCAGCATGTCGACGCCGGTGTCGAGGCGGAACTGCTCGCCGGTGAGATGGTCCGCGCTGCCGAGCGCCGAGGTGGCGAAGCCGAACGTCCGTTTCTGCGCGTTGTTCTGCTTGATGAAGGCGATCAGCTCGGGGATGTTCTTCGCCGGCACCGACGGGTGGACCACCGCGACGTACGGCACGGTGGCCACCAGGGTGAGCGGCAGCAGCTGCTTGCCCGGATCGAAGTCGGGCCGCTTGTAGAGCACCGGCGTCGCGGTGATCACGCCGTCGTGCGTGAAGAGCAGCGTGTGGCCGTCGGCGTTCGAGCGGATCACGCTCTGCGCGCCGACCAGGCCGGCGGCGCCGGACTTGTTCTCCACCACCACCGACTGGCCCCACGTTTCCGCCAGCTTCTTGGCGAGCTCGCGCGCCAGCAGGTCGGTGCCGCCGCCCGGGCCGACCGGCACCACGATGGTCACCGGGCGCGTCTGCGCCACCGCAGGAATCGCTATGAGACAGAAGAGAAGGGCGAGAAGCGATTTCACGCCTGGTCGAGCTCGAATGCCTTGTGGAGAACGCGCACCGCCAGCTCAGTGTACTTCTCTTCGATCACCACGGTGATCTTGATCTCGGAAGTCGAGATCATCTGGATGTTGATGCCCTCTTCGGCCAGCGTGCGGAACATCTGCGCGGCGATCCCCGCGTGGGAGCGCATGCCCATGCCGACGATCGACACCTTGGCGATGCGCTCGTCGCCGGTGACGTCGCGGCACTTGATGTGCGGCTTCACCTGGTCCTTCAGCAGCTTCATCGCCTTGGCGTAGTCGTTGCGGTGCACGGTGAAGGTCATGTCGGTCATGCCGTCGTGGCCGACGTTCTGCACGATCACGTCGACGTCGATGTGGGCGTCGGCGATCGGCCCGAGGATGGCGTAGGCGATGCCGGGACGGTCGGGCACGTCGTGCACCGTGATCTTGGCCTCGTCGCGGTTGAACGCCACGCCGGAAATCACTGCCTTTTCCATCGCCATGTTCGGGTCTTCCTCGAAAGTGATGAGCGTGCCCGACTGCCCCTCCTCGGCGACCGGGATCGCCGGGTCGGTGAGGCTGGAAAGCACGCGCGTCGGCACCTTGTACTTGCCGGCGAATTCCACCGAGCGGATCTGCAGCACCTTCGAGCCCGCGCCCGCCATCTCGAGCATCTCCTCGAAGGTGATGGTGCGCAGGCGGCGCGCCTCCGGCACCAGGCGCGGATCGGTGGTGTAGACGCCGTCGACGTCGGTATAGATGTGGCACTCCTCCGCCTTGAGCGCCGCGGCGAGCGCCACCGCGGAAGTGTCCGAGCCGCCGCGGCCCAGCGTGGTGACGTTGCCCTGGTCGTCCATCCCCTGGAACCCGGCCACCACCGCCAAGTAACCGTCTTTCAGGTCTTTCCTTATCTTGTCCTGATCGATCGAAATGATGCGCGACTTGGTAAACGCCGAATCGGTCAGCACCTTCACCTGCCAGCCGGTGTAGCTGCGCGCCTTCACCCCGAGCTCCAGCAGCGCCATGGTCAGCAGACCGATGGTCACCTGCTCGCCGGTCGAGGCGATGACGTCGAGCTCGCGCGGGTCGGGGTGCTGCTGCAGGCTCTGCGCGAGCGCGATCAGGCGGTTGGTCTCGCCGGCCATGGCCGAGGGTACGACGACGAGGTCGTGGCCGGCGGCCTTCCACTTGGCCACGCGGCGCGCGACGTTCTTGATCCGCTCGACCGAGCCGACCGACGTGCCGCCGTATTTTTGGACGATCAGCGCCATGAAAAGCGCGCAATTTTACCGGATACCGCTATCTCCTCCTCGCCGCACCGGCGATGTTGACCCTGTAGTGGCTGCAGGGTTTCTAATGCCGCATGGGCCACGATCACGACCACGGCGCAAGCACCGCCAACGAGCGCAGCCTGTGGATCGTTCTCGCGCTCACCACGACATTCATGCTCGTCGAGGTGGTGGGCGGGGCGCTGACCCGGAGCCTCGCGCTGATCTCCGACGCCGCGCACATGTTCACCGATTCCGCGGCCCTCGCGATCGCGCTCGCCGCGCTCGCCATCGCCAGGCGCCCGGCCGATCACAAGCGCACGTTCGGCTACTTCCGCTTCGAGATCCTGGCCGCGGTGTTCAACGCGCTCGTGCTCCTCGTCGTCGCCGGGTACATCCTCTACGAGGCCTGGCAGCGCTTCCGCGAGCCGCCCGCCATCCAGTCCGCCGGCATGCTGGCGATCGCGCTCGTCGGCCTCGCGGTGAATGTTGCCGGCATGCGCATCCTCGCGGGCGGCGCGGATTCGAGCCTGAACGTGAAGGGCGCCTACCTCGAGGTCTGGTCCGACATGCTCGGCTCGCTCGGGGTGCTGCTCGCCGCCCTCGTCATTGCCTTCACCGGATGGCTATGGGTCGACGCGCTGGTGGCGGTCGCGATCGGCCTGTGGGTGCTGCCGAGGACCTGGAAGCTGCTCAAGGAGAGCCTCCATATCCTGCTCGAAGGCGTGCCGCGCGAGCTTGCGCTGGGCGATATCGAGCGCGCGCTACGCTCGGTGCCCGGCGTGCGGGCGATCCACGATCTGCACGTGTGGGCACTCAGCAGCGGGAGAAACAGCCTTACGGTGCAAGTCGTGCTCGCTCCGGGCGCGGCCGAGCAGGAGGTCCTCGGCGCCACGGCCCGCATGCTCGAAGCGCGCTTCCGCCTCGCGCATACGACCATCCAGGTCGAGGCGCAGGCGTGCGAGCAGGAATCCGCTCACGCCCATTCCCGAGAGCACGATCACCGCTAGACGACGCGGTTGAACCAGAGCAGGGAAAGCGTGGCGGAGAGCAGGACCGCGGCGGCGGCGAGCGCGGAGAACAGCGAGGTGATCTCGGTCTCCCGGGTTTCCATCACCATCTTGGCGCGCAGCGACTCGTAGATCTTCTTCAGGTCGCCCGCGGTGCCGGCGTAGAAGTACTCGGCGCGCGTCAGGTCGGCGATCGCCTTGAGCGCCTCTTCGTCGAGCCGTACGCGCATCGACCAGCCCTCGCCGGTGAGGAGCTGTCCGCTGTCGGTGCCCACGCCCACGGTGTATACGCGCACGCCGTGGTCGGCGGCGACGCGCGCGGCGTCGACCGGGTCCGGGCCGGCGGTGGTCTGGCCGTCGGTGAGCAGGATGACCGCGCCCGAGGTGTACGAGCCTGGACGCGCCGGCGCGCCTTCCGGTTTTTTCTTGACGTCGAAATCTTCCTGCGGGAAGAGCGCTTTCAGCGACACCAGGATGCCGCTGCCGACGGCGGTGGCGTGCTGCAGCTGGAGCTGGTCGATGGCCGCGCGCAGGTCGTGCCGGTTGCTGGTCGGCGCCTGCACCAGCGCGGCGCTGCCGGCGAAGGCGACGATGCCGATGCGCGTGCTGCGCGGCTGTTGCGCGATGAAGGCGCGCGCCGCGGCCTGCGCGGCTTCGATGCGCGAAGGCGCGACGTCGGTCGCGCGCATGCTGCCCGAGACGTCGATCGCGAGGATGACGGTTTCATGGTGCGCCGGCAGCGTAATCACCGCGCTCGGCCGCGCGATCGCGGTGAGCATCGCGGCGAGCGCGGCGAACAGGATGGCGGGCGGGAGGTGCCGGCGCCACCACAGGCCCTTGCCCATGGCTTCCTTCACCAGCTCGAGATTGGCATAGCGCAGCGCCGAGCGCTTCTTGCGCTTCAGCACCAGCAGGTAAATCGCCGCGACCGCCGGCAGCGCGAGCAGCAGCCACAGGAATTCCGGCGAAAGGAAGCTCACCTAGAAAGGCGCCGAGCCTGCCGCGCCGCGCGCGGTTTCGATCGGCACCGCGAAGCCGATGCCGGCGAAGCCGCCGCCGCCCGGGTCGAGCATCGCGGTGACGATGCCGACCACTTCGCCCGCGGCGTTGAGCAGCGGGCCGCCCGAGCTGCCGGGATTCACCGCCGGGTCGAACTGGATCAGGTTGCTGAGGTTGGCGCCGGCCGTGGTGCGGAACTGGCGCTTCAGGCCCGACACCACGCCCGCCGTGACCGAGGGACCGATGCCGAACGGAAAGCCGACCGCGACCACCGCGTCGCCCGGCTTCAGGTCCGCTTTGGGCCGCATGGACGCCACCGCGAGATCGTCGGGGACGGTTTGCGCCTGCAGCACCGCGAGGTCGTTCTCCGGGTGCTCGCTCACGATCTTCGCGTCCGATTCCAGGCCGTCGGCAAACATCACGCGGA
>Ga0134121_10000747_pt1 | contig 34199 bp, 28 predicted proteins | sample KB301_FD_96463 | JGI IMG/M metagenome (GOLD analysis project Ga0134121, IMG submission 96463) | Terrestrial soil microbial communities without Nitrogen fertilizer from Kellogg Biological Station, Michigan, USA - KB3-0-1 | ecosystem: Environmental > Terrestrial > Soil > Unclassified ...
AGCCCGGCACGGTGGACGAGCTGACGGTAAGATGGCCGGCATCCGGGACCGTCCAGCGCTTCCGGAACGTCCCCGCGGACCGCATCGTCCAGTTGACCGAAGGTGGAAGTCTGCAACCTTTCCAGCCAGGGGCTCATCGATGAAGAAACTATTGCCTGCCGCCGGCCTCCTGCTGCTCGTGTTCCTGCCCGGTGCCGCTCGCGCCACCGCCTACGAGGACGCGATGAAGGCCGTTGCCGCCGGCAATTACGCCGCGGCCCTGCCGCTGTTCGAAACGGCCCTCGGCGCCGACCCGGACGATTTGAAAAGCGCCAACGAGTATCGCAAGGCGGTCATCCACACCGGCGAGTACGACCGCGCCATCGCCTTCTTCGACAAGCTCACGGCGCAACACCCGCAAGCCGTCTACGCCTGGCTGAACTTCGGCTACGCCTACGTCGACAAGATTCCCGCCGCGGGCTCCATCACCCAGGTGATCCTGGCCAACAACGCCCTCACCAACTTCAGCAAATCGCTTGCGCTCAAGAAGACATGGATCGGACTCTTCACCCGCGGCAATAGCTATCTCTACTGGCCGAAGGTTTTCGGGCGCGCGCCGCTGGGAGTCGCGGACCTTGAGCAGGCCGTAAGCCTCTCCCAGCAGGAGCCGAAGCAGCGGCCGGTCTACGCCCGCGCCTGGATCGCCCTCGGCGACGCCTACTGGAAGACCGAACAGCCCGAAAAGGCAAAATCCACCTGGCGCCAGGCTCTCCAGCTCTTCCCCAACCATCCGGAGCTCAAGGCCCGCCTGGCGCGCGAGGGCGACGAGCTGGAGAAATACATCTACGATCAGCTCGATCCCAACAAGCGGGTGGACACCAATCTGGCGCCGCTGTGGGAGGACTGAGTTGAGGAAGGCGCTCTCTTTGACGCTTCTCCTACTGTCCGCGCTGGCGGTCTGTGCGGACAGTCCCCAGTCTCCCATCCGTTTCGAAGAGATCGGTGCGGCGGTGGGAGCGCGGGTGCACCACCACACCCGTATATTCCAGGGTCGGTACGCCGACGTGCTCGGCATGTTCACCGCCGGCGGTGCCGCCGTGGCGGTGGGCGATTACGACGGCGACGGCGACGAGGACCTTTTCGTCACCGACTCCGACGCCGGCCGCCCCAACCACCTGCTGCGCAACCAGCTCAAGGAGACCGGCAAACTCTTTTTCGTCGACGTGGCGAAGGAAGCCGGCGTTGCGGGCGGCAACGACGAGCGCTCCATCGTCTCCGACGCCATCTGGTTCGACGCCGACAACGACGGCCACCCCGATCTTCTAGTCGCTCGCTTCGGTACGCCGATCCTCTATCGCAACCTGGGGAACGGCAGGTTCGCGGACGTCTCAGCCAAGGCCGGGCTCACCAAGTTCGGCAATACGATCGCCGTCGTCGCCTTCGACTACGACAACGACGGCCGGCTCGACCTGCTGTTCGGCAACTATTTTCAGCCTGTCAATCTGATCGATCTGCCGACCACCCACGTGCTGCCCAACGATCTCGACCAAGCCGTCAACGGCGGCGGGGTCACGCTGTGGAAGAATGTCACCGCGCCGGGTTCGCACGACATTCGCTTCGTCGAGGTGACGGCGCAGGCGGGGCTCGCCAAGCATACCGGCTGGACCCTCGATATTGGCCACGGCGATCTCAACAACGACGGCTGGCAGGATGTCTACCTGGCCGACGACTACGGCACGGACCGGCTTTTCTTCAACAACCGAGACGGCACCTTTCGCGACGTCACCCAGTCGTCCCTGGGCGGACTCGATACCAAGAAAGGAATGAACGTCGACATCGCGGATTTCGACCGCGACGGCTGGCTCGACGTCTACGTCACCAATATCACCGACGAATACATGAAAGAGTGCAACATGCTCTGGCACAACAACGGCGACGGCACTTTCACCGATCTGGCGAAGGAGACCGGCACCTGCGACACCCTGTGGGGCTGGGGCGCCAAGTTCGGCGATTTCGACAACGACGGCTGGCTGGACCTCTTCGCCGCCGACGGCCTCCGCTCGGCCGGTAAGGAGAACTACATCCCCGTGCTGGTCGAAATGATCATCAAGCCGGGGATCGACTTCACCGATGTCGGCAATTGGCCCCACATCGGCGCCATGAGCTGGAGCGGCCATCAAAAGAAGAAGCTGTTTCGCAATCTGGGGACGCTGACCTTCAAGGAGATGGCCGCCGGAGCCGGAGTGGACAACGACCGCGACGGACGCGGCGTGGCGCTCGGGGATTTCGACAACGACGGCAAGCTCGACATTTACCAAACCAATGCCAATCAGGAATCGCTTCTTTATCGCAATGTTTCGCCCGGGACCGCGCACTGGATCGAGCTGAAGTTGATCGGCACGAAGTCGAACCGCGACGCCGTCGGCGCTCGGGCCACTCTCAAGCTCGGCGGCGCGGCCTTGATCCGCGAGGTGGACGGCGGCAACGGCTACGCCGGCCAAAGCTCGAAACGGTTACACTTCGGTTTGGGAGCTGCGGCGAAGATCGACGCCCTCGAAATTCGCTGGCCGAGCGGCCTCTTGGAGAAAGTGGCACCCGCGAGCGTGCCCCTGGACCGCATCACCACGATTCGCGAGGGCTCGGGGGCTGTGAACGAGCGCAAGCCGAGATGAAACGCCGGACGGGTGAGCGGCGCCTATAGGGAGCGTCGGGAGAGGGGGATTCGAAGTGCAAATGGAAGAGAAGAACCTGCGTGAAGTCGACGTTCTCATCATAGGCGCCGGCTTGGCGGGCCTGTGCCTGGCCCGCCAGCTCCTGCTGGCGGCGCCGGAGGAGCGCATTCTGATGGTGGATCGCCTGCCGGAGGTTCCGTCGCCCAAGCAGAAGGTCGGCGAAGCCACCGTCCAGGTGAGCGGCTATTACTACTCCCGGGTGCTCGAAATGGAGGAGCATCTGCTGCGGGAACACTTTCTCAAGTACAACCTCCGCTTCTACTGGCCGAGCCAGCGCGGCGCCGAGGTCTGGGAGGATCTCAGTCAGTCCTTCATCCGCAAGATCTCCAACATTGCTACCTATCAGCTTGATCGCAACAAATTCGAAGCGGCGGTGCTGGAAAAGAATCGCGAGAGCCCCACTTTCGAGCTGATCCATCCCATGTCGGGCCTGCAAGTGGATCTGACGGAAGACGCGAGCGATGAGCCTCACAGATTCCGCTTCGAGGCGAACGGCCGGGAGATCGCAGGCAACGCCACATGGGTGGTGGACGCCTCCGGGCGCAACCGTTTCTTGGTCAAGAAGGAGAAGCTCGATCGCCCGAGCCCCATCCATCATGGCTCTTCGTTCCTGTGGGTCGAAGGCTTGCTGGACCCGGAGAAGTGCACGAATCTCGACCGCAAGGCAATCCGTTTGCGGCCCGAGCGCTCGGCCCTGGGACATTTCCCCACCTTTCTCGCCACCAATCACTATTGCGGCGAAGGCTACTGGTTCTGGGAGATCCCCCTCCACGGCAAGACGAGCCTTGGCCTGGTCTTCGACTCCGCCAACGTCGCCTTCAAGGACGTCTGCACGCCGGAGAAGCTGGTGGAATGGATCTGCCGGGAGTACCCGCTTTTTGCCCGCGACCTGCCGCAGCGCAAGATCCTCTATCACTCGGGCTACACCAGCTTCGCTCTGGATAACGGCCAGACGATCTCTCCCAATCGCTGGGCGCTGGTCGGCGAGGCTTGCCGCTTCACCGATCCGCTCTACAGCCCGGGCGGCGACCTGATCTCAACCTACAACACGCTGATTACGGACGCCATCCTGACGCCCGATCGGCGGCAGTTGGAGGCCAAGATCCGCTATTACGAGCCGCTGGCCCGGGCGATCTATGAGGCCTACGTTCCCAGCTTCGCCGTCAGCTACTGCACCCTGGGAGACCAGGAGTGCTTCTCGCTCCGTTACGTCTGGGAGCTGACAGTCTACTTCGCCTTCTACGTCTTCCCCTTCATCAACGACCTGCACATCAATCAATCCTTCCTGCCCGCCTTCCTTCGCCGGTTCGGCCAGTTGGGGCCGATCAATCAGGGCATCCACCGGCTTCTCGCCGCGTTCTACCGGTGGAAGAAGGAGAACGTCGTCCTTGCCGCTCCGGAGCCCGTCTTCTTCGAGTTCACCGACGTGGGGGCTCTCGCCGCCGCCGAGCTGACCTTCTACAAAGTCGGCATCGGATTGGACGAGGCCCGCCAGGTGCTGGACGAGCAACTCGAGAACCTGCGCGATCTGGCCCGCTGGACGGCGGCTCACGTCGCGGCTGTCGTGTTGGACGATCCGCGCGCGGCCAGCAATGCCACCTACATTCGCGGCATCTTTATCGACGATCTGCAATTCGATCCCGGGGCCATGGCTGCGCGCCTCGAAGCGGCCTGCCGCGAAACCTCGGAGACCTACACCTGGCGCTTCAACGTGCCCTGCATGGCACGCTTCCGCACTGCGCGACTGGTGCCACCGGCGGCAGTTGACATGGAAGTGGAGGAGGCCGGAGTCCGCGGATGACCGTTCCTTCCCTCGTAGAAACCCAGTGATGGACCACGCCCCTGGGCTTGAGCGGGCCTTCTCTTTCGTCCCTGCGGAGCGCACGGCGGTGCGGCTGCGGGTCGAGGGCAAGGTTCCTGCCTTCCTGCGTGGCACCTACTACTTGAACGGCCCGGCCCGCTTCGCTCGCGGCGAGGTCTGCTACAGGCACTGGCTGGACGGTGACGGGATGGTCGTCGCCTTGCATTTTGGCGACGAGAACGAGGCACCTCGCCTCACGGCCCGTTTCGTCCGCGGCACCAAGCTGGCCGACGAGGAGGCGGCCGGCCGCGCGCTCTATCGCGGCTTCGGTACCTCCTTTCCGGGCGACCGGCTGGTGCGCGGCATCGCCCTGGAGTCGCCGCTCAACGTCAGCATCTATCCGTTCGGCAGAAGGCTACTGGCCTTCGGCGAGCAGGGCCTGCCGTGGGAGCTCGATCCCGAGACCCTGGAAACCCGCGGCGCCTTCACTTTCGGCGGCGCACTGAACCCGCTGTCTCCATTCGCCGCGCATCCGAAGATCGACACCGAAACAGGGGAGCTGTTCAACTTCGGCATCTCTTTCTCGGCCACGCAGCCGAGCCTCAACTTCTACCGTTTCGGCGCCGCTGGCGAGCTGATCTATCGCCAGCGCATCGCTCTGCCGGAGCCTTGCTCGCTCCACGATTTCTGCCTTGCCGGCCGGCATGTGGCCTTCTTCCTGGCGCCCTACCATCTAGACATGGAAGCGTTGCGCGATGGGCACACTCTGCTCGATTCGCTGCGCTGGGAGCCAGAGACGGGGAGCCGACTGCTTGTCGCCCGCCGCGACGACGGCGAGGCCGTGGCCTCCGTGCCGGTGGGGAGCTGCTACGTTCTCCACGGTATCAACGCCTTCGAGGATCTGGCGCATCCCAACCATCTGATCGTCGACGTGCTCGAGCTCGACCGGCCCGTCTACGATCAATATTACATCCCTGACTTGTTCCCCGACGTCGCGCCGGGCCGGCCTGTGCGGCTGACGGTGGACCTGCGGACCGGCGCTTTCGTCAACCGCGTAGAGATAAACTACGACCGGGCGCCCGATTTTCCCGCCATCGATCCCGAGCTTGCAGGCAATCCTTATGAGGACTTCTGGATGCTAGGGATCTCGCAGACCGGAAAACCGGGCCGCAAGATCTTCGACCAGGTAGTTCATGCCTCCTGGGCACATCCCGAGCGTGTGGACATCTGGCAGGCGCCACCCGGCCATTATCTTGGCGGCGAGCCGGCGTTCGCACCGAATCCAGCGGACCCCGCAAACGCCGGAGCCGTGATCTGCCAGCGCTTCAATGGGGCGACAGGGGAGAGCGCCTTCCTGGTGTTCGATGCTTTCGACGTGGCCGCTGGACCGGTAGCCGTGCTGCCGCTCGATCAGCCCTTGCATCTTGGATTTCACGCCCTGTTCGTGGGTACATGATGAAATTGTGGTCCACTTATCCGCTGTGGCGAGCACCCTTCCTTTGGTGGCCGCCGCCTCCGGTATGGTGCCGCGAAGGCGAGGACCGCCGGGAGACAACACGCCATGAAGAAGCAGCTCAAGAAAATCACCCTGGCCAAGGAAACGCTCTGCAACCTCAACGGCTCCGAATTGACCAAGGTGGAAGGTGCCGCCTTCCCAAACTCCGACGTCAACACCTGCGTGTGCCACACCGTTTCGTGTCACCCGGGCCTTTGCTAGATCTGTAAAGAGGGAAAACCGGCGCCTTGGCAAGACCTGCCGGGGCGCCGGTGCCGTGTTTGGCATACACTTTACTGGAGAGGTGAACTGCTTATGACCGAGCCCCAGCCGTCCGCCAACGATCCGCTCGTTCGTATCGAGTGCCAGTGGTGCAAGAGCCAGAATCCGGGGACGGCAACGACCTGCCGCTCTTGCGGCGCACCGCTCGACGTCAAGAACCTGGTGAGCGAATCAGGCTGGCGTGAGGCGCCGCGTCTGCGCGACATGACCGAGATTCAGTTCGGCAGCAGCACCTGTCAGGTGGAAGGAGAGATCGTGCCGGTGGCCGAGATCAATCTCGGGGCCGGCGACTCGATCTTCTTCGAGCACCACGTGCTGCTTTGGAAAGACGACGCCACTCGCATGAGCGTCCTGCCGCTCACCGGCAGCGTCAAGCGGGCACTGGCCGGCATGCCGTTCATCATTAGCGTCGCCCACGGCCCCGGCCGGGTCGCCTTCTCGCGCGACGCGACGGGCGAGCTCGTCGTGTTGCCGCTCCATCCGGGCATGGAGCTCGACGTGCGCGAGCACGCCTTCCTGCTCTCCTCTCATACGATCAATTACACCTTCATCCGAATCAAAGGCCTGCGCAACATCCTTTTTGGCGGCCAGGGCATGTTCATGGACCGCTTCGTCACCACGACCGCTCCGGGTCTGCTGTTGCTGCACGGCTACGGCAATGTCTTCGAGCGCACCCTCAAACCGGGAGAAAGCATCCTCGTCGAGCCTGGAGCGTTCCTCTATAAAGACTCCTCGGTGACGATGGACGTGCAACCGATCAAGCTCACCAGCGGCTTTTTCGGCGGCACCAGCATGAACCTCGCCCGCATGACCGGCCCCGGCCGCGTCGGCATCCAGTCCATGTACGTCCACCACACCACCGAGTGACGGGGAGACCTGGCGATGAATGTCGATACGGGTTCCGCAGTGCGCTCCTATACCTGCTCCTGGTGTGGCTTGACCAGCGACGGCAGCAGCCTCAATTGCCCGGCTTGCGGGGCAATGATTGACGTGCGCGCCGTCGTCTCGCATTCCGGCTGGTCGGAGCTGCCCGGCCGGCGCGACATGGCGAAGCTCCAGTTTGGTCACTCCGTCTGCCAGATCGAAGGCACCTACGTGCCGGTGGCGGACATGAATCTCGCCAACGGCGATCGCGTCTACTTTTCCCATCATGTCCTGTTATGGATGGACACCCAGGTGAAAGTCACCGCCATGTCGCTGAAGGGCGCCTGGAAGCGGATGTTGGCGGGAATGCCCCTGATCATGACGCAGGCCGAAGGGCCGGGACGAATCGCCTTTTCCCGCGACGCGCCGGGCGAGATGATCGCTCTGCCGCTCCAGCCAGGCCAGATGGTCGACGTTCGCGAGCATCTCTTCATGGTGGCCACGGGCTCGGTGACCTACGACTGGTTCCAGTCCAACGTCTGGTTCACGACGAAGAGCGGGGACGATACGGAGACTCACTACCCGCTGGGCATGCTGCTCGACCGTTTCCAATCGCAGTCGGTGCCCGGGCTTTTATTACTCCACGCCGCGGGCAACGTCTTCGTCCGCACGCTGCAACCGGGGCAGACGATCCTCATCAAGCCGACCGCTTTCCTCTTCAAGGACACGACGGTCAACATGCAGCTCCACATCGAGCGCCCCGCCGGCACCTGGCGTTCCTGGCGCTCCTGGGGAGATCGCTATCTCTGGCTCCGCCTCCGCGGCCCCGGACGCGTCGCCGTCCAATCCGCCTTCGAGCCGCTCGAAGACAACGGCCGGACGATCGTCAGCCACTCCGTGGCGACGCAGCATCAGTGGTAGGTCAGCCTCCGCCGAAAACCTGATGCTTCGGGGCCAGTCGATCGACCGGTAATCCTGCGGCCTCACGGAGCGCGGCGTCGGTGTAGCGCTGGGCCATGACGCCTCGCCATTGGGTCTGGAAATCGGTGTTGTCCATGGGCGTTGCGGCTTTGCGGGCGAGCTTGGAGGCTTCGGCGAGAAGCTCTGAGGTAGGCGTTTTTCCCACGAGGAGATTCTCGGCAGCTGGCACTCCCAGTGGCGCAGAGGAGACGGCTCCCAGGTAGATTCGGGCGCGGGTGATCACTCCGGCGGGATCGGTCCACAACGCGACAGCGGCTGAGAGGACGGCGAAGTCGATCGAGCCACGGCGACGGAGCTTCCAGAAAGCGGTACCGCAACGATCCGCTGTGGCGTCGGCAGGGAGGAAGAGATCGGTCAGGATCTCGTCAGGCTGTTTGACGAGATAGTCGATGCCGTCGTTGCGGAAAAGGCTTTCAACGGGAATCGTCCTCTCGCCTTGTGCTGAGACGAGGCGCACTCGTGCTCCCAGCGCACAGGCCATCGGTGCGGAATCCGACGCGCTGTGGGCCAAGCAGCGGAGCGAGCTGGTGGCGACCCAGCAGATCGTCCCCTCTTCCTTCATGCAGTAATCGATCGACCGGCGCCACTCCTCCGTCTGGTTGTAGTATGTGCAACGTGTGTCGACGCAGAGATTGCCGCCGATCGTTCCCATGTTGCGCAGGGGCGGCGAAGAGATCGAATGGACCGCGGTCGCGAAGGCGGGGTATCGCTGGCGCACGACCGGATGGCGGGCCACGTCGTCCAGCAGAGTCGTGGCGCCGATACGCACTTCGCCGTTGGAATGAATGCCGTCCAAACCCGGGATGCCCATGAGGCTCACCACGGTCTGCGCCTTCTGGTGACGTCGCTTCATGTTGGGCCACAGATCAGTGCCGCCGGCCACCAGGCGGACCGTCTCGCCCTCAGCAGCCCCTTCACCGGTGAGGATGGCCCCGGCCTCTTCGAGGCTCTTCGCTTGGATATAGCGGAATTCGGGCAGTCGCAGCATGGTCAGCGGGCTCCCTTCAAGTCCGTCGTCAACGCCGCCAGCTTTTTCCCTTTGAGCGCCTCTTCGCGAGACATCATCGTCCCCGAGGCGGAGCGCATGCCCGCCCGCAACTTGTCGCGATAATCGTTGATGGCCGTGCCGTCGCCGCCCTGCTCGGGTGTGGGAACCATCAGGTTTTCCCCGAAGTCCACCTCTGGGAAGCTGCGGGGTCCGAAGCGCGGCTCGAGACCCTTGGCTTTCGCGTCCATCGCTCGCAAGACCATGTGCGGATGGATCGGCACCTGATCGACGCGCACGCCTACGGCATCGTAGATCGCATTGGCCACCGCCGGCATGATGGGCAGCAGCGGTCCCTGTCCCACCTCCTTGGCGCCGAAGGGACCCTGCGGGTCAGGATCTTCGATCAGGTAGGTGGTCACCGGTGGCATGTCGGCAAACGTGGGGCTTTTATATTCGAGAATCGACGGGTGCCTGTGTACCAGAGCGTTCGAGAGATGGCGCGGAAGGCGGCGGAACACCTGCTCTTCCATCATCACCTCGCCCAGGCCCATGTAGACGCTGCCTTCCACCTGGCCCAGCACCAGCACGGGATTGAGCGATTTGCCGACGTCGTGAGCGATCCAGACGTGAACGGGATTCCACATCCCTGTCTCTCGATCCACCTCAACCTCCACCACGGAGGCCGAGTAGGAGTAGGCGGGGGAAGGGCCGACGCCCGCGCCCCGATAGCGGCCTGGCGAGCGGGGCGGAATATAACTTCCCGTCGTAGCGAGAGTGCCGAAGCGGGCCTCGGTGGCAATCACCGCGTCCTGGAAGCTCAGGCTCTTCTCCGGGTCCTCCGCATCGAAAACCCGGCGCTCGGCGAAGACCAGTCTGGATTGCGGAACCTCGAGCTGTTGCGAGACGGCCTGAGCGATCAGATCCCTCGCGCGCTCTGCCGCCTGGAGCGCGGCGTTGCCCACCATTAAGGTAACGCGCGAGGAGTAGCTGCCGAGATCGACGGGAGTCAAGTCCGTGTCCGCCACACAAAGGCGGATGTCCGCCAGTGCGACGCCCAGCACCTCGGCCACCACGGCGGCGAGGATGGAATCTGATCCCTGGCCGATCTCTGCCTCTCCACAGAAGGCAGCGACGCCGCCAGAGCGATCGAGCTTCAGCATCACGCCGGACTGCGGCATGTGATTCCAATAAATGGGCAGGCCCGCGCCGCAAAGATAGGAGCCGCAGGCCAGGCCAAGCCCTCGGCCTTCCGGAAGTTTGCCCCATCGTTCGCGGAATCCGCTCCCCGCGACTACGGCCTCGATGCACTGGCGCAGGCCCATGGAGCCGATCTTCAGCCAGTTGGCTGTCACCGAATTCGGTTCGGCGAGCATGTTGAGTCGCAGGTCGGCCGGGTTCTTTCCCAGCGCTACGGAGATCTTGTCGAGATGCACCTCGAAGCCGAATCGCGGCTGGGGCGTGCCGTGGCCGCGCTTGGGGCCGCACGGCGGTTTGTTGGTGAATGTCCGCACACCCTGGAACTCGTAGGCCGGCAGTTTGTACGTCACCGTCTGCAAGGCGCCCGTGTAATAGGTGGACGCCACGCCATAGCTGCCATAGGCGCCACCGTCGAGGGCGGTCCGCAGGCGCTGGGCGGTGATCGTTCCATCCTTCTTCACCCCTGTCTTCATCGCCATGAGCACGGGGTGACGTCCGCGGTGGCAGTAGAAGACCTCCTCGCGGCTGAGCGTGATCTTCACCGGGCGGCCAAGCTTCAACGCCATCTTGGCGACGACGATCTCGTGATTGAATGGATCGCTTTTGCCGCCGAAGCCGCCGCCATTGGAAGTCGCCACGACGCGGATGCGCGCGGCCGGCAGCTCCAGCACCTTGGTGAGGGCGCGGTGAACGTAGTGCGGCGTTTGGGTCGAAGAGTAGACGGTCACCCGATCGTCGTCCTCAGGCACGGCGATCGCGCAGTGCTGCTCCATGGGAAGGTGAGTGTTCCCCTCGTAATAGAAGACGTCCTCGAAGATCTGATCGGCCTCTTCGAACCCCTTTTCGACCTCGCCGAAGGACATGGAAACCACTTTATGGAGGTTGCCATGATCGCCGTAGTCGTGAATCCACGGCTCGGGAGTGGCAAGGGCATCCTCGATCGAGGAGATCGTCGTGAGCGGCTCGTATTCGACCTTGACCCGCAGGGCCGCCTCATACGCCGCGTCCTCGGTGACGGCCGCAACCGCCACGACGGGATCGCCCACGAAGCGGACGCGATCCGGGCAGAGAGCGTGCTCGTCCTGCGAGACAGGGAGGATTCCGAAGGGAATTGGGACGTCCTTGCCGGTGAGCGCACCCAGATATCCCAGGACTTTCTCAGCCTCCGAGAAATCGATCGACAGAATGTTCGCGTGCGGCACAGTCGAGCGCACCAGCCGGGCGAAACACATCCGCGGAAACGCGAGATCGTCCGCGAAGCGCGTGGCGCCGGTCACCTTGGCGCGTCCGTCCACACGGCGAAACGGCTTGCCGATGATGTTCAGCTCGCGCTGCGGCTCGGGATCAGGATCAGGTTTGCGTAGTGGGTCTGCCATGCTGATCTACTCCTGAACAGGAATGGGCGAGCCGTAGAAAACCTTCTCTGGGGGAGTGTCATCCTCGCCACGCATACTCTTGGCCGCCCATTCCACACCTTCGATGATCTTGTGATAACCGGTGCACCGGCAGAGGTTTCCTGCCAGGGCCTCGCTGATCTCCGCGGGATTTGGCTTGGGATTCTCAGCTATCAATGCCTTGGCCGTCATCAGGATGCCCGGCGTGCAATAGCCGCACTGGGCAGCTCCGAGGTCGGCAAGTGCGGCTTGGAGCGGATGGAGCTCGTTGCCATGCTGCATTCCCTCGACCGTCTCGATCCGTTTACCCGCCATATCCGCGGTGAGGACCAGACAGGAGAGCACGGGCCGGCCGTCTACCAAGACCGTGCACGTACCGCACTCACCAAGCTCGCAGCCGTGTTTGGTGCCCGTGAGACCGCACTCCTCGCGGAGCACCTCGAGGAGAGTATGGTTAGTGGGGAAGACGACGGGGCGGTCTTCGCCGTTGACGTTGAGTTTCAAGGTGGTCAGGTCGTTCATATACTCTAGAGCCTTGGGTGCCGGTCCTCCCTAGCACCCTCACCGCCGTCCTTGCGCTGCCCGTGCCGAGGTGGACTGTATCTCCTCGGGTAGCCCCAATTCGGCATGCAATGCGCGGGCTTGTTCCCGGAAGAATGCAATCTTGTCCTCGGTGGACAGATTTTTGGTTTTCTCGTAGTGCGCCTCACGAATGCCGCGCACCATCTCAACAGCGTTGATCTTGGGCTCCTGCATGAGATTAGCCTCCCTCAAATTTTGTAACTTCCCGCGGGGAGTAAATCTGCAATGGCTTGTAGCCTTGCTCCAGATTCACAGAGTTGAACAACCGGATCTTGTCAAAATGCACGATGTGCTTGAAGTTCCAGCTCACCAACAGATCCGCTTCAGCGACGCTGGCCAAGGCGATGTGCACGCCGTCATCATAGAACTTGGGAGTGAGGATCTGGCGGCGCTGATAGGCCTCTGCCAGATGGATGACTTCTTCTGTGATGAGGATGAATTCGTGCTCGCTACTTAAGAGAGCCTCGTATTTTTGGCGGACCCTCTCTGGCGCGTCTCGTACCTCGGCCGCCACCATGTCAGAAAGGACCGGCATGAAGGTGCCAGCAGCAAAGTCCTCCATCAGACCGTTTGACCACGCTGAAAACTCAACGTCAAAACAGCCACCAATCACCGATGTATCGATGTAGATACGCGTCTTCTTCATGGTTGTCTAGTCGAGGCGCTGAATCCTCGCCTACGCCGCCAGCCCCCGCACCAGCAACTCCGCGCATTCCCTCCCGATCTCGCGCGCAGTCTTGCCGCCATCGGGCCGGAACCATTTGACGGTCCAGTTCACGGCGCCCAGAATGGCCATGGCGCTCACCTTGGGATCGGTGGGGCGGAAGATGCCGGTGGCCATTCCTTCCTCGATGATTTCCCGGAAGGCTCGTTCGTAGGCGTCGCGGCGGTCCTGGACTCTCCGTCGCCAGGGCTCGCTCAGGGCCTCGACCTCGAGATGGGCGAGGGAGCCGGGGATCTCTTCGTTGAGCAGGACGACGTGCTCCTCAATCAGCATGAAGAGCCGGCCATTGGCCCGGAGCTTCTGATCCCGCACCCGGGTGGCCAACTCCAGGAGCGCCTCGAGGGTGTCTTCCTGGACGAAGGCGAGGAGCGCCTCCTTGTCCTTGAAGTAGTAGTAGAGATTGCCGACCGCCATGTCCAGCTCGGCCGCGATGTCGCGCATCCCGGTAGCCTGAAGGCCGCGCCGGCGGAAGACCCGCGAGGCCGCGTGGAGGATCTCGCGTTTCTTTTCAAGGACCTTCTGCTGGACTCGGGGGTCTTCTGAGGTTTGAACCATAGTTCAAATTATGTCAGAGGGGAGGCTGGATGTCAAGGTTGCACCTTTAAAGGTGTCCCTAACCGGGATTTGGACGTACACTTGAGCTTTTAAAGGTTTTGACCGACCGGTTCCCGACTCGGGGCCGGTTTTTCTACAGGGAGGATGACATGACCAGAAAGCTCGCCAGCAAGTTGATCCTCACAAAGGAGACTCTGAGGAGCCTCGGCTCGCAGGATCTGGGCCATGCCCATGGGGGAGGGGGGACGACGATCAACCCCCAAACCACCAGCCCGAAGTTGACCTGCTACACCTGCGGGTTCTCGGTCTGCCTTTGCTAGGACCTCCAGATATCGCGGAGGGATTTTGCCGCCTCGGAGACGCCGACGGGTTACCCCGTGGGCGTCTCGGTAGAGAGGGAGCTTAGGCGAGGCCCATCTCTTCAAGGGAATGGGCGGTCAGGATACGCTTGGCGAGCTGAGTCAGGCGCTGGAGCGAGCTGATCTCCTCGACCTGACGACGCGCACCCTCGGGCAGAGGTCCAAACCGTTCGGCGAGTTGCAACAGAAGGATCTCCCGAGCTCCCTTGGCCTCTCCTTTGGCTTCCCCTCTAGCTTCTCCTCTGGCTTCACCTTTGGCTTCCAGCTTCTCGGACCACGTCAGCGCCATGGCTTGAACCTCCCTGTTCTCTTTCCGGGCGCTTAGAGCCTCAAGCTCCACCGCCTCCTCGTCTGTCAATTGTAGATAGTTTTCGACGCAGTTGACCAGCAGATTGGAATCGAATCGGCCCCGAAGCTTTGCGATCCGCCTCAGACAGGCCATCTTCAACTCGGGGCGGCTCAGAGGGCCAGGGTCCATGAGAGCCGCGAGGGCCCAGGCCAGAGGCTCGGGGCAGGCTAGATACTCCGCGGCGAGACAGCCGGCGAGGCCGAAGCAGACGTACCGGTGTTCTGGGAAGGAAGGACCGAGGTCGTTCTCCCAAGACTTCAGGCAGACGCCTGGACGGCCTCGCTTGAGATTGATCAAGATCGTCAGCACGGGCGTGTTGTAGCGGGCCAGGATCTGGTTGCGGTAGCGCCAGAGGCGCTCCTCCATTTCCGGGCTCGCCCGTGCCTCGACCTCGACGTGGATCATGAGGGGCCCTCCGCTGGCGATGTGGACCCGGACGAGCAGGTCGAGCTCCCGCCTTTGGCCGCGTGGGCCTTTCTCGAAGAGCTCCTTGTCGAGAAACTCGGGGGACGACAGGTCCAGCCGGTCGAACGTCTCGGGGACGGCGAGGCGCAGGAAGTCGTCGAGAAACGCGTGCAGCAGTTGCTTGAAGATCTTGTCATGTTGGTTGGCCATGGCGATCCTGGGCCGAGATCGCCGTCCAATCGGCGCTCTCCCTCCATCTATAAAGACGGAAAAAAGAGGGCCAATCTTGCAACCCCCCGCCGGGCATGGGTTTGCGAGGGGGGTTTGAGGCTATTCAAGAGGTGACTGAAAAGGCTTGCTGCTTTCTTGTCCGCTCCCCGAGTCCACCCTCACCGTCCCCCAGCCGGCCGCGGCCCCGTGGCGTAGAGCGCCTCGTGGTGAGCCTTACCTTCGCGGATGGAGTGAACATGGCCACCAGTCTTCAACCGCCGGAGGGCGGCCGAGACGGTCCGGGAATCGACGGGCCGGCGGAGCTTCGACGAGTAGCGCGAGTTGACCTCGGCGGCGATGTGCGACGCTCCGAAGGTATCGTCGGCCGATCGCGAGGCGACGACGCGGGAGACGAGCCGGCTGATGAGCGGCTTGGCGCCAAGGTCGGGCTCTTCGGGAGGAGGCGGAGGCATGGCTGGCGTGGCGAGCTCTGCCGCGGGGAGCGCCACGGCCTTGAATGCCTCCAGAAGCTGGGCGACTTTCTCGATCTCGGCGCCATGGACGGCCCGCTGGTCGCGGTGAAATGCCTCCTGCTGTGTGTGCAAAGTCTCCTGATCTCGGTGGAAGGCGAGCTTCTTTTCGAGGTTCGCCAGGACTTGTGCGACAGAAAGGCTCGTGCTCATCTTGTCTCCTCTCGCAGCGTTGCAATCTTTCCGGCTCCACGACGAAGTGGCTGGATTCCGCGACAAAGCCTCTGGCGTCCGGCCAAGAGCGAGAGTCGATGGCGCAATAGGGCGAGACTTCGCGACAGCACCCCAATGTTCTGCGCTACCGACCGTGCATACAGGGCAACCACTCCCGCTTCGCTCTTGGATCTAGCCCTGTTGCAACAAACTTTCCTGCCAACGCCTGCGGTTCCGCCTCTGCCAAGAAAGGTCTGGAGAAAGAGGCGCAGAGTCTTCTGGTATCGCGACGTCGGCCGCAGATAGATCGCAACATTAGCACGCTTTGCGGCACATCGCCACTGTTGTGCGCCATCCTGGGTGGATACGTCGCAATCAAGAAAACGGTGGCGACGACATCAGTCGATATCGAGACAAGAGAGGTAGATTAGGCGACGAACCCAGAGATTCTGTCGCGTGACTGGCAGATGCCGCGTCAGCTCTTTGGATTCTGCGCCTACACCCGAGAACATTGCTGCGTATGTGGGAATACAGTCGCAATTTCTCATGACGCTGAGACAGGCTGGCGCCGGTGGCGAAAAATCGCGCTCATTTTGTCTCAATCTGGGAAGCTTCGGTGATGGATCTGCGAGCTCTGCGACATAACCTAGAGACGTTGCAACACAATCTCTGGATCTATTGCATAATCTCCAGAGGCTGCGATGCATCTGGCGACTCTGCGACGACTTGCCCCGAAATCGCGCTGACTCCAGATTTTCTGCAACGCAGGGACGGGGCCGAACCGCAGCGGCGTGGAGATTGCGACGGAGCTCGCGTCTTCGCTCTGCGGTATGGTACGGCATGCGCCCGGCGTTGCCTGGGCAACCTCGGCGATGACGCGATCCTCCAACCTCTTTCCCCTGGTCCTTCTCGCAATCCTTGCGGCGTGCAAAGGAGGAGGAGGAGCTCCCGAACGATCCGCACCCAAGAAACCGGCCCGAGCGGCTGCGCCGGAGGTCTGGATGGAGCTTCACCGCGGGACGGAGCCCCAGGAGCTGGTGCGTATCGGCATCCAGGGTGCGGTGATCGGGCCGGCCGGGGGGCCGCTGACGGTGCAGCTCTTTGCCGGGCCTCGCCGCTCCGACGTCGCCTGGTATTTCCTCCGCACCTATGCGCCGTTCGAGCTGAAGTCGCCGCAGGGAAACCTCGTCTTCCACAGCAAGGGCCGGGTGGCCGCTGGCCCGGTGGAGAAGCGGATGATCTTCGAGTGGGCGCGGTCGGTCGCGGCGGAAGGGGCGGATAGCCGACTCACAGACGCTTATGGTCTTGTGCTTGCCTGGCACCAGGGCGGCTCTTCGGGGATCTGTCGCGACGTCGCTCTCTACTTGACCGGCGACGCCAAAGCCTCGGCCTGCGGCTGGGACAAGGATATCGAAGGGCGACTCGATCCCGCAATCCTACCTCAGGTCTACGTTTGGTTCGATCGCCTGAAGAGCTTTCAGGCGGCAGCCGGGGATCGGGACATGCGGCAGGGATCCCTCGAAACTCGCCTTGTGTTTGCCGGCAATGGGAATCGTCAGGCCGGAGCCAGCGAGCAAGGCGAGATCCAAGCTTTCGGAGCGGCCCTCTTCGGCGAGCTTGCAGCCCGGAGGGAGGGCGCCGCCCCTGCGCAGGACGCGCCAGCGACACCGCTGGTGAAGAAGCCACTGAGCCCTGCTCCGCCGCCGTCGTCGCGTCTTCTCTTGCCGCTTCACCCCGCCCTGCCCAAAACGGACACGGAGATCGTCCTCAACTTGCCGGACCAACCCCCGCCGCCGCCTCCAGGCATGGGCGTTCCTCCACACCCCCGACCTCGGCCAACTCCGACGCCGGAGGACTCGCTGCCTCCGGACTAAGCTCTTCGGGATGACTGAGGAGGAAGCTCCTGAGTCAGCCCGGCGGCGGCTGCGGCCGAGGGGGATTGGCAATCGGGCGCTTGTGGATGACGCGGGTCCTGGAGGTGGCGGAGTTGTGCCCTGTGCCGGAATCAGGTTCGGCGGCGGTCACGCTGGCCTTGTTGACCAGGGAGCGTGTCTCCGCGGCCGGTGCCTGGAGGGTGACCTTGATCAAGCGCTTAACGGTGGTACCGGCGGCGATCTTCGGGATGTTGCACGTCACTGTGCCGGATGCGTTCTGGCAATCCGTCGCGGAGACAAAGCTCACCCCCTCAGGCAGGGTATCGGTGACGACCACACCCGTGGCCTCGGACGGTCCAGCATTGTGCACCTTCAGAATGTAGCTCAAGGTCCTGCCAGGGGTGAATACGGCGGGCGAAGTCGTCGACTTGATGGAGAGGTCGATCTGCGCTTTGACGGTTGTAGTAATCTCACAGCGACCTGGAACATCCTTCTCACAGCTATTGTTCTCGGTATTTTGGTCTCCTTCTTTGGCTTTCGTTTTCGCGGTGCTGATCAACGGGCCGGGAGTCGATGGAGCGGTAACCGATATCTTTTTAGTGACGGTATCGCCCTTGTCCAAGGGAAAAGGATCGCAGGTCACCGTTTTGGGTGTCCCCGCAACTTTGCAGCCCGCGGGGAGCGTCAAGACGGTGCTGACCTTGCCGGGAAGCGTCTGGGTGACATTCACCTCTGTCGCATTCAGGGCTCCTATATTCTTGACGGACAGGGTATAATCAAGTTTCTTGCCAACCATAACGGATTTTTGAGCGATCAGTTTCAGCTCGAGATCGGGAACGGGATTTACGCCGGACACATCGAGCTCATATCTGCCGCAACCTGCACCACTTCCTCTCGCGTCAATATAGAGAAAATAGAATCCTGGGTTGTAGTTCTGGCTCCGTAGCTCCTCGCTGGCCGGTGGCGGGGAGGGAGGTGGGGGGGAAGGGTTGATGTTGTCGGAGCTGCTGACGCAGGAGCTACCGACACCGCACGTACTGATCAAGGCGAGGGCCAGATCCCCGCTTCGCACGGCCAGGTTGAATTTCACCTCGTTGCCGTCGTGCAGCCAGACCTTGTAGATGGCCTCGGGCTTGGAGTAATTGCCGTTGATTCTGCAAGTGAGGCTGGTGTAACTGGCCACATTGTTCAGAAGGCCGGGGGCGCAGGTGTCGCCCGTCAAGTGGAGCGTCGAAGGCGAAGGGGGAAGAACCTCGATCTGAACAGGCGCTCCCGGTGAACACTCCGGCTGCGCCCACGCGGAAAGGGTGCAAGCCGCAGTCATCGATAGAGCGGCGGCCGCGAACCTCAACGTTTTTCCCCCACTCATCTTTTCGGCGACGATTCCTATCCATCGCATCGCGGTCACCTCCGAATCGGGTTAGTACCGCACGCCGGCCGAGAGCGAGACTACGCTCGTGCGGTTGGAGTAGTCGATACCGGCGTCGATCTGCAGGCGCCGCAAAGCCAGCCCCGCGCCAGCCGTGTAGTGCATCTGATCGGCCCGCTGGCGGAACACGGCGCGGAAGCCCACGTTGTCGCCTTCGAACCGCAGGCTGTGATCTGGCTCCCACCATCCCCCGGCACGCAGCGTGAGGACAGGCCAGTGCTTGAGAAAGGCGTATTCAAAGCCGAGGTGCAACTCGCCGGTGTCGTCGATTTTGAAGCGGTTCAGCTCTGGATCTGGAGGCTTCTCAGAGGTAGGGTCTGTCCGTGGTAGGGTGGCCAGCTCGAAAATGTCGACGAATCCCTGGAGAAGCTGCGAATAGCGGATCCGGTCGTAGTCGAAGGCCAGGCGAAAGCCGTCGGCAGGCTGGAAGGCGACGCCGACGCCCCAGACGTCCGGTACGTGGAAGGCCGCTGTCTGCTGCACTGGCGGGAACTGGGCTTGTAGAGGCAGTCCCGGGCCCGGCTCGCTCCGCGCCCGGAAGTTGAAGCTCGGTCCCTGCCGGTAGACGCCTCCCGCGCTCCAACGCTTGCGCGGGCTCTCCCACAGGAAGCCGGCGGCGAACCCCCAGTCGCCATCCTTCCCCTTCTGAGTCTGAAAGTTGACCAGTTTGGCGGGAGTGAATTCAGGCGGGAGATCGAACTGCTGCCGGAAGCGCTCCGCGAGTGAGTCGATGGTGAAATCAAAATAAGAAGCTGTCAAACCGAAAGAGAACCCTCGCCCCAGCCGGCAGGCTGCCGCGCCGCCGTAGGTCGTAATATTCAACTCCATGTGGTTCCGCAACGCCGCCAAGCGGCCATCGCGCTCCCCCGGAATGCCAAAGATCCCTTGTTCGGCGGTCCGCACGAGGTAGGCGCCCTGAGTCGAGAAGTCGGCCTGGAAATTCACCAACTCGTGACGGAAAAGCGCGAACGACCAGCGGTCGCGGGGAACGACATAGGACAGGAAGGAGAGATCCGTCACCTGGTTCTCGGCCCGGCCGTCGCGAAGGCCCGCAATGTGATCCTCTCCTTCATTCGTCGGAGCTTCGCCGTCGATCCGGCCGCGGTCGGTGAACAGGTGGGTGTAATTCCAGTGCCGCCCCTCGACGAGGGTTTCCGGCGCGGCGATGGTGGTGAGCCCCGCCGGGTTGGTGTAGGCGGCGCTGGCGTCGAAGGCGAGGGCGAGGAAAGCGCCGCCGAGCGCCAGGTTGCCGGCCCCCGGAGTGGAAAAGTTGAAGTGCACCCCGGCATTGGTCTCGAGGTTCGTTTGCGCCAGGAGCGGATACCAGCAGTAAACCCCGATCAGGACCACCCAGGCAGCGCTAACCCACCGACGCAGCGGGCGTACCATGCTCAGAGCCCTCCGGACTGGAGCCAGCAGCTCCATTGTTGGCACATCTCTTTTTGTTGCGGGGGCTCATTCTTCTTGCTCGCGCACTGAGACTCCAGCTCCCGCAGCCGCCGGAGCTCGGGCTCGAGCTCTTTCTTGCTTTGTCCAAGCTGCTTCAGCTTCGATTGGCCGAGCTCAGCGCACGCCTCCTGGTAGCAACCGAGCTGGAGCAGAGCCTCGGAAAGGCGAAAGCGGGGAAGGTAGGGCACGGGGAATCGGCCGGACGGCAATTTCATCTCGCCCGTCTCCTCCGCGACCTGGAGGGCGTCCCACATCTTCTCCGCCGCCTCTTTCCAGTTGCGCTGTTGAGCGGCGGTGAATCCTTCGCCGAAGTAGGGAGGCTGCTGGCTTTTCAGCCCCTGGCGGCAGCCCGAGGTCAGGGTGCCGAGATCCCCGGTATTCTTCTTGTCCCGCTTGGTCTCGCCGTTGCAACTCGAAAGATAGAGGTGCCGCAAGGCGCCCGGCAGGTCCTTGAGCTTGTATTGGCATTTGGCGAGGAAATAGAAAGGCAGGTACGAGTACTCGAGAAATGGGTTCGGATGGATGAGCCACGGACCCGTCGGAGGATCTGGGACGGGACACAACTGCAAGGCCTCCTCGAGCCGCGGAATCACCTCCCGGCAGGACTTGTCATATTGCCGCATACCGGCCAGAAAAGCCCTTTCTGCAGCTTCTTTGTCGCAACGCCCGGCAGCCGGCGGCTGAGCGGTGGCGGCGCGGCAGAAAAATAGCAAAGGCAGGGCCGAGAGGCCGATGAAACGCCGGGCAGTCATGATGAGAGGACACCCTTGAGCAACTGGTAGGCAGCGCCGATGGTCGACGCCAGGGTGATGGAGGACTTGAGAACGTCGGCCATCAGGGTGAGGTTGGCAGACCAGCCTTTAGCTCCACTTGGACCGCCACCGGATTTCGCGTCCACCACCGCCGGCGACCATCGGCTGTGCAACGAGTTGCCGAGGAAGGCGGCGGTGGCGAAGGTGAGAGGTTGCCCGACGGCGAAGGTGAGGAGCGTCAGCTCGACGCGAATCTTGGCGCCTCCGAAGCTGGCGAGCATCAGCCAGATGAAAGTCAGGTTGAGAGCACCGAGAGAGAAGCCGGATAGGAAGTAGGTCCGCGGGCTTCGCCGACTCGAGACCAGGCCGACCAACAAGCCGAGCGCCGCGGGAGGAACGGCGATGGCGAAGACATACGGCAGGCTGCGGTTTTCGATCGGTGGCTTCACCATGACGAGGAAGTATCCGGAGGTGAAGATGATGGAGAGCGCCGCCGCAACGCTGGCGGCGAAGGAATGGGACGGCGCCGTCTCGGCAGGGCCGGGTACGGTTGCCGCGCTCGATTCCTTCACCTTCTTCTCCAGCGAGATCAACCGTACCAGCAGAGGCTTCACGAGGCTGAAGTCGTGGCCGCAATAGCGGCAGACCACCGCCTCGTCCTTGATTTCTTCGGCGCAGTAAGGGCAGTTCATGAACGCACCCAACCAAGCCCGAGATGGCTGCGGCCTCCCGCGACCAAGCCTCCCCGAGTCGATAGTCTGTCTTCCGTTGAAGACTTATTGTACTGCGGCTTTTAGCAAGCGGTCAAGACATGGACACGCTGGCGAGGAGAGCTGAGACGGTCCGTAGGGAGACGGCTTTACCTGGGGCTCGCCGAAATCACTTCGCCAGCACCCCGCGGAACCCGCGGCTGATGAGCGTGGCGATATCTCCCAGGACGCGGGGAAGGGCGAGGCCGCCGGGGCAGGCGAGGTAGCGCGACTCCCAGACGGGCTCGAACTTGTCCTTGTACTGGCGCAGCCCCTGGAAGTTGTAGAAGTGCTCGCCGTGACGGAAGACCATGGCGCCCAGCCGGCTCCAGAGGGGTGCGATGGTGCGCGCTTCGAGGCCCGCCAGCGGCGCCATTCCCAGGTTGAACCAGCGGTAACCCTGCGCCTGGCCGTAGAGCATCAGCTCGACGAACAGGTAATCCATCACCGCGGTCGGCGCGTCCGCGGTGTGGCGCATGAGATCGATCGAGATCTCTTCCTTTCCGCCACCCAGCCAGAGGTTGGCGAAGGCCACGATGCGATCGCCTTGATAGATCAGGGCCAGGGGAAAGCGGCGCAGATAGGCAAGATCGAAATAACCCAGGGAGAAGGCTTTCTCGCGGGTGTTCTTGTGCTCCAGCCAGGCGTCGGAGATCTGTTCGAGCTCCGGCAGCAGCGGCGCGGCCTGCTCGATCGAGAGCACCTCGAAGCGGCAGCCTTCCTCGGTGCATTTCCGCTGCGCCCAGCGCAGCTTCTTGCGGCTGCTCCCGGTCAGCGAGAAGCCGTTGAGCGGCACCCGCGCCTCTTCGCCCAGCTTGATCAATGCCAGCCCGAGGTCGGCGTAGAGATGAAGGCTCTTGTCGTTGACCTGGTAGAAGCAGGTCCAGCCGTGGTGGCGGTCCGCCAGCTCGCGAAACTTCCAGACCAGCTCCGCCCGCTCGCGGTCGGGGCCGACGGGATCGCCCATGGACACCCAGGTCCTGTGCTCGACGCCGAACATCACGAAGGCTTTGCCGGATTCGTGGAACAGGAGCTGTTTGTCGCCGATAAGGGCGAGCCAGGCGTAGGTGCGGGGAAAGGCGGCGGCCACGGCGGCGGCTTTCGCCAGCTCGTCCCCGGTCGGCGTCGTGGGTTCCATCGGCGCCGCCCGCAGCAGGCGGCTGACGGCGACGCCCAGGGCCACAGCTACCACACCCACCGAGGCGCGGAGGAAGCGCGGCGCGTTGCCGAACAGGGTGAAGTGCCACCAGAGCTCCTCGGAGTAGTCGACGTGCTTGTAGGCGAAGAAGCCCAGCCATACTGAGCCCAGGAGGACGATGGCGATGGCCAGGCTCCAGCCCGGCGTAAAAGGCTCGGCGGTGAGCGACGCCTTGCGAAAGAAGTGGCGGTGGCACGGGAGGAGGGCCGCCAGCATGATGGCGAGGACGACCGCTTCCTCGTAGTCGAGGCCCTTGGCCAACGAGACGATGGTGCCGGTCGCCAGCAGGACGACGGTGAGCTGGTAGGCCGCGTCGAGCCGGCGCTGGAGCCCGACGGCCAGAAACATCAGCAGCACTCCGGCCAGGCTGCCCAGGAAGTGGGAAACCTCGATCACCGACAGCGGCAGGGCGTCTTTGAGCCAGGAGAGCCGGGAATGGATGGCCGGCGTCGCGCCGGAGACGAGGAGGATGGCACCGCCGAGAAACGTGGTGACGGCGAGGATCTGCGGCACGACGTCCGGCGCCCGGCCGCCGAAGATCCGCGCCAGCCGTCCCACCTGCTTGCGCCGCCGCACGACCTCGTGCACGCCCAGGGAGACCGCAGCGACCAGCAGCGGCATGAAGTAGTAGACGGCGCGATAGGCCACCATGGCGGCCAGGAGCTGAGGGTGCGGCAGATCCGGCAGGAGCAGCACCATCATGCTCTCGAACACCCCGAGACCCCCGGGCACGTGAGAGAGCAGCCCGGCCACCTGGGCGAAGAGGAAGACGCCCAGGAAGTGGAACGGGGTGATGTTCCAATCCTCCGGGAGAAGGGCGTAGAGCACCGCGCCGGCCAGCGACCAGTCGAGGGAGGCGACGCCGATCTGCATCAGCGCCATGCTCGGACGCGGAATCGCCAGCTCCATCCCCTTGATCGCCAGCGGCCGCCGCCGGAGGATCGTGGCGGCCAGGTACGCGGCCACGATGCCAAGGAAGATCACGCCCACCGGCCTGGCGCTCGCCATCGGCAGGTGCAGGCGGGCGGGCACGGCGATGGGCTCGAGGAGGAAGGACACCCCGGCAAGCCCGAGGAATCCCAGCCAGAAGGTGGCGTAGGAGAGAGCCACGATGCGGGCGATGTCGAGCGCCGTAAGGCCCCAGCCGGAGTAGAGGCGCGCCCGCAGCGGCGTGCCGGTGAAGAGCGGCATGCCCAGGGTGTTGCTGAAAGCGTAGCCCGCGAACGAAGCCAGGGCGATCTTCCAGTAGGCGACGTCCTTGCCGATGTAGCGGATGGCCAGCGTGTCGTAGCCGGTGAGGGCGAAGTAGCCGGCGATGGTGAAGGCCACGGCGAGCAGCACGTGGCTAGCGGGCAGCTGGCCGAAAAACGCGAAGACGTCCCGGTAGCGAAAGCCCTTCAGCTCGCCGTGAAGGAGCCACAGGGCGAGCGCGAAGAACGCCAGGCTCAGGAACGGCGTCAGCTTGGAGAGGGAAATTTTCTTCATTGCGGCCGGCCGGTCTTTCCCGGTCCGAAAGAGAGGAGGCGGATGAGCTAGCCCAGCCGCTCGCGAATCAGGCGGTCGATCGCCTGGCGGAGGGCTTCGAGACGGCCGAGCTTGCCGGCGTCGCCGGCGCCGACTTCCAGGGGCCAGTCGAAGTCCACGCCATCGATCACCTGGGCGCGCCAGACCTTCTTTTTGGGATCCCAGGCCCCCTCGGGGTTCCCGATCAGGTCCCAACCCGTGGGCAGATAGCTGCGGATCTCAGTCTCTATATACGAAAGCGGAACGTTCGTTATCTTCATGACGACGGGGATTGTGACTCAAACGGGGGGGATTGAGAAGCGGGCGGCGGGTTGTTACGATCCAGGGGCCGGCCGCACTCCCTGCCTGCAATACTGCCTACGATAAGGATAGTTATGAAGATAGAGCTCACGGAAGAGCAGAAGCTGCTGCAAGAGACCGTCCGCCGGTTCGCCGAGGAGGTCGTCAAGCCTCGGGCCAAGGAGATCGACGAGTCCGGCGAGTTCCCCCGCGCCTTCTTCGACCAGGCGGGCGAGCTGGGCCTCGCCGGGGTCGCCATGCCCGAGGAGTATGGCGGCGCCGGCATGGACACGGTCTCCTACTGCGTGGTGATCGAGGAGATCAGCCGCATGTGCGCCACCTCGGGCGTCATCCTGTCGGTCAACAACTCCCTGGTCTGCGATCCGCTGCTGAAGTTTGGCACCGAGGAGCAGAAGAAGGAGTTCCTCACGCCCCTCGCCGCCGGCAGGAAGCTCGGCTGCTTCGCCTTGACCGAGCCCGGCGCCGGCAGCGATCCGGCCGGCCTGCGCACCACCGCCCGGCGCGACGGCGACGACTACGTCCTCAACGGCAACAAGGTGTTCATCACCAACGGCACGGACGCCGACATCGCCCTGGTGTTCGCCAGCATCGATCTGTCGCTGAAGCACAAGGGAATCACCTGTTTCATCGTGCCGGCGGACACTCCGGGCTACAGCCACGGCACCCACGAGTTCAAGCTGGGCGTCAACGCGTCCGGCACGACGGAGCTGGCGTTCGAGAACATGCGCATCCCCGCCAGGTGGCGCCTCGGCGGCGACGGAGACGGTTTCAAGGTCGCCATGGCGACCCTCGACGGCGGCCGCATCGGCATCGCGGCCCAGGCCATCGGCATCGCCCAGGCGGCCTTCGAGGAGGCCCTCTCCTACTCGCAGCAGCGCGAGCAGTTCAATCAGCACCTTTCGGACTTCCAGGCCATTCAATTCTACCTGGCGGACATGTCGACCGAGATCGACGCCGCCCGTCTCCTCACCTGGAAGGCGGCGTGGACCAAGGAGAACGCCAAGCGCTACACCCTGGAGGCCGCGCAGGCGAAGCTCTTCGCCTCCGAGATGGCGCAGCGGGTGACCAACAAGGCGTTGCAGATCCACGGCGGCTACGGCTACACCAAGGAGTACAACGTCGAGCGCTACTTCCGCGACGCTCGCATCACCGAGATCTACGAGGGCACCAGCGAGATCCAGAAGATGGTGATCGCCGACTGGGTCCTCAACAAGGCCTGAAGGGTGTCTCAAAAGGGGAAACAGCGACGCCGGCGCCGCCAGGGATTGAAATCCCTGGCTACCGACGCTTGTCCCCTCCGGGACTGCAAATTCGTTCTTCCCATGTCCCGCAGGGACTACAGTGGGTAGCCAGGTGATTTCAATCCCTGGCGACATAGGCGTCGTCGTCAACCACTTTTGAGACACCTCAAAGAAGAGGAAGCGCCATGGCCGTTCTCACAGAGCCCACGTCTGAAACCGCCGCCGCCGGCATCGACTTTTCCTTGACCGAGGATCAGGAGCTGCTGCGCGCCGAGGTGCGGCGGTTCGCCGAGGAGCGCATCCGCCCTGGCGTGGCCGAGCGCGACCGCGAGCACCGTTTCCCGCTGGACATCTTCAAGGAGATGGGGGAGATGGGGCTGCTCGGCATGCTGGTGCCCGAGGAGTACGGCGGGGCGGGCATGGATACGCTTTCCTACCTGCTCGCCATCGAAGAGATCTCGCGGGTCGATCCGGCCGTGGCGGTGACGATGAGCGTCACCAACTCGGTCTGCGCTTGGCCGATCGTTCACTTCGGCAGCGAGGAGCTGAAGCGCAAGGTTCTGCCGTCGCTCGCCTCGGGCGAGACCCTGGGCGGCTTCGGCCTGACGGAGCCCGGAGCGGGCAGCGACGCCGCGAGCCTCAAAACCACGGCGCACCGCGATGGTGACTTCTGGGTGCTCAACGGCCAGAAGGCTTGGATCACCAATGCGGGCTTCGCCGGCTGGTACGTGGTGGTGGTGCGGACCGACCCGGCGGAGGGGAAGCGGGGTCTTTCGGCGATCGTGGTGCCCGGCGACGCTCCTGGTTTCTCCGTCGGGCCGCCGGAGGAGAAGCTCGGGCTCAGGTCCTCACGTACGGCGCAGATCTACTTTGCGGACTGCCGCGTGCCGGCCGGGAACCTGCTGGGAGACGAAGGGCAGGGGCTGAAGATCGCGCTCTCGACGCTCGACCATTCCCGGCTCGGCATCGGCGCCCAGGCGGCCGGCATCCATCAGCGGGCCCTGGAGCTGGCGGTGACGTACGCCAAGGAGCGCGTGCAGTTCGGCAAACCCATCGCCCACAATCAGGCGATCCAGTTCAAGCTCGCCCAGATGGCGACCGACCTCGCCGCGGCCCGCGCCCTCACCTACGCCGCCGCCGTGGCGGAGCACACGCCGCGCGGCGGCCGTCTCGCCGCCCAGGCCAAGGTCTTCGCCTCCGAAGCCGCCAATCGCGCCTGCCAGGAAGCCCTCCAGATCCACGGCGGCAACGGCTTTCACGAAGACTACGAGATCGCCCGCCTTTATCGCGACGTCCGCGTGACGACGATCTACGAAGGCACCAGCGAGATGCAGCGGCTGGTGATCGCGCGCAGCCTGCTCAAGCCGTAGAGCGTAAACCCGACGGAACCGGCGGTATACTGGGGGCCCATGAACGGCCCCGTCATCATCGCCCTGGCGGTCCTCGCCTTCGGCCTGGGAATCGCCGCCGCCTGGCTCCTGGCCCGCTTGCCGCTTCAGGCCGAGGTGATCCGCCTGCGCACGCTTCTCGACGCGGAACGGCGGGGGGCGGTGGAGAAGTTGCGGCTGCTGAACGATGCGCAGGCCAAGCTTTCGGATTCCTTCAAAGCCCTCTCCGCCGAGGCGCTGCTGAGCAACAACCAGAGCTTTCTCCATCTCGCGAAGTCGGCCCTTGAAACCTTTCAGGAAGGCGCGCGGGGCGATCTCGAACGGCGCCAGCAGGCGATCGGCGAGCTCGTCAAGCCGCTGCGTGAATCGCTCGACAAGGTGGACCAGAAGATCCAGGAGATCGAGACGGCCCGCGCCGTCGCCTACTCGGGCCTCGCCGATCACTTGAAGACCCTGGCTGGAGCCCAGGCCAGCCTGGAGCGCGAGACGACGCGGCTGGTGGGCGCTCTGCGCAACTCGGGGACACGGGGACGCTGGGGGGAGATCCAGCTTCAGCGGGTGGTGGAGATGGCGGGGATGGTGGCGTTTTGCGACTTCGCCGTCCAGGCCACGGTCGCCACCGAGGACGGCCGCCAGCGGCCCGACCTGGTGATCCGACTGCCCAACCAGAAGAACATCGTCATCGACGCCAAGGCGCCACTCGATGCCTATCTCGACGCCCTCGACGCGCCGGACGAGGAGGGCCGCAACGCCAAGCTCCGGCTTCACGCCCGGCAGATCCGCAGCCATCTCACCAAGCTGGCGGCGAAGAGCTACTGGGCCCAGTTCGAGCCGGCGCCGGAATTCGTCGTCCTCTTCTTGCCGGGAGAGACCTTCTTCGGCGCCGCCCTGGAGATGGACCCGAGCCTGATCGAGCTCGGCGTGGAGCAGCGGGTGATCCTGGCGACGCCCACGACCCTCATCGCCCTCCTCCGGGCCGTGGCCTACGGCTGGCGGCAGGCGCAGGTGGAGGAGAGCGCGCAGCAAATCAGCGAGCTCGGCAAATCTCTCTACGAGCGCCTGCGGGCTTTCGCCGGCCACCTCGGTGCCATGGGCCGCAACCTCAGCCAGAGCGTCGACGCTTACAACAAAGCCGTGGGCTCGCTGGAGTCACGCGTGCTTCCCGCCGCCCGCCGCTTCAAGGAGATGGGCGCGGCCGGCGGCGACGAGATCGAGACCTTGGAGATCGTGGATAAGGTGACGCGGGACGTGGAGGGCGAGGTGGGGCCGGCGGAGCCGGAGTTGCTTTCGTAGAGGGTGCGGTGTGGCACGTTTCAGCGGTCTCGGCCTGCGGCGCCAGGGATTGAAATCGCCTGGCTACCGACGCTTGTCTCCTCCGGGACTGCAATTTCGTTCTTCCCTTGTCCCGTAGGGACTACAGTTGGTAGCCAGGTGATTTCAATCCCTGGCGTCATAGGCGTCGTCGTCAACCACTTTCGAGACACCCTCGCAGCCGACGTCGCCGCGTCTCTAGAGTAGGGCGCCTCCTACAAATACACGTCCACCTTAGCCTTCGCCCGCAGCTCCTTGATCTTCGCCTGCACGCTCTCCTGGGCCTGCTTCTGCTTGAGCATGAATGCGATGCGGTCCTTGACCTGCTCGTAGGGCGCCTGGGCCGCGGCCTGGCGCTCGAGGAGCTGGATGATGTGGAAGCCGACCTGAGTTTCCACTACCGGGCTGATCTCGTTCGGCTTGAGGGCCATGGCGGCCTTCTCGAAGGCCGGCGGCGTCTGCCCGGCAACCACCCAGTCCAGGTCGCCGCCTCGAACCTTGGAGCCATCGTCCGAGTTGGCTTCGGCAAGCTTGGCGAAGTCGGCGCCTCCCGTGAGCTGCTTGCGGAGATCCTCCGCCTTGGCCCGTGCTTTTTCCTTGTCGGCGGGAGTCGCCTTGGGGCCGGCCGCGATCAGGATGTGACGCAGGTGCATGCGGTCGGGCGAGCGGATCTGGTCCTTGTTCTTGTCGTAGAAGTCTTTTGTGGCCTGGTCCGAAATCGCGGCCTTGGAGATCACCTGGCTCTCGACGTACTTCTGGACGGCGATCTGGTCGCGCATCTGCTGGCGTAGCAGCGCCTCGGTCAACCCCGTCTGCTTCAGGGCCTTCTGGTAGACCTCCTCGCTGGGGAACTGCTTTTTGCGGGCTGCTACCTGCTGGTCCAGCTCCTGCTCGCTGGGAGCGATGTGCTGAGCCCTGGCCTCCTGCTGGAGAAGCGTGATGCCGACCAGCTCGTCGAGCACTCGGCGGTAGACGTCAGGCGTCAGGGCGACCGGCTGGCCCCTTTGGGCGAGCTGCATCTGGACCACCTGGGCGCCTTTGAGGAGATCGTCCTTCTTGATCGCCAGACCGTTCACCTTGGCCACGATGTCCGGCATCTTGTCCGCCGTCATCGTCGCCACGGCCGGATTGAGGTTGAACGAGGGCGCGCCTGGGGCGGGCGTCTGACCCGGCTGGCCGGGTTGCCCGGGCGTGGCGGCGGCCGTAGGCGAGGCCGCACCGGGCGTCGCCTCCGTCTTCTTGTCGGCGGGTTTGCAACCGGTCCAGGCGGCGAGCAACAGGGCGAGCCCCAGGACAGAGATCATCAATTGGGGCATGGTCTTCTGGTTCATTTAGGTTTCCTTGAAAGGCGGAGACGGGTGGGCCGCCGCCGAATGTGAGCACGGCAGTGTAGCATTGCCGGGCTATTCCTCCCGCAGGGTCATCGCCGGATCGATGCGGCTCGCCCGCCGCGCCGGGAAGTATCCCGCGGCCAGACAGGCGGCGATCAGCAGGACGGCGGCGCCGGCGAGCACTTGGGGATCGGTCGCCGTGACTCCGTAGAGCAGCCCCGCGAGCAACCGGCCGGCGGCCAGGGCGCCGAGACCGCCGAGGAGGACGCCGGCCAACGCCAGGGCGAGGGCGCGGCGCAGAACCCAGCGTTGCACCCAACGGCGGTCGGCTCCGATCGTCAGGCGGATCGCGATCTCGCGCCGGCGCCGGCCAACGCCGTAGGCCAGCACTCCATAGGTTCCGATCAGGGCCAGGAGCATGGCGACGCCGGCCAGCAGGCCGACGAGCAGGGCGCGGGAGTGGGGGCCGGCGGCAGACCCGGCCACCAGATCTTCGAGAAGGGCCGCGGGTGACAGCGGCAGTGCAGGATCGAGCTCGCGGAGCCGCCGGCGAATCACCGGCGCGTAATCCATGGGCCGCCCGCGGACCCTGAAGAGCGCTGAGAAGGCGGCGGCAGGGCGCTGAGCCCACGGCTGAATCATCAGCTCTCCGGCCGGATCGGCCAGCCCCCTCTGCTTGAAGTCCCGGAAGACTCCCAGGACCCGATACTGATGCTCGTGCATTGCCACGAGCTCGCTCACCGGGCTACGGCCGGGCCAGAGCCGATCTGCCAAGGTGCGGTTGAGCATCAAAACCGGAGCCATCGCGGAGCCGGAGCGGTTGTCAAACGATTCGCCTGCGAGGACGGGAATCCGCAGCAACCGGAAATAACCCGGCGTGACGAACTGCATGGTCGCGCTCAGTCCTTGAGTCCAGTCGCGGCTCGGAGGCTCCTGGCCGGCGACGTGGAAACCCCAGATCTCGGCCCTGCCGGAGACCGGCAGTCGGCTGGCGAGAGCCGTTTCGCCGATCCCGGGGATGGTTTCGAGGGTTGCCAGGAGCCGCGTCGCGAGCCCGCCGCGGCGAGCGTCATCCGGATATTGCCAGGCGGGTAGACGAATCTCCTGGACCAGGACGCCTCGTGGGTCGAATCCAGGATCGGTCGTGGCGAGGCGCCGCCAGCTTGCCACCAGGGCCAGGGCGCCAACCGTCAGCGTCAAGGTCAGTGCGACCTCGACGATCACCAGCGCGTCTTGAGAGAGGTGGACGAGACGGCGCTCGGCCATCGCCTGTCGCGCCGCTGCTCCGGCGGCGAGGATCGCCGGCAGCAGGCCGCTGAACAGAATGGCGACCAGGCTCGCTCCCAGGGCAAAGAGAACGACGGCCCAATCGATGGAGATTTTCTCCAGACGCGGCAGCTCGGCGGCGAGGACCAGCGGCAGCACGCGCCGGGTCAGAACCGCCAGGACCAGTCCCAAGGCACTGCCGGCGACCGCGAGAATGAGGGTCTCGACGGCGCTCTGCCGGATCAGATGAGCGCGCCGGGCGCCGAGAGCGAGCCGCAGCGCCATCTCTCCCCGCCGTTCCATCCCTTGCGCCAGCAAGATGTTGCTGAGGTTGACGCAGGCAATCAACAACACCGCCGCGGCGGCGGCCGAGAGGAGGGTCAGGACGCGCCGGCTATCCCCGATCACGGTGTCCAGCAGCGGCACGATGCGGACGCCCGTGTCGGCGTTGGTTTCCGGATGAGCTTTCGCGAGACCGGCCGCGAGGCGGTCCATCTCCCCCTGGGCTGCTTTCAGCGTCGCCCTGGGCGCCAGGCGTCCAATCGCCGAGTAGCTGTTCTCGTCCCGGATCGCGAGATCGTCGTCCGTCAAGCCAGCCGGAGTCCAGAGATTGTCTTTCTGGCCGGGAATCTCGAATCCCGGGGCCATGATCCCAGTGACCGTGTACTGCTGTCCATCCAGCCGGATCGCCCGGCCGAGAATCCCCTTGTCCGCCCCGAAGACGTTGGTCCACAGGCCGTGCGAGAGGAGCGCCAGGTGATCGCGCCGCGCCACCTCCGCGGCCGTAAACGGATGGCCGAGACGAGGCGCGGCGCCGAGGACTCCGAGGAGCTCCGAATCGATCTTCGAAGCGGCGACCTCCAGAGGCTCGCCGCCGGGTTCGAGGACCGCGGTGTAGCTCTCGTAGAGCCCGATGCCGCGCAGCGTCCGGCTCCTTTGCCGAAAGTCGGCGGTGTTGAGGTAAGACACGGGAATCTGGTTCCAGATCGCCGCCAGACGCGCGTTCGGCGAGGTCTTGAGGCGGCTGAGGGTCTGGTAGATCCGTACCAGCCTTTCGGCCTGCGGAAACTCGAGAGGCGAGAGAGTGCCATGGACGACGGTAAATGCGGTCGTGACTGCGCCCACTCCGACGGCCAGGGTGAGGAGGACGGTGATCGAGACCAGGGGATTGCGGCGGAGCCGCCGCAGGCCGTAGCGCAGTTCGTGCCACATCGAGGCTCAGAGTTTTACCACGGTTTTGGAAAGGCCTGTCCGCGGCTGCAGTGGCGCGTTCGATCGTCCGGCGAGCACCCATAAAGATAAGTGGGCCGTCAAGGGACAGGGACGTCTCGAACTTTGGGGGAAACGCCTCTGCACCTTCAATCCGCGGCCCATATCCCTCAGGAGGGGGATCGAATGATGGCAAGACTTCGTTTTTCGCTGTGTCTTCTGTTGGCAGTGAGCGCCTTGCTCAGCGTCCCGGCCATGGCTCAGGTGGCGAAGCAGGGCAACGATCTTCTGTCGTCTCTCTCGTTCGTTCACGAAAAATTGCGTTTGGGCGATGAGAGCGAGCCGCTGGACAATGCCCGGGCGGTCGTCGACAGGAATCTGCAGAACAGTTGGGACGCCTTTCGCATCGGAGTGGGCTCGGCTGCCGAATGGAGTGCCACCATCGACAAGCGCACCGGGCAGGTGACCTTCGCCGAAGGCGGCAACGTGGCCTGGATTCCGGGCCGCGGCAACCAGATGACTTTGCAGGACCTCGCCAGCGTTCTCAAGGGCAAGCAACAAATCGATCTCGGAGCTATGGATCTGATCGCGCGCAATTTCCTGCCGAGGGTCCAACCCTTTCTCGGCATCGATCCCAGCGCTCTGGTCCTCAACCAGGGGCGATCGGGACAGCCGAGCGGCCATCTCTGGTTCGTGGATTACGACGTCGTCCGGGAGGGATTGCCGATCGAAGGGGCGCGCGTCGTCTTCCGCGTCAACAATGGCAACCTGATCCAATACGGTTCGGAATACCTGCCCACTCCCGGCTCGCAGGTGCCGCCGACCCGTTTCACCAGCGATCAGGCGCTGGCCACGATCTCGAAGTACATCGGCGGCTTCCAACGCGGTGATTCTTTCCGCGACTCCGGCAGTCTCCACCTCCTTCCGGCGTCGATCGACAGCGCCTCGGCCGACGGCTTCGACTTCGGCAAGGGACGCGGCATCGCCAAGGTCTGGCAGTTCGTCTTCCACCGCGACGGCGTGATGGGAACCTGGCGGGCGCGGGTCGACGCCTCAACCGGCGAGGTGCTCGAGCTCTCGGACATCAACGACTATGCGCTGGCCCAGGTCACCGGCGGCACCTATCTCAACTCGCCGGCCACCGGTCCGGAGGTGGTACGGCCGATGCCCAGCGCCACCGTCTCGGGGAGCGGCACGACCAACTCGGCGGGGCTCTACAACTATTCCGGCACACCCGGCACCTGCACCCTCAGCGGACCGTTCGTCAAGATCACGGATACCTGCGGCGCGATCTCGCAGGGGCCTACCGACAGCTTCGGCAACATCGCTTTCGGCACGTCCTCCGGAACTGATTGCACGACGCCGGGCCACGGCGGCGCGGGCAACACCCACGCCTCCCGCGAGCAGTTCTACCAGGTCAACCGCATCAAGGAAGTGGTGAAGGGCTGGTTGCCTGCCAACACCTGGCTCAACCAGGTGCTGACCGTCAACGTCAACCTGAACCAGACCTGCAACGCCTATTGGAACGGCTCGACCCTGAACTTCTTCAAGTCCGGCGGCGGCTGCGCCAACACCGGCCAGATCGCCGGCGTGTCGCT
>Ga0134121_10000748_pt1 | contig 34191 bp, 31 predicted proteins | sample KB301_FD_96463 | JGI IMG/M metagenome (GOLD analysis project Ga0134121, IMG submission 96463) | Terrestrial soil microbial communities without Nitrogen fertilizer from Kellogg Biological Station, Michigan, USA - KB3-0-1 | ecosystem: Environmental > Terrestrial > Soil > Unclassified ...
CCTGGCGGGCGCCCGGCTCAACCACACGGTCGAGAAGCGCACGGCCGGCGACCGCGAGCTCAGCTTTCCGGACCCCGGCGACGAGGGCACCGACGAGCGCAAGACCACCCGCGCGAGCGGCGTGCTGGGCTTCAACTGGCTGGCCTGGAGCGAGGGCGACAAGGGGCTCTGGCTGTTCGCCGACTACCGCAACACCTTCAAGCCCGCCGCGCTCGACTTCGGTCCCGAGGCCGAGCCCGACATCCTCAACTCGGAGACCGCCAGAAGCTATGAGGTGGGAGTCAAGAGCCGTTGCGGCCGGCTCGAGCTGGAGCTGACGGGCTTCCAGATGGACTTCGAAAACCTGGTGGTCTCCTCCACCTCGGAGGAAGGGCTGCCGGAGCTCATCAACGCCGGCTCGGAGCGCTTCAAGGGCGCCGAGCTCGAAGCCCGGCTCACCCTGGCCGACGGCCTCGTGGCGCAGGGCACCTACGCCTGGCACGACGCCAAGTTCCGTGACTTCGTCCAGGACTTCGACGGCGTCCCCACGCAGCTTGCCGGCAATCGGCTGGAGATGTCAGCCCGCCACCTCGGCTCAGCCGGCCTCCTCTACACCCCGGCCCGGGGCTTCAACGCCTTCGCCCTCGCCAACTACGTCGGCGACCGCTTCCTCAACAAGCGCAACACGGCGCTCGCCCCGTCCTACACGGCATGGTCCGCGGGAATCGGCTATCGCCAGGAGCGCTGGGAGCTGCGCCTGACGGGCGAGAACCTGGGCGACACCCGCCCAGCGGTGTCCGAGAGCGAGCTCGGCGACGCTCAGTATTACCGCCTGCCGGCCCGCCGCCTGAGGCTTACGCTGGCGACGCGGTTCTAGGAACCCGCCCCCATAGGCGCTAACTTAACCTGTCTGAGAGGTTCCCCCACCCGAAGACCCTCACCCCTGCCCCTCTCCCGACCACCCCATCCTCCGCCCCGGGAGAGGGGTGCTCGGTTGGGGCGGTCTGGCTGTTCTCCCTCTTCTCCCGGTGAGGGGGATGGGGTGGTCGGGAGAAGAGGGCCGGGGTGATGAGGGTCTTGGGCGGGGGACGCTGAGGCAAAGTCAGCGCCTACGTCCGGCTCTGTCCCTTCCTTACTCCTCCCAGGGAGCCGTGCCCGCGTCCGGAGGCCGCTCGCCAGAGTCTTCCGCCATGAGAGCGGGCACCGCCGGCCCACCCACGGCGTTGATCTTGTCCTTGAGGGCGGCGTACTTGCCGTCGAGGATCTCGAAGATGCCGGCGATCTGCTCCAGGCGCTGGTCGAGGTCGATCGTCCAGTGCTCGTTCTTCACCGGCTCGAGCTTCATGCCGTTGAGCCGGTAGGAGAGCGCGTCGAAGCGCATCATGACGGGGCCGACGTGGATCTTGGCGGAGAGGATTTCGGCCCCCTCCTCCAGATAGCGGAAGAGGTCGTGGAGCACGGCGCCCGCCAGCGTCACCCGCGCTTCCCGGGTGGCGAGACGGACGCTGCCGGTCTCGGGCTCCACCATCACGTCCGACTCGTCGAGCAGGGCGCGCAGGAAGCGGCAGCCGAGCACCGACTGCCCCGGCTCCCTGGGCAGCACGACGTCGCTGCGCTCGTCCGTCTCCGGGGCCGCGTCGAGCCACGGTGCCTTGAAGTCCCCCTCGACGCCGGCCTGGCGCAGCAGGGTGAGGACCGTTCCCAGCCAGGTCTTGGCCGTGCTGGCCACATAGAGGATCGAGCCGTCGATAACGGCTTCGATGATCTTGGTGCGCGGCGCCTGGCGGGAGGCAAGCTCGCCCTCGGCCAGCTCGCGCAGCTTCTTGCGGGTCTTCGAGCCGACGAACGTCCTGCCCGTCGCCTCCATCTCGGTCTTGAGCAGCTCCCGCAGCCGCTCCTTCACCGCCGTGGCGTCCGGCCGGATGCGGTCGACGCGCACGCGAAAAACGTATCGGCCCTTTGCCGCCTCGTACGGCGCATCGAGCTCGAAGGGCACGAAGCCCATGCGCTCCCGCACCTCGGAGCCCGGCTCGATCTCCCAGAATCGGGCGCGCTCGAAATCCGGCCCTTCGGGGGGCACCACCACGTTGAATCGCGTCACGGCGACCGCTCCGCTCAAGAGTCCCATCGTCCCTTTGCCTCCTGCTGCTTGCCGGCGGCGCCGGCGGAAAGAGGAGGATCTTAGCGGATGGGAGGGGGCGGCGGGGGTGGAGTCTGGGGCGAGGCGGCAGGAGGAGGCGTCTTGGGGCTGGCCTCCTTCGCCGCGGGCGGCTTGGCGGCGCTCGGGTCCTGCTGGGGAGCAGTCTGCGCGGCTGGAGGAGCGGCTTCAGGAGCCGCAGCAGGCTCCGCGGCCGGCTCTTCCGCGGGGGCCTCCGCCGCCGGCTCCATCTCCTCCGCGGCTTCAGGGGCCTCGGCGGCTTCGGGGGCTTCCTCCATTTCCTGGGCTGGGGCGGCCTCGTCATCGGCAGCGGGATCCGTCGCGTCGGCGGCATCGGCAGGGTCCGCCTGGGGGGCCGGCTCGGTCGCAGCGGGCGGCTCGAGCTCGTTGCCGCCAAGCTGGTAGACCTGAACGCTGCCCAGACTGGCGACCTCCTCAGCGGAGGCCCGTTGATCGGGCCTGCCCAGATTCACGGTGAAGACCTGGCCGATCTCCGAGTCGACGTAGAGGTTCTCGAGACTGACGTCGGCGTTGCCGGATTTGCTCGTCGCCGGCTTGGAAGCCACAGCTTTCCGCCGGGCGTGCCGCTGCGTCTTCGGCGTATCGGAGGCTGCAAGGCTCCAACTAGCCCCTAGGAGAAGGAAGCCTCCGAGAATTGTGGCGGTGCCGAACCGTCTCATTGCATGTACTCCCAAATAAACGGACCGGAGTCCTGGCTCCTGAATCGAGCTCCTCTACCCATCATACGCGCGAGAGGCCCAAAGTGTCATGGGACCCGCTGCTCGAAGACTCCACAATGGTAGTATCGTAAACATCAGCTTGCGAGACATCCGAATGAAGAGACGCTGGCACCAGATTGCGGTGCTCGGGCCACTGCAGCGCCGGCTCTCGGCGGCGCTTTTGATGGCCACGATCTTACTCCTGACCGTCCTGCTTTTTTCTTCTGCGCGCCGCCGGGAGGATGAGGCTTTGCGCGCGGTTTTCGAGGACCGGGCGCAGACGCTGGCCTCGGCGGTCCGGGTGAGCTGCGAGGGCCACCTGGAGGTCCTCGACTCGCTGAACGCTCTGTTCACGAGCGTGCCGGCGGTCAGTCGGGAGGAGTTCAGCCGGTTCGTGACCGGTTCTCTGCACCGTCACCCGGGCATCCGAGGGCTGTCATGGGACCCGCGGGTCGACACGGCCGGCCGGGCGCGATTCGAGACGGAATCCGGGGTTCAGATCACCGAGATCGATGCGCAGGGGCGGCGCGTGCCGGCGGCACCGAAGGCCGAATACGTGGTTGTGCAGCTCATCGCGCCTCCCTCGGATCGGAACGCCCTGGGCCTCGACGTGTCGTCGGAGCCCGTGCGGCGCGACGCCCTGGTACAGGCCCGCGACACGGGGCAGATGGCGGCCTCGGGACCGATTCAGCTCGTCAACGACCAGGTGGGGCAACTCTCCGTCCTGGTGTTCGCGCCGGTCTATGAGGTCGGGAGGGAGACTGCCACCCTCGAGCAGCGCCGCAAAGAGATCAACGGCTATGCCACCGGAGCCTTTCGCCTCGGCAACCTGGTGGAGACCGCGATCAAAGACCTGCCGCGGGACGGCGTGACGGTCGCCCTGTTCGACAATTACATTCCGGCGGCGCCCAGGTTGCTGTACGCCGACGCAGGGGGGAACGAGACGGCGGGAGGCCTGACCTGGCGGGAGCGCTTCGTGTTCGGGGGACGCCCGTGGGAGGTGCGCGTGGTGGCGACGCGCGGCTTCCAGGAGGGCTACCGGTCGTCGCGCTCCTGGCTGATCCTCCTCGGAGGTTTCCTCTTCGCCGGCCTGCTCGGAGCCTTCGTCCTCGTGGTCACCGCACGGGCGGCCAGGGTGGAGGAGCTGGTCGTGCGCCGCACCGCCGAGCTCGAAAACGAGCTGAGAGAGCGGCAGCGGGCCGAAGGGGTCGTGCGGGTGAGCGAGGCGCGCAACCGCGCTCTCCTCGACAACATGCTCGGCGGCATCCTCACCTTCAACGAGCAGAGCCGGATCGAGTCGGTGAACCCGGCGGCCGAGCGGATCGTCGGCTATCGGGAGGACGAGCTGATCGGTCAGAACCTCGCCATCCTCATCGCCGACGCTCCGGCCTTCAATCCGGAGCCATACCTTCGGGAGACGCACCGGATGGCGATCGGCCGGGTCACCGAGGCCTGGGGGCGGCGCAAGAACGGTGAGATCTTCCCCACCGAGGTAGCGCTGTTCAAGTTCGAAGCTCCCGAAGGGCGGCGTTTCGCCTGCAACTTCCAGGACGTCTCGGAGCGGCGGGAGGTGGACCGCTTGAAATCGGAGTTCGTCTCCACGGTGAGCCACGAGCTCCGCACGCCGCTGACCTCGATCCGTGGCTCCCTGGGCCTCCTGGCCGGGGGCGTCCTGGGATCGCTGTCACCGCAGGTTCAGGACCTCGTCCGCTTGGCGGAGCGCAATGCGGTCCGGCTCACCGCACTGATCAACGACATCCTGGACTTCGAGCGCCTGGACCGGGGGCAGATCCAGATGCAGATCGCGGACGTGGACCTCCAGCCCCTGTTCGAGCAGTCGCTGGAGTCGGTGCGTCCGGTTGCGGACGAGCAGCGGATCGCCCTCGTCTGCTCGCCGACCGGGCTCCGGTTACGGGTGGATGCGGTCCGCATCGTCCAGATCCTGGTCAACCTCCTCTCCAATGCCATCAAGTTCTCGCCCCCGAACCGCGAGGTCCGGGTTTGGGCCGAGGAGAAGGACGACGGCTGGGTGCGAGTCCTCGTGAAAGACCAGGGACAAGGCATCCCCGAAGGCCATCAGCAGAGAATCTTCGAACGGTTCGCCCAGGTGGAGACCGCGGACAATCGCGACAAGGGAGGAACGGGGCTCGGCCTCGCGATCTGCAAGTCCATCGTGGAGCACCACGGGGGACGCATCGGCGTCGACAGCGAGCACGGGGTAGGGAGCACCTTCTGGTTCGAGCTCCCCGGTGCGGGCTAGGGGATGCGGCTAGGGATGAACGGGGCGCCGCCGCCGGACCTTCTTGAACCCATACGCCCCCACCAGCAACACCGCCCCCAGCAGGATGATCGCCGGCCCCGAGGGCAGGTCGTAGTAGAAGGAGAGGATCAATCCTCCCAGGGTGATGGCGACGCCGATCAGCACGGAGCCGGCGAGGACAGCCTTCAGATCCCGCCATAGCATCAGGCTGATCACCGAGGGAATGGTCAGCAAGGCCACCACCAGGATGATTCCCACGATCTGGATCAGGATCACCACCGACAGGGCGATCAGGGTCAGCAGGAGCGACATGAGAAAACGCACCCGCACTCCCCGCACGCGGGCGAAAACTTCGTCGAAGGCGACCGCCACGATGCCTTTGAAGAAAAGGAAGAGGAGGGCCAGCACCGAGACCGCCAGCACCAGGATTACCCGCAGATCGTGGTGCGACACCAGAAGGATGTTGCCGAACAGGTAGGTCATCAGGTTCGGCGCATAGCCGGGAGTTTTGTAGACGAAGACCACGCCGACGGCCATTCCCACCGCCCAGAGGACTCCGATCAGCGCATCGTAGGAGCGGATCGTCTCGCGGTCCACGGCGCCCAGGGCCAGGGCGCAGACCAGGGCGACGGGGATGGCGCCCAGCAGCGGGTCGATCCCGAGGTAAAAGCAGACCCCCATGCCCCCGAACGCGGCGTGGCTGATGCCGTCGCTGATGAACGCCAGGCGCTTGACCACCACGAAAGTGCCGATGACGCCGCACAGCACGCTCGCCAGAACACCGGCGATCAGGGCGTTGCGCAGGAAATCGTAGGAGAGGGCCTCGAAGAAGGTGGGCAAAAGGCCGCTCCGGTCAGTGGCGGTGCTCGTGGGAATCGTGATGAGGGTGATCGTCCAGCACGCGGTGGGGCACGCCGTGGGTCACCAGCTCCACCGGACAGCCATAGACCTCCTCCATGACCTCCCGGGAGAGGTCGGGGGCGCCGTGGTAGAAGAGCCGGCGATTGATGCAGGCGATGCGGCTCACCATGGGAGCGAAGGAGGTCACGTCATGCGTCACCACGACGATGGGGATCGTGCGGTTGAGGTCCGCCAGCAGCTCCCGCAGCGTCTCCCGCGACTCGGCGTCGATCGAGGCCGTGGGCTCGTCGAGAAAGAGGACGTCGGGGTCCGAGACCAGGGCGCGGGCGATGAGCGCCCGCTGAAGCTGGCCGCCGGAAACCTCGGCGACGTGGGCACGGGCCAGGGGCACGAGATTGAGCCGCTCCATCGCCAGGTCCGCCGCGGCACGGTCGGCGCGGCTGTAGGGACGCAGCAGTGCCCGGTTCCCCAGCCGGCCCATCAGCACCATGTCCCCGAGGCGCAGGGGAAAGTCCTTGTCGAAAGTGGAGAATTGAGGCACGTAGCCGAGACGTCCGCGGGAATCGGATCCCGAAGGGAGATGGAATACGACCTCGCCGGACCACGGGCGAATCAGCCCCAGGATCACCTTGAGCAGGGTCGTTTTGCCGCCGCCGTTGGGGCCGATGACGGCAAGGAAATCGCGCCGCTCGACGTCCAGGCTCACGCGATCGAGGATCACCTCCCGGCCGTAGCCGAAAGTGACACCCCGGACCTCGACGAGGTTTTCGGTCATACCCTGAACTCCGCAGAGACTGCCCACCCAAAACCCTCATCACCCCAGCCCTCTTCTCCCGCCCCCTCCCACCCCCCACACCGGGAGAAGAGGGAGACCTGCGAGGCGGCTCCAACCGGGTTCCCCTCTCCCGGTGTGGGGGGTTGGGAGGGGGCGGGAGAGGGGTCAGGGGTGAGGGTCTTCGGGCGGGGGCGCTCGCAGGCAGAGTCAGCCTCTCCTTGAAGCGCACTCTGCTCCATCGATCCCCGACCTCCCAACGCCTCGCTGAGCGCCCGCGTCACCCGGCGGAGGTTCCCCAGCCAGTCGCGCTCCTGGGGGTCGGCAATCAGCACGCTGCCGTTCACCGCGTCGGCAATCACCTGGGCGCTCTTGCGGGGAAAGCCGCGCTGCACGAACACGACCTTGACGCCGTCCCGGCGTGCCTCGTCGATGAGCTGGATGAGCCGCCGGGCGCTCGGTTCTTTCCCCTCGCCTTCGATGGCGACCTGCTGGAGACCGTACTGGTGGGCGAAGTATCCCCAGGTGGGGTGATAGACCATGAACCGGCTGCCGCGAAAGGGACCGAGCTCGGCACGGATCTCACGGTCGAGAGCGGCGACGTCGGCCTCGAAGCGGGCCAGGTTGGCCCGGTACTCGGCGGCATGGGCCGGATCGATCCGCTCCAGGGCCGCGGCAATGTTTCGCCCCGCCACTGCCACGGTCACCGGCGCCACCCAAACGTGGGGATCGCCCTCGGCGTGAACGTGCCCGTTCTCGTCCGCCCCCTCGCCGTCCCCGGCCAGAAGCGGCATTCCCTTCGACATGTCCACTACCTCGAGACGGGGCAAGGTCTTGAGAAAGGGGAGAAGCTGGACCCGCTCGAATTCGAACGCCGGATGCCCCACCGCCACGTAAAGCCGAGCCCGCGAGAGGGCCACGATCTGCCGCGGCGTCAGCGGGTAGTCGACGTGGGAGTAGCCTGGCGGGATCATGACGTCCACCTGGACACGGTCGCCGCCGATCCGCGCCACGAAATCGCCCTGCGGCGGTACGCTCACCGCCACCCGGATGCGGTCGGCGGCGGGACCGGGAGCGGCGGGCCGGCAGGCGGCGAGGAAAACCAAGACGAGGAGGATCGATCCGCTCGGTCTTCCCCGTGCCCCTATAATGCCCCTCATGACCACGACCATACCACCGCAGCAACGCATCGAAGCCGACGTGAAGGCCGCCCTCAAAGCGGGGGAGAAAGAGAAGCTCTCCACCCTGCGCATGCTCCTCGGAGAGATCAAGAACGAGCGCATCAGGAGGGGGGGCGAGGTGGACGAGGCCGGCTTCGTCTCGCTGGTCCGCAAGTCGATCAAGCAGCGCGAGGAGGCCGCGACGCAGTACCACAACGGCCATCGCGAGGAGCTGGCGGCGAAGGAAGAGTCGGAGGCCAGAATTCTCGCGACCTACCTGCCGGCGCAGGTCGACGAGGGGCAGATCCGCGCCGCCATCGAAGAGATGGTGGCGTCGCGCGGTCTCTCGGGGCCAGCGGCCATCGGGCCGATCATGAAGGAGCTGCTGGCCGGCTTCGGCTCCAGCGCCGACGGCGCCACCATCAACCGCATCGCCCGCGAGGTGCTGGCGAAACCCGCCGGCTGAACGGTTGCAAGAGAGCTCCAAGCGGCGGGTCATCGTCGGGACCGCCGGCCACATCGACCACGGCAAGACCAGCCTCGTGCTGGCCTTGACGGGGATCGACTGTGACCGCTGGGCGGAGGAAAAGGCACGGGGAATCACCATCGACCTGGGATTCGCCCACCGCACCGAGGGAGACCTCCAGGTCGGCTTCATCGACGTCCCGGGCCACGAGCGCTTCTTGCACAACGCCCTGGCAGGTATGGGCGGCGTCCGGGTGATGCTGCTGGTGGTGGCCGCGGACGAGGGGGTGAAGCCGCAGACGCGGGAGCACCTCGCCGTCTGCTCGCTACTGGGAATCCCCGCCGGCCTGGTGGCGCTGACCAAGAGCGACCTGGTCACTTCCGACCTGATCGAGCTGGCACAGCTCGAGGTCGAGGAGCTGCTGGCTGCAACTCCCTTTGCCGGATCGAAAATCCTCCCCGTCTCCAGCGTCACCGGCGACGGCATTCCCGAGTTGGAGAGGGCACTGCTCCACCTGGCTTCGCTGCACGCGGCGCCGCCCGACCCGCACCGGCCGGCGCGCCTGCCGATCGACCGCGCCTTCCATCTCAAGGGGCTTGGCGTGGTGGTGACCGGGACCCTGGCGAGCGGCGCCGTGCACCCCGGCGACACCCTGGAGCTCCTCCCCAAGGGGAGCCGCGCCCGCGTGCGCAGCATCCAGGTGCATGGCCAGCCACGGGACACCGCGGACGCTGGCGAGCGCACGTCGCTGCAGCTCACCGGCGTCACCCTGGAGGAGCTGAGCCGCGGCATGCAACTCGGCACGCCCGAGGCCTTCGCCGCCACCACCAGCCTGCTCGCCCGATTCACCCTGCTGCCCGACGCCCCGGCGCCCGTGCGCGGTTTCGTGCCGGTGCGGCTCCATCACTTCGCCAGCGAAACGATGGGCCGCATGCGCCCCCTCGCCGCGGCGGGCCTCGCCCCGGGCGAAACGGGACCGGTGGAGATCCGCCTTCAGGGACCGGTCTCGGCCGTGCGGGGAGACCGCTACATCATGAGGCGGCCCTCCCCCGCCACCACCCTGGGCGGCGGCGAGATCCTCGATCCGCGCTGGCGCCGGCACCGGGGGACGATCCTCTCTCAAGGCTTGACCGCTCTCCAGGGCGACCTTCGCTCGGCCCTGCCCTTCTGGGTGCAGGAAGCCGGCGAGCGCGGAGTGGACGCGGCCGAGATCGCCCGCCGCCTGGGGGAGCCGCCATCTGCCGTGGAGGGTCCCTTGGCAGAGCTGGCGAAGGGGCAGCGCCTCATCGCCGTCCCCGCGGCGCACGGCCGCGCACGGCGCTGGATCGCGCCCTCGGCCGTGCAGCGGGTTACCGAGCGGGCGCGGCGGGTGCTCAAGGAGTATTTTCAGAAGGACCGCCTCGCCGACTCCATGCCCAAGGCGGAAGCGGTGCGCCGCATCCTCCGGGGCCGGGCGGCCGAGCTGGCAGACGTTTATCTGGAGTGGCTGGAGGCGCTGAAGGTGTTGGCGGTGCAGGGCGATCAGGTGGTGCTGCCGGGGCGCAGCGCCCAGCTCACGGGCGAGGAGTCGAAGCTGTCGGTGGACGTGCTCGCCTGCTTCGACCGGGCGGGGCTCGCGCCGCCGTCGCCCGGCGAAGTGGCCCTGGAGCTGAAGGCCAAACCCCAGATCCTCGAAGGTGTCATCCGCCACCTGGTGACCCGGGGCCAGTTGGTCAAGCTGCCCAGCGGCCTCATCCTCGCCGCCTCGGCCCTCACCGGCTTGCGGCGGGATCTGCTGGCCACCTCCTGGGAACGCTTCTCGGTTTCTGACTTCAAGGATCGCTTCGGGCTCACCCGAAAATGGGCCATCCCGCTGCTCGAGCACCTCGACTCGTCCGGTGCCACCCGCCGCTTGGGCGACGAGCGGCTGGTCGTGCGGGAGAGAAACCCATGAAGACCATCGCCGTGCTGGGGGCCTCCAGCCGCCACGAGAAGTTCGGCAACAAATGCGTCCGGGCGTATCTCTCGGCGGGCTGGGAGGTGTTCCCCGTCAATCCGAACGAGACGGAAATCGAGGGACTCGCCGTCTACCGCCGGCTGGCCGACGTTCCCGGCGTGCTCGAGCGCATCAGCGTCTATCTGCCGCCGGCAAAGACCCTGGAGATGCTGGGCGAGATCGGCGCGAAGGGGGCCGAAGAGATCTGGTTCAACCCCGGCTCGGCCGACGCTCGAGTGCTCGAAGAGGCACGGCGGCGAGGTCTCCCCGCCGTGCCAGGCTGCAGCATCGTCGACCTCGGTCTGAGCCCGGCGCGATTCCCCTAGATTGCTCCCAGATTGCCCCGGACGGATACCGAAGTTCCCGCTTTGAAGGCCGACCTTCATCGGCGTATCTAATTTCAATTTCCGGTTACAATGAGCGATGGTTTTCCGTTGTCGTGACTGGATGGTGGGTATTTTTCGGGGCCGGCGCTCCGGCTGACAGGGGGGTGCGCCATGTTTCCGGTGCTGTTGCACCCTGACCTGTACAAGTGGCTGCGGTCGAGCGGCCGGGCCGAGCGGACCCGAGTCTGGAAGACCCTCCTCCGGCTTCGGGACGGCCACTGGGGCGGCGGCACCCGGGTCAAGAGGCTGAAAGGCGTCGGCCGGCCAGTCTACGAGGCGCGAACGGACTCCGGCGATCGCCTGCTGTTCACCGTCGTCAGTACGGCGCTCGCCGACGCACCCGGCCGCCTCGCGTCTCACCTGCAGATCTGGGACCTGGTGGAGCACGACGACGCCGAGCGCGTCGCCCGGCGCAACCGGTCTCCCGAGGCCGAGTTCCTCGAGCTGGAGACGCTGGAACAGTTCGAGATCGACGAGCCGCCTCCCCATCCCGACGCCGCCTTCTCTGAAGTCGCGGCCGAAGCCGGCGATGCCGCAGATGGCGCCGGGGAGTGGGAGCGGGAAGACCCGCTTCTCCAGTTCCTGCTGCCGCCGGAAGGCGTCCTGCCGGAGCCGGGCGAGGGGATCCCCGGCGGCATCCGCTGGTTCCTTCTCGACCCGGCGGTGCTCGCCGGCGAGGAGGACTTTCAGCGCCTGTTCGACGCCGGCGGCGAGGAGCTCGAGCTCAAGCTGAGCCGCGAGCAGTACGAGATCCTCGCCACTCCCGGTCCGGTGCTCCTCGCCGGCAGCGCCGGCAGCGGCAAGACGACGGTGGCCGCCCATCGGCTGGCCGCCGCCGCCGGCTCGCCCAACTCGCCGTCCGCGCTCTACCTTTCCTACAGCCCGGCCCTGGTGGATCACGCCCGGGCGCTGGTGAACGATCTGCTGCGGTCGCGGGGCGAAGACCCCAAGCGCAACCCCCCCGATTTCTTTACCTTCGGCGATCTCTACCGCTCCCTGATCCCGCGCGAGCTCCGCGAGCACCAGGCGCGGCCGATGAACGAAGGGTTGTTCCGCGAATGGTTCCGCAAGTCCGGCCGCTCGCTCGATCCGGCCCTGGTTTGGGAGGAGTTGCGCAGCATCCTCAAAGGCTCGTGCCTCTCCCTCACCAAGCCGATGCTCGACGAGGCGGCCTACTTCGAGCTGGGCCGCAAGCGGGCGCCTCTCTTCATCAAAGAGCGGCCGGAGATCTATCGCATCGCCCAGCGCTACCAGGAGTGGCTGGCCGAGGAAGGACGCAACGACCGCATCGACCTCTGCCGCCGCGCCCTGGCCGAGTCGCGCCACCACAAGGGCCGGCGCTGGGACGTGGTGGTCTGCGACGAGGTCCAGGACCTCACCGAGCTGGAAGTGGCCTTCGTCCTCTCTCTCTGCGCACGGCAGGACCTCTCCGGCCTCTTGCTCACCGGCGACACGCAGCAGATCGTCAACCCCAGCGGCTTCCGCTGGGCCGAGGTGAAGCGCCTCGCCAGCAAGGCCACCCACGCCAAGGCGGCGCCGCCGGTGGCACGGCTGCGGCGCAACCTGCGCAGCGTCCGGCCGCTCGTCGAGCTGGCCAACACCCTGTTGCTGCTGCGCCGCGAGGTCTATGGCCGCACCGAGGAGGACGATCCGGAGGAGGCGGTGATCGAGGGACCGGTGCCCATCGAGGTCGCGGGCGGCGAGGAGGAGGTCCTCAACGCCATCGCCGGCTTCGGGCCGCGCTGCGCCGTGCTGACTCTGGACGACGAGGAAACGGAAAGGCTCCGGCAGCGGCTGGGCACGTCGCGGGTCTTCCACGTCCGCGAAGCCAAGGGGCTGGAGTTCGAAACGGTGGTGCTGTGGCGCCTGCTGACCCCTGACCGCGACCTCGTGGACCGCTTCTGCCGCGGCGACCAGAGGCTGGAGCGCGAGCCCCGATTCCTGCGGCTGCTCCAGCATCTCTACGTGGCGTCCACCCGGGCGCGGCGGCACCTGGCCGTTTACGAGGGGGCGGCGCGGGATCCGTTCTGGAACCTGGAGCGCTTCCGCGGCCGCATCGAGCCCGAGGTGCCGGAAAGCCTGCTCCACCTCTTCCACCCCACCGCCTCGCCGGCCGAGTGGGAACGCGAGGGCGACTACTTCCAGCAGCGGGGGCGCTTCCGCCAAGCCGCAGAGTGCTACCGGCGCGCCGGGTTGCCCGAACGCGAGATGGAGGCCCTCGCCCTGGCCGACGAGGAGGTGGAGGACTGGAGCGGCGCCCTCGACCTCTGGAGCCGCCTGGGCGAAATGTCCCGGCAGGCGCCGCTCCTGGAGCGCCTCGGCCGGCTGGAGGAGGCCCACTTCCTCTACCGGCGACTGGGTCAGGAGCGGGAAGCCCGGGTCTGCGAGCTGCGGCTGCTGGAGCGTCGCGGGGCCTGGGCGGAGGCTGCCGGCGGCTGGGAGGACCTGGGACTCTTGAAGGAGGCCGCCCGCGGTTGGGAGAAGGCGGGAGACGAGACCCGAGCCCTGGTCAGCGGAGCGCGCGCCGCCGAGGAGGAGGGCGACTGGACCTTCGCCGGCGCCGCCTGGCTCGAGCTGGCCCGCTATGAGGAGGCTGCGCGCTGCTTCCGCCGGGCGGGAAACGGCGCGCAGACGGCCCTGGCCCTGGCCCTCCATCACGAGGCAGGCGGCGATTGGGCCCGGGCGGCGGCGGCATTCCGCTGCGCCGGGCAGGCCGAGAAGTCCGCCCGCTGCCGGGCCCGGGCCCAGGAAGAAGCCGGCCGGCCGGAACGCGCCGCCCGCACCTGGGAAGGGCTCGGCGAAACGGAGCGCGCCGTCGTCCTCTATGCTCAGGCGGGCGAGTGGCCGGCGGTGGCCCGGCTGGAAGGAGTTCAGCCGGAGAGCCGGCAGCGGGTGTTGGCCCGCGTCCGGGAGCTGATGGACGCCGAGGCCTGGGAGGACGCCGGCCGTCTGGCACGGGCGCGCATGGAGGCCTTGCAATCACGCCTGCCGGACCTTCCCTGGTTCGTCTTCGTGGAAAAAGAGCGTCTCGTCTGGCAGGAGTACTGTTCGCTGCAGATCATGGAGAAGAAATGCAATGCCCTGCGCGCCGAGACGTCCGCGGCCTGGCGCCGCGCCGCCCGTCTGTGGGCGGAGCTCGGCGATACCCAGCGCGCCAACGACGCCCAACGGCGCTGGATCGAGACGGTGCGCGACCCGGTCCGCCAGGCACGGGCCTGGGTGGCGGCCGGCGAGCCCGAACGCGCCGTCGAGGTCCTCGGAGCGGAGAACGCCAGCGGCTTTTCCACCTCGCCTGCGGTCGTCGTCAGCGCCTGGCAGGCGGAGCGGGAAGGGCGTTGGAACGACGCGGCGAGCCTCTGGCAAGCCATAGGCCGGCCGCGCGACGAGGCCCGTTGTCTCGCCCGCGAGGCGCCGAAAGCGCTCCCCGACCTCTCGCCCGGCTCTCAGTCTTCTGGCGACGAGCCCAGAGACGAGAATTGATCACAAGAACCTGCCAAAACACTTGCATTGCCCGGTCTTTCGTGAGACTTTCATGCAGCTACTAAGATTCCGGCAAGGCGGCCGGGGAGGAGCCCAGGATGCGGCCGTGGCCTGAGCACCCTCCGCGCGAAGCCTTCGAGCAGCTGGTCCGTGGCGGGGTTGCGTCCGGAAAGACCCGGGAGATCGTTCGGCACCTGCTCGCCGGTTGTTCGAGATGTGGACGTATGGTGGAAGAAACACGCAGCCAATCCCTGGAGCCGGCACCGAAGGTCGAGACCTACGACGCCGTCTTGGACCGCCTGGAGGGCAAGCTCGCCCGGGGGGTCGAGGGGCTCGCCGCCGGCGCTCCTTCGCTCTATGAAGAGCTGCTTGGCCATCAGGCGGTGGAGGGACTCTTCCAGGTCCACAGCACCCGCCGCTATGCGAGCCTCGCGCTCTGCGAGCTGCTGCTGGGTAAGAGTCGCGAGTTGGCGTCGGCGGCTCCGGAGCAGGCGCGGCAGGCGATGGACCTGGCAGCCGCCGCGGCCGAGCAGCTCGACCTCGACGTCTATGGCGCCCCAGTCGTCCAGGACGCGCGGGCGAGCGCCTGGGCCTACCTGAACGGCAGGCAGCGGGTGGTGGCCGACCTGCGATCCGCAGAAAAGTCGATGACCACCGCGGGCCGGCTGCTCAAGGTGGGAACCGGCCGTTCGCCGCGGGCGCGCGCCGAGCTGCTGACCCTTCAGGCCTCGCTGCGCGCCTACGGCGGCCGTTTCGAAGAGGCCCTCGGCCTGCTCAACCGGGCGGCGACGCTCTACCGCCGGGAAGGCGACCGCCACCTCCTCGGCCGGACGCTGCTCAAAAAAGGGACCGTCCTCGGCAACGCCGGCCGGCCGGACATCGCCGCGCGCCTGATCCGGCGCAGCATGGATCTGATCGATCCGCCGCGTGAGCCGCGGCTGATGGTTTGCGCCACCCACAACTTCATCTGGTTCCTCAACGAAAGCGGCAGGACGAGCGACGCGGCCTCCTCTCTTCAGAGCGCCCGCCGGCTATACCGTCAAGCGGGCGACCGCCAGCATCTCGGCCGCCTGCGCTGGCTGGAAGGCAAGCTCGCCCCCCGTCTCGACGGGGCCGAGGGCGCCCTCAGCGACGCCCGGGACGAGCTGGCTCGCGAGGGTCTCTCCTACGAGGCGGCGCTGGCCGCCATGGACCTCGCCCTGCTCTATGCCGGCGAGAGCAAGGGCGTGGCCATGCGCCGGCTGGCCGACCAGATGCTCCCCCTCTTCCGCTCCGGCACCATGTACCGTGAGACCATGGTCGCCCTCCTCTCCTTCCAGAAAGACGCGGAGAAGATCTCCTCCGTCGAGCTGATCCAGGAGCTGGGGGCGCATCTGCATCGCGTCTGGGAGGAGAAAAATCCTCCCGGCTTGGTGCGCTCGCTGAACGCTACCCTTCTCCCGCGATCCGCCTGACGGTCGCGCCGCCACCAAGTCCTTCCCTACTCGGGAAGCTCCCGGATGAGTCGGGTGAGCTCCCGGATGAGTCAGGTCCACTCCCGGACATCTCGGGCGAGCTCCCGGATGACTCGGGTCAATTCCCGAACGAGCCGGGTGAGCTCCCGGACGCCCAAGGCAAGCTCCCGAACGACAAAGGCACGTTCCCGGACGGCTCGGGCACGTTCCCGGACGGCTCGGGCACGCTCCCGGACGGCTCGGGAAGCTCCCAAACCGCTCGGGGAGCTTCCCGGGCGAGTTGGGCGAGCTCCCGGACGACTTGGGAATTCCCCCAGCCTATAATCGGATTCGCCATGACTCTCCTCTCGGACGCCGACCTGCTCGGCCGCCTGATCGCCTTCGATACCACGAGCCGCAACAGCAATCTGCCGCTCGCCGACTTCCTCTGCGATTACCTGGACCGGCCGGGAATCCGGATCTCCCGCGTTCCCTCCGCCGAAGGCGACAAGACCAATCTCGTGGTCTGGGTGGGACCCGAGCCTACGGGGAACCGGCGCGGGTTGGTGCTCTCGGGACACATGGACGTCGTCCCCGCCGAGGAGGACGGGTGGACGAGCGATCCGTTCACCTTGACCGACGGCGGCGACCGCTGGGTGGCCCGCGGCGCCTGCGACATGAAGGGCTTCCTGGCCCTCGCCACCAATCTCGCCGCCGAGGCGGTCAACGCCGGAACCGAGCGCTGGTGCGACCCCCTCGCGCTGATCTTCACCTACGACGAGGAGGTGGGCACGCTGGGAGCGAAGCGGCTCGCCGAGAGCTTTCCCGAAGCGGCGGCCCTGCCGCGGAGCGCCGTCATCGGCGAGCCCACGTCGCTACGCGTAGCCCGCACCCACAAGGGGCACTTCAAAATGCGGGTAACCCTCCACGGCGTCTCCGCGCACAGCGGCTACCCTCACCTGGGCGCCAACGCCATCGAGCCCGCCGGCCGGGTGATCGAGGCCCTCGCCGCCCTGCGCCGGGAGCTCGAAGCCGAGACGCCCCACAATCGCGAGCTGTTCCCGGAGGTCCCTTTCGTGCCCCTCAACGTCGGCACCGTCCACGGCGGCTCGGCCATCAACGTCGTGCCGGACCGCTGCGTGGTGGAGCTGGGAGTCCGGCCCCTGCCAGGCCTCGGCTCGGCCGAGCTGATCGAACGGGTCGACCGCGCCGTGCGCACCGCGGCGGCCCCCTTCGCGCCCATCTCTGTCAACCTCGAGCTGCTCTCGGACAGCCCTCCCCTGCTCCTGGACGAGGCCGCCCCGATCTACCGTCATCTCTGCGCCCTGGTGGGCCAGACTGCAGGGTCGAGCGTCTCCTTCGCCACCGACGCCGGCTGGTTACAGCACCTTGGCCTCGACTGCGCCATCTTCGGCCCCGGTTCCATCGAGGTCGCCCACAAGCCCAACGAGCACCTGCCGAAGCCGGAGCTCACCGCCGCCCGGGAGCTCCTGGCGCACACGATTCACCACTTCTGTCAGACAGGAAACTGATGTCGCGGATCCTCGCCGCCGACCTGACCTGGACGGGCGATCGGTTCGAGACGGGCGTTCAGATCGCCGTCGGCGAGGACGGCCGCATCGAGGCCGTGGGCGGTCTGGACCGGACGCCGGACGTCCGCCTCGCCGGCCGCGCCATTCTCCCCGGCTTCGTGATCGCCCACTCCCACGCCTTCCAGCGTGGCTTGCGCGGGCGGGGCGAGACCTTCCCTCGCGGCAGCGGCAGCTTCTGGACGTGGAGAGAGGCTATGTACGACCTGGTGTCGCGGCTCGACGCCGGCACCTTCCGCGCCCTCTGCCTCCAAACCTTTCGCGAGATGCGCTCGGCGGGCGTCACCACCGTGGGGGAATTTCACTACTTCCATCACCGTGTGGAGGGGCCGGATGCCGCCGACTATGAATTCGACGCGCTGGTCCTCGCCGCCGCCGCCGAGGCGGGCATTCGCATCGCCCTCATCCAGTCCTACTACCACACGGGAGCCGTGGGGCAGCCGCTGGAGGGCGCCCAGCGGCGCTTCCGCTCCCCGTCGCCCGAGGTCTATTGGGAGCAGATGGAGCGCCTGGCGGGACTCGTCGATCCCCGCCGGCAGAGCCTGGCCGCCTCGGTCCACAGCCTGCGCGCCGCGGGTCCGGAAGATCTGGCGGCCATCTACCAGGAAGCCCGGCGGCGGGACCTGCCCTTCCACCTCCACGTCGAAGAGCAGCAAAGGGAGATCGAGGACGTGATCGCCTTCTACGGCCGCCGCCCCATGGCCCTGCTGCTGGAGACGCTGGGCACGGCGACGGACCTGACTGCGGTCCACTGTACTCATACCGACGGCGAAGAGATGGATCGCTTCCTGGCTGCGGGCGGCACGGTCTGTTTCTGTCCGCTCACCGAGGGAAACCTGGGCGACGGCATCCCGGGCTCCCCGCGGGCTCACCCGACGAGTGGAGCCTTCTGCCTGGGCAGCGACTCGAACAACCGCATCTCACCCATCGAAGAGATGCGCTGGCTCGAATACGGCCAGCGCCTGGCCACGGAGACTCGGGGCGCGCTGCGGGACGAACACGGCAACGTCGCGAAGCTCCTGCTGGAAGCGGCCACCGTGGGAGGCGCCAGAGCCCTGGGGATCGAAGCCGGCCGCATCGCCCCCGGACTCTGGGCCGACTTCGTGGCGCTCGATCTGGAGTCGCCTTCCCTGGCGGGCTGGACGCCGGAGACGCTGCTGGAGTCCGTGATCTTTGGGGCGACCGAGGAGGTTGTGGCGGCGACGTGTGTGGGTGGGGAGTGGGCGGAGCGGCGAATTCAACGTCCGTAAGCAGAATCGTGATCCGGGTGAAGAGAGACGAGGCGAAGCCATTCGCCATCCCGGGTAGCCAAAGCGCGAAATCCCTTCCCCATGCGCAGGCTGTATACCTGTTCCCCTCGCTCATCGGTCTTGGAAGTCACTAACTCCCATCGCAGACCGGAGTCCCTGTAGACCTGTTCCCATGTCATATCCGAAATCTTCTTCAGAGTCGTCAGGACCATTCGCTGCTGGTCTTTCTCGAGGTTGAACATGTGCCTCTGGAAAACCGGGTTGTTGAGGTCAAGCTGAACGTTTCTGGAGGCTCGGCGCATGCGAAAGTCTCTCCTCCAGCTCTCTCAGGTCGGTCTTTTTCGGAGGGTTCTTGGCAGCCCAGGCGAGAGCTTCGTCGAGGTCCTTCGCAACCTCCGGCACGTGTAGCCAACGCTCGTCGTCAGGAATGAACTCTCCCAGCTTGACGATCCAGACTCCCGGCTCCCGTTCTTCTACCATCACCTGCCGGCCTGCGTACTTCTTGCCGAGCGCGATTTGACCGCTGCTGCCCACCGTCTTGATGATTGCCACTAGACTTTCTCCTTTCATGCCGCATTATGGCACAACTGGAGACTGGGGTAGAATCGTTCTATGTGCGGACGCTACACACTCAGCTCATCCAGCGACGAGATCGCCCTGCTTTTCGATCTTTCTGAGCTCCCTCAGGTCATCCCCCGCTACAACCTCGCCCCTACCCAGGAGGCCGCGGTGGTTCGCGTTTCGGCTCCCGGGGCCCCGCGCCAGCTCGTGCCGCTGCGTTGGGGGCTCATTCCCTACTGGGCGAAGGAGGCGGCCATCGGCAACAAGCTGATCAACGCCCGCGCCGAGAGCGTCGCCGAGAAAGCCTCGTTCAAGTGGAGCTTCAAGAAGAAGCGCTGCCTGATTCCGGCGAACGGCTTCTACGAGTGGAAGAAGGAAGGGAAGACCAAACAGCCGTACCTCATCCACCGTCAGGACGGTAAGCCCTTCGCCTTCGCCGGCCTGTGGTCCACCTGGATGGACAAGGAGCACGGCGGAGTCCCCCTCGAGACGTTCACCATCCTGACCACGGATCCCAACGACCTGATGCGCCCTCTCCACAACCGCATGCCGGTCATCGTCGATCGAGAAGATTTCGACCTCTGGCTGGACCCCAAAATCGAAGATGCGGCCAAGCTCCAGCCCCTACTCGTCCCCCACGCCGTCGACGGCTTCGAAGCTTTTCCCGTCAGCCGCAACGTGAACAGCCCGGCCCACGATGCGCCGGACTGCGTGGCGCCGCTGGCGGTGGATTAGGCTTCTGCCCCTTGCTTCGCCCTCCTACACCGCATAGGCCAGCGCAAAAATCCCCACCATCGCAAAGACCAGAGCCAGCTTGGCGCCGATGCCGAGGATCATGCCCAGCCAGGTGCCGAGGCCCACCTTGCCGGCTTGACGGAGATTGCGCACGGAGAGCCACTCCCCCGCCACAGCGCCCAGGAACGGGCCGAAGATCAAACCGGGAATATTGAAAAAAAGTCCCACGAGGGTGCCCAGGAACGCTCCGGCAAGGGCCAACCAGCTCGCTCCCACCCGCTTGGCGCCCCACCGCGACGCCAGGAAATCCACGACGAAGGTGAGGACCGTCAGGACCGCCAGGATGGAGATCGTGAACCCTCCGACCTTTTGAAAACCGTCCGCCCAGGCGCCACAGACCAATCCGAGGAAGACCAACGGCGCGCCCGGCAGGGCAGGCACGACGGTGCCCGCGATTCCCACCAGCACCAGGATGGCGGCCAGCAGCCAGAGCGGGCTTTCCACGCCTTCAACCTCCTATCCGAGAGCTTTGCGGCACAGCGCCACGAACCTGCGCTTGTGCAAGTCTCCGTCCAGCACGTCGTAGTGATTGGGCACGATCCAGCGGGGATCGAGCTCCAGAACCCGCCGCAGGCTTTGCGGTATCAGCTCCGGCTGGGTGTTGAGGATCGGCGGCGGCCGGTGGGTGTTGAAGAAGTAGCTGGCGAAAAGATCGCCCGAGAAAAGTAGATCGTGCCGGGCGCTGTAGAAACCGCAGTGACCCGCGGTGTGGCCGGGAAGATGAATCACCCGCAACCCGCCCCAGAACGGCAGCTCCTCGCCGGCTTCCAAAGGCTCGTCGATCAGCGCCGGCCGATAGTGGTAGGCCCAGCGGCCAAGCCTCTCAAGACGTCCGCACCAGCGGGTGATGCCCTCGTAGGGATAGGTGCCGTCGATATGCCTTTGCTCGGCAGGATGGCAGTACACCGGGGCGCCCGTCCATCCCTTGACGGCGGCCAGATTTCCGGCGTGATCGAGATGCCCGTGGGTGAGGAGGATACCTTTGATCGACTTCGCACCCAGGCCCAACCGCCGCATCCGCCGGCGGAGGAACGAGGGCTCCACCGGCGTCATTCCAGTGTCGATGAGCCAGGCCCGCTCCCCTTCCACCAACAGGTGAAAGACGCTCATGACTCCCCGGACGCCGTAGAGGCCGGGTGGACGGCCACAGTCCGTCACGGTGCAGCCCGGCCCAGCCGGCGGTCGAAGAAGTCCGCCGCTGCCCGGTAGGCGGCCAGCCAGCTCGCCGTGCGCAGGAAGCCGTGAATCTCGTCCGGCAGGATGAGCTGCTCCACCTCGACGTGCCGCTCGCGCAGGGCCTCCACCAGATCAACCGTCTCGCGGAAGGACACATTTCGGTCGTCGTCGCCGTGGATCACCAACACCGGCGACTTCCAGCCGTCGAGCCAGGCCATGGGCGAGGACTCGAAGGCCAGCCGCTCTTCGTCCGGCTTCGGGCTGTAGGTGGGGATGAAAGTGCGGATGCCCACGTTCCAGTTGTGCACGCCGTGGAAATCCACCCCGGCGGCGAACAGGTTCGACGCCCGGGCCAGCCCCAGCGCCGTGAGGTAGCCGCCATAGGAGCCGCCCCAGAGGCCGATGCGGCCGGGGTCGACGTCCGGCCGGCCGCGCAGGTAGAGCCCGGCGCCCAGCACGTCGTTGAACTCGCTGGCGCCCGTCGCCCCCTGCGCCGGCGCCTCGCGAAACGCCATGCCATACCCTGTGCCCGAGCGGTAGTTGACGGCCAGCACCACATAGCCGCGGGCTGCCAGGTATTGGTTCATGGCGTAGGCGTTGTTGTAGTAGCCGATGTAGTGCCAGCCCAGCAACATCTGGCGATGCGAGCCGCCGTGAAAGAAGAGAAGGCCCGGCCGTCGCTCCCCCGGCTTCACCCCCGGCGGCAGGAAGAGCTGGCCGTGGATGCGCAATCCATCGGAGGCGCTGAAGATCACCGGCTGGGGCTCCACCAAGGCGCTCTCGGGAAAGCTCGCGGGCACCGTGCCCTGGGCCAGCGGCCGGGGCTCACCGCTTCCCATTTGGATCACCGCCTCAGCCGGCCGCTTCGCTCCGGAGCGGAGATACGCCAATGCCTTGCCGTCTCCCGTCATCACAGGCAGCCACTCGATTCCCGTCCCCTTCGTGAGCTGGACGGGCCGGCCACCCGCAACGTCGACCTTCCAGAGATGACGCCGGTCGAGGTCGTCCTGGTTGGAATTGAAAACAGCCTGCCGGCGATCCGGCGTGAGGTTGACGGTCTCGATCTCGAAATCGCCCGGTGTCAGCAGGGTCGCGGCCCCAATCGATCCCGGCGCCCCTGGCGAAGCCGGCACCGAGTACAGATGGAGCCAGCCGTCCTTTTCCCAAGGGAAAACCAAATGGTCGCCCGCCGCCCAAAGAATCTGGTTGGCCGCCACCATCTCCGCAAACGCGCTCCCTGGGCCAGGATCAGCCCGCCATACCGTCCTCGCCTGGCCGGTCAGGACGTCCGCCACGAGGATGGACCACGGCTCGGCGCTCGGATTGGCATGGAAAAGCGTGACCTTGGACGACGCCGGGATGCGCAGGAACGCCACCCGCGCGCCGTCCGGGGACCATGCAGGCTCGAGGTCGGAATCGACGCTGGGAGCCATCCACCGCACGGTCTTCGAGCCCAGGTCGTAGACGCCGACAAAGCCGTGATCGCCACGGTCGCTGACGAACGCGAGCTTCGAGCCGTCCGCCGAGAATCGGAGCTGCCGGGCTCCCCCCCGCACTTCGATCCACGTGACAGGCTCGCTCTTGCCGGTGAAGGGCACCCAGAGGACCTTGCCGTGGTTCACGAAGGCCACGCCGTCCCCGCGGGGGGAGACCGCCGCGCCGTGCCCCTGTCCGATCTTCAGCGGCGTCGCCGATTCGGCTCCATCGACGACGAGGCGCCAGACGACCTGCTCGGCACCGGCCGGATCGCTCGTCGGGTTGGGGGCGTCTCCCTGCCGGTTGGCGCCGCCACCGCGGATGTAGATCAATTCCTTGCCGTCCGGCGTCCACTCCAGGCCGCCGAGCTGCTGACCGTCGTCCAGGGTGTAGCGGGTGATCTGCCGTCCCTTATAGCCGGGGGGTTCGGCCACCCAGAGATTGCGCACCCCGCCAGCATTCTGGATCCACGCCAGCTTCCCGCCCGCGGGGGACGCCAGCAACTCCGACGGGAAGGGCGCCGACAGTAACCCCTCAAGAGCGACCGCCGCTGGCCGGGCAGCCCGAGGCCTACCGGCAAGTAGAATGACAACAAGGACAAGGACCAGCCGAACGCGATCACGTATCATCACCCCTCCAGGTCAGGAAGCCCGGCAACTGGAGGGATCATAATCTCCCAGGATCAGAGGCTTTGGAAAGGACCTACTCCCAAGGCTTCTCGAACTCCAACACAGGATCGTGCTCGGCACGCCGAAGGTAGGTGACCACGTTGTTGATCAAGGAACGGCTGGCTGTCTCTGCCTCCACAGCCTGTTTGAAATAGGCCAAAGCCGCCAGGGCCTCGCGGTGAATGTCGAGCGAGGAGAAGATGGGCAGCATCTCCGATGCGAACCGCTTCAGATCTGCCATCCTCCTCTGCTGGGCGTAGAGGGCGGCCAGGTCTAGAGAAACCAGCGCGGCGTCGTAGGGAATGTCCTCACGAATGAAGCCGTCACGGGCGGCCAGAAATAGCGACTCCGCAAGCTCGGCCTGACCCAGACCCTGAGAAATCTTGCCCTTCACCCACTTGCGGCGGTTTTGCGAACAGGCATCCGGAAAGCTGCGGTAGAGGGGGCGGGTGTCTCGGTAGAGCTTCTGGGCTTCGAGAAAGCGGCCAGCCACAGTCAGCTCGGTGATGAGGTTGTGAAGAGCGCAGAGCTGGAGCCGCGGTTCCTGCTCTGGATCGATCAGCTCGATGGCCTGAAACAGGATGGGGATCCCTTTCTCCGGTTCTCCAGCGTAGTGGTAGGTCGTCGACAGGTTGACCAGAGACCTGCCGGCCCGGTGCCGCTGGCCGCTCTGCAGGAAGATCGCTACGGCGCGCTGCAGAAGCTTGAAGGCTTGCTCAAATTGCCTTTGACCTCGCCGCAGCGAGGCCTCGAGATCGAGGAGGATCGCACGCTCCAGAGGGTCTTGAGTTCCACGGTGCAAATGCTCATAAGCGACGAGAAAGGCCTCATCGGCAGCCTGGAAGTCCGACCGCAGCCGACGGGCATTTCCCACATAGGCCCAGGACCGAGCCCGCAGGTCTTCAATGAGCGTCTCGCCATAGAAGGCAGCATCAAGGTGTGCAGAAAGGCTCAGCGCCAGGAGGCCCAGCTCTTCGCCACGAGCCGGGCAGTTGATCCCAGCCTCCAAGCTGCGCTCGATCAGCAGCTCGAAAAGCCCCCAGGTGTGGAAACGTGACGAGCTCAGCAGAGGACTTCGCTGCTCCACGGGCTGCCGCACCAGCTCCACAAAAAGGCTGGGAGCCGCCGCCCTCTCCTTTGCCAGGGCCCGCTCGCGGTCGAAGAGCGTCTGCCCTTCCGCCTGGCCGGGGCAAGCCTCAGCCGGCTTTTGGGGCCACAGGAGGATATCGGCGGTTTTCTTCGACATGGACCGCTGGCGCATGAGCCCTTCGAAGCGACGGCGGCAGGCGGCGCAGCCGACGAGATGGACCACAACCTCCAAGTGCTGGCGAGACAGCGACACGAGGAACTCTTCAAGGGTGTAGCTATTGGGGTGGATCTTCAACGCGGGTCCCTCCTCTCCAAAGGTAAAGTATGAGGCCAACGGTGATTCTGCCTCTACAACACTAGTTACCGCAGAAGGACCAAACGTGACAACACGAAAGCAGAAAAAATAAGCGCCGATCGGGGACCGGCGCCCGAAAAAAGCAAGAAGCCCTAGTTTTAGCCGTTTGGGTCCATGTGAGTACCTTCATCTGGAGTTGCATTCGGCGAAAAATTGTTGGTTTGTCCCCTGGGGTCTATCGCGCTATCTGCGTTTCCCCTGATCGCCTTCAACCCAGGAGTGTGGACGGGAGCGGCCAGGGGGACAAAGGAGGCAAGCCAACTCCAAGCCGCGGCGAGGAATCCTTCGGCTCGGGGTCCGTCCGCGTGGTGAACCGGAGGCAGGGCGTACGCTGAAGAGACGAAGAGAGCAGATAGGACGAGCACAAACGCAGCGAAACGGATCTTTTGAGACATGACAGGGCCTCTCCTTCGGGCGGACCATTTTTAGGCGGTCTTCATGGCCGTCTACATCCCCCCTACCGTAAAGAGTGGCACTTCTTCCCTAAAAGCGGTCCCATTGTCTCGGAATCGGCACAACGTTCGCGGTAAGAAGAACCCGAGGAAGGCGCGCCTTCTGAGAACTGTGGGTTTGAAGGAGAATTTCAGCGACGGATCGGCGAAAGAAGAGTGGTTCACTGCCCCCCGTTCGCCAATCCCGAAGGCTTCGGCGGGCTCAGCGCTCGAAGCGGCCCACGAAGGCGCTGCGCTTGCCCGGGCTGCTCCACGTCTTGCCGAGCTCGGCGCCGCTGAAACTGTGGGCCAGGGTCACCGCAGGCACCGCTTCGGCTGTGGACGTCAGCGGCGGATAGTAGACCTCCTCGTTGCCGCAGAGGTGGTCATGGTGATTGAGCGCCCGGGTCCGCAGCTCCACCTCGGTGCCGGCCGTCAGGCTGGCGACGCCCGAGAGGGCCGCCATGGAAGTCGCGTGCCCCAAATGGCTGGCCGGCATCGCGGCGGTATCGACGGTCAGCTCGATGGGCGCGCTCTCGACGGAAACGACGTCCGAGAGAAGCTCGCCCCCCATTTCGTGAGCGAGGCCCAGCAGCGCCGCCTTCTGACCGGCATCGGCCCGCTCGTCGACCAGCAGGACTGACCTTGCCGGCAGTGGGCTGCGGGTAGGATCGCCCAGTGTCGCCGCGGCTCGCACAACCGCCACCACCGAGAGACCGTCTAGAGCAACGCCCTTCCAAGCACCCTGGCGCACCCGCCAGGCGAAGATTGCCTCGCCTCCAGCTGTGTTCACCTCGGAGTTGGCGAAACAGGGACCGGTGTAGACGTCCGAGGTACGAGCCTCCAAGTAGTCGCCGGAAACCGACGGCGCCGCCAGGCAGGCCGGTGCCACGGCGAGCAAGGCCAGCATGACAAGAACGGCCGAATTGAAGACTGGACGCTTCATGGTCTTTGCCTCCGTCACTGGAAACCCGAGGCCGGTACCAAACCTTCCCGCCCGACCTTGTCTTTCTCCCTCCTGTCCCGGTGAGGGGGGCGGGAGAGGAGGGCCGGGGAGGTGAGGGTCAGACCGGGTTGAAGCATCCCCGGCCGTCGCAGCAGTGCGCCTCGGTGGCCACCTGGCCGTCGGGGCCGAGGCAGGTCATCGTGTGGCTGCACCAGAACAAGCCGTCGCGCATGTTGGGGATCGAAGGGTCGGGCTCGACGTCCACGTACATCCCCTTCCAGCGGAGATGGAGGCAGCATATCTGCCGTCCCGCGGGCTTGCTGATCGGTTCCATGGCTCAAGCCCCCTCTTCCGTGAGGCCCGCGGCGGCGATCAAGGCCCGTTTGACGGCCACCCGCGCGAGCTGAATCTTGTACTTGTTCTGGGAGAGGGCCTTGGCCTTGGCCACCGCCGCCTCCCCCGCTTTCGCCGCGAGGTCATGGTCCAGCGTCTTGCCCTTCAAGAGCTCCTCGGCCTCGGTAGCAGCCCATGGCACCGGCGCCACCTGGCCCAGCATCACCCGCGCCCGAGTCACCTTGGCGCCATCCATTTCAAGGGACACCGCGGCCGTCGCCAGCGACCAATCGAGCGTCTGCCGCTGGCGCACCTCGTAGCTGGCGAGCTTGCGGCCGGCAGCCGGCGGCAGCACGACCTCGGTCAGCATCTCCCCCGGCCGCAAGTCGTGCTCCCGCTCCCCTTCGCTCCTGGGAATCCGGTAGAGTTTCTCCAGATCGAGCCAGCGTTCCCCTTGCGGACCGAAGAGAATGACTTGCGCTCCAGCCGCGATCAGCAGCGGCGCCAGGGTCGAAGGCTGGACGAAATAGGCCGGACCCTCGTTGCCGAGGATGGCGTGATAGCGATTGTCGCCGTCCACCACCATCGACTTGCCGTCGCGCTGCGCCAGAAGGCCGAAGCCGTTGCGGAAGTACCAGCAACGGGGGCGCTGCAGGAGATTGCCGCCGAGAGTCGCCACGTTGCGGATCTGCGGACCGGCCACGCGCCCGGCGGCGGCGGTGATCGCCGCGTATTCGAAGCCGAGGGCGGCATCGGCCGAAATGTCGTCCACGGTGGTCAGCGCGCCGATGCGCAGCCTTCCTCCAGACTTTTCAGTTTTCTCGCTGCGCACGCCCACCAGGCCGCCCACTCCCTTGAGGTAGACCACACGCCCGGGGGTCTCGATGCGGTCCTTCATGAGGCCCAGCAGATCGCTGCCGCCCGCCAGGAAAGTGGCGTGGGCCGGATCGGTGCCGCGCAGACGCACCGCCTGCTCGCGGGTCTTGGGGCTCGCCAGCTCGAAGGGTTGCATCAGGCGGTCTCCTTCTTCACGGCAGTCCCGGCCCCTTCCAACGCGTCGAGCACTCGCCGGGGGCTGAGCGGCAGGAAGGGGACGCGCACGCCGGTGGCGTTGGCCACGGCGTTTGCGATGGCCGGGCCGGGGGAGATCACCGGCGGCTCACCGACGCCGATCACGCCGCGCTCGTCATAGCCCGGGCCCGTCATCATGCGCACCACCAGCTCGCCCACGTCGGCGATGCCGGCCATCTTGTAGGCCTCGAAGTCGGTGGTCAGCACCTGCCCGGTCACCGGATCGAGCACCTTTTCCTCCGACAGCGCCGCCGAGATCCCCATGATCATGCCGCCGTAGACCTGGCTCTCCGCCGTCTTCAGGTCCACGATCAGGCCGCAATCCTGGACCGCCACCATCTTGTTGATGCGGACCACTCCCGTCTCCACGTCCACGGAGACGTCGGCCATCTGCACACCGCCCACGCCGCTGCTGGTGAGATCGCCCGTCCCGGGATTGGCGCCGGTGGCGGTGACCGGCGTCTGCCCGAACAGCGCCAGGGCCTGGCGCCAGGTGAGGCTCTTGCCGGGCTCACCCTTGACACGGATCTTCCCCTCCGCCGCCTCCAAGTCCTTGGCCGTGGCCCCGAGCTCCGGCGCCGTCTTCTCGAACAGCGTGGCGAGCAGGTTCTGCGCCGCCCGCCGGGTGGCCGAGCTGACACCTCCCACCGTCGTGCTGCCTCCCGAGCCGCCGGAGGCCGGATAGCGGCTGTCGCCCAGGCTCACCTTGACGGAGTCGAGCGGCAGGCCCAGCGAGTCGGCGAGGACGATGGCGATCACCGTGCGGGTGCCGGTGCCGAGATCCTGGGTGGCGATCTTCGCCTCCGCGACGCCATCCGGATGGACGGTCACCTCGCAGTTGCTGCGATGGCCGCGGCCGCCCCAGGTGTGGATCGAGAGACCGAGGCCGCGCTTGACCGGCCCCTTCGCCGAGTCACCCCGCGGATGCCAGCGCTGGCGCCAGCCCATGAGATCGTCCGCGACCTGCAGCTCCTCGCGGTAGACCTTCTCGAGCTGGCCGGTGATGGAGAGGTTCTGGATGAAGAAATCCAAGGGATTCATTCCCAGGGCCGCCGCCAGATCGTCCAGGGCGCTGAAAGTGAGAAAGGCCCCCTGGGGATGATTGGGCGCCCGCCAGGCCCGGGCGCTGGCCCGGTTCGTGGGCACCGAGCTGTGCTTGTGCCGCCGGTTGGGGATCTGGAAGATATAGGGGATGGGTGGGTTCCCGGCGCCGCCGGGACCGCCCGAAGCCCAGGACTTCGAGCTCCAGGCGACCAGCGTGCCGTCCTTCTTCGCGCCCACCTCGATCTCGCCGTAGGCCGACGGCCGGTCGCCGGCAACGGTGATCTCCGCCCGGCGGTCCAGCATCAGCTTCACCGGCGCGCCCGCCAGCTTGGCGAGCTTGGCGCACTCGATGCCCCAGCGGTCGACGCTGAACTTGCTGCCATAGCCGCCGCCCATGTAGTCGGTCACCACGTGAACGTTGGCGGCTGGAATCCCCAAGCCTTCGGCGAACTGCCCCGCAAGCCCGGCTACGGCCTGGGTTGAGCACCAGGCGTTGAGCGTGTCGGGTCCCGTCCACTCGCAGATCTGGCCGTGAGCCTCCATGCAGTTGTGAGCCACCGGCGGCATGCCGTAGGTGCCCTTGATCTTCACCTCCGCGGTGGCCATCGCCGCGTCCGGATCGCCCACAACTTCTTCAGCGCCGGCGTCAACCTTGGGAGCTTTGTCGAGGTTCGCCTCGTTGACGAAGTGCGGCAGCACCTCGTACTCGACCTTGACGGCGCGCAGCGCCTCCTCCGCCTGCGCTTCGCTGGTGGCGGCCACGCCCACCACCTCGTCGAGCGCCCACTGGATCTCCGTGCCGGGTCCCTGGATCACCCGCACGGCCTTGACTCCCGGCATCTTTTCGGCGCCCGAGACGTCAATCGACTTGATCTTCGCGTGAGCGTGGGGGCAGCGCAGGATCTTGCCCCACAGCATCCCCTGCGGCAGCAGATCGTAGGTGTACTTGGCCCGGCCGCTCGCCTTGGCCGGACCGTCCAGCCGGGAGATCCGTTGGCCGATCAGATGGCGATCCTTGGCCTCCGGCCAGAAGTAATCAACCATGGACCACCCCCTTCGGTTCCTTGGGTGGCTCGCCGCCGTCCTTCTTCTTGTCTTTCTTGTCGTCCTTCTGGTCGTCGGCAGCCTCCGCGGCCGCTGCTGCGAGGACAGCCTGCCGCATGCCGGCGTAGGTGCCGCAACGGCAGAAGTTGCTGGACAAGCCGTGGTGGATATCCTTCAACGTGGGATTGGGGTTGTGATCGAGGAGCGCCCTGGCGGCCATGACGAACCCGGGCGTGCAGAAGCCGCACTGCTGGGCGTCGTGCTCCACGAAAGCGGTCTGCAACGCACCGAGGGCGCCGGGCCGGCCGAGATTCTCCACCGTCTGGATGGGGGTGAACTGGACGGTGATCGCCAGGACGCTGCAGGCGTACACCGGATCGCCGTCGACCAGCACCGTGCAGGCGCCGCAGGTGCCGCGGTCGCAGACCCGCTTGGCGCCCGTCAGCTCGAGCTCGTCGCGCAAGGCATCGAGCAGCGTCGTCCGCGGCTCCAGCAGCAGGTCCACCGGCTTGTCGTTGACCCGCAACCGCATCGGCACCGGTCCCGGCCCCCAGACCTCCACCCCGGCTTCCATGCGCGGCGCGTGGGCGTTCTTCTTCGCCGCCTCCAGCATCTCCCCGGCAAGCAGCCCGGCACCACCCAGGGCACCGGCCACGGCGCCGCCGCGCAGGAAATCGCGACGGGAAAGACCACTGCCACCCGGAAGCTCCGGAAGATCATCGCGTTTGCCGTCCCTGGCCATTCGCCGCCTCCTTTCGCCCGGGGGTTAGACTACCTCAAGCTGCCTTGACGCGGTCCGCACCGTCCACCGTCAGGTAATACCAGGTCCCCGCCGGATTGACCTTCAGCCAGCCCTTCTCCACCATCCCCTTGAGCAGACCGTCGACGTCGGTGCCGGTCGGCAGGGCGATCCGGATGGCCTGCGCCCGCATGCCATAGCCGGCCTGGATGGCTCCCGCCGTATGGCATCTCTCCTTGAAGCGACCGAGAATGACTTGCTCCGCCTTCGCTGAATCCATGGGAACCCTCCAAATCCGGTCGATTCTAACCGCCTTTATCCCCAAACGTCTCCCGCCACCCAGCGCTCCCGCGCACCAGCGCCAGCGCCCGCTCCAGCCGCTCCTGGTTTTCCGGCTTGACCAGCCACGTGCTCCGCCCGGAAGGGTGAGGCAGAGGAATGACCTCGAAGGTCACGTCGCCCCGAGAGACCTCGAAGCGGCTGCCCACCCGTTCATGGAGCGGCGCGGACTCGGGGAGGAACACCTTGATGGCGAGCTGCCCCACCGGCAGAACCGTGGCGGGACGAATCAGCCGCAGCTCGTTTTCCAGGTAGGGTGAACAGTTGGCGATCTCCTGGGGGCTGGGGACGCGATCGCCGCCCTGCGGCGCGCGTCCCGGAAAGCAGCGGGCCACGGCGCAGATATAGGCCCGGCGACGGAACTCCTCCTCGGGGACGCCGAAGCGGGCAAACCACGAAAAGAGACGCGTCCCCGCCGTGAAGGCGAAGGGCCGCTGCTCGACCACTTCCTTCGGTCCCGGCGCCTGACCCACCAGCATGAGCCGCGGCCAGGTCTCGGGCCGGGCCGCCACCGGCGGCGGCTCCACGGCGGGGCAGATCCGGCAGCCCCGCACCTGGGTGAGATGGCGGTCGAGCGCCTCCCAGTCCGCGCCAACCACGGGAAGAGGCCTCAACTTAGGGTGACGTCCCCTTGGCCGGCGAGCCCACTACCAGCTCTGCGGCGCCGGCGGTAAGCGCCTCCGGCAAGATCTCCACCGCGGGCTCCCACCAGTCCGCGCCGGGCTCGAAAACCTCCCCCTCGTGAGCGCAAGGGGAGGCGACGTGGTCGCGGCCATACATCCCCTTGCCGCTGTGCTTCGCGCGGTGGAGGGGAAAGATGGACGAGCACACCAGACAGAAGCGGCCGATGGTGCGGCCCCGCCTCTCTTCGGGAATCTGACTCTCCGGGGCCGCGTGAGGCATTCTGAACATGGCTGTCTCCAGACGTTTCAGCGTGCAGCCAGCAGCTCGGCGCGGGAGAAGAAGAAGGCCAGCTCGATGGCGGCGTTCTCCGGTGAATCGCTGCCGTGGATGGCGTTGCGCTCGATCGAGGTGCCGTACAGCTTGCGAATCGTTCCGTCCTCGGCCTTCGAAACGTCGGTGGCGCCCATCACCTTGCGCAGCTGGGTGACGGCCTCGTCGCGCTCCAGGGCCACCGGGATCACCGGGCCGCTGGTCATGAACTCCACCAGGCTGCCATAGAACGGCCGCTCCTTGTGCACCTCGTAGAAGGCCTTGGCCTGCGCGTCCGTAAGGTGTAGGACCCGAAGGCCACGGATCGTGAAGCCTTCCTTTTCAAGATGGGCGAGAACTTTGCCCGCGTTGCCGGCCGCCACGGTGTCCGGCTTGAGAATGGCGAGAGTCGTCTGCATGAATTCGTCGTCTCCGTAAGAAAGTTTGATCCTACACCGCCTCGATGTCCCCCTCTGCTCCTTCGATCCGGAACACCTCGCCCACCAGCTCCACCACGCCGTCCGGACCCAGAAGCACGGCCGAGCCGGCGGGAATGCCCAGTCCCCAGCTCACCCCCGCACCATCCAGCATCTTGCGCAGCCGGCGGTCGTGGCCGGGATCGAAGTTCGGCTCCACCACCCCGTCCGGCAGCCAGCCGAAACCGGGGATCAGGTCGCCCCTGAAGATGCTGCGGGCCAAGCGCCCCGCGCACTGGGCGGCGGCAGCAATGGCCACCACCACCCCGCCGTCGGCGATCTTGCGCGCCAGCGCCTCGGCGGCCGGCGTGTCCTCGATCGCCTCCAGCAGATGGTCCGTGACGCCGCCCCCGAGGTACACCGCCGCTACGTCGCGGATGCGATCCGAGTTGCGTGCCCGCCGGCCGTCGCGCGAGCGGTAGATGGGGATGGTCTCCACCTCTCGCTCGAAACCTGCCATGTACTCCGCGAAGTGACGGGGATAGTCGTTCGACCCCGAAGCCGCCGGAATGAATCCGATCGGCCCCGGTGGAACCTTCTCCAGCCACGTGCGGTCCGCGTCCTCCGTCTCCCCAAAGCTGAACTCGCCGCCCCCAATGAGAGCCAACCAGCCCGAGCCGGGGATGCGTTGGATGGGGGAGGTAGACATGACGTCGATCTATCTTAGTGACACGAACTGCATCGCCGCTTCGACCCTCACTCCCCCGGCCCCTCTCTCCCAGCCTCCCCCCCGCCTGACGGGAGAGAGGGGAGCAGGAAGTCCCACAAAGCAAGATCCCGTTCCTTCTTGGTTTTTCAAACTAACCACTCCCTCTTCTCCCGTCAGGCGGGGGGGAGGCTGGGAGAAGAGGGCCGGGGTGATGAGGGCCAACGCCCCCGAATCGATAAACCTCTCCTACCCCCCCAGCGCCTTCGCCATCGTCTCCCCCATCGCCGCCGGCGACTCCACGACGTGAATCCCTGCCGCCTTGAGCGCCTCGAACTTCTCCGCCGCCGTGCCCTTGCCGCCGGAGATGATGGCGCCCGCGTGGCCCATGCGGCGTCCCGGCGGCGCCGTGCGGCCGGCGATGAAGCCGACGACCGGCTTCTTATAGTTGGCTTGAATCCACGCCGCCGCCAGCTCCTCGGCGTTGCCACCGATCTCGCCGATCATCACCACGCCGTCTGTGTCTGGGTCCTGGGCGAACTGGGTGAAGACGTCGATGAAGTTCGTGCCATTGATGGGATCGCCGCCGATGCCCACGCAGGTGGACTGGCCGAGGCCGAGGTTCGAGAGCTGCCAGACGGCCTCGTAGGTCAACGTGCCCGAGCGGGAGACGACGCCGATACGTCCCTGCTTGTGGATGTGCCCCGGCATGATGCCAATCTTGGCCATGCCGGGCGAGATGACGCCTGGGCAGTTGGGACCCACGAGCCGCGTCGGGTTATCCCGCAGAAAGGCCTTCACCTTGAGCATGTCGTTCACCGGAATGCCTTCGGTGATGCAGACCACCAGCTCGATACCCGCGGCGGCGGCCTCCATGATGGCGTCAGCCGCGAACGGCGGCGGCACGAAGATCATCGTGGCGTTGGCGCCCGTCGCTTCGCGGGCTTCGGCGACGGAATCGAACACGGGAATGCCCTCGACCGATTCGCCGCCCTTGCCGGGTGTGACGCCGGCCACCACTTTCGTTCCGTAGTCGCGGCAGCCCAGGGCGTGGAACGTCCCCTCTTTGCCGGTGATGCCCTGCACCACCAGGCGCGTGTCGTTGTTCACCCAGATCGCCATGGTCTACCGTCCCCTCTTGTCTGCGGCGGCCGCGGACACCACCTTCTCGGCGGCGTCGGCCATCTGCTTCGCCACGATGAACGGGAACGGTGCTTCGCTGAGGATGCGCCGCCCCTCCTCCACGTTCGTCCCCTCCAGGCGGACCACCACCGGCAGGGTAACGTTGCCCAACTCCTCGATGGCGCCCACCACGCCGCGGGCGATGCGGTCCGTGCGGGCGATGCCGCCGAAGATGTTGATGAGGACGGCCTTCACGTTGGGGTCCGAAACCAGGATGCGGAAGGCGTTCTTGACCGCCTCCTGCGAGGCGCCGCCGCCGACGTCCAGGAAGTTGGCGGGCTCGCCGCCGTAGAGCTGGATGATGTCCATCGTCGCCATGGCGAGGCCGGCGCCGTTGACCATGCAGGCGATGTTGCCGTCGAGCTTGATGTAGTTGAGGTTGAACTTGCTGGCCTCGAC
>Ga0134121_10000750_pt1 | contig 34134 bp, 25 predicted proteins | sample KB301_FD_96463 | JGI IMG/M metagenome (GOLD analysis project Ga0134121, IMG submission 96463) | Terrestrial soil microbial communities without Nitrogen fertilizer from Kellogg Biological Station, Michigan, USA - KB3-0-1 | ecosystem: Environmental > Terrestrial > Soil > Unclassified ...
GTCCTGGCCCGCCATGATGCGCAAAAGCGAGCTCTTGCCCGCGCCGTTGTGGCCGAGCACGCCGATCTTTGCGCCGTAGAAGAACGACAGCCAGATCCCCTTCAGGATCTCGCGTTTCGGCGGGACGGTCTTGCGCAGGTCCTGCATCTGGAAGATGAATTCGGGCATCGTCTCCTCTTATGAATGCGAGCGGCCCCGCGGGTCCGGCTCTCCCGGGGGGTGTGACGGGCCCGCCGCGCGCGGTCCGCAGCAGGATCCCGTCGGGATCGCCTTGCCGTGCGGACAGGCCGCGGGGTGGCCCAGAAAGGCGCAGATCGAATCGGTGACCGCGGGGGAGAGAATGTGCTCGAAGTAGCACGCCTCCGCCTCGACCACCGACTCCTGCATCTGGAACGTCTTGGTGAACAGCGTCTCCGCCAGCCGATGGCGGCGGATGAGAGCCTCGGCGCGCTGGTGGCCCTCGGTCGTGAACTCGGGAAACGGCCCCTGGGTCAGGATGCCGCGGCCGCGCACGCGATCGAGGAACACGGGCGTGGCCAGGACGGCGCCGGCGGGGCAGGTCTGGTGCGCCGCCTCGTCCCCCTCCTGCTTGAGCCAGAGATACTCCAGCAGCTCGTCGATCGCCTCCTCGTCCTGGCTCTCGGTGAGGAACTCGCCGGCCAGGCGACCGTGCTCGAGCTGGATCTGCCGATCGGCGCGGCGACCGACGGTGAGGTCGTGGGTCACCATGACGATGGTCTGTCCGCGGTCGTGCAGCGTCTGCAGGATCTCCAGCACGCCGCGCTCGTTCTCCGCGTCGAGCGAGCCGGTCGGCTCGTCGGCCAGGATCAGCCTCGGCCGGTTGATCAGGGCGCGCGCGATGCAGACACGCTGCTTCTCGCCGCCCGAGAGCTGCGACGGCAGATGACGGAGCCGCCCGCCGAGACCGACCTGCTCGAGCGCCCGCGCCGCCTCGGCCTCGTCCGCCATGCTGTGCAGGTACTGGGCGAGCATGACGTTCTCGATCGCCGTCAGGTAGGGGATGAGGTGGTACTGCTGGAAGATCAGTCCGACCGATTCACGCCGGTAGCGGGTCAGGTCGGTGCGCGACAGCCGGGCGATGTCGACCCCGTCCACCACCACGCGGCCGTCGTCCGGCGCGTCGAGACCGCCGAGGATGTTCAGGAGCGTCGTCTTCCCCGAGCCGGAGGGTCCCATGACGGCGAGCCATTCGCCGGCGCCGATCGACAGGCTGACCCGGTCGAGCGCCGTGATCTCGCGATCGTAGCGCCGCGTGAGGTTTTCGATCGAGACGTAGGCCATCCCCGCTCCTACTCGCCCCGCAGCGCGGCGGCGGGCTGGATCGCCAGTGCCCGCCGCAGCGGGACAAGGACCGCCACCCAGCAGACCAGAAGCGACGCGATCAGCACCAGCGGGACGACCTGGAGGCGCGGATCGACCGCCGTGCCGAACAACCGCATGCCGACCAGCCGCGAGCCGACCGCGCCCAGCAGCAGCCCGAGCACGCCTCCCAGCAGACCGAGCAGGCTCACCTCGCCCAGGAACATCCGCGTCACGTCGCCGTCGCCCGCGCCCATCGAGCGCATCAGGCCGATCTCCGCCTCGCGCTCCACCACCATCGCCAGGAGGGTGGTGGCGAGACAGAGCCCCGAGAGGATCAACACCACCGCGGTGAGCAGCACCATCATCCGATCGAGCTTGCGGAGGATCAATCCCTGCGCCGCCGCGATCGGGCGCAGCGGGCGGGCCGCCGACCCCGGCACGGCGGCCAGGAGCGCCCGCGCCGCGCGCTCGACGCCGCGCGTCCCGCCGTCGATCGAGTAGGCCACGAGCGACACGCGGCCCTGCAGCCCGGTCGCCGCCTGGAGCGTCGCCAGCGGCACGAACAGCTCGTCGTCTTCCGCCTCGCCGGTCGAGACGACCCCCGCGACCCGCAGGACGATGGCCCCGGACGACGCCAAGTCGCCCGACGCCAGGTCGCCCGACGCCGGGTCGCCGGCCGCGCCGGGACGCGCCGCCATCATCACGAGACGCGCCTCGGCGCCGGGCGCGAGCCCGGCCCGCGCGGCCAGTGCTGTGCCCACCAGACAGGAGGCGCCCCCCTCCGGCCAGGCGCCGGCCACGGACCAGGATGGATTGACCGCCCGGAGGGCCGGGAACTCCGCGCCGATCACCGCCGCGGCCTGGCTGCGGCGGTCGCCCGACACCTCTCCCGAGGCAATCAGGATCGGCGATCCCTCGAGTCCGGCCGCGCCGCGCACCAGATCCTGACCGATCGTCGCCGGCAGGCGGTCCGGCGCGGGAGTGAGCAGCAGGTTGGGGCCGAAGCGCCGCAGCTCGCGCGACATCTTCGCGCCGACGTCGGCCTGGAGATTGAGCATCGTCGCCGCGACCGCGGCGCCCACCGTCACGGCCAGGAGGGCGAACAGCAGCGTCGAGGCCCGCAGCCGCAGCGAGCGGGTCAGAAAGCGGGCCGACATCGCGAGCCAGCCGCGCCGCCGGTGGACGGGCTCAGCGGCCACGCAGCACCTCGGCGGGGCGGAACCGGGCGATGCGGCGCGCCGGCAGGAGGGAGCCGACGAGCGTGATGAGCATCGCGGTGGCGAGCGCCAGGGAGAGGGCTGCGGGGCGGATGCTCACCGGCGCTCCGAACACGCTCGTCGCGATGGCGCGCGCCAGCCAGGCGCCCGCGCCGGCGCCGGCGATCCCCCCCAGCAGACCCAGGATCGCCGCTTCCGACAGGAACAGGCCGGTCACCATCGCGCCGCCCGCGCCCATCGCCTTGAGCAGGCCGATCTCGACGCGCCGCTCGAGCACCCCGGTCATCGTCGCGCTGGTCACCGTGAGGGCCGCGCCCAGCGCCGCCATCAGCGCGATGAGCGCCATCAGTCCGGAGGCGCGCGACAGCACCGCGCCTTCGCCTTCCGCCACGCGGCGGATGACGCGCGCCTCCGCGCCGGGCCAGGCGCGCTCCAGCTCGAAGGCGATCGACGAGACGAAGGGGGTGCAGCTCCACTTCTCGAACTCGGCCGGCGGCAGCTGGCGCGGCGTCTTGCCGAGGCGCTCCCAGACGGCGCTCTCGGGCGTCGTCAGGGCGCTCACCAGCACCGCCGTGACGCGGCCGTCCAGACCGGAGGCCGACTGCACGGTCTCGAGCGGAGCCAGCACCATTCCGTCCTCGTCGCCGCCGGCGGTCAGGACGCCCGTGACCTCGAGCGCCAGGCGCCGCCCCGCGACGTCCAGGTTCAGGATCGCGCCGGGACCGATGCCGAGCCTCGATGCCAGCTCGTGGCCCACGAGCGCCTCGGCCGCGCCGGTCTCCGCGGGCGCGCCGGTCTCCGCGGGCCACCGCCCGGCGACCGACCAGAACGGGTTGAGGCCGCGCACGCCAGCGAGCGCCGCGGCGGCCGGCGACGGACCGGCCGGACCGGGAGCGGCCGCATCGGAAGGAACCGGCGCCGGGCGCTCGAACCAGGTGCCGCGCAGCACGACGCGCCGCGTGCCCGCGCCCGCCGGGACGTCGAGGATCGGCGCGAAGCCGAGGATGTTGTTCTTCCAGAAGTTGTCCTTGACGTTCATCACCTGGGACGCCGGGAGATAGGCCGGCACCCGCCACGCCGACAGGTCCTCGCCGCCGAGGAGCAGGGGACCCGAGCCGCCGCGCGGCAGGACCACCAGATCGGCGCCGAACGCCTTCAGCTCGCGGTTCATCTTGTCGCCCACGTCGAGCGCGATGTCGGCCAGCGCGGTCGCCGAGGCGGTGCCGAGCGCCACGGCCAGCAGGATGACGGCCTTGCGCCGCCGCTGCCGTAGGATCGAGTCGCGCAGGATGCGCAGGAACATGCGCGGCGCCTCAGCGCCCCGGCGCCGGCGCGGCGGCGCGGAACGCGGCGTGCTCGGCGGCCAGGTCCTTGAGGGCGATGACCAGGTCGTCGCCGTCGTCGCGGTAGCGCAACGGGATCGGGTTGCAGCCGCCGCCGGTGCCGATGGTCGCCGGGTTGATGTCGGCGGCGCACGCCAGACAGACGAGACGCCCCTTGCGCTCGACATAGCCGTGGGCGCCGCAGACCACGCAGGCGTCGAACACGGGAACGACCCTGCCGCCCGACTTCATGACCACGAAGCGCACGACGGTGTTGTCGATCGAGACGCCGAACCGGTGCAGATGGCCGTCGTCGAGCCCGCGCTTGGAGAGCCGCAGCTCGCCCTGGGCGTCGGGCGCGGGGAGGATGGCGGGCGGATCGATCCCCTGGGGCAGGCGCGTGAACGCGTACGACACGCTCAGCGAGGCGATGATCAAAATGCCGGCGGCGGCCAGCGTCCGCCGCCAGGCGGTCTCGCGTCGCATCGCCGCCAGCGCCAGCCGGCGCTCGGGACCCTCCATCCGGTCGGCCGCGGCGGCGCGCTGCCGCTCGCGCTGGCCGGGAACGGCCAGGACGAGGAGCGGCAGCGCCAGGAGGACGACCAGCACGAGGACGTCGTTCTTGACGATCGGCCCGATGAGACGCATCTCGTCACGCCCGATCGGAATGAGCCCGCCCTCGCCGAGCTCGTGCAGCCCGCCGATCAGGAGCTGCGCCGCCAGCACCAGCAGGACGATCTCGGTGACCTTGAAGAAGCGGCCGAGATCGATGCGCACGGTGCCGCGCACGAACGCCACGCCGAACGCCACGGCGAGCGCGATTCCCAGCAGGCCGCCCGCGAACGAGCGTAGCGAGTCGGTCGTGAGGTTGACCGCCGCGAGGAAGAGGACGGTCTCGATCCCCTCGCGCAGGATCAGGAAGAAGGTGAGCACCCCCAGCCACCAGGCGACCGCGCTCGACCCGCCGCCCGCGATCCTCTCGACGCGCGTCTCGATCCCCTGGCGCAGCCCGCGGGCGGTGCGCCACATCCAGAAGACCATGCTGAGAACGAAGACCGCGCCCGCCAGCATCAGCCAGCCTTCGTAGCGCTCCTCGTCCACCCCCAGCGCGGCGACCAGCCAGGCGCCCGCGGCGCTGGCGGCGACCCCGAGCCCGAGACCGGCGAAGACGGACGCCCGCAGGCGCGTCCGGCCCGTGCGCTCGAGATAGGTGAGGATGATTCCGACCACCAGCGCGGCTTCGATGCCTTCGCGCAGCGTGATGACCAGCGATTCAAACACGCCGCGACCTCGCGGCCCGCGGCCGCGGCGGCGGGCCCCCGGTCCGCGACGTGCCGGCGGTCCGGGGCTTGTCGCCGGAAGGCGGCGCCTCGTGGCCGCACTCCCGGCAACGGCCGCGGATCTGGTGCATGTGCCCGGTCATCCGGAACCCCTTGCGGCGGCAGATCTCGTCCTGGAGCCGCTCGATCTCGCGGCTCTCGAATTCGATGATCCGGCCGCAGGCGAGACAGATCATGTGATCGTGGTGATGACGGCCCACCATCACCTCGTAGCGCGCCTGCCCGTGGGCCATCTCGACCTTGTGCACCAGGCCGGCCTCGACCAGCCGCGCCAGGGTGCGGTAGAGCGTGGCGCGCGACACCCGGCGTCCCAGGCGATGGAAGTGCGCCAGCAGATCGTCGGCGTCGAAATGACCCGGGATGCGGAGCATCTCGTCCAGAATCCGCCGGCGCTCGCGCGTCAGCCGGAGACGGTTGTCCTGGAGATACTTGGAGAAGCGCGCCGCGGCGTCCATCGGGGTCTCCGCTCTAATTGATACTGAGTCTCAATAATTATCCGCCACATCGGCCCGTGTGTCAATGCGCGGGTCGCGCGGGTCGCGCGGCCAGGCGCTGGGCAGGGCGTGGCGGGGCGGGGCGGCCCGGGGCGGAGGTCAGTCCCGCGTGCCCTCGGCGGGGGCGAAGAGGACCAGGAGGGTGAGGTCCTCGGCGACGTCGTGGAACCGGTGCTCGGCGCGCGCCGGGACGAAGGCCACCTCGCCTGGGGCCAGCGCGTGCTCGCGGCTCCCGACGCGCAGGACGGCGCGTCCCGAGAGGACGTAGTAGATCTCGTCCTCGGCGTGCGGCGTCTGCGGATCGGTCTCGCCCCGCGCCAGTCGATAGACGCCGAGGCTCAGGTCGGGCACCCGGAACACCTCGCGCCAGCGCTCACCCTCCGCGCGCATCTCCTCCACGGCCCGCGGCAGATCGATCTTCGCGTCCTGCGTCATGGCGCCTCCTCAGCGGCCCGCGGCGGCAGCCGCGTTCAGGTAGATGGCAAAGGCGTTCCCCTTCCGGCCGGGGAGCGCCGGGGTGAGCACGGCGGCGGGCTCGCCCGCGGGCAGCCGCTCCTGCCGGAATTCCTCGTCGTCGCGCGGGACGATCACGGCGCGCGGCTCGCTCGAGGCGAGGTACTCCGCCAGGGTGTTGATCGGCACGGTCGGGATGGTGCGATCGAGATAGAAGGCGAGCGCGCCGAGCCAGCGCTGGTCGCCGCGATAGAGCGCCGGCATCCGGCCGGCGGCGATCTCGCGCCGCGTCAGATCGACGATCGGCGCGTAGGTGCGGTGCGCCTCGAGGATCGGCAGGGCCGCCAGCCAGATCGCGCTGAAGGCCCAGAGAGCGAGGCCCGGGGCGAGCGGCAGAGCCCAGGCGCGGGACGGTCCGCTGCGGGCGCGCACGACGGCCACGGCACTGGCGGCGGCGATGAGGAAGGCCACGGCGGCGAGGCCCAGGAGTCTCGCCCCGTGGGGATCCGCCGCGGCGCGCACCAGCTCCGGTCTCCTGAAGTATCCGATGACGAGAGCGAGCGGGGCGCCGCACAGCACGAGCGAGGCGAGCGCGAACGTCAGCCCGCAGCACCAGGCTCCGAGCTTCGACAGCCTCGGCCGGGCCGCCTCCTCGGCGATCCAGACCCCGGTCATGGCGAAGAGGAACGGAAAGACCGGCAGGGCATAGCTGCCCACCTTGGCGGCCGCGACGTGCAGCAGCAGGAGCATGCCGAAGCAGGCCGCGCGCACGTAGACGTGGACCGGCTCGCGGAACGGCGTCGAGCGCCGCCACCAGCCGATCAGGGCCGGGATCAGGAGCGGGGTCCAGGGCAGCAGGAAGATGGGCAGCTTCACGAGGTAGTAGGTGATCGGCTCCTTGTGCACGAAGTAGGGATCGTGCGGCAGCGAGCGATCGCTGAAATTCAGGAAGCGGCCGATCTGGTTGTCCCAGAAGGCGACGTGGAGCGCGTCGCGGCCGCCGAGGCGGTACAGGGCGGCGGCCCATGGCGCGACCGCGGCCACGAGAACGGCGGAGTAGACGATCCCGAGCGCGAGGAGGAGCCGCCATCGCCGCCGCCAGACGAGAAACGACCCGACGGCGCACCAGACGAACCCCGGACCGATCAGTCCCTTGGCGTAGAAGGCCAGCGCCGCGACTAGCAGGAACGGACCCCAGCGCCAGGCCGAAGCGCCGGGGTCGCGCTCGCCGCGCTCCCAGGCTCTCCAGAAGAGGTAGAGCGACAGCATGACCACGAACGCGAGGGTCATGTCGGTCAGCACGACGCGCGCGTACTCCCAGAACTCCGCCGAGCCGGCGCACAACAGGACAGCCGACCAGGCGCCGATCTCCGCCCGGTCGTCCGGCGCGGCGTGCGGCGCGTCGTCCCGACCGGGGCCGCGGGCGCGGAGCAGCAGGAGGAGAAGAACCAGCGTGCCGAGACCGTAGAGCGCCGAGGGAAGACGCACGAGCCCCTCGTCGATCCGGCCGGCGAGCGCGCAGAAGACGAGAGCGGTCCACTGCGCCAGCGGCGGTTTCTCGAGGATCACCTCGTGGTTCAGCACCGTCGCCGCGTACACGTGCTCGCGCCGCATCTCGGAGATCATCCCGGCCTCGCGCGAGTCGTTCGGGCCCCACAAGGAGTGGTCGAAGACACCCAGCAGCGAGAAGCCGATCAGGAAGATCCAGAGAAGCGGGCGGAGGGCGCGTGGCAGCACGGCGCCGGATTCTACACGACGGTCGGGCGACGCGCGGTCAGAACAGGTGACGAGCGGTCAGAACGACTTGCAGATCCCGCCGGGGTAGTCCGTGGACGGCATGCCGGCAAGGCCGCGGCACTGGCTGACCGGGTCGGTGGCCGTGATGAGGCAGCAGCCGCAGGGGTCCCCGGCGCAACTGAACGTCGACTGCGGAACGGTTCCCTGGAGCGGGCCGGACCACGCCGTCTGGTGCCCGTTCCGGTCGGTGGCCACGACGTGCAGATCGAACGAGGCGCCCGGTTGGGCCGATTGCACCGCGATGGCGTCCTGCATCAAGGCGCAGTCGTTCAGGAAGGCCGGCAGTGCCGGACTGATCAGGCCGCGCGCGCGGGTGTAGATGGAATCGAGGCCCGTCGCGTCCCCCGAGCGGGTCGCGTAGGTTCGCGCGTTGCAGGAGCAGGCGGCGCCGTTGGTGCAGTCCTCGCCGATGGCGGCGTTCTGCGCCGCGCCGACCGAGCCGGCCGAGGCGTCGTCGAGCAGCGGCAGGCTCGTCATGCCGGTCGGAAGCGTCAGGTCGCTGGTGACCATTGTGACGTCGTTGTTCCCGGGGGTGGAGTCGGGATCGGTCACCTGGGCTTCGAGACGAACGGTCGCGATCGTTCCGCCCATCAGGATCGCGGAGGTGGCGTGCGCGCCGGGCAGGCCGCTGGTGCACAGCCAGGTCTCGACGATGTTCGTGAAGTCGCACGACACGCCGGCAGTTCCCACGGTCAGGGCGACGTTCTGGATCTGCGGCGGGACCCCGAACACCTGCTCGCAGGTCGTGACGTTCAGACGCGGCGCGCCGTTGCTGGCGATCCCGAGACTGCTCTCGATCGACCCGGCGCGCCCCCGGACCATGTACATGTACCCGTCGCCCGTCGCGGGGTTCGAGGCGTCGTCGAACACCGGTCCCTCCAGGTCCTCCGCCAGGCAGGACCCGTAGCTGTCGGCGGCGCCGTCGTGGTTCGCGTCGTGGAGATCGTGGAGGCCGATGCGATAGAGATCGAACAGCGGCCAGGCCGTCTCCTGCTGCCAGCGGACCGTGTTGGTATCGTCCACGCGCATGTCAATGTAGCCGTCGTCGAGATCGCAGGCGTCTCCCTGGCCGTCGTGGTCGAAATCCTCCTGCGCCGGATTCCGCTCGGCGGGGCAGTTGTCGAAGCAGGAGGCGAGTCCGTCGCCATCCGGGTCGAACCCCTCGTCGACCACGCCGTTGCAGTTGTTGTCCTTCCCGTCGCAGAGCTCCGGGTTCCCGGGAAAGCGCGTCGCGTCGCCGTCGTCGCAGTCGGCGTACGGTCCCGCCGGGCAGGAGGAGCCGCCGGCCCGCCAGAAGCCGTCGCCGTCGGCATCGGTGCAGTTGCGGATCTGGAGCGCGGCCAGACAGTCGATGCGCGGGAAGGTGAGGCCGTTCTTCGGATCGGTCACCGGCTTGCCGGTCGCTTTCAGGGCGGCTTCCTGCGCCGCCGCGCTCAGCCCGGGCCGCGCCTGGAGGACATCGGCCGCGCAGGCCGCGCCGTGGGGCGAGGCCATGCTGGTGCCGAAAAGCGTCGCGGCGCCCCCGCCGATGTAGGTGGCGGTGATCGCTCCGCCCGGCGCGAACACGTCGGTGACCGCGTCGCTGTTGGAGAAGCAGCTCACCTGATCCGCCGCGGTCGTCGGGTCGGTGCAGACACCGAACCCGACGCCGCCGAAGTTCGCGTCGTAGACCGAGCCCGTCGACATGGCGCCCGACACGCAGGCCGGCGACGACATGCCGCCCGGCGAGGCGCTGTTGCCGGCCGAGATGAAGGTCAGCGTCCCGCGATCGCGCAGCGCTCCGATCACCGCGGCGAAGCCCATGGTCGTGCCGTCGGCGCCGTCGCAGTTGCCGGGGTAGAGCACCGAGCTGCCGATGCTGATGTTGACCGAGTCGACGTCGGGGCGGTTGACGAGCATGTAGTCGAGACCGGCCAGAACGTCGCTCATGCAGCAGGTGCTGCCGGTCGAGGGCAGGACCTTCGCCATGACGATCTTGGCGCCGGGCGCCACGCCTCTGGGTGCTATGCCGCCGTTCCCGGTGATGATCCCGGACACGTGCGTGCCGTGGCCGTTGTCGTCCTCGGCCGAGCCCGGTCCCGTCTGGGTCGAGGCGCCGTTCGGGCAGCAGCCGCCGTTGTTCTGGCAGAAGCAGACCTGTCCGTCGACGCTGTCGGCCAGGTCGGGATGGTTCGTATCCACCCCGGTATCCACGATCCCCACCGTCATGCCGGTGCCGTTGAACCCCAGCGCCTGCACCTGGTCGGCCTTGATGAGCGGCACCGACTGGGCGAGATCGGCGCGCGCCGGGATCTCCGGGTCGATCCGCAGGACCCCGATGCGCGACCGCAGCCGCTCGAGACCGGCGGGCGTGATGGTGCCGGCGAGAATCGGCACGCTCTGCAGCCGCCGCATCAGCCGGAACTCCTGGGGTGAGAGGGTCGTGAGCAGGTCGTCCTGCGCGCGGCGAACGCCGGCGACGGTGGCGGCGAGCGCCGCCTCGCGGGCGGAGACGCCGGTGGCGCCCGTTCCCGCCGCCTCCGTCCTGGCGACCGGGGAGTCGTCGGACCCCGCCGTGGCGCTGGACAGGTCGAGCAGGATCACGACCGGCGCCTCACCCTCGGCGGCGAGCCGGCGGGTCACTTCATCGGCGACGATCGGACCGGGCGCCGGCCTGGATGGCTGGGGGGATGCGGCGGTGGCGGCGGGAATGCCGACACTTCCGGCGAGGCACAGGACGACCAGGATTCCGGCTTGGTTCATGACACCCGGCGCTGCGAGTGAGACACGCAGTAATAATGATAGCATCCCGGGGGCTTGCGGCGCGGGCCTTCAGCGGTGGTAGGATCGGCCCCGTTCCCGCAGGCGAATCGGCGCGACATTCCGAGGTCACAGCGCGGAGAGGTGCTGGAGTGGCCGAACAGGGCTGCCTGCTAATCGAGCCAGACCCAGCGCCCAGCAAGGATTCCAAGGGAACCTGAACACCAGAACACCACCTGGAGCCCCTGTTAATGTGGCCCCTGCTGTGGCCATAAACTCCCCAGTCTGGGTGTAGGATTTCCGAGGCGGCGCACCGGTTCGCGACCGGGGTTGGGATCCTGACCAGCCAGCGCCGCCGGTTCATTCAGTCAGGACCGCTGCAGGAAGCGGCAAATGCCTCGGGTCTCGAAACTCCACGCACTCACCTGGTATGAGCCGATCCTCGCCTTCGCCAACGCCAAGGTGACCGAGGACAACTACCTCTACCTGGCGTTCGGGTTCATGCCGGAGTCCCGGAGAAAAGGGATCGAGATCGGTGTGCTCGGGATAGTCTCCGACATCTCACAGCTGCGCATCGAGGGCGACAAAGCCTACTCGCCCTTCCCGATCCCATACGAGGTGATCAAGGCCATCGAGAAGCGCGATTTCGCGCCGCGGGCCGGGGACACCGTGGAATCAGTGCTCCGAGGCTGTTACAAGTTGGCCCTGAGGTCAGTCGAACGTGCGACCGTGGCCACGCTCGGAGAGCGAATCGCCCTCGTCCTGGCGAGGCACGTCGAGGGCGATCCGGAGCCGCTCCGAGGCGGGATCGACTTCGTCGTGCGGGACAGGCACCCGCTGGGTCACCCCGCGGTGATCAGAGCGGCGGATGGCGCCTTCGATCCGGACAGCAACGACCTCCACGACATCTGGTACGGCATGCTTTCCAGCCTGCTTGCGAATCTCACCGAAGGCCGGCCCGTGACGTCTGTCCGCCGTGGTCGCAGGATGGTCCTCCCGTTTCGACCCCTCGCCCGCTGTCCGGTGTGCAAGTGTTTCTACTTTCGCGCGGGCGGCCCCCGTCAGCTCACGTGCAGTGCCCGCCGCTGTGTTAATCGACACGCCCACTCACCCCGTCCAAAGCCCCCGCGCGTGCCCTCCCAGCCTGCCTGATCGTCTCCCCGACAACTAGTTCCTGCTGTTCGTCGGGAAACAGTTGCAAGAAATTAAGTTTGTCCCGTCGGGTCGGTTTCAACGCGCCACCTACCCGTGGTGAGATGCCCTTGCCATGCGCACCGGTGAGTTGGAGCTGGGGATGCGAATCAGGATCGAGCGCATCCAGAGGCGGCTGCGGCAACGCGACGTAGCCGTTAGGGCCGACCTCTCGGCTTCGACTGTGTCTGACATCGAGTGCGGGTGGAAGGCTCCGACGGCGGATCAGTTGGCGGCAATTTGTGCGGCCATCGGCATCTGCCCTGATGACCTAAAGACCGGGGGGGGACAGTGAGGCACGCAGAGCACGCGTCGCCGGCCCCTGTGGTCGAACTGCGAGTCGGTCGCGTGATCGAGGAACAGGCCGACGCGACCCTGGTGCCCCGCCTCTGGTCCGTGAAGGCGATCGCAGCCCGCTGGTGCCTTTCGCGGATGCAGGTCTACCGTGCTCACCGCGCGGGCCGACTCCCCGGGTACCGTGTTCTGGGCACCTTGAGATTCCTGGAGGACGACGTGCTGGGGTTACTCGCGAAGGACGGAGTGCCGCTGCGAGATCGATAACAGGTGACGAAATGACGACGGAGATCCAGCAACCACACGCTCCTGTACAGCTCGTAGAGCGCCCCGTAATCGCACCGCGCCACGTTGAACTGCTCCGCAAGTCCGCCATCCCGGTCCCCTTGGCGGAACTCGCTGGTGTGATGTCGCTGTGCGGCGCCGAAACCTGGGACCTCGGCTTTGGCGAGAAGACCGGGCCCGCCCTCGCGTTCCCGTATCGCGACCCGAAAACAGGAGCGAAACTGGTCGGCTTCCTGCGGCTGCGGCTCGACCACCCGAACGGGACCGGCCGCTACCGCCAGACGCCCGGGAGCCGGAATCACCTGTACATTCCCTTCGCTGAGCCCGAAGCCTTGCGTGACCCCTCCCGCCCGATCATCCTGACCGAAGGCGAACGGAAGGCACTTGCCCTGACCGCGTGGTGCGAACGCCAAGGGCGTCCCGATGTGGTGATCGGTATCGGCGGTGTCTGGTCCTGGCGGCGTGCCATCAAAGGGGACTTGCCCGACGGCAGCGTCGGCAAGATCGGCTCTAAGCCCATCGAAGACCTTGACCTGATCGTCTGGACCGGCCGCCAGGTGGTGATCGTCTTCGATTCGGATGTCCAGCAGAACGTTGACGTTCAACGTGCGGAGAGGGGACTCGCACGGGAACTCGCGTCCCGTGGTGCCGCGGTCTTCAGCACCCGCATCCCGCCCGGGCCGCACGGCGTAAAGGTAGGGGCGGATGACCTGCTGGCGGAGCGCGACGACACGGCGATGACGGAAGTACTCGCTGCAGCACAGCAGGCCGAACCACCGGAGATTCTCATCGGCCCGGATATCCCCGCGTGGTGGACGAAGCGGAACAGGCCCTACTGGCGGCCGGCGGCATCTACTCACGTGGCAGGGTGCTGGTGGAGGTGTCGCACAAGCGGGGCCGACGGCATCACCGGCTCGCCCTGCCTGCCGGAGTGCCGGCCCTGCTTCCGGTCGACGAGGCACGACTGCGCGAACTCACGGCCGAATCGGCTAGGTGGACAGTCGTCAAGAAGGACGAGAATAAGCCGTCCATGCCACCCTTCTGGGTCGCCAAGACCTTGATGTCCCGCCCTTCGTGGAGCTTCCTCGAGATCGCGATGGTGTCCGAGACGCCGATGTTTCGGCCTGACGGGTCGATCATAGAATCGCCTGGATACGACGAGATGACCGGCGTGCTTCTGGCCATGCGGGAGGCGTTCCCATCGGTCCCCGACGCCCCGACCCTCGATGACGCGAAGACCGCCCTCAAACAACTGTCCGAGCCGTTCGCGGACTTCCCGTTCGCCACTGAATCAGATCGGTCGGCGACCTTCGCCGCGATCCTGTCCCTGATCGCGCGACCCGCCGTTCCCGGGCCCATCCCTTTGTACATCGTCGACGCACCTGCCCAAGGTGCCGGCAAGACCTTGCTGGCAGATGTCATCGCCTGTATCGGGACCGGACACTCTGCACCGAAGACGACCGCGCCAGCCGACGAGGCCGAGACGAGGAAGCGCCTCCTGGCGGTTGCTATCGAGGCCCTGCCGGTCGTCGTGCTCGACAACCTGACGGGGACGCTGCGTTCCGCCACTCTATCGGCCGCCCTGACCGCCACCGAGTGGTGCGACCGACTCCTAGGCCACAACCGGACTGTGACCGCACCCCTCACGACAATCTGGATGGCGACCGGGAACAACTGCTCCTTCGGATCCGACATCGCCCGCCGGGTTATCCCCATCCGCCTCGACCCGAAGGTCGAGCACCCCGAGGAACGCACCGGGTTCAAGCATGCCGACCTGCGCGCCCATGTCCTGACCGACAGGCCCTGGCTGGTGGCCGCCGCCCTGACCTTCCTGCGTGCTTACCACGTCGCCGGCCGACCGGCGCACGACAAGCCGCCGATGGGTTCCTTCGAGTCCTGGGATGCGCTTATCCGCGGGGCTCTGCTGTGGGCCGGGGAACCCGACCCACTGGAAGGCCGGGCCCGGGTCCGCGCGCATGGCGACCTTGAAGGTGAAGCTCTCCGCGTGGCCCTGAATGTATGGAGCGAAACCATCGGATCGGAGCCGGTCACCGCCGCCGATGCCGTCGACCAGGCGAAGAGCCGACCTGAACTTCAAACCGCCCTCGCTGAACTGGCCGGTATCGAAGTCGGGAAGCTCTCCGGAAAGTGCGTCGGATACGCGCTCCGGAAGGTCGCGGGCCGCATCGTAGGGGCCCGGTCGTTTGAGCGGGACGACAAGAAGACGCACGGTGCGACCTGGTGGACGGTCGTCGAGCACCGGGGTTGAACGGTGGACATGGTGGAGATGGTGGAGATGTTTCCTGCTCCATACGTTTTCACGTGGTCTCCGATTTCTAACGCGACCGGTCGGGACCATGTCCACCATGTCCACCATCTCCACCTGACTCGCACCAGGCGAAGGCCTCATGAGGTCGTCCTGGTGCGCCAGGGGATTAGCCGCGGAGCCCGTGACGGTCGTGGCAGGTGAGGTGAGGAGACAGGGGCAGTGGTTTCGCGCCCGTACGAGCCTGGTGAGCCTCCCACAGGCGGTTCCTGGGGCTGGTCGTCGGGCCAGCCAATCCTTGGCCGGTCGGACTGCCTGACAACGACCCGGGAACGAGCCCCAAGGCACCCGCCCAGTTGCCCTGAGGTGCCCCCGCCACTTCTGGTCCCCCCCCAGAACCAGGCCGCCGCCCCCCCTGTGCGCCCCCAGCGCCCGCCTTGCTGGCCAGCCGCCGGTTCTGGTAGCGTTGCCGACCGGTGCATCCTGGATATCTCGCGTCGTTCAAGGCATGTGCCCGCGGCTGTCGACTGGGGACGCCCCAACTGATCAGGTGATGGTGGCCATCCCCGCGCCCGGCCGCTGCGCAGCCGGCGGAGAAATCCGCCGCGTCAGACGAGGTGAGGATGGCCCGCCCCAAGTCGCGCCCCCCCACGAGAACAGCAACGGAGCCAAGGTCGGGTTCGAGGGCGAGTTGTGGAAGGCCGCCGGCGAGTAACGCCAACCACGTCTGGGTGAAGGAGACATGAGAGACGGGGATTTCGACTACCACGGCCACCGGCAGCGACTCCGCGAACGGTTCCTGAAATCGGGGCTGGCGGGCTTCGCCGATTACGAGGTAATCGAGCTGCTCCTGACGTTGGCTATTCCCCGATCCGACGTGAAGCAACCGGCCAAGGGATTGATCGCACGCTTCGGCACCCTCCACGGCATCCTGGACGCGCCGATCGGGGAGCTTCGCACCGTTCCCGGCATCGGCAACGTTACACCGGTTGCTCTCCAGATCATCAAGGCCGCGGCGACGCTCTACCTACAACAAGGCGGCGAAGGCCGAGATTCCCTAGCGGATCCCACTCGGCTATCGGAGTTCTGGCGCATGCGGATCGGCACCCTTCAAAACGAGGTCGTCGAGGTCGCGTACCTTGACTCGGGCTACCGGCTGCTGCGCGACGGCGTCGAAACCCTCGAGGAAGGCACGATCGACCGCGCTGCGGTCTACCCCCGACGCGTAATCGAAGCCGCCTTGAAGCGCGGCGCGGCGGCGGTCGTGCTCGCGCACAACCACCCGAACGGGAATGTCACACCAAGCGAGCACGACAAGGCGCTCACCCGCGCCATCGTCCTCGCGGCGGAAACGGTACACCTCAAGGTAGTGGATCACCTGATAGTGTCGGCGCAGGAGACCTTCAGCTTCCGGAAGGCGGGGCTCTTATGAGCATCGCGCCAGCGATCGAGCAGCATTACCCCGGCCTCAACGACGCCCAGCGCGCGATCGTCGGGCATCTCGATGGTCCTCTGCTAGTGATCGCCGGTCCGGGGTCGGGGAAAACGTACAGCATCGTTCTTCGTGCGCTCAACCTCTTGCTGTTGGAGAAGGCGCACCCCCGACAACTCGTGCTGTGCACCTTCACCGAGAAGGCCGCCTATGAGATGCGCGACCGCTTGTCCGCCGCAGCGCGGAAGGTCGGCTACACGGGCGACCTCTCGGAACTAGCGGTGTCCACGATCCACAGCTTCTGCACCCGCGTGCTCACCCAACACCGTCACCGGACCGAGTTGGGCCACGGCTTCGACACACTCGACGAGCTCACCCAGCTCCTTTTCGTCTTCGAACACTTCGAGGAGATCGTCGGGCCGCCGGAGAACGACCTCTTTCTCAGAAAGTGGAAGACCCGCTGGACGGCGATCGAAGGAGCGCGCGGCTATTTCGACAAGATTACGGAGGAACTCGTCGATCCTGAGCAGCTCGCGCATGCCGCCGATCCGTTTCTCGCTGCGGTCGGAAACGCCTATCGCCGTTACGAGCGGGCTCTCCTCGACGCCAACCGCACCGACTTCGCCCACCTGCAGCGGTTCGTGTACGACCTGCTCGGCGACCGCAACACCGCGGGTGCCGTGACCCGCGACCTCCGCTACGTCCTGGTGGACGAGTACCAGGACACCAACTACATCCAAGAGCAACTCCTACTGAAGCTCACCGAGACGAGCCGCAACCTCTGCGTTGTCGGGGACGAGGACCAGAGCCTGTACCGCTTCCGCGGCGCCACGGTGCGGAACATCCTGGAGTTTCCACAACGGATGCCGGGCTGCGACACAGTCAAGCTGACGACCAACTACCGCTCCCACCGCACGATCGTCGAGCGCTATGACCGATGGATGGCCTCGGCCGATTGGTCCAACTCGCGCGGCGCGTCCTTCCGCTACGACAAGACCATCGAGGCCGATGCGGGGGGCGCGCATCCTGACTACCCGTCGGTCATCGCGATCTGGGGCAAGGACAAGCGCGATGAGGCCGCCCGCTTCGCCGACTTCGTCGAGTTCCTGAAGAAGAACGAGGTCATAGCCGATTACGGGCAGGTGGCCCTGCTCCTGCACAGCGTACGAGAAGAGCACAGTGGCCCATATCTGGTAGCGCTGGAGGCCAAAGGCATCCCGGCCTTTTGCCCCCGGGCCCGCGCCTACTTCGAGATCGCGGAAGTCCGCGATTTGGTCGCCTGTTTCGCGGTGCTGTTCGGCTGGCACGGCAACGGGCGCGGGCAGGTCGGCGGCGCTGTGGCAGAACTCGCCACGTACGTGGACGATGCCATCGTCCAGCTCGCCCGCCGCTTCGGCGCCCCGCATACTCTCGCCGAAGCCCTGCAACGCTGGACCGGCGAGATCGCCGCCCTGCAAGAAGGCGCAGCGCTCGACCTGCGCCCGGCCGACTACTTTTACCACCTGCTCGCGCTCGATCCGTTCAAGAGCGCCGTCCGCAACGAGAACACCGCCCGCAACCTGGCGATTTTCTCGCAGCTCCTGAACGTCTTCCAGAGCTACTACCACTACACCGTCGTCACACACAAGAACCGCGAGTTCCTCCGGCTGCACTTGTTCAACAGCTTCTTGCGCCTGCTCTACGACGGCGGCATCAATGAGTATGAGGACCCGGACCGGCCCTTCCCCAAGGGGCACGTGCAGGTGATGACCATCCATCAGGCCAAGGGGCTCGAGTTCCCCGTGGTCGTGGTCGGGTCGCTCGCCACGCAGCTCTCGAGCCCGAAACAGATCGACCGTGACCTCGGGCTCTTCTACCACCGGCCCCCCTTCGAGCCAGAGAACCGCATCACCTTGTTCGACCGGATGCGGCTGCACTACGTTGCCTTCTCGCGGCCGCAGAAGGTGTTGGTGCTCACGGCGCACGAGCAACCCAAGGATTACGTCACGCCGATCTGGCAGGGGCTCCCGCAGTGGCCCTACGTGCAGAAGGAGCTGCTCGCCGCTCAGCGCTTTGAGGTCCGCGAGCGGATGCCTGTCAAGAAGACATACAGCTTCACCGGCGACCTCAAGATCTATGAGACCTGCCCGCGCCAGTATCAGTTCTTCCGTGACTACGACTTCACGCCTTCGCGTTCGGCGGTGATCTTCTTCGGACTCCTCGTGCACCAGACTATCGAGGAGATTCACCGCCTCGCTCTCGACGGGAAGCTCGACACGCTGGACGAGCCTCGCATCCGAGAGCTGTTCGCCCGCACCTTCCGCTTCCTCGTCGCGAGCGACGTGCGCCCAATTGGCGACCAGGCCCGCGACGCGGCCCTCGCGCAGGTGCTGAACTACTTCCACCAGAACCGCGACGAGATGCACCGGGTGATCCAGACCGAGGTCGACGTGTCGCTGGAAAAGGACGGCTACATCCTCGCCGGCAAGGTGGATCTTCTGCTCGGCGGCGACGGCAAGCTGGAGCTGCTCGACTTCAAGACTTCGCCTCGACCCAAGAACAGTCCCGAGCTGATTGCCGCTTACGAGCGCCAGCTCTGTACCTATGCGCACATCCTGGAGCGGCGCCACGGCCGGCACGTGGATCGCCTGCTGCTCTACTGGACCTCGGAGGCGCGTAAGGAGAATGCGCTCATGGTTCTCCCCTATGACCCTCGGCGCGTGGATGAGGCCGGCCGCCATTTCGACGAGACGGTGCGCCGTATTCAGGCGCGCGAGTTCGCTGTGCAGACGCCTCCTGAATCGGCTATCTGCAAGGAGTGTGACTTGCGGATACTCTGCCACGCCGAAGGAATAATCTCCCGGGAGGCGCGCGGCTAATGGCTTCAGACTACGCGGCCATTCGCGAGGCGAATAAAGCGGAGTACGGCAATGTCGGCCGCTGGGGCCGTGATGTGCTCGTCAATCGTTATGACAGCAGTGCGCACTTCGTCTTCGAGCTCCTGCAAAACGCCGAGGACGCGCTGAAGCGACGAAACGGTTGGAATGGCTCGCGCGAGGTTCGGTTCGAGCTGACTCCGACCAGTCTGCGGATCGTTCACTGCGGCACTCCGTTCTCGCTCACGGACGTGAAGGGCGTGTGCGGTGTCGGCGAGACCACCAAGGACCTGACCGACATCGGTCGGTTCGGCATTGGCTTCAAGTCGGTCTACACGATCACACACCGTCCCGAAGTGCACTCCGGTGAAGAGGATTTCGCGATCGAGGACTTCGTGTTCCCCATGGCGGCCCCGCCAACCAGCCGCGCAGCAGACCAGACAGAGTTTGTTCTTCCCTTGCGCACTGGGGATGCAGACCTCTTGCCTTCGGTCTCAGACAGCTTGAGCAAGCTCGGAGCGAGGACGCTGCTCTTCCTGCGTCAGATCGAAGAGATCGCGTGGTCGGTGAACGGGGGAGCGAGCGGGCTCTATCTCAAGGAGAAGGCCGAGAATGAGGGTGTCGGCAGCCGCCGAGTGACGCTCGTCGGGGCGCGCAAGGGAGAGCCTGTCGTCGAGGAAACCTGGCTGGTCTTCTCTCGGGAGGCCAGAACTGAAACAGGCACGCTGGCCGGGTTCGTCGAGATCGCCTTCCTTCTCCAAGCAGACAAGGAGACCAAGGAGTGGGCGGTTCAGCGCATTGACGCCTCGCCACTCTGCGCATTTTTCCCGACTGTGGTGACGACGCACCTTGGGTTTCTCGTGCAAGGGCCCTACCGCACGACGCCCAGTCGCGACAACGTGCCACCGCGCGACCCTTGGAACGTCAAGCTCGTCCAAGAGACTGCCGCACTGCTGCTTGATGCCATGGGTGCGCTCAAGTCAAGCAATCTTCTCGATGTTGCGGCGCTGCAGTGCCTTCCAATTGAGCGGACCAAGTATCCCGAAGGCAGCATGTTCGCAGAGCTCTTCGATGCCGTGCGATCCGCGCTGGCGTCGGAGCCGTTCCTGCCACGCGCAGGCGACGGGTGGACCGCCGCCAAGAACGCCCGACTCGCACGAACACAAGAGCTGCGGGAACTCTTTGACTCGAAGCAGTTGGCGGCGCTGCTCGATGCGCCTGAAGAAGTGCACTGGCTGAGCGGAGACATCACTCGCGACACGGCATCGACGCTGCGCAACTACCTACTGTATGAGCTGCAGGTCAGCGAGTTGACACCTGAATTGATCCTACCGCGGCTCACCAAGCAGTTTCTGGAGGCCCAGCCCGACGAGTGGATTCTCAAGCTCTACGAATTCCTGGGCGGTCAGTCGGCCCTCGTGCGCCAGGGACGGGTCAGCAACATCCCCCTCGTGCGGGTTGAGGACGGATCTCACGTGGTGGCGGAGTCGAGCGGGCAACCTCAGGCATTCCTGCCGAGCACGATCAGGACCGATTTCCCGACCGTCCCGAGATCGGTGTGCAGCACGGCGAAGGCCCTGGAGTTCCTCAAGGCCCTGGGACTGACCGAGCCGGACGCCGTTGATGACGTCGTGCGCAATGTCATCCCGAAGTACATGCAAGATACAGTCGAGGCCGATGGGGAGGAGTACGAGGCCGACATCAAGCGAATACTCCACGCCTTCGGCACGCAGCACCGTGGCCAGCGGGACAAGCTCATCGCCGGGCTCAAGGAAGCCAGTTTTGTGATGTCCGTTGATGCGGGGGATGGTGGTCAATATGTATCGAAACCGGGTGACGTGTATCTCGCCACGGAGCGGCTGAAGGAGTTGTTCGCCCGCGTCACCGGCGTAATGCTTGTCGACGATTCGTATCCGTGCCTCAAGGGCGAAGACATGCGTGAGCTCCTCGAATCCTGCGGTGCGACGCGCTATCTGCAACCTATTCCGGTTGAGTGCCAACTGTCGTGGGAGGAACGCAGGGAAATCCGTCGCAACACAGGGCTTGAGCGATCTACGTGGGAGCGCCCGATCGTCGACGTGTCACTGCGAGGGTTGGAGCCGCTGCTGATCCTGCTGCCGCAATTGGAAACACCTGCGCGGAAACAGAGGGCTGTGTTGCTCTGGGAGGCGCTCTCCGACGTCGAGAGCCGTCGTGGCTCCGGAGCGTTCCTCGGCGAGTACACGTGGGGCTATTCGCACGAGACAAAGACGGCCACTTTCAACGCCGCATTCGTGAACCGACTCAACGAAGCGCATTGGGTCCCCGACACAGACGGGAACCTGCATCTGCCGGGGCTAGTCGTTTTCGACACCCTCGGCTGGAAGCCGAGCCCATTCCTACAGTCGACGATCCATTTCAAGCCTCCGATTCTTGACCAACTTGCAAGAGAGGCCGGCATCGAACCGGGCGTGCTGGACCTGCTGAAGAAGCTGGGTGTAACCAGCGAAGCCGATCTGCGCGCGCGTCTCGGCGTGAAGGAAGAGGCCGGTGACGGCAAGGCAGAAGGCGACGTCAAGGAGGCGTTGAAGAAACTGCTCGGTGACACGCCCGAGCCCACGCCAGCCGAACCAGAGCCCGGCGGCCAAGATCCTGTGACGTCGGGTGACAGCAAGCGGGGCGAAGGTCACGGGACTGGTACTGGTTCGGGGGGCGATCGCGGCCCGCGGGGCGAGGAAGGCAACAAGAGCGCGGGGGGCAGGCGCACTTCCGGCAGCGCGGGTGGACGACCCTTTATCTCATACGTTGGCACCCATCTCGAGGAGGACGGGCCGGACCCCGATGGTCTCGATCAGGCGGCGCGTATGGCTCTCGAAGAGAAGGCAATCGGCTTCGTCTTGAGTAGCGAGCGCGACTGGCGGCGAACGGCTACCCACAATCCCGGTTTCGATCTGTACCAGGGAGACGCACCAGCGACGGCGACACGCTGGTGTGAAGTGAAGGCGATGACCGGAAGCCTCACCGACCGACCCGTAGGGTTGTCGCGCACACAGTTCGAGTGCGCCCGTGAACACCGGAACGACTACTGGCTCTACGTCGTCGAGCACGCGGGAGATGAGAACGCGCGCAGCGTGCGCATTCAGGACCCAGCCGGAAAAGCGCGTACCTTCACGTTCGACCGCGGCTGGATCGCTATCGCAGAAACGGACTCCGAAGAAGAGCCCCGAGAGGACTGACCCGCATGGCAAAGATCGACATCACTAGGACCGAACTGGTCTGGCCCGGTAAGTACAACGAGGATGGCGCGCTCATGGAGGTGCCGCGCGTCAGCCTGCCCTTCCAAGTCATTGAGACCGTGAACGAGAGCCACGCCACGCGCGAAGCGAAGAAAGGCGGCGTGCAAGGCGGCCTCTTCGACGTCTATGAGGGCAAAGAGGGCGACACCTTCGAGGCGGGCTGGCGGAACAAGCTCATTTGGGGTGACAACCTACTGGTGATGGGGTCGCTGCTGGAGAAATTCGCGGGGAAGGTTGATCTCATCTACATCGACCCTCCGTTTGCGACGGGAGCCGACTTCTCATTCACGGCGCCGATCGGTGAATCGGGCGAAGAGGTCTTCAAAGAGCAGTCCGTGATCGAGGAAAAGGCCTATCGAGACACTTGGGGCGGTGGCACTGCCAGCTACGTTGCCATGATGAGCGACCGAATTCGGAGCCTCCGCGACCTCTTGTCGCAGAAAGGTACTCTCTACGTCCACTGCGATTGGCATGTGAATCACTTGCTCCGTGGTGTCCTGGACGACGTGTTCGGAGCCGACGGTTTCGTGAACGAGATCGCTTGGCACTATTTTGGGTTCAAGCGCAAGACTGCGCAAAACTTTCCACGCAAGCACGACACGATCTTGGTCTATGCGAATAGCGACGACCACATCTGGAACGTCCAGTACAAGCCTCATCGGCCCGAGTACGTCGCCCGATTCAAGAAGGACAAGGCCGGACGCCTCTATCGTGACGACGTGAACCCTACTGGCGGTGGTGCGCGAACGATCTACTTGGATGAGGTCCCAGGAGACATTGTCGATTCAGTCTGGGATGACATACCGCCCGTCAATCCGATGGGTTCTGAGAGATGGGACTTCCCGACGCAGAAGCCCGAGGCACTGTTGGAGCGCATCTTAAGAGCTTCTTCAGTTGAGCGAAGCCTCGTCGCCGACTTCTTTTGCGGCTCCGGCACCACGCTCGCTGTCGCCGAGAAACTCGGCCGCCGCTGGATCGGCTGCGACTTGGGCCGGTGGGGCATCCACGTCAGCCGCAAGCGGCTGCTCGGGATCGAGAATTCCAAGCCGTTCGAGGTCCTGAACCTTGGCAAGTACGAGCGCCAGTACTGGCAGGGCGTGACGTTCGGCAAAACGAAGGACAAGTCGCTCGCGGAACAGGCGCTCTACAAGTATCTCGCCTTCATTCTCAAGCTCTACGGCGCGCAGCCCGTGGCTGGCATGGCACACCTGCACGGCAAGAAGGGCAAGGCCATGATTCACATCGGCGCCGTGGACGCGCCGGTGACCATCGCCGAGATCGACGCGGCGGTTGACGAGTGTGTCAAGCTCAAGCAGGGCGAGCTGCACGTGCTCGGCTGGGAATGGGAGATGGGCCTCTACGACCTGATGGTCGAGGCCGCCAAGAAGAAGAGCGTGAAGCTCCTGCTCTTGCAGATTCCGCGCGAGGTGATGGAGCAGCAGGCCGCCGCCAAGGGGGACGTGCGCTTCTTCGAGTTGGCCTACCTCGAAGCCGAGATCAAGCAGCTGAAGAAGCTCGTCGCGCAGGTGGCGCTCAAGGACTTCGTCATCCCCAACACCGAGCTGATCCCGGAGGACGTGCGCAGCAAGGTGAAGAAGTGGTCCGATTACATCGACTATTGGGCGGTGGACTGGGACTTCCGCAGCGACACCTTCATGCAGGGCTGGGTGGCCTACCGCACGCGCAAGGAGCGGAAGCTCCCGCTCAGCTCCGGCGCGCACACCTATGAGAAGCCAGGCAAGTACCGCATCCTCGTCAAGGTGATCGACATCTTCGGCAACGACACGTCCCAGGCCTTCGACGTGGAGGTGAAGTAGTCATGGCCAAGGCCGTCATCGCCTACGACAAGGACCTGCCGGAGATCCCTGGACGGCGGCCGTGGGAGAAGCCTGCCTCGTATCTCGTCAAGGACGATAAGGTGGCGACGGGATGGCGTGTGGACGAGTCCGGCCGCCGCCCGAGCCGGCTGCTGCTGGTGCCGAAGATCCGCGCGGCGGTGGATGACTGGCGTGAGGGAGGCTACAAGGGCTCGTCCGACGTCACGCGGCGGCTGTTCGAGTACTGGTTCGACGAGGACCACGAGGTTTTCGGTGTGCCCTTCCGCTACTATTTCTGCCAGCGCGAGGCGATCGAGACGCTGGTGTGGTTGCTGGAGATCGCCGGCCAGCGCGATACGCAGAAGCTCATCCAGGCGCACGCCACGATTTTCGAGAAGGATCTTTTCACCAAGAACATCACGTTTCAGACCACGATGGACGGACGTCGCCAGCTTCGCCGGTACGTGCCGGAGCTGAATCGCGAGGGAGAACGGGACCTCCCTCCCGAGGATCTGCCCCGCTTCGCTTTCAAGATGGCCACCGGCTCGGGCAAGACGTGGGTGATCGCGATGGCCATCGTCTGGGCCCGCTTCCACAAGCAGCGGGTGACGGGCTCGGATCTGTCCACGAACTTCCTGATCGTCGCGCCGAACGTGATCGTCTATCAGCGGCTCGAGAAGGACTTCGGCAGCAACAACATCTTCAGGCAGCTCCCGCTCGTTCCGCCGGAATGGAAGCCCTTCGAGCCGAAGGTCATCCTGCGCGCCGAGGCGGCTGAGCCTGACCCTTCGGGCAACCTGTTTCTCACGAACGTCCAGCAGCTCTACGAGTCCCGCGACCAGGCATGGACGACGCAGAACGCGGTCGAGGCCCTGCTCGGCAAGAAGCCCGCGCAGGACCTCGCCGCCTCCGGCCAGCGCTCTATGCTGGAGCGAGTGAAGTCGCTCAAGGACCTCGTGGTGATGAACGACGAGGCGCACCACGTCCACGACGAGGACCTCCAGTGGAACCAGTCCCTGCTCGCGATCCATCGGGCGCTGCCAAAGGGTCTCGCCCTCTGGCTCGACTTTTCGGCCACGCCCAAGGACCAAAACGGCATGTACTTCCCTTGGACCGTGTGCGACTACCCGCTCGCCCAGGCGGTGGAGGACCGCATCGTCAAGGCGCCCCTGATCGTCACCAAGGAGGACGACCCCAAGCAGCCGAAGGATGACCCGGACGGTGTCACCGCGGACAACATCGGCGAAAAGTATGGCTATTGGCTGCGGGCGGCGGTGCAGCGCTGGAAGGAGCACCACAAGGTCTACAAGCAGCTCGACACCCGGCCGGTGCTTTTCATAATGGCTGAGAAGAACGTCTACGCCGACGCCATCGGCGAGTACCTGTGGAAGACGAAGGAATTCGGCCTCAAGCAAGCTGAAGTTCTGGTCATCCACACCGACGCCGCGGGCGAAATTACCAAGAAGGACCTCGACAAGGCGCGGGAGGCCGCCCGCGACATAGACAGGGCGGAGAGCAAGGTCAAGGCGATCGTCAGCGTGATGATGCTCCGCGAGGGATGGGACGTGCGGAACGTGACCGTCGTCCTCGGGCTTCGCCCGTTCACGGCAAGGGCCGAGATCCTGCCTGAGCAGGTCATCGGGCGCGGCTTGCGTCTGATGACCCAGGTGAGCCCGGACCGCACGCAGACGCTGGAGGTGCTCGGCACCCGCAACCTGCTCAACGTGCTCCGAACGCAGCTCGAAGCGGAAGGCGTGGGCGTCGCCAGCACCAAGACCGACCCGTCGCCGCCGGTTATTATCTCGCCGATCCCGGAGCGGCTGGCTTACGACATCGCGATCCCGATCACCAAGCCGAGCCTTATGCATGACATCCGCAAGCTCTCCGAGCTCAAGGTCGACGCGCTCGAGGCCATCTACGAGCAGGAGGATCTCGCGGAACCGTTCCGCGTGAAGCTGAAGCTCGAGTTCGCGACCACCGCGACGGAGGTTCACCAAGCCGATATCGTGGCGGGAGAGCTGCCGCCCGCACACGAACTCCTGGCCAGCATCACCAACAAGGTCATCGACCGGGCCAAGCTGCCGAACCGGTTCGCGGAGATGTACCCGGCCGTGCGGGACTACGTGGCGACTCGCTGCTTCGGCAAGGTGGTGAACATTGACGACGAAGCGATGCGCTCGCACCTGTCCCGGATGGAGCTGCAGGAAGGGATCGCCAAGTACCTCGCGCGCAAAATTGCCGAGCTCACGATCGACCGGCGCGCCATCGAATTCGACAAGGCCGACTTCCGTCTGTCCGAGACAAAGCCGTTCAGTTGGCGGCGCAACCTCCCTCCGCTGAACGCGACCAAGACGGTCTTCAACTACGTCGCCACATACAACGACTTCGAGCGCCGCTTTGCCGAGTTCCTGGACAAGAAGGCGAGCGACGTGCTGCGCTTTGCGTCCCTCGGCACGACCGAGCAGGGCGAATCCGGCACCCAGTTCCGTGTCGACTACCTGAAGCCCAGCGGCGCCATCGGCTTCTATCATCCCGACTGGGTTGTAGTGCAGAGGACCAAGGCAGGCGCGGTGAACTGGATCATCGAGACCAAGGGCCGCGTTTGGGAGGGCACGGCCGCCAAGGATGACGCGTTAGAGACTTGGTGCGAGCGTGTAAGCGTGGCAACCGGCGGTACCTGGAGGTACGCGCGGATCAACCAGGTCGACTTCGACCCCGCCTCTGCGACCGGCTTGGGAGACTTGGTCAATCAGGCGTGATCGCCGACGATGCGCACCGCAGCCAGTACGACTTCTTCGACGGATTCCCGCGGCACGGGCGCGACGCACCTGCCCATCCCTACTTCGTCGGCTGCACCGGATTGCTGACTGGGCCTTGTGCGAGAACGTCCGCGCCCACCTGCGCGATCTGCCGAAGGACACCCTCCGGAAGTGTGGGTAGCCTCCCGACAAGCAGGAGAAACTGACCGAGATCTTGCTGGAGGAGGCGGCGGTTCCCAGCGGGGAGTGGCCGGCTGCTTGATATCCTTGGCGAACGCGGCGAAGTCGGGCGTAAACATGACCGTCGGCTACAGGGCCCACAACTCCCACCCTGACCCGAACGTTGACATCCTCCATGGTCCTAACCCACGATAAATGAGCAGGGTCGGAGACGAGAGGACATGGAGAACATGACTGCTGGTGTCGCTGCCAACGGGCCTCTGGCGCGACTCACCCCCCGTCAGGAGCGATTTGTGAGGGAATACCACCGCTGTGGTAATGCGAAGCGCGCCGCTGTTTTAGCCGGATATTCCGCGCGTTCGTCCAAGCAGATTGGCCACTCCCTGCTGCGGCAGCGTGAGATTGTCCTGGCGCTTGCGGCCCTGGGGGATGCGGGCGCTGGGGGGGTAGGAGCTTTGACGCCAGACTGGGCACTCCAGAAGCTGGTCGAGGAGACGTCAGACCCTAATCCACGAGTCCGCTTGGACGCGAAGAGGGCTGTGGCCCAGGCGGTAGGGCTCTTCTTGCCTGGGAAAGTCAAAGAGGAGAGGAAGTGTCCCACCTGTGCACGCTTCAGTGGCCTGGAAGGTCTCGATGCTCAGGATCTGCAACTCGCCATCGCGGGAACGAGTCGCGCCCGGGTCAACTCCATGTCCGCCTGCGAGTTCGAGGGGTGGGCTGCCACGCTCAGGGCCGAAACCGAGATGTGCGTCGCCGCCGCCAGAAGCCTTCGCGACTGCCGGCACGAGCGATCACCGGGGTCGGATGACTTCGGGAACGGAGACAGGTCCGGATGACCGGGGGGACGGGAGTGTCGGCCGCGTATCCCGCGCGGGCTTTGGTGAGCGTCTCCATAGTCGGCGGCCGACAGTGGTTCCGGGCGGCGCGGTTGCTTCCAGGTCAGCCGCGCCCAATCAATCCCGGGACTCTTGCGGGGTCAAAAAAGGGATGCTACTGTCGCGCCATGACGCCCGAGGAACTCAAGGCCTTCCTCACTCAACGGCAGGTCTCGTTCAATGAGAAACCTGTCGAGCATGGGATCCAATTTCGATGCGCCACGGGAGAAGTCTTCGTCGCATTCAACACGGGGACCGTCTCTGTTCAAGGGAAGAAGACCGACCTCGCGGCTGCGGTGAAGGAGTGGAAAGAGTCAGGAACCCAGCCCGGGGGCGCAGTACTGGCAGCGGATGCGGCCCGACCAGCGGCTGGTCCTGCCGCAGGGCCGAATCGTCGCGTCTTCATCGTCCATGGCCATGACACCGTAGCCAGGGACGCCCTCGAACTCCTGCTCCGCCGGATGGGGCTCGACCCGATCGTCCTCCAGCATCTCCCCGCCTCTGGCGATACCATAATCGAGAAGTTGGAGCGTTACCTCGGAGAGCACGGCAACGTTGGATTCGCGTGCGTCATCCTGACCCCCGACGACGAGGGACACAAGGCGGGTCTGCCGGAGGAGAAGAAGTACCGCGCTCGGCAGAACGTGATCCTCGAACTCGGCATGGTTCTATCGCGGCTAGGACGCCGCAGAGTTGCGATCCTGCACAAGCAGTCAGTGGAACAGCCGAGCGACATCTCCGGGCTGCTCTACATCCCCTTTCGAGAGCGAGTCGAAGAGGTCAAGGCCCGACTCTTTCGCGAACTTCAGGAAGCCGGTTACAGCCCCAAGGCCGACGCCCTCGCCTAGTCGGACCCCGTTCGCCGCAATCGCGTTTCTCGCCTTACCACCCATGCACCCCGTTACGTGGTCGTGCGTCTGTCAACATACATTTCCACTTGACAATGGTTACATGTAAATGTATATTGTACGTCGAGAAGGAGGTCCTCATGATGCCGACGATTCGGGTTGACGATGAGGTGATGGAAGTGCTTGCCAAGAAGGTCGAGCGGCCGTTCAAGGATACGCCGAACGACGTGCTCCGACGGCTCCTGGGTCTTGAACAGGCCCGCTCCGATGCTGAAGGCGAGGGCCGACGCGAAAAGGGGAAGTACCTGCCGATGCCCATGTATCGCCGAGCGATCCTCCAGGTTCTCTCGCGTCACGAGGGCGGCAAGGCTACCGTCCCGACCGTAATTCGCCACGTCGGTGACATCCTGGCGCGGTCCCTGACACCCGGCGACCGGCGGCAACTCAGTTCCGGGATGGTCAGGTGGGAGAACCGCGTGATGTGGGAGCGCCTGAACATGGTGAAGGAAGGACTTCTCAAGAATGACTCCCCGCGCGGGGTCTGGGAGATCACCTCAAGCGGCCGCGAGTTCCTGAAGAAGGACGGCCCGATCGACGAGGCGACGGAATTCCGACGTCAGCGGAACAAGCGACTCTTCGACGAAGCGGTGCAGCGCAAGATGCGCGAGCAGGAAGAAGAGCCTTCAGAGGACTGAGGGAGGCGAAGGTGACACAGCAGCCGGACCCTGAGATCGAGACTGTCCTTGCGTCTGCGGATCGCCCCGAATTCGTCGTGGCGAAGGTCCAGGCGGTACTCACCGAGCGCCTCACGGTGGCGCTTGACAACCACAGGGACGTGTTGCTCGCGGCGGCGAACCTGCAATCGAGAAGCATGGGAGACCAGACTGCGGCCCTGCGGCAGGAGACACAGAAGGTCCTGAACGGCTTGAAGGAGCACGCCGGGGCGCTTACGGACGCCGCATCCGCTTCCGATAAGTATGCGAAACGGCTCGTGGCTGCGACGTGGGCGCTTGTCGGCGCGACGATCGGCCTTGTGATCGCGACGATAGGGATCATCGTCGAGACGTTCCGTTTGGCGAAGTGAGAGGGGGTAGCCATGTCCAGGATCTGCGAACGGCGTGACGAGGGTCGCGGGGCCGGTGCATCGACTTCAGGTCGAAGAGTCGGCGTTACCGGGCGTGGGCCGGGGACGTCGTGACGCAGGAAGACGCAGATCAGTTCCTCGCGAAGCGGCGCTGCCCGTGACTATTCAGGAGCGGATCGAGAGTCGCTTCTCGCAGGAAACGGAACTGCGGAAGTTTTTCGACGGGCTCATTTGCGAGTTCTCCAGTGAACTCCGGTCGCGCTATCTAGACGATCTCGATCTCTACCGGAAGGTAGAGGTTGGCCTCGCCATCAAGGGGATGAAGTCCTGGAGCGCGATCGCGTGTCTGTTCTTCGGTGGTTTCGAGGAGGACGCGGAGATCGTCCTGCGGAGTCTCGTGGATGTCGTCATCGATATGCGTTTCATCTCCCTTGATCCCGACACTCAAGCGCAGAGGTTTATTGACTATGCGGCCGCTCATTCTCGGCGTTGGATGCGCGAAGGCAAGTCACGGGCGCTGATTACGGACGCGCAGGAACTCGACCGCCTTGAGAAGGACCTGGAGCATAGGACTCAAGAGGTCCTCGCGAGGCATCCTGAATGGCGCGAGAGACTCCCGGTGACGTGGTCGGACAAGACCACGCCACAGAAGGTCGATGCGATCGGAGAGCGGATCATCTACTTCACGTTCATGAGTGGTTCGCTTCACACTCATCCGAACCCTGTCGCCGTTGCGGATTACTTTTTCCCGGTAGGGAACGGGAAGGTTGACTTCAAGGTCGAACCCACTGTTCCGGCGGAGTCGAAGGCGTTCATGGAGGCTTGCATCTTTTTGCACCGACTCCTCGATCATCTGAACGACGTAATCCACCTGAAGATGGACCAAAAGTGCAAGGAGTCCCGCGACAGAGTGGACGACCTCATGAAGACGTTTCTCCAGCGGCGGGAAGCACGCAAGGGGTGCGGCGATGGCAGCGATGTCTCGAAGAATCGTTAATGCGGCTCTTCTCTTCGCCCCGTTATTCTCGGGGCGGTTCTACAGCCCCCGACTCACAGAGGATGACCTTGAAGATGACCTCTCTCATCGACGGTCGCAGGGTGAGGCGGAGGTGTCCGAGGGGAACCGACGAGGGCTCCATGAATCACTCGATCGCGGGAACCGAGAACGCTACGAAAGGGTGAGGCGAGGACATGTGCGATATGGTCTTCTCTCGGTGGCTGCCGCCCTCGCCGGGGCGGCCGCGTTCTGGTGGCTCAAGAGTTGGGGCGTGAGGTTGAGTCCTGTTGTGGTCGCCTCTCTATTCACGGCCTCGATGGTCTTCTTCGTATGGGCAACACTCGCCAAGGGAGGGTGGGCGATCCAGACCTTCAAAGGGCAGACGGCACCGGAGCGCGCGGAGCGAGCCGCGTATGTCCTGCTCTACCTTCTCGGAACGATCACTGGCGCGATGGCGATTTGGGGTTCCGGGAGTGGCGCCGTGTAGGTGGCGACATTGCCAAAGGGAACCGCGGTGTCCTGCTGCCCGGAATTATTCTAATGGCAGGCGGGCAAAGACGAGGGATCCCGCGCTGAGAACGAGCCCGTCACGTATTGCCGACCAAGCCGACGTTCCCCCCCGCTAACGTTGGCTGCAACGTAATATCGCCCTTCGTTCAGGGATGGGTCCTGCAACGAGTCAGCGACGAGCAAGACCTGTCCGGGGGTCGGGTTGATCGCGGCGGTGCAGGTCAGCGGCTCAGCCTGAGACCAGTCCGGCATCGAACGCACGTTTCCCGTCCAGACCTGAACCGAATCCGCCGACCTGAAGGCGTCAGGAAGTACTGCCGTTGTGAGACTCAGCGCCGAGCCGCCGGGTACAAAGGACAGCATTTCGTCATAGAGCTGGGGTAGCCCGTTGATCGTGATGATCGTGCTCTCGCGGACCGATGCGCCGGGAAACGCGTTAAGCGTCTCCCCTTCGGCAGCAAAGGTGATTGTTCCGTGCACGAGATCAATAGAGGGGAACGTCGCGGAGAATAGGGTCTGCGCTTCGCCTTCGGCGTCCACGGGGCCCGTATCCAATGTCACTTGGATCAGCGGCTCATGGAGACCGGTATGTCGGTCCCGATAGATGACGACAAGACCTGGGCCTCCGCCTGCCCAGAGGACACCCGTCATTAAGTACGTGTTTCCGACCGCGTCATTGCCGATGGCCTGCGGAAATTCGGGAGCGGCGTATCGATCGTAGCCGCTCGTGACGTAATGAAACGTGTTCGTGCCACCCATGCATGAGAGTTTCATGCCCGGGGGGAACACTGTCCACGTGTAGTCCTTCGGCGGAGGAAATGTGTCGATGTTGCAGTACTGGTTAGGGCTCGCTGTACGGGTCACGTTCACGGTGAGGGCCGGGTCGTATACCGTGACGAATGCGTCCCATGGCGGAGTATTCCCCTGAGCCGCGCTCACGCCGATGACCCACACTGCTAACACGAAGAGAAGCGGCGGGAAGGGTCTCATCGTCTCCCTCCAAGGTTGCGATTCTTAAGACCACGAACGGCGCAGCGAATATTGTGATTGACCAGGGCAAGGTCAAGGTCCCTGCGCTGTCGCTCGACAGGGAACCCGGGTTTTCCTGGTAGCCCCCGCCATTCGACGCCCGCGCCCAGGGTTGGGATGCTCCTGGGGCGCTCGGCGAGTGCAACACCAACTCGGCCGCGGTGTCGCTGAAAAAAAGCAGCCGGTGAATGCTTGACATGCGTATGACGGCGTCGTACAAGGACGGCGTGAATCGTGCCGACCGAACGAAGATTCTTTCGCTCCGACTGAAACCTGAGGAGCACGGTCGCCTTGTCGCGGAGGCGGAGGCCATGTACCTGCCCCTGTCTGCCTATGTTCGCCACCGGCTTTTCGGCGAGAAGACGTGGAGGGGGGCAGGTCGCAGGAAGGGGAAGCGGAAATGAGCGGGAAGAAGTGGTACGGCGACGGCATCTACAGCAGGACGCGGCAGCGAAAGAACGGGAAGCCGCTGGAGGTGTTCTACGGGCGGGTGTGGTTCCCGACGCTCAGGCGGTTCCGGTACTTCAAGCTCGGGACCACGCCGAACCAGGCCGAGACCAAGATGCGGCGCATTCTCGGGAACCCGGAGGCAGCCCTGGCCGAGCGGGAGAAGAAGCACATCGTGGTCCCGACCTTCGGCAAGGCGCTGGACCGCTTCCTACAGGAGTATCGGAGCCGTGGGGGGACCGATTACTACAGCGCGGTCACCAAGGCCCCCCGGGAGTTCTTCGGGGAGCGGCCCCTGACGGACGTAACGAGCGTCGCGCTGGACGGCTACATTAAGGAACGGCGATCGCTGATGCGGCAGCGCGACGGTCAGCGCAGGGTCAGCGAGAGCACGATCCGCAAGGAAGTGATCGCCCTCGGAACGTTCTTCAAGTGGGCGAAGCGCAAGGACTACGTACACGCCAACCCCGCCGACGCTGAGAGCCTGCCGCGCCCCAAGGACGAGTTCGACCCACAGTCCATCCGCTGGCTCACCGACGACGAACTCATTGCCCTTCGTGCGGCATCGGCTCCGTGGCTACGCAACGTGATTGGCTGGGCCACGGAGACCGGCATGGACAAGGGCAAGGTGCGTCGCCTGCGCTGGCAGGAGCTCGACTTGGACCGGGTCGATGGTCGCATCGAGGGCGGCCGGTTCGCCATGCAGCGGGACAAGACCGGGAAACCGATTCGCCAAGTACTCTCGGATGGGGCGCTCGAGGCCCTGACGCGAGCAGGGAAGCAGCGACACTCCTCAGGCATCGTGTTCTTGGACGCCGACGGGCAGCCGATCGAGGAGAAGGCGTTGGACTGGGCTCTCGGCTGTGCCTACAAGGCGGCGGGTATCACGGACGCCAACTTCCGGACCTTTCGGCACACGTTCGCAACACGGGCACTCCGGCGGGGCATCCCGCGCGAGGTTGTGGCGAAGATGATGGGGCACTCGACCGCCTTCATCACCGACCGGTACATGCACGTCGCCGACGATCAGCTGAGGGCCGCGGCCAAGGCGCTCAGCGGCCCCGAACGTCTTGGTGCCAACAACGAGGTTTCGCACGACCGTGGTAGGATCCCGCCTGCCCCCGATGTCCAGCCCCCTGGTGTGGCCCCTAGTGTGGCCGGAGAGTTGGGCGACGAGGTCAGCACCGCGCAAGTCCTTGCGGGTCAAGCGCGGAGAGGTGCTGGAGTGGCCGAACAGGGCTGCCTGCTAAGCAGTTATCCTGGCTAAAACCGGGATCGGGGGTTCGAATCCCCCCCTCTCCGCCA
>Ga0134121_10000752_pt1 | contig 34073 bp, 25 predicted proteins | sample KB301_FD_96463 | JGI IMG/M metagenome (GOLD analysis project Ga0134121, IMG submission 96463) | Terrestrial soil microbial communities without Nitrogen fertilizer from Kellogg Biological Station, Michigan, USA - KB3-0-1 | ecosystem: Environmental > Terrestrial > Soil > Unclassified ...
CCGAGATTGGCGGCGCAGGCCAGCGCCATCCACAACGCAAATTTCCTTGCACGAGTTCGATGCATTGCTCCTCCGGGTCGCAAAGACTCTACTATCGTCGTCAACCGCGCTCCCAGAGTTCGGCGCCCCGTGATTCCACAGGCGCAGGGCGCCGCGGTTGCCGGTCTTTGGGCTGAATGCTAGGATTCGGTGTTCCGATGCCCCCCGCCGAAACATCTGGAAAGCAGCCCGTCCGCCCGCGCGTCGGGATCCCTTGGCGCACGAGCCAGGAAGAGCAGGAAGGGTCGCGGCAGAAGCTGGACTATTACTTTCAGGCGGTGAGGAAGGCGGGTGGCGAGCCGGTCGAGGTTTCGCTCCGGCAACCCTCGACGATCCTTCGGGAACAACTCAACGGTCTGGATGGATTTGTACTGCCGGGGAGTCCGGCGGATGTGGATCCAGCGCGTTACGGAGCGCCTAAACATAAGAAAGCAAATGAATTAGACGAGAACCGCGATGCCACCGATATAGCGATTCTGGATCATGCGATTCATGAGGCGAAGCCGGTGCTGGCGATTTGCTACGGTTGCCAGCTGCTCAACGTCTATTTGCAAGGTACGCTGATACAGGACATCCGGTCGGAGCGGCCGGCCTCAGGCCCGCATGGCAGCACGGATCTGCCACCGGGAGCGGTCAAGGGCGACGTCGAGCACGGGGCCGCATTCCTACCGGGCAGCCGGCTGGGGACGCTGAACGGTGCGGGCCAGGGCACAATCAACAGCAGCCACCACCAGGCGATCGATCAGCCCGGGAAAAACCTGCGTGTGACCGCGAAGGCCACCGACGGGACGATCGAAGGCGTGGAGTGGAATGGCGACTCCAACTGGATCGTCGGCGTGCAATGGCATCCCGAGCGCATGGCCGGCGACCCGTTCGCCGAGCGGTTGTTTGCCGACTTCGTGGCTGCAGCGCGTGCTCATCTTTCACGCGACGCTCACGGCGCCGTTGTACGAAAAGCTTAGGGTCCCACGCTGGAGTTGCTCTTCAAGTTTGATCTGGGTTTTGTCACTCACGCCCTTGGGCGCACTTTTTTGGGGGAATCATGATTTCACTGGCAGGCAAGGCCGCACTGATCACCGGAGGCTCGCGCGGCATCGGGGCGGCAGCTGTCAAGATGTTCGCGCAGGCGGGTGCGGACGTGGTGTTCAGCTACAACAAGGCGAAGGAAGCGGCGGACCTGGTGGCGCAGGAGGCAGGGAAACACGGAACGAGGGTGGAAGGGTTCAAGGCCGACGTTGGCAAGCATGCGGATAACAAAAAGCTGGTTGAGTATGCAATTTCGCGGCTTGGGCGGCTGGATATTGTGGTGGCGAACGCAGGGGTGTGGAATATCGAAGACCTGCCCATCGAAAAGATGACCGAGAAGCAGTGGGACGACATGATACGCATCAATTTGAAGAGCGTGTACTCGATCATTCATTTCTCGGTGCCGCAGATGATCAAGCAAAAGAGCGGCAAGATCATTCCCATCACGTCAACGGCGGCGCAGCGCGGGGAATCGTTTCACACGCACTACGGAGCATCGAAGGGCGCGATCGTCAGCCTGGTGAAGGGGTTGTCGACGGAGCTGGCGCGACACAACATTCTGGTGAATTCGGTGGCGCCCGGCTGGGTGGCAACGGATATGTCGAATCCGGTGATCAATACCAAGTCGGGCAGCAAGGCCATCGCTGCGGCGATTCCGCTGGGGCGCGCTGCCACCGCGGAAGAAATCGCCGGGCCGATCCTGTTCCTGGCGTCGGACTTAGCCAACTTCCTTTGCGGCGAGATCATCAATGTAAACGGAGGGTCGGTACTTTGCGGCTGAATCGGTTGAGGAATGTAGTGCGAAGAGGGTTGCAGGCGGCCGGCGTTGCGGCCCTGGGGCTGCTGCTCGGCGTCTCGGTTATACCGCGAGCGCGCGCACAGAATCCGGATACTTTGATGCCCGAGGCGAGCACCGCGAAGGGTAAGCAGCTTCTGGAACAGCTGATCACCGCGCTCGGCGGCCCGACTTATCTGGACATTCGCGACAGCGATTGCGAAGGACGCCTAGCGCGCTTCGGGCATAACGGCGAGATGACCGGCTATACGCTTTTCAAGGATTACTGGCGGTATCCGGACACGAATCGCACCGACTACTCAAAGAAAGGCGTGATCATCAATCTGTATTCGGGCGACAAGGGCTGGACGCTGGACAAGGGCGGCGTATCGGAACTCAGCGCGGCGTCGATCGCGGACTTTCAGGAGCAGGCGAAAAAGGACATAAACAACCTGCTACGCGCGCGCCTGAAGGAGCCGGGAATGCAGATTCGCTTCGGAGGAACAGATGTCGTTGACCTGAAAACGGTGGATTGGGTCGACCTCACGGACGCGGAGGGGCGCAATTTTCGGCTGGCCGTCGATCGCACAACGCACCTGCTGGTTCGAGCGATGGTTAGCAGTCCGGACGAAAACACCCACGATCGCAACGTGGATACGAATATCTATGCCAACTTTCAACTGATGGACGGCGTGCGCACGCCGCTGCAGATCACGACCGATCGCAACGGCCGCCGGGTCGCGCAGGTGTTCTTCAATTTCTGCAAGTACAACTCCGGCCTGCCCGCCGACCTGTTTACCAAGGCCGCGCTCGACAAGCGGTTCTCCGAAGTCGGGAGCAAGAAATACAAGGACGAGAAGAAGAAAGAGAAAGAAGAGAACTGAGGCGTTCATCCCCGGGGCGCCTGTCGTGGCACCACTCCTAATAGCCTTTCCGACACACCGGTTCTTGTGCCCTCCGTGCGAGGCGATGTAACGTTCTTAACTATCGTCCGTAACGACCGCCTGTCCGGGATTGGCTCTATGTACTGCCGGGTTGTTCCAACCCGAATAGCCCGCGTTTCCCAAAATGGGATGCTCGGCCTCAGTACGCTCGAACTGATTGTCTCCATGGGTATCATCCTGGTAATTTCTGCTATAGCTATTCCTTCGATCACGAAAGCGGTGCGGATCTATCAATTGAACGACGCGGCCAGCCAGGTGTCTACGATTCTGAAATTGGCGCGATTTGAGGCGATTCGCCGCAACACGCCCGTGAGCGCGGTGAATCTGCAGGCCACCCCCAACGGGCAGGCAAGTATTTGGGCGGATAGCAATGGAGACAACACCGCACAATCCACGGAAAAGCAAATCCTGCTGGGTGTGAACGCTACGCTCGTGGCGCCCGGATCGGTGCCCAGTGCCGGATCGCTGGCTGCGGCGGTGGGCGTTCCGTCGATTACAGCGATGAATCCTGCCAGCGACAGCGTGAGATTCGATCAGCGCGGCGCGGTCAGCCCGGCCGGCGTTTACGTGCTCTATGTGGGCAATACATCGGCTTCGTATGGGGGTTACCGAGCGGTTGTGGTGCTGCCTTCGGGTTCGGTGCAGGTGTGGACGTACGCGGGCGGGGCGTCGGGGATATGGCAGCAGGTCAGCTAGATCAGTTGGGTTGGGTTAAGAGAGCGACATAGTGCGGAAGAAAAAGGGAATCACGAAGGGTTGCCAGCGGGGATTCACGCTGATCGAGGCGCTGCTAGCGACGATCGTTATGATGGTCGGGCTGGTGGCGGTGGCGCAGCTGGTACCGGTGTCGCTCAGCATCAACAGCGTAAATCGCGCCAGCTCCACGGCGCTGGTAGTAGAGCAGCGCATCCTGGAACAGATGCTGGACCAGCCGCTGACCGCAGCGACATGTACAACGCCTGCGTGCCCGGACGCCGTGGCCGGAAGCTGGAGCCTCGGAAGTCCAGCGGCACCGGGAAACGTGGTAGGCAGCCCGGTAACAATCGACGCGAGCAACAGCGCGGCCATCAATTTTTCCGCGGGACAAGTGGCCGGCTACAGTTTCAACTACATCGATCCGAATGATCCATACGGCGCGACGTACGACGTGCGCTGGGCGGTCGTTACGTACGTGCAAGGATCGCGCGTCACAGGCAAGCGATTTCTGCTGGGCGCCAGGCAAACCGGTGGCAACGGATTCGTTCTGCCAATCACGCTGGACACTACGGTGGAGAAATGAATCGCGCGAGATCGGCAAGGCGGGCCGGGCAGCGAGGCTACTCGCTTCTGGAGCTATTGATTGCCGCAACGGTGTTCCTGATCGTGGCGGGCGCGACTTTCACACTCCTGGGCATGGCGCAGGGTCGCTATCAGACGGACTCGCGGGTCTTGACGAGCTTTCAGGAGGCGCGGTTGGGAATGGATCAGATTGTGCGCGACGTGAACGACTCGGGTTATCCGCCGAAGAATTATTTTTCCGCGCTACCCGGTGCGAATCTGTACGCCAGCACTCCATTCGCGTGGAGCTCCGGCTATCCAGGCGCGCCGTGCCTTATCGGGGTCACGTGCACCAGCCCCGGTGATTTTGATTTGGTGGTGGAGACCGACATCGATCCACAAAACAATAATGGCGTCGAGTGGATCCGCTACCAGCTGCCGGCAGGCAGCACCACGCTGCTTCGAGGCGTCGCGCAGAAGGCGATCGGCATGGATCCGATCGCGGCAACATCGGCGGCAGGAATGCTCCCGTACGTGACCAACGTCATGAATAACGCGCCCGCCGCGCAGATTGCCTCAGTGCGAGCGGCATACCCATCGATGTTTCCCGGCGGGCAGCCGGTTCCCTTGTTTACATACACTTGCGAGACCGCAGGCGGCACGCCATTGAGCTGCCCGAGCGCCGGCGGGTTCAACAGTCCGGCCAATATTCTCGACGTAGAGATAACACTGATCGTGCAAGCGAGCGCAGTCGATCCGCAGACCGGTCATCCCCGTTTAGTGGAGCTTCACGGGCGCGGACGACGCGTGAATCCGAGCCAGTAGACGGCGAAGAATGAGAGAGCACCACTTACACCATGGTCGAACTGCCGAACGCGGCGTCGCGCTGCTGATCGCGATTTTTACCCTGCTGCTGGTCAGCGTCGTGGCGATTTCTTTGATTGTGGCTGCCGGTATGGAGACGTCGCTCTCCGGCAACTATCGGTCGTCAACCGCCGCTTTCTACGCCGCCAAGGGCGGGCTGGAAGAAGCGCGCGGCCGGCTGTTGCCGAGAAATCCGGATTATTTCAATTCCACTTCGCCCGCTTTTGTTCCGGCAACCGGAGCCGGGCCTTTGGCTCTGCATGAAGTACGCTATGTCACAAATCCCGCGGGAGGCGAGAACGTTCTAGCAGCCTATCCCGACGTCGAATACGAATCCGAATTCGGGGCGGGATCTTTGGGCGGCGCGACCATTCGAACCATTCCTTCGATTTCTCCCAACGCAGGTATCCCGGGCGCGCTCTACAAATGGGTGCGCATCAATCCCGTCACCGAGCGATCGCTCAATCTCGACGTCGATGGCGATCATGTCAAGGACTCCACGACGCTGCTGTACTTTGACGGCCTGCATTTGAACCTGAATGCGGTGGGCGGCCAGGCGCTGGAAGTGACTTCGCTTGCGGTGTTGCCCGATGGCACGAAGAAGCTCCTGCAATATATCGTGGCCCCCATGCAATTCGCGCTGGGATTTCCCGCAGCGGTGACTGCGCCTGGCACTTACGCAGGCGCGACGAGTTTCGGAAACCAGAGTGCGGGGTTTGGAATCAGCGGGGTCGATTTCTGCCATCCCACCAGCCAGCAATATGCGGTGAGCGGCACGAATGCCACCTCGGTATCGAATCTCACCACCGCCATGGCCCCGGCAGGAAATTTTCCCGGCACCGGAAGCAGCGCGGGGCCTCCGGCGGCGGCATCCGTGGGTGATGCAGGCGCGGCAATGTCGGCTTTTCCCGATCCGCTGCATCCGGGGCAAACGCTCGACCTGACGTCAACGGCGGGATTGAATCAGCTGGTCAGCGAGATCCAATCGATCGCAGACTACACAACTTCGGACTGCAGCGACGCGACGAAGCTGGGAACGGCTTCGCAACCCACGGTCGTCGTGGTTACCGGAACCTGCAGCCTCAGCGGAAATCCGACGCCTCCCGGAGCGGGCATCCTGCTGGTGAAGGGCGACGTGCAGTATGTCGATCATCCGTACGATGGAATGATTCTTGCCATCGGCACTGGCGTGTTCCATCAATCCGCCGCTCGCTCGACGCATTTCTACGGCTCGCTGCTTCTCGCGCAGACTATCAGCCCAACCACCGGCCTGCCACTGGGCACGCCGGGCACACCGACGCTGGACTGGCTTTCGACCACGGGAAATCCCAACTTGCAGTACGACAGTTGCATCGTCGCGAACGCCACACCAGCGGTGACCTATAAGCCGCTGTCTTTCCGCGAGATAGCACAGTGAGGACGCAAACGGAAAGACTTCGGCGCACCACAAGAGTTGTCTTCATGGCGTGCGCGATGTGGCTGAACACAAATTGGAGCATTGCGAGGTCTACCGGCCCGGTAGTGCTGACCAGACAAGATCCGACGCCCACTGCTCAGGCCCCGGCCACTCCGCCTCAATCCACGCCTCCCAGGGCCGCTGCGTCACCTGGCACATCGCCGCCATCCCCGCATTCGGTTCACGCGCATTCGCTCAAGATATGGACCAATGAGGACTTGATCGGCACGCGCACTCCTGCGGACATTTATATGTTCGCGAAAGAGGCTAAGGCTGCCGCCGACCAGACTGCAGCGTTCCAGACCCTCACTTCGTGCTTCGCGCCGAACCGGCCAGAGGCTACGGCGGAAGATACGCAGAAAGCTATTGACGAGGCGACACAGTCTATTCAGGAGGCCGACAACGGCATCGCCCAGGCGAAAAGGCAAGTGGCCGAGGATCCCGAGGGCCTGCGAACCCGAGATCAAGCCGAGTTGAATCGCCGCACCGCCGAACGCAACCGGCTACTCGAGCGGCTGCACACGTTGCAGGACCGCCTTCAACAAATGACGCCCACGCCGCCTTCGGATAAGGCTTCCGCTCCAGAGACCAGCGCCCCGGCGCCCACGCCACAGCAGTAATGAACGAGTTTGAGAATGCAACACCAGCATCCCTCCTCGAGATGTGTACTGCTGCTATACAGCCTTGACTGATGCAGGCCGGTAGATCGTGCTGTGGCGGGCGAATGGCTTGCAATATCCTGCCGCGCTATAATGGGCGAATGTCCATTAGGGAGAATAGTGCGCAGATGCACGGGACTACGGTTCTATGCGTGCGTAAAGACAACAAGGTGGTGCTGGTGGCCGATGGGCAGGTAACCATGAGCGATCACGTGATGAAGCACACCGCTCGCAAGACACGGCGTCTCTACAATGACAAAGTCATCGTGGGTTTTGCCGGGTCAACAGCCGATGCCATCTCGCTGTTTGAGCGGTTCGAGGGCAAGCTGCAGGAACATTCCGGGAATTTACAGAAGTCCGCAGTGGAACTGGCGAAAGAGTGGCGCAAGGATCGTGCGCTGAGGCATCTCGAAGCGTTGCTGATTGTTGCGGACACGAAGGCGACATTTTTATTGTCTGGCAACGGCGACGTGATCGAACCGGACGATGGACTCTGCGCGGTGGGCTCGGGCGGCAGCTATGCGCTGGCGGCAGCTCGCGGGCTGATGAAGCACTCCAAATTGAACATCAAAGATGTGGCGATGGAGGCCATGCGCATCGCGAGCGAGATTTGCATTTATACTAACGCGAACTTTACGGTCGAGGAGTTGTAACGGCGAAGTACAGGCAAATTGTAGAGGCGATTTACACAGCGCACTGTAGCGCGGCTCCGTCACCGCACTTTTTGGCATCTTAATCGGAAGTACAGATGAAGTCGCCCGGTCAAGCTACCGGAGACAGAAGGACGCATGACCAGCAAGTCCGAGAAGGATCTCGTTTACATGCCCGGAAGCAACGGCGCAGCACCTGCCGGGGAGCCGGAAATGCTGCCCGCACTGGACGACATGACGCCGCGGGAAATTGTTGCCGAGCTAGACAAATACATCGTCGGGCAAAATGCGGCGAAGCGCGCGGTCGCCGTGGCGCTGAGAAATCGCGTCCGGCGGCAGAAGCTGGCGCCGGAAATTGCCGAAGATGTGCTGCCCAAGAATATTCTGATGATTGGGCCAACCGGGGTCGGCAAGACCGAAATCGCCCGCCGCCTGGCGCGGCTAGCCGGGTGCCCATTCGTAAAGGTCGAAGCCTCCAAGTACACCGAAGTCGGCTACGTTGGCCTCGACGTGGAATCGATGGTGCGCGACCTGGTGGAAACCTCCATCGACATGGTTCGCGAGGAAAAGCTGGACGAGGTCGCCGACCGCGCCGAGCAAGCCGCTGAAGAGCGCGTGCTGGACCTGCTGCTTCCACCCTCACCTCCGCCTGCACCCAGTGCCGGCGCTACGGAAATCGAGACTGCCTCGCAGCGGGAGCAAAATCAACGCACGCGGGAAAAACTTCGCGCCCAGCTTCGCGAGGGGAAGCTGGATCAGCGCATGGTCGACATCGAGGTACGGGAGCGCTCCATGCCGGCGTTCGAGATCATCTCGAATCAAGGCGTCGAGGACATGGACGTCAACATCAAGGACATGCTATCGGGCATGTTCGGGCAGCAGAAAAAGAAGCGCAAGATGAGCGTTGCCGACGCTTTCGAATACTTGATCCAGGAAGAAGAGAACAAGCTGCTGGACATGGATCAGGTAACGCGAGTGGCGGTGGAACGCGCCGAGCAGATGGGGATCATCTTTATCGACGAGATCGACAAGGTCGCCGGACGCGAGTCCGGCCACGGTCCCGACGTTTCACGCGAAGGCGTGCAGCGCGACATCCTGCCGATCATAGAGGGCACCACGGTTAACACCCGATACGGCATGATTCGTACCGATCACATCCTGTTTATCGCCGCGGGCGCATTTCATGTCACCAAGCCTTCGGACCTGATACCTGAATTGCAAGGACGCCTGCCCATTCGCGTGGAGTTGCAATCGCTGAAGGAAGAGGACTTTATCCGCATTCTGACCGAGCCGAAGAATGCGCTGATCAAGCAATATATCGCGTTGCTGGAAACCGAAGGAGTGAAGCTCAACTTCACCGACGATGCCGTGGAGACCATCGCGAAATTCGCCACCAGCGTCAACGAGCAAACCGAAAATATCGGCGCGCGGCGCCTCCATACCATTCTGGAGAAGGTCCTCGACGAACTCTCCTTCGAGGCTTCGGACCTGAAGAAGAAGAACGTCAAGGTCGATGCGGTGTACGTCAACAAGCAGCTCGCCGACATCGTGAAGAACCAGGATTTGAGCCGCTACATTCTGTAGCTCTGAACTTCACAAAATGGAAAATCAAAACTCGCGGACTCCCTCCACGGGAAGCTTGATACACTCCGTCCGCGCCGCCTTCTTGATTTGTCTGCCCCTGTCCGTCTTTGGCGCGACCGGTTGCGGGGCTCCGGGGGAGCCGACTGCTCCATCGCCGCCTATTCCTATGGCGGTCACCGACCTCCGTGTCCGCCAGTCAGGCGACGGTGCGCAATTGACGTTCACTTTGCCGAACAAGACCGTGCATGGCGACCGCCTCGCGGAAACTCCGGCGATCGAAATTCTCCGGGGCAATTTGAAGATCGATGGTTCCCCTGATTCCAAATCGTTTCGTGTCGTCGAAACCGTTCCAGGTTCGCTGGTCGGCAAATTTCTCTCCGACGACCACGTGCAGATCGTCGATCCAGTCTTGCCGGAAGAAATGCGACTTCATCCGGGCGTTACACTGGCTTATCGCGTTCGCACGCGCGTTTCCAAGAAGCGCGCCTCCTCCGACTCAAACGCAGTTTCGCTGGCCATGTTTCCGGTTCCCCAGAGAGTTTCTGGATTGCAGGCGAAGGTTACCGAATCTGGTATTGAACTGAAATGGAGCGCTTCTGCGCGAACCTCAGGAGGTGAACCGCTGCCGGGGATCCCTGAACAATACATCTATCGTGGCGAGGTCGATCCCCGCTCCTACGATCCGGCGACAAAAGATTTGTCGAGCGCCAAGTGGATCGCACCGCCGGTGCGAGTGGCGCAGTCCGATGAAGAATCGTTCCTAGACTCGCAATTTGAATTTGGCACGATGTATGTCTACATCGTGCGCAGTGGCGTCAAGATACAGGGAAATAGCCTGGAGTCGGATCCCTCCGAACCTCTGGTGGTCGCGCCCGTTGACACCTTCGCGCCTGCCACGCCGCAAAACGTCGTTGCGGCAGTAACCTCGGGCGCATCCGATGCTTCCCCCGAAGTCGACCTGTCCTGGTCCATCAACAGTGAAACCGATCTGGCCGGTTACCGCGTCTATCGTAGTGAGCAGGAAAGCGATAAAGGTGAGCCGGTGGCGACCGACTTGTTGCTCTCACCTGCGTATCGTGATACTTCTGTACGGCCCAACAGCCGTTATTGGTATCGCATCACCGCCGTCGACCGCGCCGGAAACGAAAGCGTTCCCAGCGTTCCGGTTCTCGCCGACGTCGCGCAACATTCGCCGTAGCCTCGGGTTCAATTCAGTGGAACTTGGTAGCCCAGCCGTAATGTCGATCCGCACGCCATCGCAGCTGTCGCAGGAACTGGCTCTGGTTCTTCATAACGCGGGCGTTCGTACCGGTGTATTCACCGGCGTGGCACTGGCGCTGGGCTTCGCCACCTGGCTTTACGCCGCGAATCGTGTCCCATCGCTGGAAAATGTCGCGCTGGAACGAAATTTAATTGCGGCGATCGCTTTGGCCTTGATCGCGTCCATACCGGTGCTGCGATTTCTTCGCGCGCCCGGCAATTTGCTAGTGGCCAGCCTGATTGCCTGGAGCATCCTGGCGTTTACGTATCGGGGCCTCACGGTGCATTTTACGCGCCTGGGGGAACGCTATAGCGCCATGCAAATCTTCGCGCTTGGCGCGGTCGTATTCATGATTCTCGCGACGCTCTCCTGGATTGGCACGTGCCTCTGGAGACTTCGTGGTCCGCACGTTTCGCACTCGAGTCACGAATCACACATCCCGCACAATCATCAGCTATGAAATTTTGCCGCTTCGCCGCTGTGGATTCGTCCAAAGCACAGGGTGCTGGTCCCGTCTTCGGACTAATCGAGCGAGAAGAGGTTATCGAGATCTCCGGCGCGCCGTGGCATTCCTGGTCGCGCACGAATCGCCGATCAGGCCTGGGCGGCGTGCGGCTCCTCGCCCCGGTCGAGCCGGCAAAGATCGTCTGCGTCGGGCGGAACTATGCCGCGCACGCTGCGGAACTCGGCAACGAAATGCCTAAGGAGCCGCTCATCTTCATGAAACCGTCTTCTTCAATCGTTGGCCCGGGCGATCCCATCGTCCTCCCGCGTTATTCGCAGCGAGTGGAGCACGAAGGCGAAATCGCCATGGTGATCGGCCGGCGTTGCGCGCACCTCAGCGATTCAGACAACGCGCTGGAAAATGTTCTCGGCTATACCTGCGTCAACGACATCACCGCGCGTGACTTGCAGAAATCGGACGGCCAATTCACTCGGGCGAAAGGCTTTGACACGTATTGCCCGGTCGGACCGCACATCGAAACGGATATCGATCCTTCGGACGTTCTGGTGGAAACCTACGTCAATGGGGAACGGCGGCAATCTGGCAGCACCGCGCTGATGACCTACAAGTGCGATTTCCTGGTGCGCTGGCTCTCACGCATGATGACTTTGTATCCCGGCGATCTGATCTCCACCGGCACGCCGGCGGGTGTCGGTCCGCTGGTGGCAGGCGATACGGTGGAGGTTCGCGTCGCCGGAATTGGAGTGTTGCGTAATGCGGTGCATCCCCCGCAAGCCTAGTGCTTTTCTCCTTCCAGCTTTCGATAGAATACGGATTTAGAGGATTGGTTGTATTCAGGAGTCGTTCGCGGCGCGCAACGTTGGCCGCTTGCTATGGCGCGCAATGCGGTCGAAGGCTCGTCAATTCGCACACTTCGAGGGAGCATTTTCGTTGAAGATTCTGGCTTCAGATTGGAAACTTATCTTGACGATGGGGGTCGCTGCGATCGCGGCGATTTCCATGATCGCTTACGCTTTCTTGCGGCCCACAGAACATCCCGAAGACGCGGAGCGCAAACGCCGCTTGCACTTGAACCAGATTGGGCGAATCGCGGAAGGGCAAGTCGTGGAATTCGCCGAGCATGCCCCGGAGCCACCTGCGACCAAGAAGGTTGCGTTTGGTTCGCGCGTGCGCCCGGTTGCTCACAGTGGGCCACGGCATCTCGTCTCTTACAGTTACGCCATTTCTGGCGTCACTTATCACACTGCCCAGGACATTACCGGTCTTGAAGGCCAGGTTCGGTTCGAACGCCTGGTCACCGGGCAGCCCGCCAGTATCAAGTACGATCCGGCCAATCCCAGCGACTCGATTCTTGTCGCCGACGACTGGTCCGGCCTCCGTTGATCAACGCTTCCTCACGACGCTTCGGCCCAATGTGACGGCGGATTGCCTCGGCTTCCACTACATCCGCACTCAAGAACTCGGGTACAATCGGGCACCCCAGACCGGAGTGACCGGGAGGTCCTATGGCATCTTCGCGACGCGAATTCCTGATTAGTGGCGCCGGAACTTTGGCGACAGCGGCATTTGCATTGTCGCGGCCGGCCGAAATCCATGCCAATCCTTTGGGGAAACCGATTGGATTGGAGCTCTACACCGTCGACGCGGAACTGGACAAGGACTACGACGGCACGCTACGCCAGATTGCGGCCATTGGGTACAAGGAAGTGGAGACCGGAGTCTCGCCCAAGAAAAAGGCGGGCGAGGTCAGGAAATCGCTGCGAGACGCAGGTCTGGGCTGCCAGGCTTTACACATGGGCCTCGGAGGGATAGAAGACGCCTTGCCCTATGCGAAGGAGATCGGAGCAAGGTATGTGATTTCCTCGGTCACGCTGCCAGAGGCGCCCAAACCCGGGAAGTTTGATCTGGAGGCGTTCATAGCGCGATTGAGGTTGCTGACACTGGACGACTACAAGAAGATCGCGGAACGATGTAATCAAATGGGCGAGCAGGCGAGGAAAGCGGGACTGCAGTTCGGATATCACAATCACAATTTTGAATTCAAGCCGCTGGATGGCGGCGCGATCGGTTATGACGTGGTGTTACGGGAGACGGACGCGTCATTGGTGAAATTTGAGCTTGATTGCGGCTGGATGGCTGCTGCGGGGCACGATCCGGTGGCGTATCTGCAAAAGTATCCGGGCCGCTATCGATTGCTGCACATCAAGGACTTCCAACGGACAGCGAGTCCCTCCGTGGGTCTCGACGAATCTGTGCGACCGAAGCCCGCCGAATTGGGGCGCGGGCACGTCGACTACAAGCCCATTTTCGCGGCCGCAAGGAAGACGGAAGTCGAATTGTATTACGTGGAACAGGAACCTCCGTTCACGACGACGCCGGCGATGGAAGCCATCAAGATCGACTACGATTACCTGCATTCCCTGGCATGATCCGACAATGAGGCTCGGAAGGTGGGCTGCGCTAAAACACGAGCGCGCGGTTCATCCCAACAAAGCGAATTTCCCGCAGGTTCCGTGATCCATCACGGTTCCTGGTGTATGCAATGGCACCGCGATTGTAGCGTTCCTCTCGCTTTACCCATTTTCCGTCCACCGTCGCAATCACTGCGTTGTCTTGAACAAATTGCACAATTACATCACTGCTATACGATTCCCATCGGATCGTACATTCCCCTACAGGCATGTGCTTCCCGTTGATTGCCAAACCAGAGCTTAACGTGAAGTATCGCGACCCCCTTTCAAAGGGGCGCGGTTTGAAGCCGTGGGAAACCAGACTCTTGTGTGCGCCTTTGGCCTCTCGGTCGTTGTTGTACGGGCCAACGAGCGCGTAATAGAAGTTCATCCACAGTCGACCTTTCTGAGTGACTGCGGTCGGAAAGCCGAGTTGTGTCAGTTTGGTGGTTGTCCCTTTGGCCGAGGATTCGTCTTTAAATTTCCCGATCTCAAAATACATTGCAGATGTAACTACGGCATTTTCTTTTTCAGCGAACTCGGTGTCGATACCAGGAGGACTGACCGGGGCGAGCGGTGGAGATGGGCCGAGCTCGCTCGGTATCAGGTAGGAGTTAGGTGCAACGATGACGCTTGAGAACGCCAGCGGTGGAGGTGTCGGCCAAGTCGGAGCACCGCTGGGCGGAACTCTGGGGATAGAGGCAGGTGTCGCGACAGGTGTGGTTGGCGGCGGCTGTATGCGCTTTGAATTCGCATTCTCTAAGGTTCCAGGGTTTTGCATCGCCTGCGGAACCACAGATTCCGGTTGCTGTGCAACCGGAATCGACGCAAGATCTGATGAGATCGATTGCGGTGATAACGACGCAGCGGGCTCTATTGGCGGTCCCGTTCGGGACTGAGGTTTCGGTCTTGCCGCTACCTGTTCTCCAAACTCGATGATCGAATCGCCAAACTGCCTTCGATAGCTAGGAAACAGGAGCGCGGCGGTCACGAGAGCCGAGATGAAAAGTCCGACCGCTAAACCACCTGAAAAACTCTTCAATGGTGCCGGTGCTGTGAGTTCTTGTGAGACCACTTGCGTGGAACGAGCCATCTCCCTGGTCCCAACGCCAACACCAGGGACTGGAAATGAGCGCACGGATGGGAAGAGCGGTAGTGTGGTCCCGTTAGTGGCCACTGACTCTGCCGGTTGGTTTACCCACCTGCGGATTTCCTCGTGAATCTCCGCCGGCAAAGTCGTGAATCGCAGGCCCCCTGTTCGTCCGGTCGCATCGAGCCAGGCTACTTCACCGGCTGCTTCGATCTGCTGATTGTGTAACGACAACGAGAACCGTATCGGGCTCTCCTGTTGAACGGAGTCGATGGAATGAAAGCACAGCCCTCCCTCGGAGACATTCAACACGATGCCGCCGTTGTTCGGTTCCAAAATAATGTCGTTGATCCATTGCGCCCTGCGAGTCAGGCGGCGTTCGGCTCCGATCATCGGCGTCGCCATGTATTATTGTGGAATATTTGCAGACCTGGAGACACCCCTCGCCCTGGGTCTCCAGTACCCCTAGCCCATGGAAAAACTGGATCGCTCATTTCTCCTAGAGCGCCGAAGAGAAAGTTCACAGCAATACCTCCGTGTGATAAGAAGCGGAGATTGAAGCGCTGATGGCTTTCCAACTGAAGATTTGATGGCAAATGACCGCATGGCCCGCTTGCGCTTCGGAGTTATCCTGAGAGACGCAATCGAGCTAATAGCATCGTCTCCGTTCTCCTATCAGAAAGTTCGACCGGGCAGGGTGCCGTACAGGAAATCACAAGTGGAAGATAGCAACAATGGTACTTCCGTACTGTCGGTCCGGAAGGGGCACACAATCCCACAATCCGGGCCTGTGAGCCTTGGGATCGACATGAAAAGGGCGATTCATAAAATGAAACGTATGGTCTCTTGGGGAACTCCAGCGAAGTTTGCGGGCATTGATTTTCGCTGCGCGCGCCGCGCTCGCCGGGCATTAGGAATATCGACGTTCGGCTTGCTTTCTTTGCTAGGCGCGGCCACACATATCGCTGCGGAAGATAGAAACGTAGTGGTGGTGCGACCCAAAGAGATCCACGATGTGCTGGTCAACCCCGCAATGGGCATCACGACCTTCCAAAGATTTAACGGGCAAGAGCCGAATCCGCCACTCAAGTGGTCCGAGGTCGGACCCGAGAAGAGACTACCGCAAGCCACAAATAGGCCAGATTTTCCCGAAGCGTCAGTCTCCTATTGCCGCTGGTATTGGAACGTCTTGGAACCGGAGGAGGGCAAGTTCAATTGGGCGATCGTGGACCTGGCGATTGACGAAGCGCGAGCGCACGGGCAAACGCTGGTGATTCGTCTGATGCCGTACTCCAATCAAGATCCATTGCCGGAATGGTTCCGCAAGTCTGGAGCGAAACGCGCGAACAAGGATTCCGACAAAGATGGGAAAATCTGGCAGCCCGATTTCAGCGATCCGCTGTACTTGAAGTATTGGGGCGAACTGGTTGGCGAGGCGGGAAAACGCTATGACGGTAATCCATATTTGGACAGCGTGGACATCTCGTCGGTCGGGTATTGGGGAGAAGGCTGGAGTCCCTATATGCCCGCGTTCACGGTTCAGAAGGCGTTGATCGACATCTGGCTTCAGGCATTCAAGCACACACGGTTGCTGATGAACTTTGACGAACCCGAAGCGCTCGCCTACGGAACGCAACAAGGTGCAGGCTGGCGGCTCGATTGTTGGGGCGACATGCGCACCAGCTCGACCGACGCGTATTTTCCGGCCGAAATGCTGGAGATTTACCCTCAGCAGATTGTCCGGACCGGAATTCAGGACGTTTGGCAGCGGAGTCCGGTCTCGCTGGAAACCTGCCACACGGTGCCGGGTTGGAAGGAACGCGGATACGATGTGGACTACATCATCGAACAGGGATTGCGATGGCATGTCAGCACCGCGAATATCAAGTCAGCTCCGATCCCTGTCGAATGGAAACAAAAATTCGACGACTTCCAGCGCAAAATGGGCTATCGGTTCATTTTGCGACGCCTGGAATACTCGAAGACGGTTGAGGCCGGCACGATGATGCCCGTGCACATGTGGTGGCTCAATGCCGGCGTCGCGCCGATCTATGCGGAATACGACTTGGCGATGCAACTGCGATCCTCACAGAGCTCTACTTTGATTCGAATACCAGTGGATGTGCGCAAATGGTTGCCGGGGGATGCAGTGTTCGATGGCACGGTTTATGTCCCGGAAGGGCTGGCCGCAGGAACTTACCAGGTGCTCATTGGGATGCTTGACCGGCGAACTGACCAGCCCGCGATCCGGTTTGCCAATGAGGGAAGACAGGAAGACGGCTGGTATGCGATGGGCTCGTTGAATGTGAAGCAGCGATGAAACGGAAGTGCAGAGTAGTCATCGTCATACTAAGCGGGTTGTTGTACGGGGGCTTTGGGTCGCAGGGCGGCGCACAAGACGCTCCGCCAAAGGAAGCGTTCCAAGTTTCCACACCGGCACCGGCAGGAGCTCGAATCACGCCGTTCCTGCAATACCAGATGGATCAAGCGTGGAAACAAGATGAGGAGCGGCAGAGATTGTGGCGCACCATTCGGTCGGAGAGCGACCTTCTTAGAGTCCAGGCAGACCTACGGCAGAAATTGCTGCGTTTGATCGGAGGCTTGCCGGCAGAAAAAACAGATTTGCATGCGCGGATCACCGGAACCATACGGATGGACGGGTATTCCATCGAAAAATTGATTTTTGAAAGCTTGCCTGGAATTTATGTTACTGCGCTCGTCTACGTTCCGGCAGGTGGCAGTCGCCAGCATCCCGCAGTGCTGGTTCCTGCGGGGCATTCGCCCAACGGAAAAATTCACTATCAGGCGCTGTGCCAGCGGCTCGTCAGCCATGGTTACGTGGTCATCGCATGGGATCCCGTCGGTCAAGGAGAACGAAGTCAGTTTTGGGACGCGAAGTCTGGAAAGAGCCGCTACAACTTGATTTGCGGTGAGCACGCGATCATGGGGAATCTTGCGTACCTTGCGGGCACAAATCTCGCACGCTGGGAAATCTGGGACGGCATTCGCGCCGTGGATTACCTGCTGACCAGAGCAGATGTCGACCCCGAGCGCATCGCCATCACGGGTACGAGTGGTGGTGGCACGCAGGCCGCTCTGACTGCGGCACTTGATTCGCGGATCAAGGTTGCGGCGCCATCTTGCTACATCAGTGCGCTGCCGATGCGTATCTCGAATCGCATCTTCGTTGATCCAGACAGTGATCCTGAGCAGGACCTCTACGGAATGCTGTCGGAGGGTATCGATCACGCCGGCTTGCTCTTGTTGATGTATCCCCGGCCGGTGATGGTCGTCTCTGCGGTGCTGGACTTTTTCCCCATCGAAGGGGCGCGCAAGACGTTTCGAGAGACTCGTGATCTATACGAGCGGCTTGGGCATGGCGATCGCGTCGCGATTGCGGAGGGCTATCATACGCACCAATATTCAGCTGAGAATCAGGAAGCCGCGATTCACTTTCTGGATCACTTTAACGGGATTGCCCCCCGCAACGAATTTGTGACGCCCAAGGAGATCGCCGAGAAAGATCTGTGGTGTACAAGAAGTGGCCAAGTGGCACTTGATTTCGCCGGTGCGCGGTCTTTGATGGATGTAGTCAGGGAATATTACCGAGAGCACAAAGGCCGCGTGGCGCGCAGCTTGAGACAGGAATACTCCGGCAATCGCAAGCCTGAAATCGAAAAGTGGAAGATCGCATCGTATCAGGGCATGGACGTCCACGAAGGAACGATTGCTTGGCAGGATGCGAATAGTGTGAAGGACAGCTCGACGGTCGTGGACCGGTACGTTCTCCATCACAGCGGAGGTTTGCAAATGCCGCTGATTTATTTTCGTGCGGCTTCAGGCGAAAGTCGTCATTCGCTGTTGTGGTTCCAGGAAAACGGGAAAGCCACCGCAGATGATTGGCCCGAGATCCGTAAGTGGTTGCAGCAGGGCTATGATGTTGTGTCATTGGATTTTCGTGGGTTGGGTGAGACGCGCATGCGCTACACAGCAATGTCGCCTGACGATCCTGCGCTGTCGAAGGTCGATTTCGATCGTGGGTATGTAAGTCCTTTGTCGGGCGTGCTTGCAAATCACGTGTATAGCTCACTTCTGACCGGCCGCCCGTATTTTCTTCAGATGATCGACGATGCAGAGATTGCCATCCGTTTTGCGGAGCAGAAATTGCAGACGCAGGTTACCGCTGTCGTTGGCTTCGGGATGGCCAATAGTTTGGGAAATGCCATCGCCGAGGTGGATCCCAGACTGAAAGTCCTGCAGCCGGATTCCATAGAAGTCCTCAAGTGGTCGGATCTTGTGGAGCGAAAACAGGAGTTGTGGCCCATTCAGTATTTGTTGCCAGGCGGCGCGTACATTCACTGATGTCCGGGCTAGTCGATAAACTCCAGGATTCCGAACCGTTCGGGCACGTGAAAAGTTGTTCCCGACGGGATCGTGCTCCTGGCCAGAAATTTGCGATGGTCATCGGTCCCTTGTCCCGCAGCGCGGAAGAAATTGACGCGCCATTTCGACCCGGCGCGCAGTGCAGCAACCTTCATGGACTGTAAGGGTATGCGCATCTCCATAGCCCAAGTGCGGTTCCGTGAATCCACTTTGCTCGCGTGCGAAAATCCTGAATTCCACGCGGCGTCGTTAAACGGATTGTTCGTCTTCTCGATCTCGAGGTCGATCCATTGATTGTTGGGGGCCACCTCGAACTCATAGTAATGTGTAATGCGGTTAGGCTGAGGGTTAATAAAAACCTCGGCGACGTCTCGATTCCACAATTCCCATCGCTCCTTTGAGCTGTCTTCGCCTTCGTAAACATTCAGATTATCGAAGCGACAGGAAAAGGCGAAGTACACGTAGTTCTCGGTCCACGCCGATGCAACGCCCGTTGCCAAATCTGGATAGTGGTACTGGCCCGAGGCATCATGATCGAATTCGGCCCACTGCGCGTTCTTCCAAACCTCTTTACCCAAGTCGGCATCGACAGCAAAGTCTGCCGCTGCTCGCTTCGCGCGAGTCTTGATTTGGCTGGAGTATGTGGGACGGTTGTCTGTGCTAGCCGAGGACATGCAGTGGATCGGATAAAGACAGGTCAGGACCATCAAAATCGTGATGGCAAAATGTATTTTCAAGTTCACGAGCTGCTCCCTGAGATCTGGGGGATTCACTTTGGCCGCTCATCTGAAACTGTGCTAGAAAATGCCACTTTGACAAGCGAAAGTAAACGATATAGAAAGAAGTCAAACGAAAATAAAGTGCAGTGCGTATTTCAAGGGGGCCGGATGACTAAACTTAACCGCAGGCGCTGGTTGGAAAGCATGGGACTGCTGGCGGCCGCAGGCTCCATTCCTGTGCCGAAGGCTGCCGCCCAACTGGCCTCTCCCGAAGGTTCGGGAAAAATGAAACTGGATCTTTCCGAGTTCCAGCCGAAGAGCATGTTGCATGTGCCAGAGACAAAAGTACCGCGTGCCAAGTATCCGGTGATCGACATCCATACCCATCTTTCGATCACCGCCAAATCGGTGAATGGAGTCGGGATCGGTGAGCAGATGGATTTCCTGGCCACGCCCGAGACTCTGCTGCCCGTGATGGACAGCAAGAATATTCGCATGATGGTCAACCTTACCGGCGGATCCGGAGCGGGGCTCGACGCGGCCGTGGAAAAGTTTCAGCGAGCGCATCCCGATCGATTCCTGACATTTACGGAACCGTGGTGGGAGCGTACGAATCAACCCGGCTACAGCAAGTTTCAGGCAGAGGAAATTGCCCGTGCGCGCAAAGCCGGCGCTCGCGGGCTGAAGGTCTTAAAGACTCTGGGACTCTATCTTCGCGAAAATGTTTCGGAAGGTCCGCTGGTGAAGATCGACGATCCACGTTTCGACTCGATGTGGGATGCATGCGGATCGCTGGGAATCCCGGTAGCCATTCACGTTTCTGACCCCGAAGCTTTTTTTCTGCCCACGGATCGGTTCAATGAGCGCTTTGATGAGCTCAACAATCACCCCGACTGGTCTTTTCACGGCCACGATTTTCCGAGCAATGCGCAGCTGCTGGAAGCGCGAAATCGCGTCATTGCCAGGCATCCGAAGACTCACTTTATCGTCCTGCACGTGGGCAACAATGCGGAAAATCTGTCACACGTCGGTGAGTGCATGGACCGCTATCCCAACATGAGCGTCGAATTGGGAGCGCGAATTGGAGAACTGGGCCGCCAACCGCGTATGTCGCGAAAGTTCTTCGACAAGTATCAGGATCGCATTTTGTTTGGCACAGATGCTGTGCCGAATGGAACGGACACTCCGCAGCAGATCTTCGGCGAGGAGCTGTATGAGATCTACTACCGCTTTCTCCAAACAGAGGACGAATACTTCGATTACGCACCCGCGCCGGTGCCGCCGCAAGGACGTTGGCGAATTTACGGTATCGGCCTGCCGGATTCGATCCTCAAGAAGGTCTATTTCCAAAATGCGGCGCGGATTCTGAAGATCAGCATCTAGCACCAGAGAAATGGCGAGCAAATGACGGCGAAGAGGGAAAAGCAGACATGAGGCATTGGCTCTTGGCAGTTGTGCTCACCGCTCTTGCCACAGTTGCGGCCGCAGCGCCCGATCGCCCGGGAGATTTTCGCATCATCGGTCCGGGTGGAGGAGGTGCGATGTTCCACCCCACAGTCAGTCCGCACGATGCAAATACGGTGCTGCTGAACTGCGACATGACCGGCGCTTACATTAGTCACGATGGCGGCAAATCATGGCGCATGTTTAATTTGCGTGGAGTAGTGCAATTTTTTGCCTTTGATCCAAAATTGCCCCAGCGAATCTACGCTTATGCCACCGGTTTGTGGCGTAGCGACGACAACGGCCAAACCTGGAATCTCATCTACCCTCAACCGGCCGGCATTGAGGGCGTCATGATGGCTTCCGACCATGCCGACGAGGAATTGATATCGGACACGTCGCTCGGAAGTATGACGGCTATGACTATCGATCCTGATAACTCTCAGACGCTGTACGCTGTGACGTCGGATAGGGCAAAGAGTACAGTCGCGCTCTTCGAGTCAAAAGATGGCGGCCGCGAATGGAAGAGAACAGCGGATCTCGCTGAACCCGCGACACATCTTTGGGTCAATCCACACTCACCTGCAGGCAACCGGACGTTGGTTCTTGCTGGTGCGCATGGAATCCAAATCAAAACCCCTGATGGGATCCATAAGACCGGTAGTCCTTGGGCAAAGTCGATGACCGCCGTTTCCGCTGGATTTCGGGCCGATGGCCGGTCATTGATCTACGCCATTGCGGACGATTCGGGATTCGTGTCCGGCGACGAAGGCACACACTGGCAAAAAATCAGCCTGGGCGCAGGTGGTGGGAAAGTACGCGCGATCGCCACCAGCACGCGAAATCCGGAGACCGCCTACCTTTCGTATCGCGATTTTGCAGAAGACGGCTTGAAATATATGGGCGTTGCGAAGACCTCTGACGCTGGCCACAGTTGGCAGTTGGTCTGGAAAGAGAATGTCAACAAAGCTGCAAAGCCAGGTGCAAACATTCAGGACGCCTGGATCACAGAGCGCTTTGGTTCCGACTGGGGAGAAAATCCACTGGACCTTACTGTCGTCGATCAGGATCCCAACCTGGCATACGGCACTGACCTTGGAAGAGCGATGCGAACCACCGATGGTGGCGCAACTTGGACCGCTGTTTATTCCAATCGAAATGGGGAAAAAGGCTGGACCACGACCGGGCTCGATGTCACCACCTCCTATGGCTACCACTTCGATCCGTTCGATCACGACCGCCAATTCATCTCGACAACCGATATCGGCCTTTTCCGTAGCGAAGACGGTGGCAAGTCCTGGCTCAGCTCCACGAAAGGCGTGCCGGCAGAATGGACGAACACAACCTATTGGGTGGAGTTTGATCCCAAGGTTCGCGGGCGAATGTGGAGCGTAAACAGCTGGACTCATGATCTGCCCCGGCCGAAGATGTGGCGCCGCGGTGGCGTCGAAAAATATCGCGGCGGAGTGTGCATCAGTCAGGATGGCGGAAAAACATGGACGAAATCGAATCAGGGGATGGAACAGACGGCGGCCACTCACATCTTGCTGGATCCCGCCAGCCCCGTGGAGGCTCGTGTCCTTTATGTTGCCGGATTCGGGCGCGGCGTCTATAAGAGCGTCGATGGTGCAACGAACTGGACGCTAAAGAACACGGGCATCACACAAGAACAGCCGTTTGCCTGGAGAATTGTTCGCGACACGAAGGGTACGCTCTATGTGCTGATCGCGCGCCGATCGGAAAAAGGCGATATCGGGACCAAAGGCGACGGCGCGCTCTACCGCTCCATCGATGGAGCGGAACACTGGCGCCCCATCACGCTTCCGCAAGGCAGCAATGCCCCCAACGGCTTGGCAATTGATCCCGAAAATCCGCAGCGTTTGTATTTGGCCGCCTGGGCCGTCGAAAAAGGCCAGCACGGAGAAGGCGGCGGGATCTACATTTCCGACAATGGCGGCAAAGATTGGCGGCCTAGTCTGGATCGTGACCAGCACGTTTACGACGTCACCATCGACCCTCGCGATCCCAAAATTCTTTATGCGTCCGGGTTCGAGTCCTCCGCATGGAGATCCACGGACCGTGGCGAGCATTGGACTCGCATCCCCGGTTTCAATTTCAAGTGGGGGCACCGCGTGACTCCAGATCCCGCTGATTCGAGAAAAATCTATATCACTACTTTCGGCGGCGGAGTGTGGCACGGCTCGGTGGATGGGCCAAGCCGTTTCGTAGATATCGCCACGCCCGAATTGCAGCCCGGAAAATAAGGTGCGGTAACTGCTGGATAGCCCACGGTGAGAGAGTATATTCCCGATACCGAGACACCTTCGAAGTGTTAGCACGGTGGAGAGTTTAAGGACCGGAATGATTGTTTCCAATCTGTTCGGATCAAGGATCCGATTTGCGTTTTTGCCGATCATCGTCCTGCTGGTCACCGGCACGAACGCTGACGCTCAGGTGCGAGTGTGGCAAGGTGTTCTGGAAATCCCGGTGTATGAGGAAGGAGTCCCCGACTCCAACCCTCCATTCGACCAGTTCGCCGGCAACCGTTTCAACTATCCATACACTCTTCGCACCGAAGTCAGCGACCGCCGAGTCTTAAAGAAGCTGCGAGCGATTTATCTGGAGAACGAATATTTGAAGTGTTCGGTGCTGCCTGATATCGGCGGCCACGTCTATACGTGCATCGACAAAATCAGCGGCCAGCCCATGTTTTATGACAATTCGTCGATCAAGAAGGCACGAATCGGATATCGCGGTGCGTGGGCTGCTTTCGGAATCGAGTTCAATTTTCCCGTCTCGCACAATTGGGTTTCGATGTCGCCCGTGAATTTCGAATACAGCAACCTAGCGGATGGCAGTGCGTCGGTCATTGTTGGGAACATCGATCGAGTCTACGGAATGGAATGGGCCGTGGAACTGATCTTGCGTCCAGGCTCGACCGTGCTCGAGCAGCATGTCAAGCTCGGAAATCGAAGCGATGTGCGCCGTAGATTCTATTGGTGGAACAATGCTGCCGTGCGCGTCTGGGATGATTCCCACATTGAATATCCCATGCGCTTCGCCGCAGCCCATGGCTTTGCAGAAGTGCAGCCCTGGCCGGTAGATTCCACAGGAAAAGATATAAGCATCATTAAGAATCAAACCGACGGACCTGTCTCTCTCTTTGTTCATGGAAGCCGCGAGGATTTCATGGGGATTTGGAATCCTCGCACCAACACTGGAACCGCGCACGTGGCGGACTATGCTTCTTTGCCAGCCAAGAAGATTTGGTCGTGGGGCGTCGATGCCGAGGGCCTGGAGTGGCGAAAAGTGTTGTCCGATGACAACAGCGCCTACGCTGAGGTTCAGGCGGGTCTTTTTCGAAATCAGGAGACGTATGCATTCCTCGAACCGCGCCAAAGCATTGAGTTTAGCGAGTATTGGATGCCCGTCCGCGATACCGGTGGAATTTCGCGTGCCAATGTCCATGGCGTAGTGCATCTGCAAAGAAGGAATGCCGATCTGGAGGTCAGGCTCAACGTTAGTCGGCAGATTCCCGAGGCGCAGATCCAGGTGCTCGATGGTCAGACCAGACTTCTGTTGGAAAATGAAAATCTGGCACCGGAGAAGACATGGAAGAAACTAGTCCGCATGAGGGATGAGAAACGCAAATACACATTCGTACTTTCGAGTGTCGATGGAAAAGAGTTGTTGCGACAGACCGAAGGAGAATACGACTGGCTCCCCGAATCGCAAGTAAAACTTGGGACCCAACAGAATTACGTTGTTCCTCCCGAGGCTGCCAGGAGCGAAGACGACTGGCTACAAGCCGGCAGCAACGAGGAATTGAACGGCAATCTGCTGGCGGCCGTGCAAACCTATCGCGCCGCTAAGGCCAAATTTCCCGGCGGCTATGAGCTGATGAAGGCGGCCGGCCGCCTGGATGCGAGCTTGCTGCGCTTCGACGAGGCAATTCCCGTTCTGGTCGCTGCGCATCAACGCAACACCACCGATGGCGAGGTCTCCTACTACCTGGGTTTCACCTTCGAAGGACTCGGGCGCGAGCCAGAAGCTATCGACGCGTACGAATCGGCCATGCGTTCACCGGAGCATCGAAGCGCTGCCGCAATGCGTCTCGCCGAACTTTCCGCACGTCAGGGAAACCTCGCGAAGGCCGCAGATCTCCTGTCGGAGACTGTTAAACTGACCCATGGAGATTTCCGGGCCTCAGAAGAACAACTTGCGGTTGCAAGTGCCGACCCCAAACGACCGGTGACTCTAACAGCTGCGAACGAAGCACTAGCTCGCCAGCCACTGAGTGATTTAATACGCGAAGAAATCGGCAAGCCCGACCTCGCCCATCTTGCAGCTGATCCTTATCGCGTTCTCGATGTTGCTGCGGAATACGCTCGGCTAGGGCTATATCGTAAAGCCTTGGCAGTTCTATCGCGCCAATACCCGCCGGTGGATTCCGACCAAAGCGAGCCTGGAGCGGTTTTGCCGCAGCAAAATTCCTTCGTTGTCTACTTTCGCGGATACTGTCGTGAAAAGTTGGGACAAGCGGGCGCCGATGACTATGCGATCGCATCGCGGCTATCGCCCTTATATTTGTTCCCGAATACGATTGAACACAAACAGGCTCTTGAGGCGGCGCTGCGTTCGAACCCAAATGATGCCACCGCTCATTATTTACTTGGAACTTGGTATTTCTCGCGAGCCAAAACCCCCGAAGCGCTACGGGCATGGCAGTTGGCGCGCAAGTTGAACCCGAAACTCCCCGCTCTTCAGGCCAGCCTGGGCTTGGCGCTGCTGAGAGTGCAACACGATTTCGCCGGAGCACTGGAAGTATTTGAAGAAGGAATTCAGTCCGATCCACGGAATGTTGTTAACTATTTCGGTGCAAGTTCGGCATCCACGCTTCTTGGAAAACCTCCTGAAAATCGTGTCCGGACACTTGAGCGCTATCCGCACGCGAAAGCAATGCCAACGCCGCTTGTATATGAATTGGCGCTGAATCGCGCCGAGGCTGGAAATGCCGAAGCGGCGACACCATTGTTTAAGGGTCGATTCTTTGGCGGAGAAGAGGGTGGCACCAACGTGCGCCAAGTATGGATCGAGGTAAGGCTTCTGCAGGCGCAAGGACTCGCGAAGAAAGGTCAATGCGACCAGGCGGTCCGCACAATCAAGGAGATCGCATCACCGGTCCCGGATGTTGCGTTCACGCAGGATGGAATGGACGAGTTCGCGAATTCAGCGCGCGCGAACGATGCCGAAGGCGAGGTCTATGCCGCGTGCGGAAAACGCGATGAAGCGATAAAGAAGTTTGAGGCTGCCTCGCGGGCGACCAGCGCCAGCGAACTCCTTTGGGCCTGGCGTGCCGCAAAAAGTCAAAGCACCTTCGACGCAACGCAATGGCAAAGCCGGCTACTCTCAGCTGCTTTGCAAGCCGGCGCCAACGCGCAGCATAGTGCGTATCCGGGTTGGTGGTACTACAATGCAGGCGCCCTGATGATTGCCGCGGGACGCACGGAAGAAGGGAAGAGAGCATTAGAAGAAGCCCTGCTGCAGCCTGATACCCTCATGTCACATCATTTTGCCCGCCTCGCGATCGCTGCTGTCACGCCTCAATAGCCTCAACATCTTTCTAGCGAAGTGCACCCGTGAAGTTCGCGGTATCGCATTCATCAATGCAATTGCCGCAGTGAACCAAAGGCGGCGATCGATCACCTCCAACCACCGGCGGAGCCGCGCCTCCCAGGAATGTCACTACGCTTTCGTATGCTTTCCTCTACGCTTTTGTGTACTTCGTTTTACTTGCGTTTGCTTTCTTATCGTGGTATTTCTCTTTCACGTCGTTTTTGGGGAGGTCCTCCATGTCCAGGTCTCTACATCTGCCACTATTCATGATGCTGGTGTTGCTCTGTACCGCCGCCGGCTCACACGGCCAGGGAACCGATCTTGGCACCGTCCGCGGAACCGTCACCGATACCAGCGGCGCGATTATTCCGGCCGCCAGCGTGACTGTCACCGACGTGCTCACCGGCCGCGATCGCGTTAGCCAAACGAACGGCGACGGCTACTACGAAATGTTCGGCCTCAATCCCGGCACCTACAAAGTGACCGTGACCGCGACGGGCATGTCCAAAACCGAGATCACGAACGTCTTGATCAAGGGCAGCGATACCGTCAGCGCCAATGCCGTTCTCAAGATTTCCTCTGCTCAGGAAAGCATCGTCGTCAACGTTGAGTCTGCAGCGATCGATACGGAAGACCAAACCATCAGTCAGACCCTCGACAACAACGCAGTAATCGATCTCCCCCGTGACAGTCGCAATGTCTACTCCTTCCTTTACCTCAATCCCAACATCACGCAGGCGGATTCTGACGGCAATTTCAAATTCATCGGTGCGCAGAGCTATGGAGCCAGTTTTTCACTCGATGGCCAACGCTCCAACGGCGGTATCTTCGGGCAACCGACGCAGAGCCAGCCGTCATTGGAAGCCGTGGGCGAAATCAATATTTTGACTACCGATTTCAGCGCGGAATACGCGGGGATCGCCAACATTCGCGTCAACACCAAGCGTGGTGGCTCCTCCTATCACGGCTCGGCCTTCTACAACAATAAGAACGCCGCCCTAGCCGCCTGGAAGCTCGATGACTTGAACGCCAAAGCCAACTTCGTCCCCAACGCAACGCAATCCACCTATCCCAATCCGTACTTCAATATCAACGACGTCGGTGGCTCGATCGGCGGTCCAATCCCGGGACTCAAGAAAACCTGGTTTTTCGCCGCCTACGAGCGCGACTGGACTATCGATCAGATCAAGATTCAGGACATTCGTGCCGTTCATCCCGCTCTATACACCGGAGATTTTTCGCAGCTGAACGACTCTGCCAAGCCCCTGGTGCCCGCTAGCATCACGCTCACCCCCGATGAAATCGCCAACAACACCATCACCGACGCCGACGGAGACATGCGCTTCGTGACCATCCCTTCACGGCTTCTGAATCCCACGGTGCAGGCGCTGATTAACAACTATTTTCCGAAAGTCGGCTTGACTGCTCCCATTAATCCCACCAACGGTCGCCTTGTGGGCGGATTTCACACCATTTTGCCGTCACGCTCGGTGACAGACACCGGCACGCTGCGTATTGATCACGATTTCAACCAGAACGATCACGTTTATGGCGTGTACAACGTTTCCTCGCAGCCCAGCGCGACCGCCGCGGTCGCCGGAAGTTCCGCCGAATACACCGGCCTGGGTCTCACACAGAGTGAACGGCGCAACCATACGGTCTCCCTTTCGTACACTCACGCCTTCTCCTCCAGTTTCATCAACGAAGTTCGTGGTGGCTTCAATCGCCAGGAACTGCTACTGCATAGCAACACCACCCTGGAGAGTTTCCTCGGCAGCATCGGCTTTGACGCTTCGGACATCGCCGCCTACGGCGCCGCCGTCGGTCCCGGTGAACTTTCCACCTTCGGTCACATGGCCATCAATTTCAGCAACACATTTACGACCTTCAACAACGGCGGCCGCAATACCTTTCGCCCGCTGACCCAGAACCTCGTCACCTTTGGCGATACGCTCACCTGGATCAAGGGCAAGCACGCATTCCGCATGGGTGGGGACCTGGTGCGCAACGCCGCAGTCGATGGTTTTGCCCTCAATCGAGGCAACCCTCGCGGCTTGGTGACTTACGCCGGCACCGGAACGAATCCCTTCACCGCATTTCTACTCGGCCTTCCGGCAACCAGCACGTCCAATGTCCTTCAACCGCGTCCTCCGATGGATGTTCGCAACTGGGAGCACGGCTATTTCATTCAGGACACTTGGAAAATTAATTCCCGGCTCACCGTCAACCTCGGCCTCCGCTACGAGCTGATCACTCCGTACACCGACAAGAACGACCTGATTGCCAACTTCGATCCCGACTTCGTGGACCCAACCACCGGCCAGCAAGGCCGGTTCGTGATCCCATCCGATAAAACTTTGAAGTTTTTAGACACGCGCATCGTGGATTTCGGCTTTGCCTTCGCAAACCAGTACAGCTTGGGACGCGGCACCGTGCGCGCTGACAAGCACAATTTCGCTCCACGCGTGGGCTTGGCCTATCGAATCGGTGACAAATCGGTCCTTCGCGGCGGTTACGGAATTTACTATCCCACCTCTGCAGCCCAGGGAATTCGCGATCCCATCGCCACCAATCCTTTCAATCAGGGCATCACCAAGCGCAGTGTCGCGGGCAACCCGCTCCAGGGATGGCCCGGAAATGGCGTGGATGGCATCAGTCCTCTGTCCGGCGGCGGAGTAACCGCCGGCTTTGGCGGCACACCTGCCGTAAATCTCGTGCCCTTCGACATCCGCCAGCCGCGCATCCACCAGTACAACGCCACATTTGAACGTGAAATCGGATGGGGCAATGCGGTGCGCCTGTCTTATCTCGGCTCGACCATGCACGGACTCATCGCCGGCAAGGATCTGAACCTAATCGCGCCCAACGACACTCCCTTCGGCACCAACACCGTCGATGACAACGGCGAGCCGAATGGAATCTGTGATCCTGTAAACAATGCAGATTGCGGCCTGTCCAACGAAGACGCTGCTCGCTACCGGTTCCCAGCGCTGGGCGATTTCTTGTTGAGCTACGGAAACTTTGGTCATGCTCAATCAAACGCCTTTCAGGTGAACCTGGAGCACAAATACACGCACGGCTTTCTTTTCAACTTCTCTTATACATATCTGGATCAAAAATCGACCGCGCTCGATACCGGCAACTCCAGCCTCGGTGGCATTGCCTATAATCCTCTGACGCCAGACAGTGACTATGGCATCGATGGATACGTTTCCAAGCATCGCGTTGTTGCTTATGGCGTGGTCGATCTACCCGTCGGACGGGGCCGTCGTTACGGCGCCTCCATGTCTCGCTGGGCGGATTTCATCGTCGGCGGATGGCAGACGAGCTTCAACATGTTCGCGAAATCAGGAACCGGCTTCACTCCGTTCTGGATCTGCGACGACTGCAATCCCATTGAGCCCGGTAACATCGGCATCTCCTCTGTCGACGCCGTCGGCGACTTCAACGCCGAACCTTCCTATCGGCCTGTTGTGCTCAGCAGTGACTTCAACAAGCACAATGGTGATCAGATCTTTAATCCCGCGGCCTTCGGTCCGCCACCTGTCGGCTCCGATGTCTTCAGCAACTCCCAAATCGCGAAGCGCAACATGTTGTGGGGACCCGGCACGTGGGGCTTGAACCTGGGCGTCCACAAGGACTTCCGGGCAACTGAACGCCTCACCCTTCAATTCGGTGCAGACATCAACAACGTCTTCAACCATCCGCTGTTTTCGCCCAATGCGGATGCCGGCGGCGGCGGTGGGTCGTTCGCCCTGCTCGGGGACTTCGTCATCCGGGTCGATCCCGTCACCGGAAAACTTTTGCCCATTGATCCGGCCCAGGACGTAACGCCCAATCCGGACTTTGGCCGGCTGATCAGCAGCTTTACTCAGGAAGGTATCGACAGCCGCAGAACCGTGCGGCTGCGGCTGAGAATTACGTTCTAGATTCTTGGAGGCTCGTCCGACGCGCTTGGGTTAGCGCGTGTAGTCATGTGGACGAACCTGTCCTAAAACTTATACTTCGACCCGAACTGTAGAACACGATGGGGCAATGCCGTGCTTTGGATCTGGCCAAACGCCCCGTCGCCGAGGTATTGGTCGGGGTAAGCAAATTGCGGTGTGTTAGACGCGTTGAAAAACTCCGCCCGGAAAAGGTTCTCGATCACTGAGAATAAGGCGAGCAATCTTCAGGAATTGCATGCAGAACTGGAGCGAATGCGAAATGGCTTTGCGTGCGAGTTCGAGGAACACGAACTGCACATTCGCCACTTGCTCCAGCGCCGTCAGAGCCGCATGCCGCTGGCTTCTGGAAACGTTGGCAAATTTCCGGAGCAAGAGCAAGAAGCTGTGGCCGCCACAACCAGCTGGGCGCAGCCCGTGGCGCACTAATGGTCCACTTCCTTAATGCGGTCAACTACACGCTCTTCTTCTACTACTTGGCTGGCAATCTGGCATATCTGGCCTGTCTAATTATCGCTCTAAAGACCACCGCTGCACATCAGCGCCGGCTCGAGAGCTACCGGCTTGAATGGATCAGCGATTCTCCCTTGGTTCCCCCGATTACTCTCATTGCCCCGGCGCACAACGAAGAAAGATCAATCCGGATTTCCGTGCGCAACCTTCTGGAAATGAACTACCCGGAGTTGGAATTAATTGTTGTGAACGATGGTTCGAAAGATTACACCCTCAAAGAATTGCACGAGGAATTTAAGTTGCGGCCCGTTCGCGCGGTTTATGTTAAGGAATTGCGGAGCGCCCCGGTTCGCAGATTTTACCGAAGCGACGTGGATCCGCGTCTACTCGTCATCGACAAGGAGGCCGGAGGCAGCAAAGCTGATGCTGTAAATGCCGGGCTAAACGCGGCTACTTCGCCGTATGTTTGCATCGTGGACTCAGACTCGGTCCTGGAAAAGGATGCGCTGCTGCGAATCATGATTCCCGTCCTGGCGGACCCCAAGCGCGTAGTCGGTGTGGGAGGGATCATCCGTATCCTGAACGGTTCGGATATTGTAGGGGGACAGCTTCAACACGTGCGACTTCCCAGGAAAGGCATCGAGGTCATCCAAGTGATTGAGTACCTGCGGGCCTTCTTAATCGGAAGAGAAGCGTGGGCGCAGGGCAACATGATGATGATCATTTCTGGGGCCTTCCGGGCTATTCCGCACGGACCTCGTGCGTGCCGTAGGCGGATACCGGCCGAACGCAATCGGTGAAGATTTCGATCTGGTCGCGCGACTTCACCGCCACCTTCTAGAAAAAGGCGCCGACTATCGTATTCAGTTCGTGCCAGACCCGGTCTGCTGGACAGAAGCGCCTTCGGATCTGAAGTCACTGGGCCGTCAGCGTGCTCGTGGCACAAGGGACTGCTGGATACATTGCTGCCGAACAGGGACATGCTGTTCCGCCCGCGTTACGGCCGCATCGGCAGCTTCGCGCTCCCCTATTTGTGGGTTTTCGAACTTTTGGCGCCGGTGATCGAAATCGGAGGATTGCTCACCATTCTGCTGGCGGCATCCCTTGGTATGCTGAGTCGCGATTTCTTCATTCAGTTCATGATTTTTGGTTATGCCTTCGCGACCGTTATTTCCCTTGGCTCCGTACTTCAGGAAGAACTGACCTACAAGCGTTATAACGACTGGAAGGATGTCGCAGGACTGGTGAGTTACTGCTTTCTGGAGCACTTTCCTTATCGGCAGCTTCACATGGTCTGGCGCCTTCAGGGATTGTGGCAATATCTTCGCGGCGATATGACTTGGCGCCCCTTGGAGCGCAAGGGTCTGCAGTCGACGTCCGTGCCTGGCGTGCCCACCGCTCGATAAGATCTCAAGATTCCGATATGTCCAAACGTGAGATTGGCGACGCCCGTCGAAATTCAGGAGTAGAATCATCTAAATCACGGTAAAGGAATGTTCGGAGAATGTCGTTCGTCGGCCCGGATGAATGGCTTCGCGGAGTTGAGACGGGGGGAATACATCATGGCTATCGGCGGAGCGGCTGCGGGGGAAGAGGTCGACGTACGAGACCAGATCATCGCGTTCAAGCGCAAGCTCGCGCCGCGTCGCGAGGTCTTGAACCGTGCTTATGAAGACGTGAGGGACTACGTCAAGCGAGCTGTCGACATCGTCTTGAGGGAGGTCGCTGCAGGGCGCGCCGTGGTGCCGGAGCTCAATTACCCCGATATAAGGAACAACACAGTACCGGAGGCAATCCGTCAGTCGATCCGGAAAACCGGTTGTGCGGTAGTTCGCGGAGTGTTCCGGGCCGATCTCGCGCGCGACTGGTTCGCGGAAGTCGGCGAGTATCTCGAGACGAACCACTACGAACAGCTGGAAGTCGAGAAACGGAGTCTCGACAAGTACTTCTCCGCGCTGAAAGCTGGGAAGCCGCAAGTCTTCAACGTCTACTGGTCCAGGCCGCAGGTCATGGCGCGGCAGGACGCGGGGCTCGCCGAGACGCGTGCTTTTCTCGATCGCCTGTGGAAATACGAAGGCGTCTTCAATCCCGACCGGCAGTGCACGTATGCTGACCGAGTGCGCCGGCGGCAGCCCGGAGACAAGACGCTTGGACTTTCCCCACACATGGATGCGGGCACTGTTGAGCGCTGGATTGACCCTGGCTATCAGAAGGTGTACGAGAACATCTTCGCCGGTGACTGGCGCGGCTATGACCCATTCGACGCCACGCACCGGTTGAATACCCGTGAGATTCCATCGCCGGCGGTGTGCAGCATGTTCCGCACCTATCAGGGCTGGACCGCGCTGACACGCCAAGGGCCGAAAGACGGCACGCTACGCCTCATTCCGATCGCGCAGGGCATCGCCTACGTGCTCCTTCGCGCGCTTCAAGACGACGTGGACGAAGCTGATCTGTGCGGCGCGGCCCCAGGCCGCGCGCTCGGGGTCAGACCGGAGTGGCATCCCGATCTTATCGCCGGCCTAGTCTCGATCCCGGAGGTGATGCCCGGCGACACGGTCTTCTGGCATACGGACATCTGCCATGCCGTCGCCGACGAGCACACCGGCAGCGAGTACGCGAGTGTCATCTACATCGGCTCTGCGCCCGACTGCCCGAAGAATCGCGCATATCTTCCAAAACAAAGGCAAGCCTTTCTCCAAGGACGTTCGGCCCCTGACTTCGCCGTCATGGACTTCGAAGTCGACTTCAAAGGTCGTGCGACCGAGGCGGATCTGACGGATCTCGGGCGCGCTCAAATGGGCTTCTGAACGACCACTCGCTACCATTCATCTGTGACAGAACTCCACTGGTCCAGTTCCGCGTTAATCGGGGAGCGCCGGGTTAAACCGGCATGTTGTAAGGAATGAAAGAGTCCTACAAGAAAGGAGACAGCGACTCCATCTTGGCCCTCAGTCTTGCGGGAGACATCGTGAGGTGTCGCTCGAAGCGTAG
>Ga0134121_10000753_pt1 | contig 34062 bp, 45 predicted proteins | sample KB301_FD_96463 | JGI IMG/M metagenome (GOLD analysis project Ga0134121, IMG submission 96463) | Terrestrial soil microbial communities without Nitrogen fertilizer from Kellogg Biological Station, Michigan, USA - KB3-0-1 | ecosystem: Environmental > Terrestrial > Soil > Unclassified ...
AGGCTTAAGAGATCCAAGGAAGACGTTCTTTTTAGCAACATCATCAGGGAAAGGGATGGATGGACTTGTCAAAGGTGCAAACTCCCCTGTGAGGATAACAAGGCATATTTGGATTGCAGTCATGTTTACGGAAGGGGCTGTAAGTCAGTCCGGTGGGATTTGGAGAACGCTTTCGCCATGTGCAAAAAATGTCACGATTTTTTCACCAAGAACCCGGAAGAGAACAAGGAATTCGCCAGGATTCGATTAGGTGAACGAAAATTCGACTTATTGACATTCCGGGCGAAGAACCCTCAAAAGATCGATCTGGCGTTAATCTACGCAGGACTGAAGGGATTGTGGAGTGACATGGAAGCCAAGAAACCAATGATTTTCGGGAAAAGAAGGTAATTTGGAAGACCAACGGTCTGCCGGCCACGATTTTGAAGACGAATGGGCCATGGAAACTCCGGACGCAGGAGAATTCATGGAATATTTACACAGACTTGGCTGGTGGTTCAACACATGAGGGGGAATATGAAAACTAATTTTTACGTCTGGGATCGCATCATCCTTTACATATGTTTCGGTGGCTGGTTAGCTAATGCTGTAAGGGCAATTTTTAGATGAAAAACCTTCTCTGCCTGATGATCTTCACGGTAAGTTGGGAAATTTTCTTTGTGCGGGCCAGTGGAATTGAAAGTCAGTTCAATAATGATTTTAAAGTTTACCGCCGCCAACAAAACTTTGAAACAAGAAAAAAAATGATTGATTTCATCGAACACGCTCCGCAAGGACGATTTGAATGTGTCGAACCAAACTATCAAGAGCAAGGGATTTGTGAAATCCGAAATATGAAACCCATATTATCAAAGGTGACGAAATGAAAAACTGGAAATTCTTCTACACGCTAATAGCAGGGACAATGTTTTGGGTGTTGGTTTATGGGTGGCTGGTAACGCCGCCGAAAAGAAATTTACAAATGAAGGAGTCCCATCAATGATGATAGAGAGATTGGGTGAGCCTTGGATAACGACAGTTGGGGAAGAAGTTTTTAGACGTGCCTTTAATCTTTTGATTGGTGCTATTGGCGGTTTTTCTTTAGGGACTTTGATTTGGAGGAATAGGAAATGATGATAGACGAGATCAAAGAGGAGCATATTGGGAGAGAAGCAAAGCTTTCTTACTTCATAAATTATTTGAAAATACGTGCGATTTCAGATGGTTATGTTTGGGCCGGGCTTAACACAATTGTAGAAGCAAAAGGAGAATGGGAACTCAAAGACCTCCCCGCGCCAGTGAAACTTCCGAGTGAAAGACTATTTGAAATAGCAAGATTAACCGATCCTAATTTTGGAATGGTCACAGTCGAAACACTCATCCAATATTTAGACGAAAAGTTTAAGAAAGAACAGGCTTTGAAGGGGGATGGCAAGTGAAGTTTTTAGCTAATAGGAAATTTTATTTTCCAGCTTCTTATCCAGAACTGTTGCTGTGGCAAGCGCACGGATTAATTATTATGAGCATTTTGGTCGATGATACTTGGGTGGATATAGCGAAATGACCCGCCCCATCAAAATAACAAGAAAGGAATGGGATGAGATTTGGATCCATTCCCATCTTTTCTTCGACAATTGGAATGATATGAAAATTTATATTGAAACACAGGTCAACGACACCCTGCGCCGCAAACAAGCAAAGACCCAGCAAAAGAACGCTGGGCCGATGAGACGGGGGAATAAGAAGTGAAGCTCCTAACTTTTGACGAATATTTGAAGAAAAAACTCCAAGACCAATATTTTAGAGGGGGCTATGATGCGTGGCATGATGCCATTCGAGATGAGATTAGGCCGCGAGACAGGGAAATTAGAAAATTAAGAAAAAAACTCGACTGTCTCAAAAAACGAAATCCGAGGAAGAAATGAAACGAAAATACCCACTCTATCCAAACTGGATTTGTATTGAGTGCGGCGAGAAGTACGGAAACCATCGCGGCGGACTATCAACCTTTCATATTGGAATCTGTGGGTGGTGTGGAACCAAGCAAACGGTCACGGAATCGAGAGATTTTAAATATCCGCCTCTACCAGAGAAACGAAAGTGAAAACCCACAAAGCTACACAGTACGATTGGAGTGGACATTTTTGTGGGACTCACGCTGAGCATGAAAAATGTGAATCAAGAAAATGGTCAGACGTAAATTGTAAGAATTGTCTCAAGAAACGAAAGCCCAAGAGAAGTAGGGCGAGATAGATTTGCCGGTGAGGAATGAACGTGATTCCTGAAACTAAGACATGGTTCGCCCAAAGTGTGGTTCAAATCCACCCACTGGCTCCAATTTACGCAGTACCAAACTTCCCAAAGGAAGGGATGTATTGCTGGCCCCGAACTGGCACCGTAAGGTGGCCGTTTTCATTAACTCAAAGTCCTGCATCTGACGAGTTGGGACGTGGAGAAGTAACAGAGCGTGGTTTGTTTAACATGGGTTGCGGGTTCAAGCCCCGCATGAAATAGGGGCATAACTTTTGCTGGTGCGGTGTGGAGTGAACACACAAGTTGTCAATGCGTTATAAAAGGGTGCGACTTCCGTCCAATACGCAACTTACGGGGAATCCAAGGAAGAGATATGAGACTCCAAGTTGGTTAAATTCCAACCACCAGCAATAATTTTGCCTCGTAAGACTTGCAGTAATGCCGAGAGGCCACGTGCTGAGAGCAGGGGCATAGATTTGCCGGAACCGACCTTATAAGTCCTTTTCGGCTTGCCGTGAAAGGTGATGCTTTGTCAACTCATCGGGTTCGAGTCCCGAATGGTGGACTGGAATATTCGCCACGTTTGACGCCTATCAAGGCCACGGCACAACTTTAAGCAGGAAGAATTCAAATACTAATTAGCACGAATTAGTAGAGGATTAGTAGTTAGACTCACAAAGGGGAAATGAATTTGCTGTGCGAAGGACGCCGTGGACTGTGGGAATTTCCTGTTTGACGATCCCTGGCAGAATCATTATCGGCTATAAAATGAAACAGGCCACAGCATTTACTTTGACTCACAAAAACAGGGAGAGGTGGATATATGAAGAATAAAGGTTTCACGCTCATCGAACTTATGATCGTTGTCGCAATCATAGGTATATTGGCCGCTATGGCCATTCCTGCGCTTTCAACTCCAAATGGGGTAATGCCAGGATATTCAAAGGGAGAAAGAACAGGTGTTGTTAATAAATTAAGCCAAAAAGGAATAATCTGGAAAAGCTGGGAGGGTGAGATTTTGATGACTGTTAAGGGGGCGCAAACAACCACGCCAGAGAAGTTTTGTTTCAGCGTGCGCGATCCATTGGTAATTAAAAAATTACAATCTGCATCAGCTTCCCAAGAAACGGTGACGCTTGGATACAGCCAATATCTTTTGAAGCCATGGAAATTGGATACGCAATACTTAATTGTCGCAGTGAAGCAATCAACCATCGCCCAGCGCGATTAGGGGGAGTATGTTCAAGGCTTGCGGCAATAAAGGTTTCCATCTCACATTTCCAAATGGAGTTACGCTTTCTACTCAATTTGGGCCAGCGAACTATGGGGATAATTACGATGCGCCATTAACTCTTTCGGCAGAGGAAGAAAGAAAACATGGGGGCTATAAATCCTGGAATGCTGAAGTGGCGGCCTGGGTCGGGAAAGATAAGTGGATTACCGATGAATATCGACCTGGATCTGGCGGCGTTATTGGCTATCTGGACATGGAAGAATGGCTCAAGTTTTTTGATTGGTGCAGAAACTATAAAGCTCTCAAAGGAACCCATGGAAAAGGTGATTAGGGGGAGTATGAGAATAGAAACAGCCACAGTCTACAGAGCATCCAGCGGACGCAGATATTTCACTCTGAAAGGTGCTTTGAAGGATGAATGTTATTCTGCGGTGAAAAAGAAATACCCGCTCGACCCTTGTGATTGTGTTGATTTTTGCACTTGTGGCCGGAGTGGTTTCATTGGAGACATTCAGGCTTTGGCCGAGCGTTATTATCAATTTCACAAAAGAAAAATAAGCACACTCAGATGTGTCTTGAAACGCGATTAGGGGGAGTATGAAGAAAGAGTTTTTCCAAATACTTGTAAAAGTTGGCGGTGTCGGGAAAAAAGAAAAACGTGATGTTCGACGATTCAAGGAAAAGTACAGAGAGAAGCATGATTTTTTGGGTGGGTATGTAACGCATTGTGTTCGTAAAGATAGTGGAGAGCGTGTTTTTAAGGTGTTCTTGAATGGACGACAGGCAGACAGTGAATTCATTGATTCTTTTTATCACGAAATGACGCATATACTTTGTGGTTTATTCAGGGTCAAGCAAGACGAGAATATGTGTAGATGGATAGGTTATATCTCAAAAGTTTTCTGGGGCCACCAAAAAGGAAAACAAAGAAAAGGAACCAATGGAAAAGGATAAGACCGACCGCCACGAACTCAGAGCGAGGGAAATGTTCCCAGAAGAAAAATACTACGGAAGTCTTTGGCGTGAGGCCAGGGAAAAGATCGCCGAAGCATTAAGAAAAGAAAGGGAAGAGGTTATTGAAGCTTGTATAAAGATAGCCGACCAGGAATTCCAAGAACACACAGGCTTTGCGGGGGATTATGATGCTGGCGCGGCGAAATCATCAAGCAATATTGAATTTGAAATCCGCCTCTTGAAGGAGAATTCCAAATGAGAACAATATTTGTCATTTCTTTGTTGCTTTTGTGTGGATGTGGGAGACTTAAAACCATGAGCAGGACAGAAGTTATCGCGGCAATAAAACAATGTGAGCAGGCAAATCTTCACGCCAACATTATGCGTGATGGTTGGGACTTTGCGATTTACGAAGTCGAATGTTTACCGCGTGATTCCAAATGAGCGAAACGAAGATGACGGTGAAAAGTGCGGAGCAAATAATTGGCACTAATTACCCATCAAGCTACTGGGACGGGAAATCCCCACAAGTTGTTTATGCCACACAGTGTAATGCCAAAGGATTCTTGGACGCAGTTTCACGGTTCAGGCCAATTGTCAAGGCGCTACAATTATATCTCGATGAAGATGACGGGATGTACGCAACCGCACACGCCAAAAAAGCATTAGAGCTTTGGCAAGAAATCCAAGGCACCCCTGGCGGGAAGGGGAAAGTGGAATGAAATACAAATATGATCTCATACAAGACGGGATTGTAGTGGCTTCTGTTATCGCTCCAACACGGAAAGAGGCCGAGAAAGAAATTAAGCACTATATTTTTATGTATGGTCAAGATGGCCCCATTGAAATCAAACCACCTTTAAGAATGACTCACCGTACCCCTGGGAGGGATGAATGAAGTGTCCTGTGCATGCTGATGAGGATTTAGTTTGTGCAGTAGCCGCCGATTTGGAATCAAGCCTTTTATCTAAACAGATTTCTCAGCGTGACGAGAGAATCAAGGAACTCGAAGCCGAAGTTGAACGCTTTAAAGCCGAATTGATTGGCGATAAAACGCACATTCCCTGTGGCATTTTCGAGGAAAATCAAAGAAAAAAACTGGAAAGATTTGAAGCCCAGAACTCGGTTATGAAAGAGGCGCTGGAAGCCATCATTAAGCACCAGGAATTTATTGGTGGAAATATGAAACATTATTCACTCGTAATACATATAGCCAAAGACGCTCTATCGAAAGTAAGTAAACCGTGAACCGCGCCCTGATCTTCGTCATCTTCATTCTTTCAATCTTTGCAATCGCATGGTATTTCTCAGGTGAAGAAATGCACCACGCTGACCCTGTCGCATGGAGATATTTGCCGGTGGTGAAATGACTAAATATGAATTTGAAATAAAAGTCATAAAAACATCTATTAAGATTACGAGAAATCTTTGCGATCCAGGGGCCGACAAAAGAAGTAAATTTAAGCGGATGAAAAAACAAGATTGGGTATATTTTTGCATCCATCAACTTATCGAAGAAAGCAAGCATTTGGAATCAGAATGACTTGCTTCTGCGGGCGGCCATGAGCTATTTAATCCTTCTGCTTCTGATGATTCAGACTCTTTCTCCCGCACCAATAAACTTTAAGAGAGAGCGCGTGAGAGTGGATGGCATGACTTACGACGTAATTTGGGACGGAAAGTCTCTTTCGATGAAACAAGAAAAGCCGGAAGAATTTGAGCTTGGGATAATCGGATGTCTTATTTTTATCTCGATTTCCATATGTTTCTACGGAGGAATAGGATGGTTGATTTACAGGTTTTTGTTGTGAATTGTTTTTGCGGTCGCCCCGCCACAACAACCGTAAAACTAATCAGCGGAATAACTGCTGTAGTTTGTAGCGAGTATCCGTGGTGCCATGAGGAAATTAAATGAGTTCTATTCCAAGAGCGGGATTAAGAAAAGATTTAATCCCTGAGTTTTGTCTTGAATGTTTTGAGCATAAAATGGTTGGCATTAAATGTTCAGGCTGTGGCTGGGAATTTATTCAAGAAGAACCAAAAAAGAGAAAAATAAAATCTAATCTACCCATGAAGCACGAAATAAACAGGGCATTGGGGTATAAATGAACTATTACAGCTCGATTGATAGATTTCTGCTAATCGTTATTGCCATCCTCCAGGTTATAAACCTGTGGTGGGGGAGGCGTTGAAGAAATACCTCTCATTATTTTCCTTGGCTTTAATCGTCCGCTTAACTTTCCTTTGGTATTGGACGACCAATAATTTAGAAAAGATTTTCAGTTACGACCCTTACGTTGACTTGGCTCAGTATATCTTGGGCTGGAGTCATCACGCCTCGGAACTTGTTCTTTACTGCGTCTCGCCAGGTTATGCGGTCTTTTGCGCCACAGTCTTTTACTTAAGGGGCTTCCCAGATTACATGGCACTTAGGATCTGCAATATCCTCTTTTCGTCCGCGACAGTAGTTTTAACCATGATACTCGCCAAGAAGTTTTCGGGAGAAAGGGCTTCGTGGTTTACGGGTTTCTTAATGGCAGTTTCACCAGCCCTCATTTTCTTCTCACCCCACCTTCAAAGCGAATCTTTTTATCTATTCTTCCAAATGGGATTCTTTCTCCTTCTTCTGACCCAAGATATGACCGGGGCGACGGCTTACCTCTTGGGATGTTTTGGGGGAGTGATTACACTTATTCGGTCTATCTTCATCGCTTACTTGCCCATTCTTCTTTTGTGTCTTTGGTTTCAAAGGAAAAAACCGAGACATTTATTTCTCATCGCTTTCATGTGGTTGGGGATGGTGACGTTTAAAGGTTGGGCGATACATGATATGACTGGGAAATTTATTCCTCTAACTGCCCAGGGCGGGCAGGACTTGTACCTGGGGATTGCAAGGCACGAAAAAGACCGAGCGAATAGAATGATTGAAGTGGCCCAGATAACAAAGAACTTTGACTACGACCACTGGATCGAGCGAAACGAATTCTTGAAAAAGATTTCAGTCTCTTACATCAAAGAGCATCCCTTTGAATACTTTGGGACCATTGTCACCAAGGCTTTCAGATATTGGAGGCCGTGGCCTTATGCCCCTTACCCAATTCTTTTAAGGGTGATACTCGGGTTTTATTACTGCGTTCTGTTTTGTCTGGCCCTCCTCGGATTCTTAAAAGTTGTGGACGAAGAATCTTTCCCAATCATTGGATTTTTTCTGACGCTCACAATCATTCACGCCATATTTGATACGACATTAAGATACAGACTCCCCTTGGAACCATTCTTAATTATGTACGCGGGGATATCTTTGGGGGAAGACATTGTTTAAGTGTTTTTTCGGCAAACATCCAAAATTAAGAACTGAGTATTTTGAATGGTCCTACGACCAGAAGAAAAACAAACCCATTGAAATTTACAAGTGTATGATTAGACTGTGTTCTAAGTGTGGAAGAATTATTGATCAAGCGCACTTGAAATTGGAAAATAAAAAAGTTAGAAAGGCTGCATGAGGTTGGGGACCATCGCAGGCGAACATTATTTCAAGGCGCTCTACCAAGTTAAACCGGGCGCGGGATGGGAATTAACAGAGAAATATTTTGTGAGCATGGAAGACGCAACCAATCATTTCAAAGAAGGGTTGGCGAAAGGACTTGAAAATATCACCTTTCACTGGCCGGCAGAAGTGGACCCAAGCGGTTACGTATTTATTCCAGACGCGGAAGAAACAAATTGAACCCAAGCGTCATCATCCCCTCCGAAGAAAGAAAGCAAGACTGGGTTGAAAGAAACATTCAAAAGATGGTGACAATGCTCATGAAGGACGCCCGAGTCCAAAGACCGCTGCCCCTGGGAATTACCATGAGTTCAATCGCACTCACCAAGTTTGTCGCCTACCTCAAAAGCAAATCCCTATTCCACCCCGAAATAGATGGACGTTTCAAGTTCTTGGGGATACCAGTACACGAGAATAAGCATTTACCATCAGGCACTTTCGTGCTTGAGAAGTTCAAACCGTTAAGGATGATGGAAGGTTAAGGCGATGTCTGTATTAACACCCAAATAAATGCCTGGTAAAGGGAAACCATTTACTTCGGATGATTCCAGGATAAATCGGAGTGGTCGCCCGGTTGGGGCAACCGACCACAGATGGCATGACATTAGATGGTGGTATCAATTAGTGGTTGATAACTACGAACAAATGCCAGCGCGTCAAAAAGTTGAATTGGGATTAAGGGGAATGGCGATGTTAATTTCAAAAATGCCTTCTTTACCTGCAACACCCCAGGAATCACTGAATAGGATTTTGGATGTAAACGGAGAACTGGCGAAAGCGGAGGCGAATGATAACCCTAAGCCCGGAAGTGACTCAGTACGCATGGGAACAGGCGAGACTCAAATACAAGCTTGAGCCGAAGCAAAAAGAAGCCTATGACCATATCAAGCGGAGTCCAGCGGAAGAAATATTCTTCCTGCTCTGCCACAGAGGATTTGGCAAAACCTTTCTTGGATCGATACTTGGAATTGAAACAGCGAGAAAAGAAGTGGAAGGAAGTATCCTCATCGTTTCAGGAACTCTTAAGAAACTCCGAACAATTGTTAAGCCTACTTTTGAACAAATACTTCGAGACTGTCCCGAAGCCTATAAGCCAAAGTTCCATGCTCAAGATTCTACGTATGAATTTCCCAACGGCATCAGGGTCCACCTTTGCGCAGCTGAAAAGGGTCACATCGAAGATTTACGGGGTATCCACAAAGTAATATTGGTTCTGATTGACGAAGCCGCTTTCTTTGGGGACGAGGACGATAGCTATCCCCTGGACTACGTGATTGAGCACATCTTAAACCCCATGTTCATCCGCACCGCTTCGACCCCAAGAATTATCATGATGACCACTCCTCCCGACGTACCAAACCACCCTTGCAAGAAGTACTACGAGAAAGCCCAGGAAGCCGGATGTGTGGCGACCTTTGACATCCTGAACTCAGACATCCCGGAACATAAGATAGAAGAACAGAGGAGACGTTGCACCGACCCTTTGGCATGGCAGAGAGAGTATTTGTGTAAGTGGGTAGTGGACACAAACCGTCTCATTGTTCCTGAATGGGACTCCTCAAAATATGTTCAGGAGGTGGCTCATGACAGGTACTTCGATTTTTTCCACAAATATGAGTTTTTGGATACGGGCGTTCGGGATTTCACTATCAACATTTTTGCTTATTATGATTTTAGGAACGCTCGCATGGTGGTTGAAGACGAGATACTCCTCAAAGGGGACCAGGTCAGGACCGACATTCTCGCGGATCGAACGAAGGAAAAGGAAAAGAGTCTTGGCTATACCAAGATGTACCGGAGGATCGGCGACAACAATAACCTGATCATCTTGAATGACCTATCCGGTCCCAAACACAATCTCACGTTTATGGCGACGTCCAAAGGGGTGTTGAACTCGAACGTAGCAGATGAAGATTTTGGAATGGTAAACGAATTAAGGCTTTGGGTTAATGCGGGAAGGGTGTATATTCATCCGCGTTGCAAATATGTTATCGGTTGTTTTGAAAATGGGATCTGGGACAAGAGCAAGAAACAGTTTGCGAGATCGGCTACTTATGGTCATTTTGATGGACTTGCCGCCATGTGTTATGGAGTCAGGCACGTTGACCAGCAAACAAACCCGATTCCTGCGACTTTTGGGATCAGTGAGCAGACCCACAGTATCCCGCCGGGCAAAGAGGAATCGAAGAACTACAAAGAGTTGAGAAAAGCTTTGCACATTCAGAAGATCAAACGATCTACTGAAGATTGGCGAACGAGGGCAGCGTGAAAAACTTTTGCATATTAAAGTCATGTGGATGCAAGGAATTCAGGAAAGATTTAAAAGGTTGCAAGTGTGGGCATAGCTATCAAGCGCATATCAAAGGCGAGCTCAAGATAGTTGGGATGACAGAAAAACAATACAAAGCGAAGGTTCCTGCTTACTTGAGGGTGGCTTAAGTGTGTGCACTTGTAATTCAACATCCAGCATTTGCCTCGGCTCAAGCACCATCAAAGAAGACAGAAATGCCGATTGGGGACTCAAAGTTTCTGCAGCTGGTGACTTACGATCCACAAAACTTTCAAATGACAGTCACGATGAAGAACGGGGCGCAGTATCTTTACTTCATGGTTTACCCCCAAGTGATGTCAAACTTCATGGAAGCGAAGGACAAAAGTAGATTTTATGCGAACGAAGTTCGTGGAAAACATCAAAGCGCGAGAACGATCTCAAAGAGCATTGGAAAGAAGATTTCGACGACGCGCAAAACTCAAGGGAGGCCAAATGGTTGACTTAGGATTACCGCCGGAGCCGTTGACAGCAGAAGAACAAGGGATAGAGAATGCGAAGCAGACGATTCTAATCATTGAACAGCTTATGTTCGCACTCAATAACTGCACGATGCCTTTACGTTTTGCAGAGGGGGCTTTGAAAGGAGCCGGATTTCTTCAGGGTCTTCACCAGGAACTGTTGGACAAAATCGGTCCAGACGAAGTTCAGAAGTTGCGCGAGAAGTACAAGACGAATGTCCCCCCTCCGCCCCCAGTTCCGAAAGCCTCCCCTCTTATCAAACCAGACGGGACGCCAGCTTGAGTAGGCCGGTTGGAGCAAAGAATAAGCCGAAGGATTTTTCACAACAGGCGCGCGAAAGAGATAAGACACTTTATCCTTCTGTTCTAACTCCAGTGGTTATTCAAGATAAACTCGCAACACCAGTCCCACCAGTTTTAGAAAGACGGGCTGAACCGATCAGATACGACGCTCTTTTTGGAATCCGGGTACTTAGGAACGGTCCTTTTAAGGGTCTTTGGGAATTGGTTCAGTTGGACAACGAGGGCAAGAGGAATGTTTTGACTGATGCGAACTCCCGCGGGATGGTGGTCAATCTTGTCAACCGGCAGATCATGAAAATTGTGGTAGTAATGTAATGCCACTTTATAACGACGTCGGACATCCGATGCCGTTAAGGGAATTGACTCCCATTGAGCAAAGAAGGATTTCACAGCTTTCAATGTTGTGGTATCCGGAAGACAAAGAAACCATCTTTCATCTTTCGCCAAAAGACTTTAAAGACTGGATTTATTTGCAAAATCCAAGGCAAGCCTTGCTTTTAACATCAACTCATGGTATAAACGTGCAGATTCAGAAACAGTTGAATCCGAGCCTCACGAAATTGGTCAGAGATTTTCTGTGGAGGATTTTTAATTAACATTGCGTTACGTGTAGGCCAGTGGATTGAAAAACATTTCCCAGAGCAGATGTCTACCGACGACGTTTTAAAAGTTTTTTCCGAACACGAAGCACTCCTGAAGCGCCACGACCTCCTCCTCGAAATACACGAAAAGTTTGTAACTGACACCATTGACGCACTCCGAAAGATAAACGAGAAAATGCAATTCTTGGAAGAAACATTGGCTCTCATCAAAAGCCAAATAACTTTTAAGATTCGGCCAGCATCAGCGGATCCATCAATTAATAAGGGCAGTATGTTCGCCTCCCGCCTTCCTCCCGTCCATCCAACAAACGGGCATCTCCCGACCCGAGGGGATAAATCTCCTCAATAGGTTTAGAGAAGTCCAAGAAGCCGAAAGAATACTTTGCCGCCGATGAGGAGGTTTCCGATTGCGTATCCGGACTGATCGATCATATCGAAGGGTATTACAAGGAAATGAACCGGACGGGACGAGTAAACCTGTACCGAAATTCGTACTTCAAGTTTTATCAGGGTTTTATCCTCAAGGGCGCTCTCTACCATTCAGGTCAAGAAGGGGAGCTGGTAAACACGTACGTCAATCACTATGCGAACTTGATCACTCACATGGTGAACATGGTTTGTCAGCAGAAACTGGCCTATGAACCCCAAGCGACTGTCACAGACTCGGAAGCACAAGACCAGATTAAACTTGCCAAAGGTATCCTATACGCTTATGCAAACCGGTCAGACATGGATCTGGACGGGGTACTTAGAAACGCGACCGAAATGTCATGCGTTTTCGGAGAGTCTTATGTCTCAGTACTCTGGAACAAGCATCTGGGACAGACCATTGCTTACAAGCAGGACGAAACGGGGGAAAATCAAGAAATAAAGGAAGGGGACAATGAATATCGTGTCTGGAGTCCGTTTGATATCATTGTTGATACTACTTTGCCTGCTCATCAATTACATTCTTGGATTTGCCTTAGGAAGTGGGAGAATAAGTTTGAAGTGGCCGCTGAGTATACAGATTGGGCTGACGACATCGTGTCTCTTTTCGCTGGCAATGGACTGGGTGATACGCAGCTCACTTACACGATCAACGAAACTTCCGACATAATCCCCGTTTATTACTTCTTTCACAAAAAGACTGCTGCGGTTCCCAAAGGCCGGTTCACCAAGTTCATTGACGACACGATCATTCTGGCGGACGGTGAACTGCCCTACCGTGAGATCCCGCTTTACAGAATGGCAACCCGCGAGCTCTGGGGTTCGCCTTATGCTTACTCAAGAGCTTTTGACCTTCTCCCACTCCAAGAGACAATTGACAGGCTTTGTTCTGCGATTGTCACCAACCAACTTACTTTTGCCACTCAGAATATTGCGATTGCTAAAGGTTCAAGTATCTCTTGGGAGAATCTTTACGGAGGGCTCAATGTCATCGAATGGGATGCAACGATCGCAGGCAAAGATGGAAAACCAGAGGCCTTGCAGCTTACTTCAAGCCCGCCTGAGGTGTTTAGTTTTATTAAACAGTGTGTTGCCGACATGGGAACGCTGGCAGGAATCAACGAGGTTGTTCGAGGAAATCCAGACCTTACGCTCAAAGGGCAGGTATCGGGCGAAGCGTTAGCAATGATGACTGCAAACGCCATCCAGTTTAACTCAGACCTCCAAAAAGCTTATGTGAGACTGTCAGAGCAAGTAGGGACGGCGACCATCCACAATCTTCAAGACTTCGCATTCCCAGACTTGGGAGAAGGCAAGACTTTGTCAAGAGACGGGATGAGTCAGGGTGCGAATAACAAATATTCAAAGCAAAAGTTTGATAAATCCAAGTTAAATAAGATCGATAAAATCGTGGTGAGATACGGAAACCCATTGGCCCAAACGACTGCCGGCCGGACCCAGATCGCAGAATCTTTCTTGGCGAAACAACTGATCACCCCTCAGCAATACTTCGAGGTGGTAGAGACCGGGGCTTTGGAACCGGTGTTAGAGTCTGAGGAAGCCACGATGAACTTGATCACTGAGATCAAAGAAATGCTGAGACGGGGTGAGAAAGTGGTCCTTTCTCCTTATGACAACTTCCCGTTATTCATTTTGGAAGGGATGTCGGTACTCTCAAGCATGGACGTGAGGACGGATGTTAAAGTCATCCAAGCCGTCCAAGATTTTGTCTCGCAATGTGAACAACGATGGAAACAGCTTTCGATGGCTTCGCCAGAGATATGCGGGCTCCTCAAAATTCCTGTCTTGCCTCCACCCGCTCCGCCTAACCCTCCGGCGAATCTGCCTCCTGGTGCACCTGGTGGGAATGCGCCAGTGAGGCCAGCTATGCCAGTTCCAAACGGTGTTTCACCCAATAAATTGCCGCAGCCTGTGGCTGCATAAGGAGAATGAAGTGAAGAAATTATTTTTTATCTGGTTGGGAGTGGCTTTAAGTTGCACAACTTTTATTCATGCGGGACCTTATGACTGGTCTTTAGCAATGACTGGAGATACGAGAACCGTAACTCTCTCGACTACGACCGCAAGCCCAACCCAAATTTTAACCAAGGACTCAAATGTTCAGAGAACTTGGATAGTGAACGCCTCGACATTTACGATCTTCATATCAAGCGTTTCAAACAATTTATCGACATCAACTTCTTTTGGCATTCCGGGCGTTTCAGCAGGACAAGCTGCAAATATTTGGACACCCGACGGAGTCAATGCTCCTTATGAAGGTCAAATGTTTGCTGTTGCAAATACACAGTCGCCGCCTCAGATTTCAATATTCCGTTCAAAATAATTCAAGGAGATTCAAATGAAAAAGCTACAAAAGCCGTTGTTCTTAATCGCAGTTGTGATGGGTCTGGCGCTCATCAGCATCAAAGTTGCGATGGCAGGAAATCAGTACAACTGGGGTACGTCCACTGGCGGGTCTTGGTCTACGCCTGACGACACGGCTGTCATGAAGAACCAAGTATTGCAGATTGGCGCAAATGCGACTCCGAGTGTCGTGGCGAGTACAAATGTAACGATCATCGGAACTCTCACTGTTACTGGGGCACAGACAAATTTAAGCTCCATGACTGTGAATGGATCGATCACGATTCCTCCGACTTTCGGTTTGACGCTTGCACAATTGTCGGCACTTACTCCGACAACGACTGGTCAAATAACGACTTGCACGAATTGTACGGTAACGCTTCTTGTTATCGCGACTGGAACAACTACTGGCGGTCAATGGGCTGGAGTGTTTTCGTCAACGGGTGGAATTCCGTCTCAGCTTAAATAAGTTTTAACCAAACGGGTGCCAGCTTAGCGGCTGGTGAAAAGAGCCTAAAACTCTACCGAGAGTAACCCGATTTAGGGCGGGGTTGCGTGTAAAAGCGCGATCCCGCCTTTTTTTGGGCCAAATAAAAGGAGGACTATATGACAGAAGCAGCGACACCAGTAACAGCAGAGGCAGCGCCGGCATCGGCGCCAGTAGCAGTTGATCCGAACGCACCTAAACCGGGCGAGCGGGTTTATGACATTAAATATCCAGACGGTAGAGTAGAGAAACGCGGCGAGTCTTGGTTACAGGAACGCGCCCAGAAGTCTATTGGTCTGGAAAAGAAAGTTTCCGACGCAGCTCGTTTTGAAACTGCTTTCAATAATTTCGTGGCAAAAGTGCAAGATCCTTCTCAATTAATTGAACTCTTAAACCATCCGGACCTGAAATATGACGAAAACAAGCAAGAGGCTTTGATTACTTCAATTCTCGCTTCAAAGAAACCGAAACTGGTCGAAGCTGTCAAGAGATGGCTGTATGAAAACGAAGTGAAACCTTCAATGATGGACCCGAAAGATCGAGAGTTAATGGAAGCGAAAAGCGAAGCCCAGAAACTTCGCGATGAGAAAATGAGCCGTGAAAAGGAACAGAAAGAAGCTGAGGAACTTAAAAATATTGCCCAGATCAAAGAAGCTTATCGTGCGAAATTGGGCGAGGCTTACACCAAGTCAGGTCTTCCCGTAGATGATTATTTGGTTCGTCAGGTCATGGAAAAAGCCCGGCTTTATGTCAGGGCTGGTAAACATCCTGACTTTGAGAACTGCTGCAAACTGGTCCAGGCAGACTTTATCCAGCAGACCAAAGCTATTTTGGGAAAAGCGACTGTGGACAACATCTTGAACCTCATGGAAGGTGAAACGGCACAGACAATCAACAAAGCTTTGATGAAGGCGGATGAAAAGAAAGACACGCCGCCTGCGATTGGGGATAAAACTCCAGTCAAACGTAAAGCGCAAAAAGAAAAAACTCCTGAAGAAAGGAAGAAGTGGATGAGAAACTTGGAGCGCGGAATCATCGACTGATTTAATCGGGACTCCGAATTTTGGACATCCCGCGTAGGAAACGGCCCCTGAGGTATAGGCATCCGGTGGAAAAGACGTGAAATTTAATTAAGGAGAACACCGCATCATGACTCAGTCATCTATCGAAACAACCACTACCTTAAACGGCCTATACAAAGAGGTATACGCCGACAATATTAAGGACTTAGTACCGGAATCGGACATCCTCTTGAAAATGGACAACTTCGTATCCAAAGAACAGCGCGAAGGTAACAAATACCATCAGCCCGTCGTCTTGGCGCTCCCTACTGGTGCGACTTGGGGTGTTGGAGTTGTAACCTTGGTAAACGCCATCGCTTCTCAGTTAGGCGACGCTCAGGTTCAAGGTTCAGCTATTACTCATCGCGATCTCTTGGCTTATGACGCTGCGGCCAAAGCTGCCAAAGGCGGAAAACAGTCTTTCGCAGAAGCCACGAGCCTCATCGTCAAGAACTTGGTCAAAGCAACCTCCAAATTCTTAGAACTCGATCTATTGTACGGAGGCGGTTCTTCTCCCGCCGCTGGTAATAGCATCGCTCAGCAAACCACAAATGCCGCAGGTTCGCCTACGGCCACTGTGACCGCTGTGACGATCTCGTACAACACTTGGGCACCAGCTATCTTCTCAGGCATGGAAAATTCCCAGATCGTGTTCTACAACGCAGGAACTTTGCTCTCAAGTGGGGTAGATTCAATCTTCACGATTACGTCCTTGAACGTAGTTCCAGCTTCAGCGACTGTCGGCGGAATCTTGACGGTCACCGGAACGACTGCGGGAACGACACTTCTCCAAGCCCAGAGCTCAACGACTCTCGACATCTATTGGAATTCATCTTTTGGAAACCAAATGTTGGGTCTTCGTGCGATCTTGGCAACCACCACGGGTACCTTGTTCAATATCAGCATGAGCACTTACTCGCTGTGGCAGTCAAATACCTTCGCTTGCGGTTCGACTCAGTTGACTTTCGGAAAACTCCAATCGGCCATTGCTTTGGGAGTTAACCGCGGTCTTGATTCTGATTCGATCACATTGGTCAGCCCGAACACGTTTGCGAACCTCGTAGACGAACAGGCTGGAGCGAGGATCTACGACAGCTCTTACAAAGGCGAAAAAGGCGAGAACGGGTTTAAAGAATTGTCGTTCTTCGGTCCGAACGGTGTGAACACGATCAAAGTTCATATCTTCATGCACCAGTCCGAAGCGATGATATTCCCGAAAGACGAGTTGATGCGCATGGGTCCAGTCGAGAACGTGACGAACACGCTCCCTGGAATGCCGGGCGACTTCTTCGTTCAGTCTCAGACTTACGCGGCTTATGAACTTCGTTGCTACGCGAACCAGGCCATCTTCCTGGAAGCGCCGGCGCACGGAATCATGATCACAGGTATTACGAACGTCTAACGAATTGTCCTTGGTGGGGTCAGTGTCCGCTTGACGGCGTTGACCTGGCTCCACCAGGGAACTTTTCAAAAGTTTTTATAAAGGAGATTTAAAATGTCTACAACTGCACCAACAATTCCTTTGGGAACCGGCGTAAAAGTCATGACGCTGGTTGTTCAATCGAACAACAATGTAAATGCGACGACTCTGCTTCCTTCTAACAGCACAACGGCTTCGACTGCCTTTGGAAATATGCGGGTTCTTAAAGGAATCCAACAGTTTTTCAATGATTTGATCCGTGGAGTGTGGAAATCAAACACGCTTGTTATCCAAGGCGGAGTTTACGCCACTGGAACGGCTGTTTGCGCGTCCGTTGTTTCAACAAATACCCTGGTTGTGGGCGGAGTAACCATCACCGCAGTTGCTTCGGCTCCGACTTCCGTTCAATTCGTAGCGGCAGCGACGGATGCTGGAACTGCGACCAACATTGCGGCAACGCTTAACGCTCTGACGACCATAAACAAAGTTATTCAGGCTTCGGCTTCTGGCGGAACGGTCACAATTGTCAGCCTCTACCCCGGAACCATTGGAAACTTGATCACTCTTAGTTCGACAGGCGGAACGATCACTGTCGGATCAGCTTTGACGGGTGGAACTGACGGAACAAAAGGCGATATTTCTCACGGACTGTAATTCTCAAAAGAGGTTTTAAAAATGGGAACAGCAGTAACAGTCTCAGGAAATAACTACACCGTACCGGCTTACAACGACGCAGGCTGGGCGCAAGGGACAGGCAATCTTTCTCAATTACTGATTGCCTTGGCGGCTGTAACGGCTACCACCCCTGCGTTCATGCAGACAGTGGCGGTTACGGCTTCGCCTCAAACAGTAACTACGGGCAAGACTTATTTAACAACGACGACCTCAGCAATCACGTTCAATCTTCCGACGCCTGCTGCCAATACTTGGTTCATGATTAAAGACATCACAGGTTTGGCGGGATCGAACAACATGACGCTTCACAGGTCAGGCTCTGAATTGATTGACGGAGCGGCGTCGGATGCGACGTTAAGTATTCCATTCGGATTGACGATTGTTGCTTGCGACGGAACAAACTGGTTCATACTTTTGCAGATTTAAGGAGATTTGATGCTTAAGAAAATATTTCTCAGTATTTTTCTTCTCGGATTCTTTCGGGTGTCACACGCTGCGACTCAGGTGTACATACCTTCCACTTGGACATACCACAATTATGTGGTCAACATCGAATCTGAAACTGCAAATAATCTCTATTGCACGACGTGTACTGCAACAAAATTAAATGTTTCCAGCTTGACTGCGACAAACTTAAGTATTTCGACAGGAATATTTACTCAATTGAATGTTTCAAGCGCTGTCATTAGTAACTTAAGCGTATCGACTGGAATATTTGCAGTAGGGACCGCTGCTAATTTCAGCCCAGCTATATTGAGCGGTTTGACCACGAACAATTCAACATCCACCTATAACGGGATCAACTTTTTCAAGAATGGAATATCTGTAACGACTGGGCCCGCTCAACCGGTATTTGAAGTTGTCGGATCTTCCGCTGACTTCACCATGAACGGAAGTTCCATTGTTGTCATGCAATTTGGCGGGGTGGCAATCAAGGGAACCAATACAAACGACAGTGCATCGCCAGGTTATGTCGGTCAAGTAATTTCATCTACCACCGTCACCACAAATTTCCCAACGAACAGTAACTATGGTGATTTGGTTTCCGTTAGTTTAACTCCCGGTGATTGGATTTGCTCGGCCCAGATGAATATAGAGACCATCGGGAATACAACGACGAATTTTTACACTGGTATCTCTCAGACTTCCGGGAACTCAGCGACTGGACTTACTTCGGGAGATACGCGCTTGACAACGGCGGGAGCTGCAAACATTACAGCAGGATTTCCGTTAACCATCATCAATGTCCGGGAATCTCTATCGGCTACAACGACAATTTACATGAAATATTTGTCCGTTTATTCAGGGACAACGCCGCAAGCATCAGGGCGCATGACTTGTATCAGAAGTAGATAACTAAAAGGAGAAATGAATGAATCCACATCAGAAAGCTTTAGACCAAATGTTTGGGGACATGGACGACATGGAAACAAACAAAATGTTTCCTGGAGATAAGAAAGATGCAAACGCGGGAGTTGATATTACGATTTCAATCGCGCCAAAAGGTTCGGAACCGGATGCGGACGATTTCACTGATGGCGACCATGACGAAGCTCTGTGCAAAGGTGGCTGTGTATATCATAAAGGTGGAGTTGTCGAACCTGAAGCGGAAGATTCGTCAGAACTTTCACTTCCGCCATTTCTTAGAAAGAAAAAGATGGTCTAAATGACTGCCGCACCGGGGTATACAGTTGACGAAATGGTGGATGATGTAAAAAATGAGTACATCACGCCTACGTCGCAAAATCTTTTCCAAGATAACGACGTTATTAAACACTTGGATAAGGCCATGCGCTCGAAGATCATTCCGCTTATTAATTCGGTCCGGGAAGAATACTGGGTTAATATAAACGACCAGGCCGTTACTGGGGCGGCGAGTTACACCATTCCGCAAAGATCCGCCGGCGCGATGCTTCGAGACGTTGTCTTTGTTGACGCTCAGGGAAATGAAATTGAATTGACCAGACTTTCCCCAGTACAGATTAAGTCCACGTTCCCTTTTGGTTATCAACTTCCTCTCTACACCTTCGGGTATTATCTCCAGGACAACAAAGTCATTCCCTATCCGTCGAATGCGGTGAATGCCACGGCTTACACTCTTCGTATGAAATATTTAAGACGCCCAAACAATTTAACCGCTGTTTCAAACTGTGGAAAGATTACCGTGATCGCGAGTAACGTCTTGACGTTAGACAATCTTGATTCTACTTGGACGACTGCGACAACCTTCGACATCATCCAAAACTTTCCTCAGTTCAATTCTATTTCCGACGGCGCGACGATTACGAACATCAACACTTTGACGAACCAAATTACTTTGAGCTCAGTCCCCACAGGTTTGGCTGTTGGAATGTATGTCTGCCCCACTCTTATGAGCTGTATCCCTCAGATACCCTACGAGACTTATGATTTGCTCATTGCCGCGGGAGCCGCGAGACTTGCAAGGGCTTTGGGAGATTCTCAGGGACTTCAACTCGCTGAGAAGAATTTTGAAGACGCCTCAAAAGACTTCTTGAAACTGGTTGATCCAAGAGTCCAAGGGGCTACGAAGAAAGTAGTCAACCGGAACAATCCGTTTAACTTCGGGATCATGGGGACCCCGTTCCTTCGGTGATATGTTAGCGGTAAACCTTGATAATTTAGGTCTCTACACCTTTAACAACGCCATTTCTAAAAATCCTCCTGGGGCGATGCAAGAGGCATTAAATGTTGTTATCGATCGGCCTGGAGTTGTAGAGACCCGTCGAGGGTTTAAACAATATGGAACAGTTTTAACGACGCCCATTTACAAGCTATTTCCTTTCCAAAATAAATTAATCGCTCATCACGCCTCAAGCCTCGCTTACGATTCCGATGGTCTTGGGACCTGGTCGAATTATTCTGGGACTTTCGTTGCTATCTCAGGCGACAAGATGAGAGCTGTTGAAGCAAATCAAAACCTTTATCTAACGACAAACAATGGTATTTACAAGATCGACACAATAACGAACGCACCTTACACAGCGGGAGGAGTGCCGGCCCTTGATTTAACTTTGGCCGCAAATGGAATGACTGGATTCTTAAGCGATTCGAGTGAATGTGCTTACCGAATAACTTGGGTTTACACAGACGCCAACGGGAATTTGGTTGAAGGGAATCCGTCCATGGCGACAACGATTTCAAATAGCGCAGGACATACGGTTAACGTGGATGTCACTTTCACAATCCCATCCGTAGTCACAACTTCTTACACATATCGGATTTACCGAACGGTTAATACTGGTTCTCTCTCAATTTCGCCGAGTGACACATTTCAATTAGCGGCACAGGGTCAACCGACAGCGGGGCAGATCACGGCCAAATCGATCACGGTCACAGACGTTACCCCCGACAATCTCTTGGGCACGACTCTTTACACGAGCCCTGGTGCGCAAGGCGAATTTCAGACCAACGACCCTCCTCCCTTGGCACATGACATGTGCTTCTTTTTGGGAATGATGTTCTATGCCAACTGCTCAACCATCCAGCAGTTTTATATCAACTTGATATCTGTCGGTTCTCCGAACGGAATTCAAAACGGAGACACGATTTCGTTAGTTGGGACGGCCACCAATACTTACACGGGAGCGGCGAATAACAATTTCGCCATTCAGCAGTTCAAAGTTGATACCTCTGGGACAGTGTCGGCCAACATTGACGCGACCGCAAGAAATCTCGTCTCAGCGATTAACCAAGATACCACGAACACGGAATTTTACGCTTATTACGTTTCTGGATTTTCCCAACTCCCTGGGCAAATTCTTATCAAAGCCAGAAACTTGAGTCATGGAGTTTTTTACGGTCGCTGTTCTCGCACGACAGCTTTTAGTCCCGCGCTCCCTACCTCCGGGACTTCTTTTGCTTCATCGAACAACACGGTTTTAAACGGAGTGTATGTTTCAAAGCTGAACCAACCCGAAGCCGTCCCGACGGTAAATCTTATTTTCGTCGGAAGTGGCGACCAGTCTATTTACCGCGTCTATGCATTAAGAGACGCCGTTATTGTTGAGGCTCAAGGCGGGGTTTATCGGATCACTGGTACTTCTCCGAGCACCCTAACCGTCACTCCTTTCGACAATACGGTCATTCAATATGGAATTGATACGGGAGTGACTTTGAACAATTCCGTTTACTCGAACACCACTCAAGGAATTATTTCTGTAACTGAATCTGGCTCGCAGATTACCAGCCGAAACGTCGAAGGAGATATTTTAAGGCTATCCGCTCCTTCTCTTTTCACCAGTTTTCCTTCAATCGCTTTCGCGGTCTCTTATGAATCGGACCGGAAATATCTCTATTGTCTGGCGGATGCTACGACTGACACCCATTCAACCCTTCAATATGTTTACAACTGGATCACCCAAAGCTGGACGAGTTGGGACTTGGACATAACCGCGGGCGTGGTTAATCCAAACGACAATCTCCTTTATCTCGCCGGCTCCGACGGTCAAGTTTTACAAGAACGGAAAAGCTTCACGCTTACAGATTACGCAGACAGGCAGTATTCGGTCACGATATCTTCCGTCAGTACTTACACAGTCACCTTGAACGACGTTTCAAACGCTGTCGTCGGTTACTCTTTGGCCCAAAATGTGGGAAGTGGAGCAGTTGAGTTGTCGAGCGTGATAACAGCGGTAGACACGGTCAATAAGACTGTCACAGTCCAGGATTTACTTAATTGGTATCCGCTAACTGCTGCTGGAATTTACCAGCCGATTTCATCCACCATAACTTATGCACCTTTGACTTGTGGATATCCGAATTTCATCAAGAGATTCTCCCCGGTCATGCAGTTCGTATTCAGCCAATCTTTTTTTGAATCTGTCACAGTAGGTTTCTCGACAGATTTTTTCCCTTCGTTAGAAACTGTGGACATCGTTCCTGTTTTCAGCGGAGGTTGGGGGGCGTTTCCTTTTGGGACTTTGCCTTTCGGGGTTTCGGGAGTTCCGCTTCAGATGATCAATACCTATTTGACCAAGAATACGACTTTGGCCCACTGGTTGAACATCACTGTCACCATGGCCCAGGCTTTTCAGAATATTTCTCTCAACGGAATTAGTGGATTCTACGACATTCTGGGCGAGCGATCACACTAATGCCATACAAAGATCCGATAAAAAGATTGGAGATGTGCAGAATAAATACGCGACGATGGAGAGCGAAAAACATCGAGCGCGCAAGAGAATTGGGCCGGATAAGTGATCGAAAGAGATATGAAGAAAGACGCCCAAAGCAGAAGGAGTATCTATTGGAATATCAGCGTAAGAACAGAAATAAAATTCATGGATATCAGATCAAATACAAATACGGCATAACTCTTGAGCAATACAATGAGCTTTTCAAAAAACAAGAAGGCAAGTGCGCAGTATGCGGAAAGCATCAGAACGAAATAAAAAAATCTTTGTCGGTTGAGCATTGTCATAAAACAGAACGCGTTCGCGGACTTGTTTGCCAACGATGCAACATTGCGATAAGCGTTCTTGAAAATAAAGAAATTTGCATGAAAGTAACATTGTTCTTAGAGGGAAATCGTGTCTCAAACTAACCTCCCCAGCACCAAGCGGTTCTATAGTGAAGATTATAAGGACGCTCCGCCGTGGTTCCAAAGATTTCTCTCTCAGTTAAATCTTTACACCGAACCGATCTATAACGTGTTGAATCAAGCCGTCGATTTCATGCAGAACACGACGGGCGAATATTACACCTACGTTTTAAATAACGCGAGCCCAACTCCCAAGACAAATACTTTTACCTTCACTCCTAAAAAATTCGTTGGAAAACCGAATGCAGTAATACCAGCCCAGATTTTGTACGCGAGCAATCCTGCTCAGACAACCTTTTACCTTGCGGCCCCTTCGATCGATTGGACTTGGACAGGTTCGCAGGTGAAAGTAACAGCAGTTTACGGTTTAGTCCCAAACATGACTTACAACATAACGCTTTTAATATGGTGAGGAGATAAAGATGGCATTCGATCCAAATCAACAAGACCCAAATCAACAAAACCAACAGAATCCATTATTGGCCCAAACCATGCCTATGACGTCAAGCGCTCCAGGTGCAGGACCCGCTGCGGCTCCTGCAGGTAAAGGAACGGCTCCACAGGCTACTCCGACCCAACCTTTTCAGAACCTTTCTGCCTATTTGTCTGCAAACGCTCCTCAGATAACTCAACAAGCCAATCAGATCGCAGGCAATTTGAACGACGTTTATGGTCAAACAAAAACTGGAATTGATACGGGAGTCAAAGATTTCGGAAATCAGGTAACGGCTGGGTACACAGCTCCGAATCCTGACGTTGTTAAAAACGCTTCGGAAAATCCATCGGCCTTTGTGTCCGATCCGAACAATGTTAAAGCCTTTCAATCTCTTTACAATGATACCTATTCCGGCCCGGCGAACTTTGAATCAACGGGGGCTTATGGAGACATCAATGCGAACGTGAACAAAGCCATTTCACAGGCGAACCTTTTAAATTCTCCCGAAGGTGTTCAGACCTATTTTCAGAACAATAATCCGAACGCAACCAAGGGCGGAAATATTCTGGATACGGTTTTACTTCAAGGAAGTCCTGAGGCTTATACGACCGTTCAGAATGCAGCCAAACCTTTCTCAAGTCTTTCAGATTATTTAAATCAGGGAGTGACCGCATCGGATCAAGCGGCGCAGACAGCCCAAAAAACTGCTGACCAGACAGCAGCAGATGTTAGAAACAAATTCACGGGTGCAAATGGAATCATTCCAACATTTCAATCCGGACTTGATACTCGCTTAGCATCTACTTTGTCAGATGCACAGAGCAGAGCCGATAGAATTAAAAAATATTTTCAGGATCTTGATTCTACAAAGGGCCTTTCCAGTCTTAATTGGAATACTGGCAATAAAAGCGGAGCAGGTCTTACTCCTGAGGACATTCTTTCAAATATAAATAATAAAGATTTTGAAAGTATGGGAATTAATCCAGCGACAGATATAGAGGGATACAATACATCCGCGCGTTCTCTCGATCCACTTGTATTTAATACTCGGTTAGGGGAGCTGAATGGATCAATATTGGCTCCATTTAATTCGAGTGATTATCTCCAACAGCAAAGTCCAGAAGCTACAATCACACGCTCCAATGTAGCGACACCCGATGAATATTCAGAAGCCGCTGCATTACAAACCCTGACTGGAAATGATCTGTCCTCATGGCTAAATCCATCCAATGCAAGTCAAGCTGGCACATTTAATCCGAACGTCTCTCAATATAATTTGAAAGCGGCAATGGATAAATTGAAAAGCATTCTTCCGCCTGGTCTTTTTGTAAATCCCGGAGTTGTAAATTCATCCGACACTGGATCAGTACAGAATATCCCTATTACTCCAAGTCAAGCAGATATAGATGCAGCCAATACTTTGCAGCAAAGTGGGCGAGCTTTAACGCCAGATGAACAAGCTTTCGTAAATTATTTTAATACACGAGACGCCAATCTCGCAGGACGAGGTTTAGGAATATATTAAGGAGATATCATGGGACTTTTAGATTTATTTACTGGGAATAAATCCCAGGGAGCGACGAATGCTCTAAATGATGCGAGGAAGGCTTTTGAGAATATTCCTGTTCCGACAGTTGCAGATTTAACTCTTCCTGAACTTCAACAGTACGTCCAAGCGGGGATCTTAACTCCCGCCCAAGCCCAAGCCGTTTTAGTCCAAGGAAATGCGTACAACGATATTAAGGTCGATCCGTCCACAACCGAAGCTGAAACAGATGCTTTAAATAAGATTAAAGGCGTTTCAGAAGGCGGAGGGATGACCGATGAGATGAAGGCCCAGTTAACTTCCGCCTTGGATCAAGTGGCAACCAATACCCACGGAACCAACGCCGCTATCTCAGACCAATTTGCCCAGAAAGGTATCCCGTCTTCTTTGATGGCCGAAGCGGCCATGAGAGACGAAGCGGGGAACGACGCACGGAATGCCAATTTGACCGCCACTCAGGCCGCGGGACAAGCGGAAGCGAACGCCATTGCAGCCATGATGAACGAAGGAAATTTGGCTTCTACCATGCACGGCCAGCAATATAGCGAGGCCGCTAATAAGGCCAATGCTGAGAACGCTTTAAGACAATGGAACGCAGGAACAGGAACAGCTGTAAATGAGGCTAATGCGAACAGAAATCAGGCTGCAAATGTTTACAACACGACAACCAAGCAAAACGTGGCCGATTCAAATACGGGTCTTGCGAATAAACGGACGGAATACAATGCGGCAATTCCAGAAACTATCTTCGGTAATCAAATCACTAAAGCTGGAGGAATTGCGGGGGCAGACCAAGCACAGGCCAAACTTCAACAAGAACAAGGCCAACAAAACGCTGGAATAATTTCTGGCGCAATAAATACGGCGACGGGTTCTTTTGGGAAGATGCCGACAGCACAAACTTCAACACCACCTCCAGGCTACAACCCGAGTATGACGGAAGATATGCTCCCTGCGGCCCATGGAGCCATTGTTCCTGGACGACCTTCGGTCCCTGGGGATTCACCGGTCAATGATACGGTTCATGCCAGACTCAGCCCAGGGGAAGTGGTTGTTCCTCGATCTATCGCCCCACATCCTGAGGCTGTTAAACGGTTTGTTGGCCACTTAATGAGACAGAAACCACCTGTAACACCAGTTCACCCGCAGGATGTCCATTCGGTTTTAGAAGCTTTGACTCAGAGGAGAAACTCATGAACGCTTTAAGTCAGGACGAAGACGAACAGCTTAACAAGTGGTTAAAACTACAACCGGATGCCATTGAGCAGACTAACGCCGCTGCTTCTGGGTCAAACATTCAATCTCCTCATCCGCCGACCCAACTTTCTCCGGTTTCTACCAGCACAGGGGCAGCCGACGAAAGCAATCAAACTGAAAACGATGCGAGGATTAAAAATTCCCACCCAGGGAATGCAGATGAATTAAATGACCCTCTGACGAAATATGTCCAAGGTCAAGAATCTCAGGTGGATAAATACGGACCAGAGCAAGAAGCGGCAGTGCTTAAAAACATAGCCGACACCCAAAATAGCCTGGGAAACAAGGTGGCGCGGGGCGGGGCGACGTTTGCCGATGCAATCATGCAGGGCGTGGCCCGGGCTGGGAACCCAGGATTCGCCCAGCAATTTGCTGATCGTGAGAATAGAGCCGCTGATTTGGCAAAAGAAACCATCCCAACCCTGCAAAAGATGAATGCCGAGAATATGGGAGAGAAACAAAAACTCGAAGGGATGACCAGTTCTTCTCCTTTGGGTGGAGCGAAGGCAGCCGCCTATCAAAAGGTTTTTAAACAGCTTTTCCCGCAAATGTCCCCTGCTGAATTGAATGCAATGACAAAAGATCCGGCGATAGCTGAAAAGATGTTTCCTGAAATGGGTCCGATCATCGACAAGCAAGTTCAAAATGAGCTCAAGAAAATGCAGATAGACGCCACCGTTTCCCATAACCAGCAGGAAGCGGAATTATCTGACATAAAAAACAGGGCGGAGCATCCGATCTTGGACAAATTTGGGATGCTGCCTCATGTCACAGGCGTAGGCGGATCAAATGGAAGTAATTTTAATCACCAAGCCATTCCGCCCGGGACAGTTTATAAAGCCCCCGACGGAACAATGCGCAGGAAGAAATGAGTTGGCAGGATGATCCAGTAGTTTCTTCATCTGGGCAGGATTCATGGCAATCTGATCCTGTCGTTGAAGAACCAAGCAAACTTGAAACTTTCGGCCATGCCACGGTAAACAACTTTCCTTTCGGTGGTCAAGGTGCGGCTGTAGCCAAAGGCTTAATGAATGACAAAGGTTATTCTGAAAACCTCGAAGACTGGAACAAGCAAACAGACATTGATAAGACAGCGAATCCTAAAACCTATGGGGCCGGAGCTGTTACTGGAGCCATAGCTCCTCTATTCCTTCCGGGAGTTGGCGAAGCCATGGAAGCAGCCCCGATTGCTACCAACGCCGCCATGGGTGCTGCGAGTGCTGCAGGGAATACAGACCTTCTTAAGAATCCCAAAGAAGCCATTAAGCAAGCTGTGGTAGGTGGCGGGATTTCAGGAGCGACAGCCGGGATTTTAGGAAAGATTTTCCCAAAGACCGGGACACTTGAAAACTTCGCAGAGAGAAAAGCGATCCAGTCCGCCGAAATTCCGAACGTTGGGGACATGACACCTTCCGAGAGAAGTTTCTTGGGTAAATTCATGCAAGAAAACGATCTTGTTGGAACGGATAAAGCCAAAGTTCTTGAAAAGGCACGTTCTCTTTCGGATGGATTTGGTTCAAAGATAGGTGAGATCGCAGACAAATCCGAAGAAGCTGGACTTCACCTCGACCCCGAAACTCATATGTCGAAGATCGACGATCTTCTCCAGAAAGCGGAACAGTTTAAAGGTTCTGCAAATCGAGAGGCGAAAGCTTTGGCGAGAGATTATACTGCGGGGGCCAGCGACATTCTTAATTTGTCCGACAACCCTACCTGGAACCAGATCCAGAAACTAAAGGAACAATATGGACCACTTGCTTTCGACTCTAAAGGCGAGATTAAAAGCGAAGGCGCAAAAGATACCTATTTCGCTTTGAAAGATATGCTGAAAAGCATTGCCGAAAAAGCCCAGGATTCTAATTTGGCTCCTGAATACAAACAGGCTCTTTTGGGATATTCGACCATGCAACCCATTGAATCAGCACTTGAAAAGGTGGTGAGCTCTGATTTTAAAGGGGGAGCAGGCATGGGAGTGAGAGGCGCTATTGGTCTTATCAAAAAACTCCCCGGGGCAGTACGTGCCATTGCCGGACCAGCTGCAGCAATGATGGGACACCCTTTCTTGGGAGCTGCGGCAGCCCTCCCAGAATTAACCAATCCTGCTATTCAATCCAAAGTTGCTTCTGGAATGGCGAATGTGGCGAAGAAACTTCCCATTTCTCCCACTCAAAGTATCAACCAGATGATTCACGACTATCTCATCAACCAATTCCAGAAGAAAAAAGAAAAATAGGGGGAACAATGGCGAGGTGTAAATTCTTCACAGACGAAGAAACTTTCGGGCTCTTGCCGGACATTTGTTTCAAATTGGATCGAGCGAGAGAGTTTTTCGGTGGACCAATTGTTTTGACCTGCGGATATCGCTCACCAGATCATAATGCAGAAATCGGCGGAGTTCCGGATTCAGCTCATACCAAAGGCATGGCAATTGATGTCCGTGCTCCCCAAGACCCCGCCATGAGGGAAAAACTCATGTGGGCTTTTGGATGTGCTGGGTTTAGGAGGGTGGAAACGGCCCCCAAGCATTTTCATGCAGATATTGATGATGAGACCAAGCCCTCTCCATGTTTTTGGCAGGGTGACGATCATTAATGGAAATCCAGCCGGCGCATTTTTTTACTTGGGGTGGAACCATTATCGGACTCGTCGGAGTCTGGTATCGAAATCAATTTAAATTGGAAAGGCTTGAGGAAAAAATAGTTGATATGCGAGTTCTTGTCGATGGTGGCAGTGTTGAAAACAGAAGGCAAATTGAAGCCATTTGGAAATGGAAAGACGAGCACGAAAAGGATTCGAATTCAATAAGAGAATCTTTTAACAAGGAAATCTCAGAGATAAGAGGCTCCATGCTCGTCACCAACGAACAATTTAAGCAGATCATGACGATTTTGCAGGACATCAAGGACCGGGTGTCGAAAATAGAAGGGAAAAATTAAGGGGGCAGTATGAAAAAGTTATTGTTCGGTCTCTTGCTGTTAATTGGAAGCCAGGTTCATGCAGATACTTTCTGCACGGATTGGGGAAAAGCAAATCTATGTCTTCCAGTAGTAAAAGGCGTTGACACGGCTTACGGTTACGACTTTATCAGTAACCAGAGCCAAGCCTTGGCCGAAACTCCGATAGGAATCTGGAATATCAAAGACGACGCTAAAATTAATTTCAAGTTCGGCGGAGTCTTGAGCGAATTCCATAAAGGTTCGCCCTTTATCGGTATTGATTATTCCGTCGAGAATCCCCTGTCAGCATTCATTGACATCAATCCTGGAATTTACGGCGGAAAGAATTGGTCTGACGGTTCCTACTTCTGGGGTCTTAAAGCTTCCATCCAAATCATCGCGCCTAAATAATGGACTATCCCACAGCTGACTACTACACAATTTTAGCTGGTGAAATCTGGGGGCCGGTGAGATGTGAAAGTCTGGACGGAAGTGAAATGTATCTTCCCGAAGTCTCGGGGTCAACCCGATTCTTAAATTTCAAACCTTTTGAGCAGGATGGGAAAATGTGGGGCGTCAGCAATATTCAAAAGAAGTCAAAAAAGGGATGGATCAAGACTGACCCGGACTGTTATCACCGCTGGTATTGGTTCCGTCAACAGAAGCAAGACGATCAAGGGAACTGGATTCCTGGAACTGAGCTCGGTTTCTATTTCAGGAAACCTTTTAGTTGGCGCTGGGACGTGGCGGGAACCGTCATTGACGAAATCTTAAGGCATTGGATCTGGACCAAAGGGTACTTGGGCGGACATTGGGATTAAAGGCGGGTCGCTCCCGCCATGTGCCGGGAATCTACGTGACGGCGAATGATCACGTTGGTCACGAAATACCGGCGCAAATTTAAGGAGGTGTTATGGATAAATTACGAGAATGGTTGTTGGAAGTGGTGGTTAAAAAAGGTGGTCCATCGTTAATTCGTGGGGCCATCTTAGGAATCTTCGCATGGTTACTTGCCAAACAAGGAGCCTTGGCCTCCTTTGGTATCGTGGCAGACCAAGCTACGCACACAGTCACGGTTCACTTGGACCAACTGAATATGGCCTTAGTAGCCGGCCTCCCCGCGGTCTTGGCCGCGGTCATTAAAATATTCAATCACCAAGCCTCTGAAATAATCAAGCCCTCAGCCCCTACAAATTAGTAATTCTACCTCCTCGGTGGATTACGAGCGCTCCGGTGGCGACTGGTCCTCCTGCCGGGGCGTCTTTTTTAAAAGACTTGACACCGATGCGGTATATTTGGCAACATCCTGACAACAAAACAAATGGAGGACCAAATGGACCAAGAATTACAGACGATACCCGCCGCATGGACGCCCAAAGAAGTGATGCAGCAAGTTCAAGCCATCCAGCAGTTGATGAGGGATGGAATGACCCAAGACGAGCACTACGGAATCATACCCGGGACGAATTCAAAAAAACCGACTCTCTTAAAATCAGGGGCTGAGAAACTGGGGCTCATGTTCAGGCTCGCACCTAAATACGAGATCACCGAAAACAACCTCCCCAACAATCACAAGGAATTCCGAATTACTTGTTCTTTGTACCACATCAACACAGGTAGTTTCTGGGGTCAGGGGGTGGGCTATTGCTCAACCATGGAATCAAAGTATCGCTACCGATCAGGGGTGGGAGAATCCACGAAAGTACAGGTTCCGAAGGCTTACTGGGATTTAAGACGGGTGGGGAAGTCTGATGAAGCTTTACAACTCATCGGAGGGAAGGGGTACACCACCAAAAAGGGTGATGACGGACTTTGGTGGATTCACGAGAAGATTGAAAAGACAGAAAACCCAGATATAGCGGATGTTTACAACACAGCCCTTAAAATCGGCAAGAAAAGGGCTTTGGTTGACGCTACCTTGACCGCAACCGCAGCCTCTGACATCTTCACCCAAGACTTAGAGGAAATCATGCCTGAGAAGGTCGAAGCAGCCAAAGTAGTTGAAGAAGTGAAGCCCGAGCCTGTTAAGGCCAAATCTGGGGACGAATTGATAAGCCACGACGAGCAGTTGGAACTGATAAGACTACTCAAAGAAAAAAGAGTTTCCAAGGATGAATATTTGGGATTTCTTGAGAAAACATGGGGTATCGCTGGTACAGCCAAGATCCAGAAGAAACATTATGACACGGTTTACGGCTGGATCATTATGAATGAGGGTGAGAAAGTATGAACCATCCTCAAGGGGAAAATATCGAAGCGGTCTTGGAGTCAATGCCTGATGTTGTGGCCTCGGCTTTACAGGATTGGCGGATAGCTACTTTGGACCGTGAGAAAGTTGAGGCTCTTTTGTACGCCGCGACCAAGGCTCAGGACAGTGATAAGTCTGCGGCCGAGATCAAGGCGATTATTAACGCTAATCCAGACCGTTATCAGGCTGTTTTAAACGAGATAAAAGCGGAATCTCAATATGTGCGCCTGTACGAGCGTTTATTGAGTGCTAAAAAAAGAGCTTCGCTCAGAACCGCTTTTTAATTTCTGTGTGAGCCGGGGGGTTAGGCACAGATACGGGGCATGGCGGCGAAATAGGGCTCGTCGACAATTCCTTCACCCGACCGTTCTGTACCATGCGCAGGCGGTAAATTTAAAGGAGAAATATGAAAAAATTAAATGAACGAGAAAAAATCGCACTTCATCAACTAAAATTAATTGAAATTGAGAATATGCGCTTTATCAGATATATCCCATCCCTCATAATCATTGTTCTGGGTATTGCTCTCATGTCGATTGCTTTCTGGATAAAGAAATGAACTCAATGATAGGCCGGCCATTCGTGAAATCTGACTACTGCTACAAGGGGCATAGACTTACCAACTCAAACGTTTATTTTTACAAGCGCGATCAAAAGCGCAGATGTAAGACTTGCAAAAACAAATGGGAAGAACTCAATGGGAACCATTGGGGCAAAGATAATCGGTACGGAGGGAACAATGCCAACGGGATTTAATGTCGAGACCGGATCGAAACTTTCCCCGAAACTTTTAAGCTACGCTCCGATTCTTCTTAAATTCTTAAAGACAGAAAGGGAGCAGCGGGGGAGGGGGCCGGGCAATTCACTCTTAAGTATTGAAATTGAAAGCCATCTTTCAACTTTCGGCCGAGACGTGAAAGGTTCCGATGTTCGAGCCATGGTCAATTACTTAAGGAGAAATAAATATCCTGTGGGGAGTAACGCCGATGGGTATTTTCTGGCAATTAATCGACAGGAATTGGATTTCACCATCCAACATATGCAAGAAAGGATTTCTTCAATCAGAGCAGCGCTAAATGGATTAGAAGGTTCTTTTGACGATCAAGAAGAGGTTCTTCTTTAGGAACCCAGTATTTTATGTTCCAGTTGAAAATAGACATTTCTCGGGAATCTTCAATGGGACCAGACCGACCGCATTTTTTACAAGCGACCTGGTATCCAAGTTGAGGATTGAACCGAAGGTAGTAGTTTGGTGAGCCACAGGGGCAATCGAGAGTTATCATGGTTATTTAGATGTTTCGGATACGGAAAGGTAACAAAAAAGTTGCAAGTCATTTTACAAAAATGTAAAAAATAAAAATATGAACCAAAAACTTCCGATTTCATACAATCATTTAGTGGCGGTGGTTTACCGGAAGTTTTCCATCGCCAAAGTTACAATCAGAAAGCCTCGCTATCCTTCGGGACGGCGGGGCTTTTCTGTTTTACTGGCCTCGTTCAAACACTCTTTGCTGAGCCAGAATAAATCAAGCGAAAGAAAAGTGACCAACTGCAAGCTCTGTGCTTTTACCCTTTCTCACAACTTGCGACCTGCATACTCTTAAATTCTTAAGAAATAGAGTCATACAGAGAGACGACGCTTTGAATCCCGGTTATGCAGGGGGGCAAAGAAAGGGAGAGCTATGTTTAAAAAAAGAAAAGGTTTGGTGTTTTTTAAGAATTCAATTTGGCAAGTGAATGGCTACTTTTTCACGATTCAGTTGATGTGCTTTATTTTTAACGGGCAATTCATTGAGGGTGATTTCTAAAAAAGGAGCTTAAACATGATTCGGCCAAGTCCAAATGAAGTAACGGAATATGCCAAAAGCATAGGATTTAGTCTTAAGGGCGAGCATTTCTGTGATTACTACGAGTCAAAAGGCTGGTGTGTAGGAAAGTCCCCGATGAAAAGCTGGCAAGCGGCAGTAAGGACATGGAAGCA
>Ga0134121_10000755_pt1 | contig 33993 bp, 13 predicted proteins | sample KB301_FD_96463 | JGI IMG/M metagenome (GOLD analysis project Ga0134121, IMG submission 96463) | Terrestrial soil microbial communities without Nitrogen fertilizer from Kellogg Biological Station, Michigan, USA - KB3-0-1 | ecosystem: Environmental > Terrestrial > Soil > Unclassified ...
AGGCGATTTATATAAAGATCAGAAAAATTATGATGAAGCCCTGAGAAATTACTTTGAATCAATAAAAACGAGTGAGAAAACGGGAAACGAAATAATCCTTGCTGCGTCTTATGTTCAAATTGGTTCCATCTATGAAGCAATCGGCGACCTGTCAAAGGCACTAAAATATGAAACGGTAGGACTTGAGTATGCAAAGAATACCGATCAAAAAGACAAGATTAAAAATGCTTACAGGATACTTGCAGTGATACATGCCAAGAATAAAAATTACAAAGAGGCCTTTGAAAGCGAGCAGTTGTACCTGCTAACCTATGAGGAGATTTTTAACATGGAGAATGAAAAGAACATAACAAAACTCCAGATGCAATACGAGTTTGAGAAGAAAGAAGCTGAAGCAAAAGCGAAACATGACCAGGAGGTCGCCCTGGCTCAAAAGGAAACGGAATATCAGAAAAGCATTCGTAACTATATTTTTATGGGGATGGGCGTGATCGTACTTTTTTTTATCGTGCTGCTGATTCAGCGGAATAAGATTGCCAAAGAAAGAAAACAAAAAGCGCTGGAGCAGGAACGAAGCCGCATCAGCCGGGATTTGCATGATGACCTCGGTTCCGGGTTGACGGGAATCCTTATGATGAGCGACCAGATACAAGCTACGGACAATAAGGAGTTGATCGGCAACAGTGTAGAGAAGATAAAAAATTCATCACGATATATGGTTGACCAGATGGGTGAAATTATCTGGGCGATGAATGCTAAAAATGATACGATGGAAAATCTTTTTAGCTATATCCACACGTATGCTCTTGATTATTTTGAGAACCAGGATATAAAGCTGCAAATTTCTCTTCCGGAAAAAACTCCGGATATAGTAATGAGCGGAATGATGAGGAGAAATATATTCTTAGTAGTAAAAGAATCTTTAAATAACATCACAAAGCATGCACATGCAACTGAGGTAAGCATGAAAATCGAATTAAATGGTTCTGGTGTAAACATCAATTTTTTAGATAACGGAAAAGGATTTGAAATGGAAAAAACAAGAAAGTTCGGCAACGGACTTAAAAATATGGAAAGCAGGATGACAGATATTAATGGTACTTTCAGGATTGAATCGGTCCCGGGAAAAGGGGCAAAAACATTTATCAGTTTTCCTTTATCATGATGACTTTTGATTTAACCGGAATTTGCTCCGCTCAGAACCGTCTTGCTGCCGTTGCTTGCAGAAAATTCGGAATCAAAAAAAGAAGCATACGACGAAAGTTGTATTGACTAAAGCTAATCGTGTTCCTAACTTTGCCTCATTAATAATTATCTCATCTTATGAACCGGAATATGGAAACACCAATAACAGTAGCAATAGTAGAGGATACAGAAATCATACGTGAGTCTTTATCCATGCTGATAAGGGGTACCGAAGGATTTGACTGCGTGGCAGTCTATGCAAACGCGGAGGATGCTTTGCAGGAATTACCTGCTATATGTCCCGATGTAGTGCTGATGGATATAGGGCTGCCGGGCATCAGCGGTATCGAATGCGTGCGCCGCTTGAGAATGGAATGCCCGAACACACAATACCTCATGTGTACCATTTTTGAGGATGATGAAAACATTTTTGAAGCGCTGAAAGCAGGAGCCACCGGTTACATCCTCAAGAAAACAAGCCCTGCTATGAAACTCGACGCCATCATCGAGTTGCACAACGGCGGAGCGCCCATGAGCGGTCAGATCGCACGCAGGGTGATCCAGGCAATGCAACAACCCAAAGCAAATGATGCGCTTGCCTCATTAACCGACAGGGAAACAGAGATACTTCGATTACTCTCCAAAGGATTTCGCTATAAAGAAATAAGCGACCAGCTAAATATAAGCACCGCTACCGTGCGCACTCATATACACAACATCTATGAAAAGCTGCATGTTCAAAGCCGGACGGATGCGCTGAATAAGGTTTTTCCGCGGTGAGAGTACGCATATGTGTCAACGCCGTGTCCATGAAAAATGAGACACGGCTCTGCCTTCATGGATTTTTTACCTCCCTGGTCTAAAATAAAATTTCATTAAGTTTGATTATTCATTCACCAATGCCGGCAAATTGTCCATTGCGCATCACAACTCTTTTTTCATGCTCTGCTAATTCTTTTTTCTTTCCATTGATTGTGCTCGTGTTCTTCACGCAGTTCGCTACGGCTCAAAACCAATATCACATTGACAGTCTTCAGAAGCAGCTTCAATTCCTGGAGGAAGAAAAAAATAAATCGGGCAATCAAAGTCATTCAGCTGATAGCACCAAAGCAAACTTGCTGAGTGCGCTCGCTGGAGAATACTACTGGAATGACCAGCAAAAAGTGAAGGAGTTCGCAGATTCTGCGATGACCATTTCAAAAGGTATTGGTTATGAGAAAGGCGTTGCGTTAGCTTACGACAATCTTGGAGTTTATTGCATCATGATTGGAAATTATGATAGCGCGCTTAACAATTTACATAAGTCACTTGCCATCAAAACAAAATTAAAAGACAAGAAAGGAGTTGCCGGTATTTACAACAGCATAGGTGCTGCATATGACTCAAAAGGAGATTATCCTGAGGCCTTAAAAAACTATCTCTATGCATTGAAGCTGAGAGAAGAGCTCGGCGATAAGCGCGGATTCGCTGTCACAGCCGGCAATGTTGGCAATGTTTACGGTGCAATGGAAAATTATCCCAGTGCTTTAGAGATGCAACAAAAAGCGCTGAAGATTTCTCTTGAGCTGAATGACACAGCGCAGTTTGCCTGGAATTATTATAACCTTGGTATCTTGTATATTGGGATGAATAATGATAGTGCTGCCTTAATAAATCTTACAACGGCATTGGAACTGAATGAAAAGATCGGGAGCAAGGCTGACGTAGCGAATATTTGCATTCACCTCGGCGGTTTTTATAAAGACAAGGCAAACTATTCAAAAGCATTGGACTACTATACCAAAGCCATGGAGATTTACAAAAGCATTGGTGACAAACAAGGGCTTGCTTCAGGGAATATTTATATCGGTGCCGTCTATGAAACGCTGAATGAACTTCCATTGGCATTAAAATATGAAACCGCAGGCGCCAACTCTGCGAAAGAGATGGGACTTATGGACAGACTTCCGTTTGCATACAATGTCCTTTCAGCGATCTACCAAAAGATGGGTAAGTATAAAGAAGCGTATGATTATTCTGTCCTTTATAAGAATGTCTTTGACAGCTTGTATAACCAGGAGAATGACCGAATGATTACCAGGCTTCAAATGCAGTATGAGTTTGACAAGAAAGAAGCGGCGACAAAAGCTGCAACTGAAAAGAAAGAGCTTCAGTTGAAAGGTCAGAAGAACACATTTATTTTTTCAAGTGTGCTTTTAGCAACCATTCTCATTCTCGGAGGAATCATTTTTTACATCAACAGGAAAAGAAAAGAAACACTCTACAAGCAGAATGTTGCCGAGAGTGAAATGAAGGCCCTGCGTGCGCAGATGAACCCGCACTTTATGTTCAACTCATTAAACGCCATCCAAAATATGGTGTTGAACCACGATAATGACAATGCTTTTCAATACCTCAACACCTATAGCAAGCTCACGCGCAGCATTCTTGAAAACTCAGAGAAGAAATGGATACCGCTCAGCGATGAAATAAAATTTCTCGAACTCTACTTGAAGATCGAGTCGCTGCGATTTCAAGACTCGTTCTCTTATGAAATAAAAACCGCAGACAATGTTTCCGTACACGCTGATGAAATTCCCGCCATGATCATACAACCCCTTGTGGAGAATGCCATCAAGCACGGGCTCATGAATAAAGAGGGGGAGAAGAAGTTGCTCATCGCTTTCAACAAACCCAAGGACAACGGGCATCTCGAAGTAATCGTAGAAGACAACGGTATCGGAAGAGCCATGGCTGGTCATTCAAAGAAGGAAAGCGATCACAAGTCCATGTCTCTTTCCATTACTGAAAACCGGCTGCGATTGCTCGACCAAAATGGCGGCAGCAAAATCATTGTGGAAGATTTGGAAAATGGTGATAAAAAGAATTCAGGTACACGCGTTAGAGTATTGATTGCACAACCGGACTAAATTTGAGCGGACGAGTGTGCGGGTCATGCTGAGTTCATCGAAGCATGTGGGCGAGGAAGAATGCTACCGCACACCCTTTGATGAACTCAGGGTGACCCCCAAAAAAATAATTCAACAGAACTTATGATCAATGCAATCATTGTTGACGATGAAATCAGCGGAAGGCAATACCTGCGTCAGCTTATTGACAAGTTTGCTCAGCAGGTGAAAGTGATTGGCGAAGCTGCCAACGCTAAAGAAGCTACTGCCCTCATTCATGCTGTCGATCCTGATCTCGTTTTCCTAGACATTGAGATGCCGGGGCAGTCAGGCATCGAAATGTTGCGTGACCTTAAGGAAATAAATTTTGCAGTGGTGTTTGTTACCGCCTTCAACCAATATGCAGTAGATGCATTTCGGCTTGGTGCGATAGATTATTTACTGAAGCCTGTTGACCCTGATGATTTGCAGCGCGCTATTGCGCGGGTTGAAAGCAGCACAGAAATGACGGAGCAGATTAACAGGAAGCTTCATGAATTCACCCACCAATACGGGCAAGCGCTCACCAAGATCACCATTCCCACGCAACAGGGATTTGAATTCATTGACTTCAGCGACATTGTTTTTCTCCAGAGCGAAAGCAACTACACGCGCATCAATTTGAAAGATGGCAAGAAGCTCATGGCATCGCGATTGCTCGGTGAATTCGAAGAGTCACTAAAGCCCTACAACTTCTTCCGCATTCACAAATCATTCATCATTAACCTCGCCCACATGAAGAAATATACCAAAGGTGAAGGCGGCACCGTGATGATGAGCGACGGCTCAGAGATGGATGTGTCGCGAAGGATGAAGGAAGCGTTTTTGAAGAGGATAAAAATGTAGACTGGGGGCTCCCCCCTTTATCTCGTCATTGCGAGGAGCAAAGCGACGAAGCAATCCCCAACCTTAATCATGTATCCCTGAACCACACAAGGGATCATGTTATTTTGTGGTTCTACTGTTCCCCGTTCATCGTCCAAATCCTCCCGTTCATTTCTCCTTCCTTCCTAACACGCATTTTGAAAAAAGTGGCTTTACCACGCCGGTAGTTTTGGTTCATCAATAAACCAAAATCAATTCACTTAAAAACCTTTCAATCATGAAAAAGCTACTTCAACATCAATCAATTTGTACGTCGGCGTTTCTTCTGCTTATCGTACTCACCCTTTCACCGGCAGTAACATCTGCCCAATGCCAGCAAGGCGATCCCTCTCAGTTCGGAGACCACGTATGGAATGTTTATGCGTGGAGCAACGGCGACGCCATTGACGCCGGGTATTCCTGGAACAATTCGTATGCAGGATACTATGTGGACAGCGGATTAAACTTCAACACACAATCAGCATGGCCGGCAAACGGCTCGCCTTCTTATGCATCCGGCTTTAACGGCTGCGACGTTGCCGTTGATAACCATTCATGGAGCGCCCGGCGAAAAGGCTTCCCGTGCGGTTACTACCAAATCAACGTGGTAAGCCACGATGACGAGGCGCAACTGTTTGTGGACGGAGCCAAGGTGTGGGAACATCTTGAGTGCTGCGATCAACACAACAATGTGTGGTCAGGCATTCTGGGTGACAGCTCCACCATTGTGTTTCGTGCAACAGAAGGTGTTGGCGGTTCCCATGGGGCCATAGAGTTTATCTCTCAAAATTATTATTCCATCACGCCCCTGGGTCCCACTACCTTTTGTCCCGGCTATTCCGTGCAACTCGATGCCGGCCCGCAAGGCGATTACCTGTGGAGCACTGACGAAACTACGCGCATCATCACCGCTACTACAGGTGGTGAGTACGATGTAACCATCTCTTTGAATGGCTGCACATTCAGGGACACCATTCAATTGGCAATTGCTCAATTGGATACCCCTGAATTAAGCTCCACCATTTTTTGCCCCGGCTTTACGCTCGAAACAACCAACTACAATGCGGCGCTGACTTACTCATGGAATTCACCTGACGTAGTAGTAACCGGCAACGAAAGTCACTTCGACAATTCCGGCAGTTACATCTTCACGGCAACCGATGAAACAGGCTGCTCTGCTTCTTCACACTTCAACATTCAGGGTCCTTCCGGTGAAAGTAATTTCGGAAACGGCGTATGGCAAGTGAACGCCTATAACCAGGGCATGGACCTGGACTACGGAACTTCATGGCTGCCGCAATTCTTTTCGGGATATTACATCGACAGCGCCCTCAGCTTTAACTCGGAAAATAGCTGGAACGGAAACGATAACCCTTCACAGGCGACGAACTACACGGGCTGCAGCATCCCCAGCGATTACATGTCATGGAGTGCAAAGCGAAGAGGCTTCGACTGCGGCATGTACCAGATTGACATTTTGAGTCACGATGATGAGGGACAACTTTTTATAAACGGCGTGGAAGTTTGGGAACATGACATCTGCTGCGATGATCACATGAATGTATGGACAGGCTTGCTGAATGACACTTCCACGGTTGTGTTTCGGGTTACAGAAGGAATTGGCGGCTCTTACGGATCAATCCGCCTTACAATGAGAGATACAATTACTACATCGGGCCCCACTCACTTTTGTCCTGGGTACTCTGTGCAACTTGACGCGGGACTCGCAGATTTTTACCTGTGGAGCAACGGTGACACCTCACGGGTGATCACAGCAAGTCATTCCGGCATCTACCATGTATTGACTATGGTAAATGGATGCGACCAGCATTCTGATGATGTTCTGATAACCGTTGCACCATTGGACACGCCGGTATTATCCCCCGTTGGTTCAAGTTTTTATTTCTGCCCGCAAGGCGGAACCAATGTAAGTGTCGACAATTATAACAGCGCCCTCACGTATTCCTGGGAACCCAATTTCTGGTGGGCGATAACCCGCTACGATGTCAATCGTTATAATTTTTTGATCCCCGGGAATTTTACCCTTACAGCCACGGATGCACTCGGATGTTCCGCTTCCGCGCATCTTAACATTACCGTCATGCCGGGCGAAGCAGACTTTGGCCAAGGCGTTTGGAAAGTAAACGCTTATGCAAGCGGTGGTGCTAACAGCCAATTTTCATGGGGGGCGTCGAAGTACTCGGGATATTATGTTGACAGCACTTTGAATTTTGATTCAGAAAATAGCTGGAGCGCCAACGATAATCCATCAATGCCCGGTAACTATGTGGGTTGCCAGATAGGCAGTGATTACATGTCATGGAGTGCGAAGCGGCAGGGCTTTCCGGAAGGCGATTATCAAATAGATGTGCTCCGTCATGATGATGAAGCGCAGCTTTTGATTAATGGCGCCATGGTGGTGGATCTGTCTGGCGCTGCAAGCGATCCTTCCATCAATGTGTGGACAGGAACTTTAGATTCTTCATCACAAGTTGAATTCAGAGTTACCGATGGTACCGGTGCATCGTATGGAGCGATCAGCTTCACTTTGATTAGCGTACCTCACACATACTATGCTGACAACGATGGCGACACTTATGGTGATCCGGCAGATTCAACTTCTTCAATGAGCAGCACGGCACCCTCAGGTTACGTTTCAAACAGCGATGACTGCGACGATGCTAACGCTTCCATTCATCCGGGTGCTGCAGAGCTGTGCAACAGCATTGATGACAACTGCAACGGAGTTGTAGATGATAATGCGATCCAGGCTACCGTTACTCCCGGCGGAGAAGTGAACGCATGTAAAGGCGCACCGCTCACGCTTATCGCCAATACGGGAAGCGGAATTACTTACAGCTGGTATAAGAACGGGAATATTATCCCAGGAGCAACCGGCAGCAGTTATACTGTGAATAAGAACGGCAACTATTACGTGCATGAAACGATTTCCATTTGCTCATCAACATCCATTGCGACAAACGTGACCTTCTCAACACTACCGTTAGCCACCATTGGCTATTCTGGCTCCCTTAATCTTTGCGGAAATGCAAGTGTTTTGCTTTCTGCAAATGGCGGATCAGGTTTATCATATCAGTGGAAAAAGGGAACTGCGAACATTGCGGGAGCTACCTTTCAAACCTATACAGCAACTTCCAAAGGGACCTACAAAGTAGTTGTTACCAATAGCCATGGCTGCAGCAAAACTTCAGCAGGAGTTAAAGTGACGAAGACCTGCAAATCTGATTTAACAGAAGAGCAGACTGCTGATGCAACCTTGAGTATCTATCCTAATCCATCGTATGGTCGGTTTGTAATTGAAATGAATTCAGGTACGGATGAAGATGCAGAAGCTGACTTACAAATCTTCAACGCTCTCGGCCAGCAGGTCTATACTCGCCGGGTCGATGTTGTAAGCGGAACGCTGCATGAAGAAGTGAACCCGCTAAGCAACCTTTCGCCCGGAAATTATTTTGTGAGAGTACTGGTTGGTGACATGATCTGTACCGGGAAGTTAGTGATACAATAATCATCTTAGTTGAAGTAGAGAAAGAGCTTCCTGAGTTTTGGGGAGCTCTTCTCGTTTTTCGGTGATCTGATAATTATCCCTCAGCGAAATCACATTGCGGAGCAAGACTTTCCAGGTTTTAAAAACCTGGAAAGTCTAACGAGGACGAATCTAATAACTATCCCTCAGCGAAATCACCTTCACGATTTTCACTGATGACTGAAGCAAGACCTGTTTACGTTTGCTACTTTGAAGAATATGGTTTCTCCCCCGGGAAGTGCCAGCTTAAAAGTGACTGTACAGAAACCGGATAATTCTCTTGTACCGAATGTTGCTGTAACGATACAGAGTGAAACGGGAACTCCCATTACAGTGAGCGAGGTTGACTGTTAAGTTGGTGGCGATTTGAAAGTTGGTAAGGAATGGTTGAAAATAAGCGCTGAGAGATCGGCGCTTATTTTTTTCTTTGTGGTCGCTTCGATTGCTTGTATCAGACAATGATGGTTCCTTACCTTTTATCTCTTTGTATACGTGTCTGACGGTTCACATACATCCTTCCGAAATTTCCATACTCCCTGCCTCCGGTAAACATCAGTCTTCCTCCTATTCACATACGCACTACCTCGGGTTCAAATTTTACCTTCGGAAATCAATAATCACCCCGCCGTTAATCTCCATAACTCCGCCGCTCATTTCCCTTTTCCTTCCTTAAACGCATTAAGGAAAATACCGCTTTCCTGCCCAGATACTTTTGGTTTATCAAAATCAAAAAAAATCATTTCACTTCAAAACTTTTCAATCATGAAAAATCTACTTCAACAACCAAACAGTTCATTCACGCGGCACCCTGCCACCGGCGGGCGCAGTGCCGCTTTGTTTCTGCTCATCATCCTTACCATTTCTTTTGGAAAAGGATATGCTCAATGCACACCACAGGGTAACCCATCAGTATATGGTGACCATGTGTGGAATGTTTACGTCTATAATTCCGGCGGTGCCGTTGACACGGGGCAATCATGGAACTATTCCTATTCAGGTTACTATGTTGAAACCGAACTCAGTTTCAGCACAGAATCGAGATGGTCCGCCTTCGGTACCCCGTCAGACGCCGGCGGTTATGTGGGTTGCACCGTAAACAATGATTATCATTCATGGAGCGCCAGGCGAAAAGGTTTTGCCTGCGGAATTTATCAAATAGATATACCTGTTCATGATGATGAAGGGCAACTTTTTGTAAATGGAATAAAAGTATGGGAACACATTGAATGCTGCGATTCTCATGTTAATGTGTGGACGGGAGCTCTTAATGACAGCTCGACCGTCGTATACAGGGTGACAGAAGGTTTTGGTGGTTCCCTCGCCAGCATTCAATTCACTCAGTTCCCGGTGACCAATCCATCAGGATATCTTTACCTGTGCCTTGGAAACACTTTGGAGATCGCCGGACTACCTGCAAACAGCTATGCATGGAGCACGGGAGCAACATCGCAAGCGATTTCCATTAATCCGACGACCGTGGGCATCACCACCTACACGCTCACTGCGAATCTCGGGATCTGCAGCGTGACAGCAACGGATACATTAGATGTGGGCAGCGCTGCCGGTGACCCTTCAGTATACGGCGATAATGTATGGAACGTATATGCATACAATGCGGGTGATTATTATAACAACGGCCACTCCTGGAACGAGGCTTATTCAGGTTACTATGTTGATAGCGCTCTTAATTTCAATAGCGAATCAAAATGGGCGAAGTCGGGTTCGCCCAGTGCTGCGCAGGGTTATTCAGGTTGCCATGTAAACGGCGATTATATGTCATGGAGCGCAGAGCGAAGAGGTTTCCCCTGCGGATACTACCAAATAAATGTACCCAATAATGATGACGCAGCCGAATTATTGGTAAATGGAAGTCTGGTGTGGTCGTACTATGGATGCTGCAATTATCATTCTAACGTTTGGTCAGGTCTTCTTAATGATACCTCGAGGATTGCTTTTCGGGTAACAGAAGGACAGGGAGATTCCTATGGATTAATTGAATTTGTTCCCTTAGATCATGTGATAAGCGTTGATGGACCCACTACCATTTGTCCGGGCTTCGCAGTAGACCTTAATGGAGTTTCAGGAGGCACTTACTTATGGAGCACGGGTGAAACAACCCGGACTATAAGTGTGGCCACAACGGGAAATTACCATTTGTCCATTGAAGCGCACGGTTGCTCCATCAACGATTCTGTTGAAATACATGTAGCTGCTCTCGATACTCCTGTTATTACTCTTGGGCAAATAAATGTTTGCCCGCCTGTTCATATTCAGTTCCAGGTACCTAACTTCAACTCCTCACTGAATTACAATTGGAATATTACAGCCAGCGCCTACTTCTATCATGGTTACGGGACCCTCTATGCCGCCGGGAACTTCACCCTCACTGCTACTGATGAATTGGGATGCTCCGCCGCTTCACATATATCAATCCAGGGGCCTCCCGGCGCTGAAATGGATTATGGCAATGAAGTATGGAAAGTAAGCGGATATGCCTACGGTTCTTTCAGTGACTACGGAAATTCATGGCGACCCTGGGACTATGAGGGATATTATATTGACAACACATTGAATTTTGATTCACAGAACCTATGGGATAAAGCGAGTAATCCGTCAACGGCTTTTAACTACCAGGGCTGTTCCATGAATGATGACTTTATGTCGTGGAGTGCCAGGAGAAAAGGTTTCTCCTGTGGCATTTACCAGATTGACGTGCTGAACCATGATGATCAGGGGCAACTTTTTGTTGATGGAATTAAGGTGTGGGATAATGTTTATGCTACCGATTCACCGTATGTAAATGCCTGGACCGGACCTTTAAACAGTTCATCAATCGTCGAGTTCAGAGTCACGGATGGATATGGTGATTGCTTCGGCGCTCTGCATTTTACACTGGTAGGAGGAAGCAATTCTTTTATTTCTGTAAGCGGAAACCAATTTGTCTGTACCGGTCAATCGTATTTGCTTACCAGTACTGTTACCGGTGCAAGCTACCTGTGGTCTAATGGTGGAACCACTAATCCCACTTATGCCTCTCAGAGCGGAAGCTATTCGGTTACTGTTACGGATGATCACGGATGCGCACTTACTTCGGCTCCCGCTAACATCACCATTCTTTCTGATGCCGCACCTGTTGCACACATTACCGCTTCGGGGAATACCATTTGTGATTGGAATACGGTAACACTCACATCCAACAGTTATACATACGGATATTTGTGGAATACCGGGGCAACTACACAAAGTATCAACACCGATAGGCCCGGAGATTTTATTCTCACGATAACGAATGCTTCAGGATGCAGTGATCAGGATTCTGTCAATATCGGAATGGGTTTCACGCCTCCCGCTCCTCCTGTAACCGAAAATAACGGACCCATTTACAATGGACAATCTGCAAACCTCAAAGTTTCAGGATTAGCACCGGGCGGGGAAGCAGCTTCCTTTAATGGTGGTGTTCAATACATTGAAGTGAATCAGCAATTCCCTCAAACCAATTTCACAATTGAAATGTGGGTGAAAACCACTGACCCCAGGACAGGAATTTTTAGCAGAGCAGTCTCTTCGTACTATAATATTTACTATGATCTCAGACTTTATCTGTACAACGGACAGTTGCACTTTAGTATTTATAATGATGGTAATACCGGATTTATAATCAATGATGGTAAGTGGCATCATATTGCAGCAGTTGTTCAATCAGGTGTGGGAGTAATCGTGTACGTAGATGGTTCTTCATCGGGAATCATTGATTACTACGATAACCTGGGATATACTGCAAACACCTTCTATATTGGGGATATAGGATATTCTTACCCAAAATTCAACGGACAAATTGATAATGTAAGAATCTGGGACGAAGCAAAATCACAAACTGATATCAGGAATAACATGATGCTTGAAATGCCTGTCTCTTCAGATCATCTCATTTATCATTCACCGCTAAATGGAAACCTGAATGTAAATGCCGGAACCAAGGGGCACTCTCCTTACGGTATCTCGTATGTTACTCCTGACTTCTACACCTACACGTGGACGGGCACGGGAGCACCTTCGGCTTCAACGAACGAAACCCAAACGACCGCGGCTCTCTCATCAACTGAAACTTTTGAGGTTACAGCAAGCACCGGTTGTTCGCCCTCAGCGGCTGCATCCACCACGGTAATAGTGAACAGCTTCTATTACACTGACGCGGACGGCGACGGGTACGGTTCTTCAACTGCAACTCCAATTATTACAAGCATAGATCCCGGACCTGGATACGCGAACAATAACTCTGATTGCGATGATAGCAATCCGAATATCCATCCGGGCGCAACTGAAATATGCGCTAATGGTATTGACGAGAATTGCAACGGACAAACCGATGAAAACTGCATCACTTATTATGCAGATAACGATGGAGACTCTTGCGGGAATCCTGCAGCGACCACGAGCTCCGCGAGCAGTACTCCGCCAGCGGGTTATGTTTCGAATAGTACTGATTGCAATGATGCGAATGCCGCCGTGCATCCCGGTGCAGTGGATGCCTGCAACAACATTGATGATAACTGCAATGGAGTGATAGATGAAAATGCTCTTACGGCAACACTCACTCCATCCGGAAATGTAAATGTTTGTAAAGGCGCATCACTTACTCTTACCGCCAATTCGGTAAACGGAATTGAATACATCTGGTTTAAGAACGGAAAGCTCATCTACGGAGCAAGCGGCAATAGTTATACAGTGAATAAGAATGGAAGCTATTCTGTTCGCGAGTCGAATTTGATTTGCTCATCAATATCGGCGACGACAAGTGTTGCGACCATTGCTCAACCATCGGCTACTATTACTTACACGGGGTCCCTCGATCTCTGTGGGAACGGAAGCGTGATGCTCACTGCAAATTCGGGCTCAGGCTTTTCTTATCAGTGGAAAAAAGGAACTGCTAACATTTCCGGAGCTACAAATCAAAACTATACTGCCACTTCAAAATCAACCTATAAAGTTGTAGTCACAAACAGCAGTGGTTGCAGTAAAACTTCTGCTGGTGTAAAAGTGACCAACAGTTGTAAGTCTGATTTGTCGGATGAACAAACTATTGACGTAGCACTGAATATCTATCCCAATCCGGCGCATGATCAATTTGTAATTGAAATGGATTTGGGTTCTGAAGAAGAAGCTCATGCAGATATTCAAATATTCAACTCGCTGGGTCAGCAAGTTTATTCTCAACGAGCTGAAGTTTCAGGTGGAAGATTGCGCGAAGAAGTGAATTCACTGAGCGATCTTTCTGCGGGGAATTATTTTGTGAGGGTGATTGTGGGTGAGAAGATATTTACTGAGAAGGTGATGATTCAATAACGATCAAGTTTTGAAGTAGAAGGGCTTCCAGAGTATCGGGAGCTCTTTTATTTTTTAGATGCCATTAATAATTGCCGGCAACTTGAGCGTGTAGCTCCACCTACAACAAAAAACTTCCCGCCTCCTTTAAAACTCCATTTATCAAGCATCATTCAATCCACCCGGATTGAGAATACAACTATTGTCGTATTGCGGCGGCCATGGTACCACCCTTCCTTTGCCCCGTCAAAAAAACTTTTCAAAATGAAAAACTTACTACCACTCCAAAGACTTTGCAGCAGCGCTGCAATTCTCTTTTCGTTCATCATGCTCACTCTTCCTTTCGGAAAAGTATCAGGGCAATGCACCCCACTGGGTGACACCTCTGTATATGGCAATCATGTATGGAACGTGTATGCATTCAATGCCGGCGACGAATCGGACAATGGTCAATCGTGGCGGAATAACTATTCAGGATACTACGTTGACAGCACGCTTAATTTCAACACACAAACAAAATGGCCCGACTGGGCATCTCCTTCTTATGCTCCTGACTATACAGGATGTGCAGTAAATGCAGACTATCATTCATGGAGTGCGAGGCGAAGAGGTTTTGACTGCGGCATTTACCAGGTAGATATTCTCAATCATGATAATGAAGGACAACTCTTCGTGAATGGAGTAAAGGTTTGGGAACACAATGGCTGTTGCGATCAGCATATTAATGTATGGACGGGTGCTCTTGATGACACCTCTGCCGTTGTCTTCAGGGTAACTGAGGGCTTTAGTGCTTCTAACGGAGCGCTTCGATTCACGCTTAAAGATGGAATCATTCCGTTAGGACCCACCACTATTTGCCCCGGATATACTCTTCAGCTCGATGCAGGAGCTGCAGACACTTATTTGTGGAGTACAGGTGAAACCACGCGAACCATAGGAGTAAGCGCAGCCGGAAACTATTCTGTAACTGCCACCGGCAGTAACTGTGTGAGAAACGGTTCAGTTCAAATATCTATTGCCGCAATAGACACCCCCGTAATCTCCTCCTTTTTAAACTTTGCGTATTGCCCCTATGGTACCAGTTATGTAGTGATTGACAATTATAATTCGTTGCTTAACTATACCGGGAATTCATCAGCCCTTTCCTTTAGCTACGAGGAGATCACAGTTAATGAACCGGGAAGTTTTATTGTCACCAGCTCCGATGCAATCGGATGTTCGGCTTCAGCACATTTTACATTGACTGCACCTGCGGGTGAAAGCGATTTTGGCAACGGAGTTTGGAAGGTGAATGCTTACGCCAATGGAGATGGTGCAGATAATGGATATTCATGGCGGCCGAATGACTACTCAGGATATTATATTGACACCACACTGAATTTTGATTCCCGGAACAGGTGGAATGAGAATTTCAGTCCTTACGTTGCTGTAGGGTACCAGGGATGCGGGATTCCGAATAATCAGATGTCATGGAGTGCGAAGCGAAAGGGTTTTTCTTGCGGCACTTACCAGGTTGATGTGCTTCGTCATGATGATCAGGCGCAATTATTTATTGACGGAGTAAAAGTGTGGGATGAAACCGGCTACACTACCAATCCTTTTTTAAACGCATGGACAGGTACCCTCACACCTTCATCAGAAATTGAATTCAGAGTTACTGATGGCACCGGCACATCGAACGGCGAACTCAATTTTACTCTTCTTGGCGGGGCTTCTTCAACAATCGCCATCAGCGGAAATCAATTTGTCTGTACCGGTCAGTTCTACACGCTCACTGGTTTTCCGGGAACAAGCTACCAGTGGTCTGATGGTGAAATGGTAAATCCCATTCATGCTTCGCAAAGCGGAGATTATTGGGTCAACGTTGTTGATACCGATGGATGCATGCGCTCATCTGATACAGTAAGCATTGCCATTCTTCCTGATGCAGCTCCGATGGGACAGATTGCAGCATCGTCAAATACTATTTGCATTGGAGATTACGTAACGCTTTCGTCGCCGAGCGGTGATGGAAACATGTGGAGCACAAACGACAATACTCAAAGCATTACTGTTACTTCAGCAGGAAACTATACGCTTACCGTTACGAATGCTGCGGGCTGTGTTGATCAAAGTATGGTAACTATTACCGCGAGTGTCCTTTCGGGGGATACATCTGTTTATGGTGATCATGTATGGAACGTTTATGCCTTCAATGCCAGCTACTGGTGGACCGGTGAAGCGTGGCGGGATAACTATTCAGGATACTACATTGACTCCAATCTTAATTTCGATACACAGTCAAGATGGCCCTTTGACCAATCACCTTCGGCGGCAACAGGATATTCAGGTTGTGCCGTAGCAGTTGACAATCATTCATGGAGCGCCAAACGAAAGGGTTTTCCATGCGGAATTTATCAAATCAATATCCCGGTGCATGATGACGCTGCTCAGTTGTTTGTGAATGGAACATTAGTGTGGTCGGACATGGGCTGTTGCGATTCGCATGACAATGTATGGTCAGGTCTCCTCACTGACAGCTCTGCGGTTGTTTTTCGCTGCACCGAATTAGGTTGGTATTCCTACGGAAGGATTGAATTCGTTCTTACAAACCGGGTAATAAGTGTAGAGGGACCCACAACCATTTGTCCCGGTTACACACAGGAACTTAATGGAATAGGCGGAGGCACCTATCTGTGGAGCACAGGTGAAACAACCCGGACTATCAGCGTAAACACAGCGGGAAACTACCTTTTGAACTTTCAGGATGACGGCTGCATGTTTAATGATTCCATTCAAATAAATATAGGTGCGCTCGATACTCCTGTTATTGCTTTATCCAATGCGATGAATACATGTCCGCCTTTTTATAACGATGTGCATTTATCCAATTATGATCCATCGTTGAATTACTATTGGAATTCCCCTAATGCTTCCTTCAACCAGGGGTCCTGTGGCCTTTACGCTCCCGGAGATTTCATACTCACTGCCGTTGATGGATTGGGATGCGCTGCAGCGTCTGCACAGATTTCAATCGCTGGTCCTCCCGGTGTTGAAAGTGAGTCCGGTAATGGAGTATGGAAGGTAAATGGATATTGGACGGGCTCGGGGTATAACTGGCGACCGCTGGATTATATGGGATATTATGTTGACAGCACTTTGAATTTTGATTCACAAAACAAGTGGGATAAAATGAGCAATCCGTCAACAGCGCCTGATTACCAGGGTTGCTCAATGTATGATGATGGCATGTCATGGAGTGCTAAGAGAAGAGGTTTCCCATGTGGCATTTACAGTATTGATGTGCTAAACCACGACGATCAGGCGCAGCTTTTTGTTGACGGTATAGAAGTGTGGGAGGAGTTTGGTTATACAGATTCAACGTATTCAAATGCCTGGACCGGACCCTTAAATAGTTCCTCAACGGTGGAGTTCAGAGTTACGGAAGGAAATGGTGCCAGCGATGGTGCTCTGAATTTTACGCTTCTCGGTGGGAACACTTCTCTCATTACTGTGAGCGGGGATCAATTTGTTTGCACGGGACAATCATACTTGCTCACCAGTGTGACCGGAGCAAGCTATCTGTGGTCAAATGGTGAAACGACTAATCCTGTTCACGTATCTCAAAGCGGGAGCTATTCCGTTATTGTTACTGATGATGCGGGTTGCACTCTTACTTCTGATCCCGCTAACATCACCATTCTTTCTGCCATCGCTCCGGTAGCTCACATCAGCGCTTCAGCAAGTATCATTTGTGATTGGAATGCAGTAACCCTCACATCAGACAGCGCTTCCGGGAACACGTGGAACACTTCAGCAACCACGCAAACCATTAACACCAACTTAGGAGGAAATTATACCCTCACTGTCACTAATGCCGCCGGATGCAGTGATCAATCTACTGTCAATATCGGTATTGGTTTCACGCCTCCTGCGCCCTTAGTCGAAAACAGCGGACCTGTTTGCGAGGGACAACCCGTAAATCTAAAAGCAACAGGATTAGCTCCCGGCGGACAAGCAGCTTCTTTCAATGGAGTTGCTCAATATATTGAAGTGACGCAGCAATTTCCTCAAAATAATTTCACTATTGAAATGTGGGTGAAAACAAACGATCCTAATGCAGGTATTTTTAGCAGAGTATATTTTGATTGGTACCACTATCTTGAACATAATGTCGCGATTTACCTGATTAATGGACAGCTTTACTTTGGTCTTGGTTATTATGGGCAGAACACAGGATTTACAATCGCCGATGGGAAGTGGCATCATATTGCCGCAATTGTGCAATCAGGCGTTGGACAAATAGCTTATGTAGATGGCTCACCATCGGGAATCCTTGATGCCAACGATTACTTCGACAATTATCCACCTTTCTTTCGAATTGGAGATTCGGGATCTCAGGGCAGACATTTCAATGGACAAATTGATAACATAAGGATTTGGGATGAGGCGAGGTCACAAGGTGACATACGGAATAATATGATGCTGGAATCGCCTGTATCTTCTGAACATCTTGTTTATCATTCAACGCTGAATGGAAACCTGAAAGCAAGTGAGGGAAGTAATGGACATGCAATCTATGGAATTTCCTATGTTGATCCTGACTTCTACACATACTCCTGGACAGGCACCGGCGCGCCTGCTCCATCCACAGATGAGACACAAACAACAACTGCACTTTCTGCAACAGAAACATATTCGGTTACCGCTACCGCAGGTTGTTCACCTTCATCAGCAGCTTCTACATTAGTTACCGTAAACCCTATCTTAAATTATTACCCTGATGCTGACAGCGATGGGTATGGATCTTCAACTGCGGTTGCAATTTCAAGTTGCACAAATCCTGGATCAGGATACGTGACGAACAATTCTGATTGTGATGAAGGTAATCCGGGCATCAATCCAAACGCAACAGAAATTTGCAGCAATGGAATTGATGATAATTGCAACGGACAAACAGATGAAAACTGCGGAACGCATACTTACTACGCTGATAGCGATGGTGACACTTTTGGAAATCCTGCAATATCAATTTCTTCCACGAGCGATACTCCTCCTTCAGGTTATGCATCGAACAGCGCTGATTGTAACGATAGCAATGCTGCCATCAATCCAAACGCAACAGAAGTATGCAACAATGGAATTGATGATAATTGCAACGGACAAATAGATGAAAACTGCCCAACCTACATTTACTACACAGACAATGATGAAGACTCCTATGGAAATCCTGCCGTGTCAATTTCGTCGGGAAGCAGCACTCCTCCTGCAGGTTATGTTTCGAATAATACTGATTGCAACGATGGGAATAATGCTATTCATCCCGGCTCCGCAGAAGTTTGCAATTCACTGGACGATAATTGTAATGGACAGATTGATGAAGGTGTAACTATAACTTTCTATGCTGATGCCGATGCGGATGGATACGGGAATGCAAATAGTACTACACAGGCATGTTCCATCCTTAACGGATATGTTTCAAACAGCACCGATTGTAACGATGATCCCGCCTCAGGCGGGACCATCAATCCAAGCGCAACAGAAACCTGCGGCAATGGAGCAGATGATAATTGCAACGGACAAATGGATGAAAACTGTCCAATATACACTTACTACGCTGATGCCGATGGAGACACGTATGGAAATCCTGCAGTCTCAATTTCTTCTGCAAGCAATACTCCGCCAGCAGGTTATGTTTCAAACAATACGGATTGTAACGATGCTCCCGCCTCAGGCGGGACAATACATATAGGAGCAAGCGACATCTGCAACAGTATTGATGATAACTGCAATGGAGTGGTTGATGAGAATGCAATTAGTGCTACTATAAGTCCGGGCGGAAGCGTTTCATTCTGCAGCGGCTCTGTGGTCAATCTCATTGCAAACACCGGCACGGGCATTAGTTATCAATGGATGAAGGGTTCTAAAAATGTTTCCGGGGCTACTTATATTGCTTACACTCCGAATAAGGCGGGAAGCTATAAGGTAAAGGAAACAAACTCATTCGGCTGCACTTCCACTTCGGCTGCAACTACGCTCGTTCAAATTAGTAAGCCGGCGGCTTCTATTACCGCTCTCGGAAACCTGAACATCTGTGGTACTAATTCCGTGGTATTGCAGGCAAATGCCGGAACAAACCTTACCTATCAATGGCTAAAGAATACCGTTACTATTTCCGGAGCAACCAATCAGACTTATAATGCCACCGCCAAAGGCACTTATAAATGTATAGTCATGAACAGTACCGGGTGCAGCACTACTTCCAACGCATTGAAGGTGACGAAATCATGCAAAGAAGATTTAGTTGACGACCTGGCAACTGCTTCATTCAATATTTATCCCAATCCGTCTGACGGAAATTTCACGGTTACCGCTGATTGGAATAGTAATTTGAATTCAGAAGCGACGGTCATCCTGTATAATGCTCTCGGGCAAATTGTGTACACCCATAAAACAAAAGTCACCGATGGAAAGCTTTCGCTCGAAATTAAATCAGAGGCATCTCGTGTACATGGTATTTATACTTTGAAGGTGATTGCAGGGGGAGAGCAGTTTACTTCGAGGGTGGTGATTCAGTAGGTGTGAGGAAGCTTGTAAGAAAAGAGTTCAAAAAAGCGCTGAAGTATTGGCGCTTTTTTGTTTGCTTTGTGCGAATTAGTTATTAAGTCTGGCTCTGCTTAAACTTTAGCAAAATAAACAAGGCAACAAATAATATTCTATCATGAGAATTAAGGAACTCATTCTTCAAGACTTTGGACCATTCAAGGACTACAAAATTTCATTTCTTGAAGAAAATGACGTTTCCGTATTACTAACAGGAAAAAATAATGAGGGCAAATCTAGTATAATAAATGCCCTCAAATTACTTAATTCGGCTACAAAAGTTTTGAATAAAAAAAAACAAGAAAGAAGAATTGATGGAAACATCTATTACAAGTTATTGCAACAAGATACGGAAGAGCTTCTCGTTGGACGAATGATTCATAATTATTCCAATAACACTGCAAAAATTACGGGCATATTTCAGAACAGATTCAAAATAGATGTTTTTTTAGACCCAATAGATAAAATTATTTACGCACAATTTGATGGATATATACCATCAGATATCCAGGAAATTTTCGGATTTATTCCCCCTCTTGGGCCGCTCAGCGAAAACGAAGATATAATTACAGTACATGATTATCTACGAGCTAGCATAAATACTTCATTAGCTCCTAGACATCTTCGAAATCATCTTTGGCAAATGTTATCTAAACAGGAATTTGCATTGGTAAAAGAAATTATTCGGAAATCATGGGATGGCATTGAACTCATTAATTATGAACTCGATTTTCCTCAGGGAAAAATATTTTGCTATTATAAGGAAGATCGGATTGATCGCGAGATTTCCTGGGCAGGGCAAGGTCTTCAGGTTTGGTTTCAAATTATTACTCATTTTGTTAGACTCATAAATGCGTCTATACTAATTCTTGATGAACCTGAAATAAATCTACATCCTCAAAAGCAAAATGATCTCATCCGGATTTTAAGAGATTATTATCATGGAAGTATTATTATAGCAACCCATTCTGTCGAGCTAATGAATAACGTTAGTGTGAGTCATATTATCAATATTCAAAAAATAAATAAAGAACCTAAAATAAAATCCACTCATGATCGCACATATCTTGATCTTGTTCGATCACAAGTAGGAAGCAATTTTAATTTAATTGCTTCTCAGTTTGAAGAATTCGATGTTATCATTTTTACCGAAGATGTTTTTGACTTTAGCTTGTTAGAGCATTTGGCTAAAGCTTTTGGAATAAGACGTAAGGCGTTTAATATTCCTATTCACGGATTCAGTGAATACAGAAAATGCTTAGCATATAAGCATGCATATGAACTTTTAATTGGAAAACATATTCCATATACTCTCGTTTTAGATAGGGATTACTATCCCGAGGATTATCTTATGAAGATCAAGAATCTTCTCGTTGCTTCCAATATTAGAGTAGTTTTCACTATTGGAAAAGAAATTGAAAATCTTTTCTTGTCTCCTAATATTTTATCCATATTAATTCCTGACGAATTTCAAAAAGAGTTTTATCAACAGTGGAATCAGATGTTTACATCAACCCGAGTTGATTGCTATGCAACCTACCTTACGTTACATCAAAAATTCCTAGAACAGAAACTTGATATAAAAACAGTTACAACCACGCATACAGCAACTTTTGAAAATTGTTGGAATTCTAACCAAAGGCATATAATTGTTGATGGGAAAGATGGTTTGAAATTACTCAGATCATTTTATAAAGATGTCATTGGAAAAAACTTAAACCAAAGTTTGTTAATTGAAAAATTAGTTGAAGTTGATAATGGTAAAATCAAAAAATTCATGGAAGAGATATTTCACATAAGAAAGGCCAGTGAGCAAGTTTTGCACTATTAATATATGTAATGGTTGTTGGGGCTTTGAACAGTGACGTGTGAGTGTAGACCAACAACGGTAACAAAACAATTAGAGCTTATATTGAAACGCACGAACAAGATGAAAAAGGATAAGTACTCAAATTTTAAAGCATTAAAAAAATCGGTGCGATCCGAATTTTATAATATTGAAATCAAAATACGAGATAAAGGCATTCTGATTTTTTCTCCGCATGGCGGAGGTATTGAACAGGGCACTTCAGAAATATGTAAATGCGTAGCAAACTATGGTTATTCTTATTACTTATTTGAAGGTAAGCGCAAAAATTGTAAAAGGTTGCATATAACTTCCACTAATTTTGATGAGCCAACTTTGCTCAGGTTACTTTCTACACATCAAGATGCTATTTCAATTCATGGCATGACTGATGAATTGGCGAAAGATATTGGGGCAGACATTTTCATAGGTGGCTTAAATAGAAATCTTATTACAATCACAACAAAAGTACTGTTGTCTTACAATTTTAGGACTAGTAACAATATTGAAAATAATAGCTTGCGACTTAATGGCACAGATTTAAATAATGTTACAAATAGATGCTCAAGCAGGAAAGGAATGCAAATTGAAATTTCAGAAAAATTGAGAACAAAATTTTTTGTTAAGAATTTCAAATTAAAAAGGAACAGGAATGCAACAACTAAACACTTTGATAAATTTTGTGAAGCAATAGGTCAATCTGTAACAAACTTTCTGCATGATAAAACTTTGCGTCCTCGTAGTCAAAAAATAGTTCCACCTGACGCCAGCCTAAAGCAAAGCAATAAGCACAGAGAGCTGATGCCATATAGAGCTAATTAGCAACCAAAAATATACCCATTCCAATGCACATCTTAATCTCATAGCAGGATCCGCGCTCAGATATTTCCGAAGCTCGGAATATGAATCTATGATGCGACAGATAAAAAACACAAACCTAAGTCAGGCATTAGTGTTTGACTGAGTTTTTTTGTTTACGTTTGTTGTGTCTCCATTTTTCTTTCGGAATGCATACAAGGAAAGAGTAAAGAGACCCAATAGTGTTTGCCCAAACAACGATAAAAAAATTATGAAAGTAGAATACTTAAATAAATTTATTGACATTCAGGATCCGAATGTATGTCCACATTGTCATGTTGTAAATGCACCTAATAATATATGGAAGATTTTTTCACACGATACTGACGACACTCCCGTTTTTATCTTTGCATGGACATGCTCAAATCAAGAATGTAAAAAGGTTTTTATTTCATTGCATAGACTTTACGCAGAACGATTCATATTCGCCCGTTTTTTGAATGGTCTTCCGAAGGGGCCTATCTGGCCTAAACCAATTTCCGATCTAAAAAATGGTAATCCTCAAGACTCCTCGAATCCTGAAACGACAAGATTTATTAAAACCTATTTACAAAGTCTTGTTTCAGAAAATAGCGGACTTGACGAGTTAGCGGGTATGGGTTACAGAAAAGCAATTGAATACTTAGTCAAAGACTGGGCAATTCAAGGTAATCCAACTGATAAAGATAAAATTGAAGCGCTATGGCTTGGACAAGTTATCTCATCCTATTATGATGGAGACCTAAAAGATATTCTCGAGAGAGCAACGTGGCTTGGGAATGATCAAGCCCATTATAATAGAGTATTTGAAGAATATGATGTTTCTCACTTAAAAGAGCTCATAGATCTAATTATGGTGGAACTTGACCGTCAGTACAAAAAGAAACACTACATAGATACGATACAAAAGCGGAAATAGTAAGATGAATGCTGTATTGGCTCAAGTCTGAAGAAGAGCAACAAGCATAGAGGACTTATGCCACATACCACCTAACTTGCCAATCTAAGCCATGCTCCTTCCTTCTTCCCATTCTTAATCTCAACAGAAGGATCATCACTCAGATATTTCTGAAGGTGGAAAATAAAAACCTCCATGTTGCGACGGTGAAGTAATCTTTACCTTCATGATTCTCTAAATTTATCTTTTGAAAATCTTCACCAATTGCATTGCTCCATCTCCCGCCGAAATTTTAAGAAGATAAAATCCCGAATACAGCTCCTCTATATTCAATGTGGTTTATTGCCGCGGAGTTTTGCAGTCATCAATTTCCTCCCTGATAAATCAAAAAGCTCCAGCTCGCCAATGCCGCGCACACTTTCATCTCCTCCTATGGTAAGTAATCCGCTCCCACCATCAAAATAGTTAGTGTAGCCCACCTACAACAAAAAACTTCCCCTCCCCTCTTAAAACTCCATTTATCAACCATCCTTCAATCCACCCCGATTGAAAATACAACTATTGTCGTATTGCGACGGCCTCTCTGCCGACGTTGCTTTGCATCCTGATTTCAACATGAACTATTTCCTGATCCTAAAAAACAAAACTCATGAAAAAACTTTCAATCCTTGTACTGTTAGCCCTCTGTTTTGCATTCCAGATGAATGCACAGGCACCACAAGCCATCCCTTACCAGGCCGTAGCCCGCGACAATAACGGCAACCTCATCGCCAATCAAAACATTTCGCTGCGCTTCAGCATCCACGATGGAACGGCAGGCGGAACTGTTGAATACAGTGAAACACAAATCGTCACTACCAATGCGCTTGGTTTATTCAGTGTCAATATAGGACAGGGTACAGTTGTTTCCGGGACATTCACCGGAATCAACTGGAGCAGCGGCTCTAAATTCACGCAGGTGGAACTCGATGTTGCAGGCGGAAGCGCCTATATTGATATGGGCACTACCCAAATGCTCAGCGTCCCCTATGCGCTGTTTGCCGGAAGCAGCACCAATATTCCCAACGGAATTTCAGACGGTAACACCTTAAGATGGAATGGTACCGCCTGGGTGATTGACAGCACCCTCACCAACAAGCAAACCAACATCGGAATTGGAACTACTTCGCCTGCCTCTTCTGCTTTGCTCGATCTTTCTTCCACTACAAAAGGATTCACTATGCCAAGCATGACCACAGCTCAGCGTGATGCTATTGCTTCACCCGTAGTGGGCTTGCAGATTTTTAATACTGATGATCAGTGTGTAAACATTTACGATGGAACTTATTGGATTGAAACCTGCGGATTGAAAGTGGCAGGCACCGGAAGCATATCTGAGGGATGGACACAGAAAACTAATTTCGGAGGAGCTGCAAGATACCTCGCTGTTGGTTTTTCAATTGGCTCAAAGGGGTATATAGGAACAGGGAGTGCCAGCGGCACTATTAAGAGTGACTTTTGGGAATACGATCCTTCCACAAATGCCTGGACACAGAAAGCTGATTGTGGAGGCGGAGTGAGAGTATCAGGGGTAGGTTTTTCAATAGGTACCAAAGGATATCTTGGAACAGGTCTTACTAGCAGCTCAAGTTTTTCCAGTGATTTTTGGGAATATGATCCGGCAACGAATACCTGGACCGCAAAAGCAAACATTCCAACGGGGCGACAGAGTGCAACCGGATTTTCATTAGGAAACAAAGGTTATATCGGAACCGGATTGAATGGTACTTATTTAAATGATTTCTGGGAATACGATCCTTCTACCAACACATGGACGCAAAAGGCGAATGCAGGTTCCGCGGGCAGATATGGTGCAGTCGGTATTTCTATTGGATCCAAGGGATATATTATGACCGGGTATCGTAGCAATTACGGTTATTCGAGAGATGTTTGGGAATATGACCCGGGCAGTGATTCATGGATACAGAAAAATGATTTCCCGGGTCAATCCAGGTCACTTGCCACTGGATTTTCTATCGGAGATAAAGGATACCTCGGTACCGGTTACTATAATTTAAGTGATTTCTGGGAATATAATCCTGCTGGTAATGCCTGGACTCAAAAGACAAATTTTCCCGGAGGTGGAAGGTATTACAGCGTAGGATTTTCCATCGGCACTAAAGGATATTTAGGAACGGGATATACCAATACTTCCCAAAATGATTTTTGGGAGTATTCGCCGGGTGCGCCGGGTTTTGTTTACACTTCCCTGAATCCACAGTCTTCCATTTCAATCAGCGATGGTTCCTGGACAACCTCGGGATCTGCAATTTACAATAGCAACGCAGGTAATGTGGGAATTGGTGTTACAGCGCCAACTCAGAAATTAGAAGTAAACGGAACGACTAAAACTTCTAACTTCAGGATGACGAATGGCGCAAGCAATGGCTATGTGTTGCAGGGTGATGCAAGTGGCAATGCGAGTTGGGTAAATCCTTCTTCCTTCAGTTCTTCGGAGACCGATCCCCAGGTAAGTTCTTCCGCTTCTAACAGTGTTCCGAAATGGAATGGAAGTACACTAACGGATGGTACAATTACCGACAATGGGAATATCGGAATCGGTGTTACCTCACCGTCTCAAAAGTTAGAAGTAAGCGGCACTACCAAAACCACAAACCTTATAATGACCAATGGTGCCAACAGTGGTTATTTATTACAAAGTGATTCAATGGGCAATGCAAGTTGGGTGAATGCTTCTTCCCTGGAAACAGACCCTGAAGTAAGTTCTTCCTCTCAAAACAGCATCCCCCGCTGGAATGGATCAACACTGACTGATGGCTCCATCTATGATAATGGAAATGTAGGAATCGGAATTTCTTCACCTGGAGCATCTGCAATTTTAGATGTGAGCAGTACTACCAAAGGATTTTTGATGCCCCGCATGACGACAGCGCAACGTGATGCCATCGTTTCACCCGAAGTGGGTCTGCAGATTTTTAATACCGATAACCAATGTGTGAATATTTATGATGGTACTTACTGGATTGAAACCTGCGGGCTTAAAGTTCAGGGAACTTATACAGTTTCCGGTACCAATGAATGGCAACAAAAAGCCAATTGCGGTTGCGATGGTATCGGAAGATACGGAGCATTTGGTTTTTCGGTTGGTGGACAAGGCTATATCGGCACGGGCATTTACCAATATGATATCACATACGATTTTCACCAATATGATCCCGCCTCCGATAGTTGGACACAGAAAGACAATTACCAAGGATGGCGGCGATTTTACGGCGTAGGTTTTTCAATCGGCAATTATGGATTTGCCGGAACCGGACTCGACTACTCCTGGAACGAAACAAAAGAATTTTGGCGGTATGACGTAGCCAACGATTCCTGGAGCCAGGTTGCTGATTTCGGTGGTACTGCCCGTTATGCCGCAGTTGCTTTCACAATTGGTAATAAAGGTTATGTGGGAACTGGCCTCGATGGAGGGAGCTTAAAAAAAGATTTTTGGGAATATAATCCTGCGACGAACACATGGGTACAGAAAGCAAATTTTGGTGGCGTTGCCCGCCAATATGCCGTTGGCTTCGCAATTGGTAATAAAGGCTATATCGGAACAGGAGGTGATAATGACTTTTGGGAGTACGATCCCGCAAACGATAGCTGGACTAAGAAATCTGATTTCGGAGGTGAAGTGCGATACGCTGCCGTTGGTTTTTCAATCGGCGGTAAGGGTTATATCGGAACCGGGATAAATAATAATTTCAGCAGTTATAAAAACGATATTTGGGAATATAATCCTGCCAATGATTCATGGGTGCAGAAAGCTGATTTTGGTGGCACACCCCGGGCTTATGCTGTTGCATTTACAATTGGAAATAAAGGCTATATCGGAACAGGTCTGAATAATACTACTTATTATAAAGATATATGGGAATATACTCCTGAAGTTACCGGCACCAGCTATTCTCAAAATACTCCATTAGATTCTACGAATACAATCAACGATGGTCAGTGGACACAATACAGCAATTTTCTCTATACCAGTAATGAAGTGAATGTTGGTATTGGCACAGCTTCACCCTCAAGTCCTCTCAGTGTTCAGGCATCAACCAATAGCGATCAGATCAGCATCTTGCAGAATGTGAACACTACTCATGGCTGGGGTTTTTTCGGAAATAGCAGTGACGGTTCACTCAACTTTAATCGCATCGGCCCCAATGCAGGAATTAAAATGACAATATTGGATGCCGGCAATGTTGGTATTGGTACTGCATTACCCGGCGTTAAGCTGGACGTGGTTTCTCCGAATAGCACAGCAATACGTGCACTTAGCGGAGTGTCAACTTCTCATACATCTATTCAAATAGGACGTAGCGCCGCAGAAGCGTCTTTAGGCATTGCTGCCAATTCTAATGATTTCGCAAACGGGACTGTAGCAGGCGATGTTGTGTTGCGAACAGAAACATCGTCCCAAAAACTGATTCTGAACTCAGGCACCGGTAATGCAACACTTGTTGTTTCTAACGGAATGGTAGGTATTGGCATGAGTTCACCCTCAAGTCCTCTCAGTGTTCAGGCTTCTACTAACAGTGATCAGATCAGAATTTTCCAGAACGCCAATACTACTCACGGCTGGGGGTTCTTTGGAAACAGCAGTGATGGGTCACTCAACTTTAATCGGGTAGGACCTAATGCAGGAACAAGGATGACCATACTGGGAGACGGCAATGTGGGTATCGGCACCATATTACCCGTTTCAATGCTCGATGTTAACGGGGCAATGGGGATGAAAGTAAAAGCCGCACAGGTAATAGGAACTAATAACCCGGACGCCACTGCAGGTATTTGGATTTATTCTTCCGGCTCGGGCACTGTTACCTTACCGGCAGCGAACACTTGCGCCAACAGAATGTATATGCTGGTAAATCAAACAACCGCGGCAACAATATCATCATACAAGAATTTGTCAAACAGTAATTCAACCACCTTGAGCGCCAACTCTACGTTGTGGTTGGTTTCTGATGGGACGAATTGGTATCAGTTTAAGTAGGGGATGGGGAATAATGAATAGTAAATAGTGAATAGAAGATAGAAGGTAGAAGATAGAAGATAGAAAATTGAAAATCAAAAACTCAGACTAAAACTAAATTTATATGTTAATGAAAAAAACTCTCTTGATTCTGTTTGTGATCATGGTTATCACACAGATCGTTTCAGGGCAAACCCTCAGCCCGAAAGTAATCGCCACCGGTGGCGGTTATTTTACCGGGGGAAATAATTCCCTCTCCTGGACCATGGGTGAAACATTTACACAAACACTCACTGCACAAAGCAACATGCTATCACATGGATTTCAGCAGCCGGAAATGGACATTCTTACTAATGCAATTTCAGGAAGTCCGCTGTGTACAGGTGCAACAGTTAACGTCTCGTTTACGGCTACCGGCTACTATTCAGCGGGAAATGTTTTCACAGCACAGCTTAGTAATGCCAGCGGAAGCTTTGCAAATGCGGTCAACATTGGTTCACTTAGTGGCACCATACCGGGTACTATCAATGCTACAATTCCAATAAATAGTCCGGCGGGAAGCGGCTACCGTATTCGGGTCGTCAGCAACTTATCGGTATATACCGGGAAAGATAACGGTACTGATCTTATCATCAACATTCCTTCGGTTTATTATGCCGATGTTGATGGTGACGGATATGGAAATGCTAATGCAACAACACAAGCCTGCGGCACACTCACGGGTTACGTGAGCGACAGTGCTGATTGTAACGATGGAAATGCTTCAATACATCCCGGTGCGAATGACGTGTGCAACAGCATTGATGATAACTGCGACGGGATTGTTGATGAGAACGCCATCACTGCAACCGTAACTCCCGCAGGAAATTACTCTTACTGTATGGGAACAACAGTGATCCTCACAGCAAATAGTGGTTCCGGTTTAATATATCAGTGGATCAAAAGTTCGAAAAATATTTCGGGAACGACAAATATAACTTACAGTACCAATAAAGCCGGAAGCTACAAAGTGAAAGAAACGAATTCATTCGGTTGCAGCTCCACTTCAGCGGTAACTACTCTTACTCAAGTGAGCAAACCGGCTGCTACTATTACTGCTCTCGGAAACCTGAACATCTGTACCACTAATTCTGTGGTACTGCAGGCAAATTCCGGAACAGGCTTTACTTATCAATGGCTAAAGAATGCCGTTGCTATTTCCGGAGCAACCAATCAGACTTATACTGCCACCGCAAAAGGCACTTATAAATGTATAGTCACGAACAGTAGCGGATGCAGCAGCACGTCCAACGTATTGAAGGTGACGAAATCATGCAAAGAAGATTGGGTTGAAGACCAGGCAACTGCTTCATTCAATGTTTACCCTAATCCCTCTGATGGAAATTTCATGGTGACGGCTGACTGGAATACTAATTTGAATTCAGAAGCAACGGTCATCCTGTATAATGCTCTCGGGCAAATCGTATATAGCCATAAAACTGAAGTCACCGATGGAAAGCTTTCGCTCGAAATTAAATCAGAGGCATCTCGTGTACCGGGTATTTATATTTTGAAAGTGATTGCTGGGGGAGAGCAGTTTACTTCGAGGGTGGTGATTCAGTAGGTGTAAGGAAGTTTGTAGGAAAGAGGGCAAGAAAGCGCTGGGGTATCGGCGCTTTTTGTTTTGATTCTGCCATTAGTAATTGCTCGGCAACTTGAGCGTGTAGCTCCACCTACAACAAAAAACTTCCCTCCCCCTTTAAAATTCCATTTCTCAACCATCTTTCAATCTACCCCTGATTAAAAATACAACTATTGTCGTATTGCGGCGGCCTCTTCGCCGCCATTGCTTTGCATCCTGATTTTAACATCAATTATTTCCTGATCTAAAAAAACAAAACTCATGAAAAAATTTTCACTCCTTGTGCTGCTCTCCCTCGGTTTTGCATTCCAAATGAATGCACAGGCACCACAAGCTATCCCTTACCAGGCAGTAGCCCGCGATACTACCGGCCATCTTATGTCTAATCAAAACATCAGTGTACGATTCAGCATACATGATGCAACGGCAAGCGGAACTGTAGTGTATAGCGAAACAAGAAGCGCGACCACCAATGCGTTGGGGTTATTTTCTTTAAACATTGGTCAGGCAAATGCTTTCTTTGGGAATGTTGACTGGAGCAGCGGCTTTAAATTTTTACAGGTTGAAATGGATGCTGCCGGAGGAACTAATTTTATTGATATGGGTACGCAGCAACTGTTTAGTGTTCCGTATGCATTGTTCGCTGCTACAACCGGTTCTTCAATCAATAATCAATGGACGACATCCGATAGCAATGTTTATAACAATAATACAGGCAATATAGGCATTGGAACTTCTTCACCTTCAAGTCCTCTCTCAGTTCAGGGATCTTCTAATAGTGATCAGATCAGCATTTTCCAGAACGCAAATACCACTCATGGCTGGGGCTTTTTTGGAAACAGCTCGGATGGCTCTCTCAACTTTGATCGCTTCGGTCCGCATGCGGGACCCAAGATAACTATATTGGATGCTGGCAATGTGGGTATTGGCACTACCACTCCCGGTCAAAAATTAGATGTAAATGGAACTACAAAGACTACTAACTTTATAATGACCAATGGTGCAACGAATGGTGCTGTTCTTACTTCTGATTCGAGCGGAAATGCAAGCTGGCAACCAGCTTCTGCAGTACAGAGCATCTCCTTTCTTGCAAAAGAGCCGGGGGTGATTACGGTGAATCCAGGAGGCGCTTCAACTCCCATTCCATATCATACAGAATATTATGATGACGAAAATGGAACGGCGGCTAATAACTATAATAACTCTACAGGAGTATTTACTGTTCCTGTAGCTGGAAAATATCACTTTGACGCATCCGTCGACTGGCCATATTCGTCAAATATTATAATCGTGCTTGACCTGACTGTTAACGGTACCAGTGTTAGCGCAGCATATAATTATGTGAGCTATTCCGATTCTCAGCATCTATCAACGGATTTAAAACTTAATGCAGGCGACCAGGTGCAGGTAAAGGTATCTCATTCCAGCGCATCTGCACAGCATGTAGGATATTTTGATTATTTCAATGTCTTCAGCGGGCATCTTTTTCATTGATTAATGGCTGCTGAGCAGGGGAAATTTTCAGTCAAAACCAATAAAGACCTAAGCTTATAAAAACTAAAAAAAATGAAACAGCTTCTTCGTACCTTAACAATCGTAGTAATCGTCTATTTCCAATTATCAATCAGTAATGCCCAGGCACCGCAAGCTATTCCCTATCAGGCAGTAGCCCGCGATAACAACGGCAACCTCATCGCCAATCAGACCATCTCACTTCGCTTCAGCATTCACGATGGAACAGCAGATGGAACTGTTGTATATAGTGAAACTCAAAACGCAACCACCAATGCCCTTGGCTTGTTCACTGTTAATATTGGACAAGGCACTATAGTTTCAGGAACCTTCAGCGAAATCAACTGGGGCAGTGGTTCTAAATTCACGCAAGTGGAACTTGATGTCGCAGGAGGAACCAGTTTTATTGATATGGGTACGCAGCAACTGCTTAGTGTTCCTTATGCTTTGTTTGCTGCAACGATCGGCACTTTGACCAATAATCAATGGACGACATCCGATAGCAATGTTTATAACAATAATGCAGGCAATATAGGCATTGGAACTTCTTCACCTTCAAGTCCTCTCTCTGTTCAGGGATCTTCTAATAGTGATCAGATCAGCATTTTCCAGAACGCAAATACCACTCATGGCTGGGGTTTTTTTGGAAACAGTACTGATGGCTCTCTCAACTTTGATCGCATCGGTCCACATGCGGGACCTAAGATAACTATATTGGATGTTGGCAATGTCGGTATTGGCACTACTACTCCCGGTCAAAAATTAGAAGTAAGTGGAACTACAAAGACTACTAACTTTATAATGACCAATGGTGCAACGAATGGTGCTGTTCTAACTTCTGATTCTACTGGAAATGCAAGCTGGCAACCACCTGTTACAGCGCAAAGCGTCTCCTTTCTTGCAAACCAGTCCGGGGTTGGTATTATTGACACATGGAATTTAAATCCTGTTCCCTATATTATAGAATTTTATGATGACGAAAATGGAACGCCGGCTGATAACTATAATAATTCAACAGGAGTATTTACTGCTCCTGTGGCAGGAAAATATCACTTTGATGCGTCAGTTATGTGGACACAGATATGGTCAAATACTATAGTCTGGATTCAACTGGATGTTAACGGTTCCGAAGTTGACGTGGCACGTAATCTTGTCCTCTATAGCTTTTCTCAGCAGATAACAACAGATTTAGAACTTAATGCGGGCGACCAGGTACAGGTGATGGTGGGGTCACAAGGCACTTTTAATATGATTCAGTTAGCAGCCGGACCAGGACCCGCCATTTATAATACCTTCTCCGGACATCTTTTCACTGATCAATGATTGTTCGCCAAACAAAAAAAATTTCAATCAAAAAAAACGAAATCGAAAACGAATTGAAACTTCAAACCACAATCCTAAAACCAATGAAAAAAATTCTCACAATTCTGTCAGTGATTTTACTTATCACAAGAACAGTTTCAGCGCAAACCCTCAGCCCGAAAGTAACCGCCACCTGCGGCGGTTATTTTACCGGGGGAAATAATTCACTCTCCTGGACCATGGGAGAAACATTTACGCCAACACTTACTGCATCGGGCAACATGTTATCGCAGGGATTTCAACAGCCGGAAATGGACATTCTTACTAATGCCATTTCAGGAAGTCCGCTGTGTACAGGTGCAACCCTTGATGTCTCGTTTACGGCTACCGGCTACTATTCAGCGGGGAATGTTTTCACAGCACAGCTTAGTAATACCAGCGGAAGCTTTGCAAATGCGGTTAACATCGGTTCACTTAGCGGCACCGCACCCGGTACTATCAATGCTACAATTCCAATAAATAGTCCGGCGGGA
>Ga0134121_10000756_pt1 | contig 33923 bp, 39 predicted proteins | sample KB301_FD_96463 | JGI IMG/M metagenome (GOLD analysis project Ga0134121, IMG submission 96463) | Terrestrial soil microbial communities without Nitrogen fertilizer from Kellogg Biological Station, Michigan, USA - KB3-0-1 | ecosystem: Environmental > Terrestrial > Soil > Unclassified ...
GACGCCCCATTCACCAGGACTCCTGCTGGAAACACGCCAGCGCAAGCTGATCCCCTTCTCGCCGTTTGATCCGAGCCTGACCGACGCGAACATGCTGCTCGTTTCCTCCAGTGGCGGCGGGAAGACGTTCATGGCCCAGATGTTCCTCCTCATGCTGGCTCGAATGAATCCCCTGATCTCAATAATCGAGCGCGGCGATTCCTATGCGCCGCTGACGAACCTGATGGGTGGCCGTGTGATCGACGTCGACTTGGAAGGGACGGAAACTCTGAATCCCTGGGATCTTCCAGAGGGCCAAAAGGTACCCACAAAGGACAAAGTTGCGTTTCTGAAGAATCTGACGCGGCACATGATCGGAGAGAGTCGCGAGACGGACGCTGGTTTGCTCGATTCCGTTTTGGGCGATGCCATAGCTCGCGTCTATCGCCGAGCCGAGGTTCGATCGGCGAATCCGATTCCCACGTTCTCGGATCTCTGTGACGAACTGGCGAACTGGCGCAGCGCGGACCGTTTGCAAGGTACCGTCGCCGAGCGAAGTATCGATGAGGCGCAGTTCGCAGCTTTGAAGTTGCGAGACTGGACCGGAGAGAAAGGAACCTACAGCAAGCTATTCGATCGGCACACCAGCATCCGAACGGATTCGTCGTGGTTGTTCTTCAACATTGAAGGGCTCAGCAGCGACTCCCGACTGGAGACCGCAATGAGCATGCTGATCGCCAATTCGATGGCCGAGAGAAGTTCAGGACGAAGCGGCCAAGTGAGCATAACCGTACTGGACGAGTGCTGGTCCCTGCTGGATTCGCTAGTGCTGGCGCCAGAAGTTGTTCAACTTTTCCGCACTGCAAGAAAACGGAATTCAAGTGTATGGGGCATCAGTCAAACGCTTGAAGATTTCGTCGGAACCGACCGGCAACCAAGGCTGCATGGCCCCGGAATTATCAAGAATGCGACAACGAAGATCATCGGCCAGCAGCGGGGAGACCTGAGCGCTCTCTCAAACCATCTCTATCTGAATGACGTCGCTCTGAGAGAAATCAAGGGCCTGGCGCCGCCGCGAAAGGGAAGAAGCGCCGAAGCCCTGCTCGCGCTTGGAGAAAAGGCCGAAAGAACACAGATTGTGCGGCTAGTTCCCACGCCCATCGATTACTGGATCTGCACAACCTTTCAGCGGGAACGTATGTATCGTGCGTTCTTTCTCGAGGAGAACTCATCTCGCCCTTTGATGGAAACATATCACGATCTGGCCCTGCGGTTTCCGCGTGGTTTGGCGGAGCGTCCAGAACTGCCGGAAGAGGCATCAGGCGCTGTCCAGGCTGCTTGGGCAGGACGGAGGAAGTTGAAATGAGTTGCTGGCTATTCTTCATCATTCCGCTCTTACTCGCATTCGCTTGGGCTAAAAACAAGCGTCGCGTTATCGGTCTCTCGCTCATTGCCGTGCTGACCGTAACACTCATTTTCCCGGTATCGGGGTACGCGCAGTTCGGGCTGTTCGGCGGAATTCAGAATCTGCTGAATCTCATCAATGGGTCAATCCGCGGAGCACTCACCGGAATCGGAAGTGTGATGCAAGCGATCGGTAGTCTGCACGACCAGATCGTCTGGCCCGTCCGACTGATTCAGCAGGCTCGTTCGGCCATTAACTCGTTGATTGGGCAATTTCGCGGTGCACTCAGGAGTATTCACACACTGCCGGTCAACAGCGCAACCTTGCCGGTCCCGGCCACACTTGAAGCTACTGTACGCAATGGCCAGACCAATGATTTCGCGACGTTGACTCAAGCTTTCTATCGGGCGTACGGTGCCATCCCCTCGGCGTCAGATGCAGACCCGGTGGCACGCAATTTGATCGATGCGGATGACGCGATGGCCCTGGGTACCCTAAAAGCCGCGAAGGCGAGTGATCGCTCAGCCGATTTGATTCTTCAGTCAGGCGATCAGCTTGAAGACGAAGCCCGGACCGCTGCCCCAGGATCCGCGCCGTTCCTGACAGCGGCCAGTGTCGCGGCGAACGTCCAGAGTCAGGCGATGATGCAAAAACTGCTAGCGGCGATGATAAGGCAGGAGGCTGCCAGGATCGCGCATGAAAACACCCGTCGAAAGCGGGACAGCGCACTTGTGGTGAGAGCCAGTCAGGGTATCTCGGACATAATGAAGCGTAGATGAACTGTAATCCGAAGAATCAATGGGGTTGGATTCTTGCGACTGCGAGGTCATAGACGAATTGTCGCTAAAGGAAGAGAAGCGAAATCTTCGAAGGACAGGCTGGTGTAGCTCACTCCGAGGCCTAGAAAGCGTTTATAGCGGTACTCTTCTTGGCTGCGTTCAGTGTTGGATTTCTTCGAGTGTTCATTGATAACGGTGAATTTGAGCAGATCGTCCCTGTTGGTTTGTGCCCGCTTAAGTAGATACTTGATATGGACGTCTGCGTCCGGAAAAGAGTACCCACAGAAAATCACATGTTTCACCTTGCGCAAGGCTACGTCCGCGCGGTTCCATATCGCGCTCAGAAAGACATTGTTTAGATCTTTGTAAAACGTCGGCGGGACGATAAGTGGAGCATAGACGCTTTGACATATCCTGCAAGTTGCTTGTGCAAAGTCGGAGATCAGCCGCGTCACCACGCCCTTTTCCTTCGGTGTAATTTCAAGCTCATTGCAAGTGGGACAGAATAGCCAATTTAGAGAGCCGTGCGGCTTCAAGAGCTGGACCCCGTGATCAAGCTTGGGCCGTGTCCAGTCCCCTGGCCGATCGAAGTTTCGGAATTCAACACCATAGTCGAGATCAATCCCGCGCGCCTCTCGTTGCGCTGTGAGCGCGTTATCGATGAGGATGTCGTAATTCGTCGAGATGAACGTTACATTCCTCAATTCATTCGCCTCGGCTAAGGCATTTACTAGCCTGCGATGGAATTTCGCGCGATCGCGTAGCTTTGCATCCAAGACCTTTGCGACCAGGAAGACTAGATACTGAGCGATCAATCTCAGGCGACCGCTATTAGCGGCCCTGTTGTCGACGTCGAAATGTCTAAATGCTTCCTTTCTGAGGATCGCGAGGTCGGTAAGGCCGAGAACTTCTTCGAAAATAGGAAAGTCGAGTTTGCGCACATCGTTGCGCGCTACATCGATCTGGAACATCTCCCGGAAGAAGTCTGCGAGTTCTCGATCCATCTCAACCTCGCGCGGTCTGAATAGATTCGAGGAAAAGTATTCGCGAAACAGCTCACCTTGCAAAGGTGCGCCTTCCGCCTTTGAAGCCCCCGCGCCAAGAAAAATAGCCGTGTCAGCCATTCCTGCCTCCTGCAACTCCTTAAAATGTAATAGCCCGCAGTTCGAAGGTGACATCGCGAACGTCGTCGGCATTCCAAATTTCATCGCGAAGCAGAAATCGATGGCTGTTGGTACGCTCCACGAACGTGGCCCGGGCGAGCGCTATTCGGTGCGGGATGATTGCGGCCCGCATGATGCTGTAGTCTTCATCGAACAAAACGCCTGCCAGAAAGTCGAAATGCGCTGCGCCCATGTCTCGAATTGCGGATAGCTGGCGTGAGTTGTTGAAGCGGGTGATTCGGCGTCCCTTAATCTGATAGCGCATGCCGTCGGTGCCAACCGCGTCGACGTTCGCTTGGGAATTGCCGCCTTGAGTCCAACCAAATGCTCTGCAGAAAAGGTATTCCGCCAGATCTCCGGTAGGATTGTTTGAACTGCGAGTGATGCCGCGCGTCCGTAGCTCGTCGCCGATCTTGGCGTGCAACGCCAGCAACTCCGGCGGCCTCAAATCTGCAAGATTCATGGCGAGTTCCTCAAATTTTAGTCAGCAGGATTTCCTGTGCCGAAGTTCGTGGGACATTAGAACAGGTCTGTCGCATTTTTGAAATTCGTAAGTCATTCAGCAAACCCTCGAACAGTTTTGCCTGGCTACAGGCTACTAGGTCCGAAAGTCCGTTTGACCTGGTGTGATTTCGTGTTCGGTTGGTTATGGTGGCATGTCTTGCCTCCCACGACAACTTCGACGCCAACGTAACTTGTGTTAGCGTGACCATCCTCAACTAGAGAGCGTCGAGGAGCACTGTGATCCAGGCCGAGTTTGAAGAAAAGTCTTATGAAGGACCTCTGTATAACCAGCTTGAGCGCGCAAACGCCGACTTATTTACGCCGGGCCAGGTACTTGAGAGCACTGTCGGGTTCGACCGGGGTCTCTTTGTTGCGCAGGCGGCGCTATGGCAAACGCTAGGCTACAAGAGTCCTCTGGGAGGGGCGGCGCTCGCTTATTACGATTGGCCATTCGGCTGGGGACCTGTACGCCCGCGGAGCCGACTTCCGAGGTTCAAGCTGAATCTTTTCCTGCAGGCCAAGCGGCCCATCTACCATCAGCGCCGTCCCCGTTCATTGAAAAGCATCAGCATTAGCGCTCCGTTGTGGGCTTTTCACGTACGAGAACACCAGCAGCGCCTTCTTGAAGTGCTTTCGGCCAACGTGAAAGGCAGAGCGCACGTTTCCTATGCTGCTGCGGCCTTCCATACGAATTCGGCGCTCTTCACGCATACAAAGCGGCGCACAATTGTGCAGAATTCGACGTTTCCTTCGGTTGACGTTCTTTCCGGCCATGAGGCGTGGTATTACCAGATTCCTGGAGCGCGGGGTGCGGCGAACCCAAATCCTGAAAGCATTGAGGAGCCTCCGCTTCTTGACCGTGTTCGAGCGCTCGCTCGCCAAGCCAGCGTTCGGGAATCGGGTGATCTTGGGTGGCTCGATTCGCTAGCGCATGACGTGATTGATTCCGCGGGTAGCGTCGCTGGGAGTCTGGAAGGAACGGGCGCGCATTTCTTCGACGACTTGCAGACACTGGACCGCATTGCCGAACAAAACAATTTGCCGCCTTCAATGTTGGCCTTTGCTCAGATCAATCTCTTTACGATTCGTTTTGATCTCAATTGGTTGGTTGTAGCAGACGCGTAAAAAGGTATCCACCGGCCATCGGGCCGCCACGGAATAGCGCGTTGGTAACCGACGAGGGGCAGAAAAACGACACCGTTCGTCTAGAAAATGAGGTGTTCATCACCTCTTACGCTGCTTCAGCGCGTTCGCCCGGCAACGGTGGAGCCTCAGTGGGCGAACGGTGATACCATCGAGCGCCATGGTTGACTTCAATCGTCGTCTCGATCCAGACGGCGGAGGCGCAAAACCGATCGAGCCCGCCGAAATATGGGAAAAGTCCGACCGAGAGAGCGACACCGGGCCTCTGCGGCCAGCGCAGATCTCTGTCCTGGAGGAATGGCATAACAATAGGAGGACCGACCGCGATGTAATTGTGAAGATGCATACGGGGCAGGGGAAAACTTTAATCGGTCTATTGATTCTGCAATCAAAGCTCAATGAGCTAAATGAGCCGGCGCTCTATATTTGTCCCAACAAGAATCTCGCCCAGCAGACGCTACAGCAAGCCCAACGTTTTGGAATTAAGTGCTGTACTGCTGAGACGGATCTTCCGGAAGCCTTCGCGGACGCCGAGCAGATCCTTGTAACCTACGTGCAAAAAGTCTTCAACGGTCTCACCAAGTTTCGCCTTGGTCCACAATCTCAAACCGTCGGTGCGCTCGTGATGGACGACTGTCATGCTTGCATTGATTCAATCAGGGGAGGCGTGAAAATCACAGTGCCTCGCGCACACAGTGCTTACCAGCCGTTACTCGCTCTATTTGGATCCGACCTGAAGGAGCAAGGTGGAGGCACGTTTGCCGATATCGAACAGGGCGATTACAGCGCGTTTCTACCGGTTCCCTATTGGGCCTGGGTGGCGCATCACCATGATGTCGCCGGAATCCTTGCAAAATACGCTAAGACTAATGAGGTCAAGTTTGCGTGGCCGCTAATCAAGGACACTCTGGAACACTGCAGTTGCTTGATTTCAGGGACAAGCCTTGAAATAGAAGCGGCAGCTCCGCCGCTGGACGTGTTTGGCACATACGAAAAGGCGAAGCATAGAGTCTTCATGTCCGCGACTGTTACCAATGATGCGTTTCTTGTAAAGGGCCTGGGCCTTGCGCCAGATGTGATTCGGAATCCTCTTCTGGACAAGAAAGAGAAGTGGTCGGGCGAAAAGATGATTCTGATGCTCTCTTTGATGGACTCAAGCCTTGGTCGAGATTTTGTCATCAAAGCATTGGGAAAGCCTCAAAAGCGGCCGTTCGGCGTGGTTGTTATTACGCCGAGCTTTAAGGTCGCCGAAGACTGGACCAAGGTGGGCGCGAAGTGCCCCTCATCTGAAACGATCGATGCATCTATCGAAGACCTGAGACAGGGGAAAACCGACGAACCGGTCGTTATTGCCAATCGGTATGACGGCATAGATTTACCCGACAACGCTTGCCGGGTTCTCATCATCGATTCAAAGCCGCAAGGCGAGACCCTAATGGACAGGTGGAGCGAAGTGTGCCGCGCTGAGAGTGAGGTGACGCTCATAAAGATGGCCCGTACCATAGAACAGGGACTAGGGCGCTCCGTTCGCGGCGAGAAGGATTACAGCGTCATTCTTATGATCGGGGCGGACCTAGTCAAGCAATTCAGGGCAAAGCACAATCGCAAGTATTTTTCGGAACAGACGCAAACGCAGATCAGCATTGGGATGAAGATCATGGAATTCGCGAAAGAGGATATTGCCGCAGGCAAGAAGCCGAACGCGGTCTTCATAGAACTCATGAATCAGTGCCTTAAGCGCGATAGTGGTTGGAAGACTTACTATGATCAGCAAATGTCGAAAATAGCCAATGCTCCCGCGGTTCCGGCGGCTCTGGAAATCTTCACCGCAGAACACTCTGCAGAGTTGTTATTCCGATCTGGTAAACCGCAAAAAGCCATTGACGTCCTGCAAGCACTTTTAGACAGGGAGAAAATGGTCGGCGTTGAGAGTGGATGGTATTTGCAGGAAATGGCACGATACGCTTACTCCTTCGATAAAGCACACGCTAACGAACTTCAGGTGGCGGCGCATAAGCGGAATCGCTATCTGCTGAGACCTCAAAAGGGGATGGAGTTTGAGACCATTTCCGCCGTAGGCCAAAAACGAATTGAAAGGTTAGTGGCTTGGATCAAGCAGTTCGATTCTGGAGACGATCTCGGAGCGGAGATCGAGGCAATCACGGCAAACCTTCGCTTTGGCGTTGCGGCATCCGATTTTGAAGCCGCGTTCGATCAATTGGGCAAGGCATTGGGTTTTGTAACGCAACGACCGGACAAAGAATTGCGCGAAGGCCCCGACAACCTATGGGCTTTAAGAGACAACCATTTTTGGCTTGTGGAATGTAAAAATCAGGTCGACGTCAATCGAAAGGAAATCAACAAGCAAGAAACTGGTCAGATGAATAACTCATGCGCGTGGTTTAAGCAGCACTATCCCGGTGCAACTAAGAACGGAATGATGGTCATATGGACGAAAGTCGTCGGTGCTTCGGGTGGCTTTAACGACAACGTGGGTGTGATGACAAACAAGTCGTTGGAAAAGCTGGTGAAGAATGCACGGGAGTTTTTCGGCGAGCTTAAAGCCGTTGATCTGCACGATATCTCAGAAATAAAGCTGCAAGAAAACCTAGACCGTTACAGTCTCACTGTCGATGAGTTGGTTTCAAACTATTCGGAGGAGCCAGTTATTCAGTAGCGCTTGTGCGGTCATGCGCCACGCCATTGTACTGAATCCCGCCCGCTCGATCTGTGCAACCTCGAAAATCGGGTGGCCTCTGCCGACAACTAGGTGAGGCTTGTTATCCGACAGCAAACACAGGATTCCCGGTCAACGAAGAGCCCGCCGACTCAGGGATAGATTCCTCCCCTTTGCTTTATGCCTGATGAAATCTGGCGCCATGCCGAGGATTCGATTCCTGATCTGTCCGGAGAATTCTTGTAAGTAAAACGCGCCTGAACTGCTCAGACCCTTGTGAGGCAAGAAATGAGCAGATTCATGCTGGCAGGAACAATCCGGCGAGCCCTTAATTGGCTCCGGTCGAGAAAAACTATCGTGATTGCGCTGGTTTTGGTCGGCGCATTGATGCTGCCGCAATCGTCGCAAGGTCAGTTCCTTCCTAGCCCGTGCTGCGCTTTGCTGTCGGCCGGTTTGGGCAGCGTTTCAAGCGCCATTACGAACGTCATTGGGGGCGGGTTGAGCGCGATCCGATCGACGATGGATTCGATAGAAGCCTTCCAACGCACCATCGTTTGGCCTCAAAACCTCATCAATCAGGCTCGGGCGGTCGTTGCATCGGTGCGCGGGATCTTCGGGCAGGTCCGGACGATAAGCCAGATTTCGGTTGCCAGCGCGACGCTGCCGAATCCTAGGCAGCTTGAGCAAACGCTTTTGTCGGCAAACCCTTCACAGGTCTCGCAAGTTGGAGCCAATTACGCGGCGGTGTATCTCAGCGTTCCCGCGCCGGCAGACGCGTCGCCAGAGGTGCGCAATCTCATCGACATGACGGACGCGGTTGCGCAAGCCGCAATGAAGAGGGCAATCGAGATTGACACTATCGCCGACTTGGAGATTCAGGCCGCCGATCAGATCGCCCAGCAAGTGGAGGCGGCAGCGCCTGGAAGCGCTCCCATTCTGGAGGCTGGTGCATCCGCGTGGCTCGTCCGAGCCAACGCATACACCCAATCTGCATTGACCGAACTCATGCGGCTTCGCGCCATTGACATCGCGAACGCTGGCGCGGAAATGAAGATTGACGCTCAACACGGATCGGCTCTCCGCGGAAACATCATAGACGCGTTGAAGCGGAGGTAGCGGGTGTTCTATTACGAGCAATTCTTCCGCACAGCACTCTCCGGTATCGATCGGTCGCAGATCATGCCGACCACGATCCAGATCGGCCAGGTGATTCTGCTCATCAGCTTTCTTGTGGGGGTCTATGAATCCTACATTCGCGGAGGCGACGTCCGAATGCTCGGCACCGCCGGTGTGAAATACGTGACCTTGGGGCTCGTGCTATCCATTTACGGGACAGCATTCCGCGACGTCAATTCGATGTTCAACGCGTTCTCCGATTTCATCGCCAGTACTAAAAACATCGGAGACGTGTTTCAGAATTGGATGGCGGATCTCTCAGCGGTCTACCAGCAGGGAGGCTATGCAAGGCTCTGGGATCTCATTATGGGCGGCCTAGCCGCAGTCGTTGGCGTGCTCCCGATTCTCATCGGATACATCGTTTATCCGCTCACCTATGCCGCGTTTTGCTTTTTCTACAGCTTCTACGGCGCCGTTCTCTATGTTCTCGGCCCGTTGGTGATTGCTCTCTTGCCGGCGTTCGGCCTGGGGTCTATCGGCAGGGTATACGTGATCAACCTGATGGCCTTCCACTTTTGGGGAGTTATCTATTCCGTTCTAGGCGCACTGATGGCTGCGGTGAACCTTTCCACTGTGCGGGATGTGCTTAACGCCGGCAGCTTTATTGGCGGTTTCGTCGGGTTGGAACAGTCGCTTCTCCTTGGCATTGCTTCGATCTTCTATTCACTTTCAATCGCCGCGATCCCATTTCTTGCCAGCCGCATTGTCCACGGCGAAGCATTCAGCACCATTGCAAACGTCCTGATCGGGAAGATCCCACTTCCATCGAGCCTACGGCCATGAAACAGAAAGTATCGAAAACGGACCTCCCGGAGCGTTTGCAGTACACCAAGTATTACGAACACGATGGCATGCTGCGCGCATATGCGAATCGGGCAATGGTGATGGCGTTTTTGTTCGCCGGAATCGCGGTAGCTTCGCTTGCATTTGCGATCTATGTTCGCGTCCAGCCTCCGACCGTCATCCGAGTCGGTGCGGACGGTATCAGTTCCTCGCTCGGTAAGATCTCCGTCGCAGTTCCGACGATTCCCAGCGCGACAGAGGGAACAGCGCCGACGGACTTGGAAGCGAAAGCCGTAGTCCGTAGCTTCCTGGAACACTACCTCGCCTACACACCCGGAAGCGTCGATCAGAACTTTGCCAGTTCTCTGAACATGATGACGGCGAACCTCCGAAGTTACACGCTCGGGAAACTCCGGGACAACGACACCGTCGGCAAGATCAAAGAGGACCGGATCACTTCACAACTGAAGATCCGCTCGATCGAGCCTGTGAAGAGCGCGCCTTGGACCTATCTCGCGTTCGGAGTGAAAGAGGTCCATCGTGTTCGCAATCAGGCGGAATCGACGGATCGGATTGTCGGCCGCTACGACATCCGGCTGATCCAGGACCGACGGTCGGAATCCAATCCCAGCGGCCTGCTTGTGGCCGAGTTCTCTGAACAGCAGATGGTTGGCGAACGCGACGACGAACTCCTGCAGCAAAGCAAGATTACTGGAGCCCCAAAATGAAGAACGAACAGAGCGAATCCGGGGATTTCACTCTCAATAACGCGCCCCCAGTGGAGGCCCCGAGTTCTCGTGGACGTAGAGGCAAACGCCGCTCCCTTCAATCGCCTGCATCGGGCGGGCCTCTCCGCTTTTTCCTCAGCAAGGCCGAAAGCAACGGCGTTCCTCTCCTCGAACAGGAACTGAGCAGCGAACCCGAGGCGATGCTCGAATCGCTGAAGACTGGCCGCAGTTATTTCGTGATTTCGGAATGGAAGGGTTCGGCGGACCTATCGAAGAAGGTCCCACAGATCAAGAAGGAGTGCATCACAGCAAGAAAGGTTAGTTAAAGGTTTTTTCGCTGAGACTGAATTGAAGTCTCACAAGTCACCCACGACTTTATCTCCGTGGGAATCTGCGATTCGGCTTCGGTCGGATCGCGCCCTCCTGGTTCGCTCCACAAGAGGAACGAAGGAGGTTCACAACTCACTGGCTCGGCATTAGCTGCCCGGCCGGAAACACCCTGTTTTTCCGACCAGAACAGCTAGGCGACCACCAGTGGGGCGCTTCCTGGCTGTTCTTGTCTTTCACAGAACAGAAAAGAGAGCGCAATGTCCGTTTCAACAACAGGTAACGAAATGTTCGTGATCTCGCTTGATATCGATCCGATGGGAAAGGCTACCGAACGGATTCCCGATCTGGAGAAGTCTGCACAGTTGCACAACACGCTGCTGCAGGGTCTCTTTCCGGAAATCCGAGTGGCTCGACTCCACGTTCCTGCAGGCGTCCTCGAGGAGTACCAGACGGCGCTTGTGGAGAAGACGATGAAGCGGGTGGATATCAACGGCACTCAGTTCCGTTTGATTGGCGCGAGCGGATCGGCGAAAGACGGCAAGTTCTACGCTGTCGAGGCCAAGTACGAACGCGCAATCGCCCAACGTTTTATGAACTGGCCGCAGGCTGCCATTACCTATTTCGGTGTTCTCGTTTCACCCTGTAAGGTGCGGATCGAAGCAACCGACGTTAGAGTAATGGTTGTCCCGGAGCACGAATTTGGAACGAACGACTGTCGCGGGTGGATTTCTCGCTCTGTCTTCCAGGCGCTGCAGCAAAGGGCCCGGGAGAATGGTCAGGACCTGCCCAGCGACCGGTTCTATCAGTTCCGCCTGGCCTTCGATAGCACACAAGCGAAGGGCGCATGCAAGGTGATGGAGGATGACCTGGCCGACCATCTGGGTACGGACATCATTCTTCCGGAATCCAGCGTGAAGCCTGAATTCAAAGGGCCATCGCGATTTTTGGATCTGTTTCGATCACAGTCTCGCAGGCTTGAAGTCCGAACCTATAGAGGACCGATAGTGCTCGGTATTCGTGAGGTTTCAGAATGCCGGGAGTTCGAGTCGAGTTACACGCTGGTCGAACATGCGTCGTGGGACACTCTGAAATCGGAGATCCTGCCGTACGCTTTGGCGCAAGCTCGGAAGTTGAAAGCGGCTGCTGAAGAAGGGAATTACGAGGCACTCCTGGAACTTCTGGGAACCTCACACTCCCAGCAGCGGCTTGAAACGGAGGAGACCGCCAGCCCGGGATTCACGAGCCGGGAGGCAACAGTCGTCGAAGCGGTTCTGAAAGTCGATCCTACCGGCTATCTGGTGAAACACCCTTACATCAACCAGCAACTCAACAAGCTGTTGGCCCGGTGGACATTCAAGCTCTGCACCGGAGGAGGTTTCAGAATGCCGGCGTTCGCATTGGCGGACGACGGATTTCTGGCTTTCCATGATGGACAAGTCGTCACAGCATCGGATTGGATGCCGCTCGACCGGGGTATCACGTCGCTTGAATCCGAATGTGGTTTGGTTGTTCGCTATCCGATACGGATGTTCGAGGATTTGCTTCCTTACCGGCGGCTCTCTCGTGAAGAGATAACGGATGAGGTAGGCAGCATCATCGGACGGCAGTCGGGAGCAACGTCAAGCTCTTCGGAGATTTCCAACATCATCGAACGCCAGATCCTTTTGAAGGGATGTTTCACGCTCCATTCGCAGACGGCTGCGAGAAACGGCGGAGACTTCGACTTCGACCTCGTATGCATCGTCGAAGGCGACGCGTTTCCGATGTTCGCGGAGGATCGTTTCCGCTACCAGGAACAGGCGCCCGTTCAGAAGGAGAAAGCCAAAAAACAGAAGAGCCCGTGGTGGAATCTCGTCCAGGTAGCCAATCAGGCGAAAGGCAACGAGATCGGGTCGATCACGGATCTTCAGACCTCGTGTATTGCCGCTGGTCAGCCCGAGTTGGCGCACGAGCTCGTTCGGGAACTGCAAAACGCCTTGGACAGTCTGAAGCATGGTACGCAGGTGGATCGTCAGCGGATCAGCGAGATTCGCAAGCACGTCAAGTCTGCTCCGTGGCTGAAGTACAAGCATGAAGAGCACGTATCCCGAATGCCTGCATCTCTACAGATCGAACCCACGGACAAGGTGGGTTACCTCTACAACGCGGTTCGAAATGAAGTCGAGGACTTCTTCCGGACCACCCTCCCGATCGGTGACTTTCACGGAGTCATTTCCGCGGCGACATTTACTCAGGAAATGTACGACGAATGCAGGGAGATCAACCGGCTGTATGCGGCAGAAGTATCACGCGTCATGTCGCGCAAGTCGGAGGTCGACCAGAACCTCACCGAAGCAGAGACCCAGTACGAAGCCAAGCGGTCGGATGACGATCGGAAGATTCGCGAGGCGGCTCGCCGTCAGCGCAATTCCGCGCAGATGGCATCTTTGTCCAACAAGGAGCGCATGAAGGAAGAGCTGAAGGCGCTCATGATGCTGGTCCGAAAATGGGCAGACGAGAAAGAAGAGAACCGGCGTGGTTGGTGTCAGGCGCTACACGCAGTCGTGTGTAGCGGTCGGAGCAAAGGTTCGTTGCTCTGGCACACCTTTCCTCAAGAAGCGATCGACATGATCGCGGAAGAAACCGGAAGTCGTCCCGTTCAAGTTGCCGCTCCAGAATTGGTCGATGGAGAAATCGAGTTCGACAGCGAAGGACGTGTATTCCTCGTTGAAAGGATCGACGCCGACGGCCAAGCACAAGAACGCAGAACGCTCCTTCTCCAGGTGAAGCAGAACGGCGACGTCATTCGGAATGGTCAGCAGGTCAGCCGGGTCCATCCGTTCCCACTGCAATCCGGGCGCGGTGAGATCCGAAACGGCAATGTTGTTTTTGAAGGCATTGCCCAACGCCCCTCTGTCTCTCCCACTCGCTCCGCCTGAATAGAACCAGCCAGATCCAGGAGGCCACCGGGCCTCCTGGCCCTTTCCATAATCGAAGGAGGCTCGTAATGAAATCGTTACTCTCATGCACTCTGGTTCTAGGGTTGGTAATTCCTGTGTCCGGACAGCGGATAGCGCTCCAGCCCGCCGATCGCACTGTGGTCCGGCGAGTAGAAACCACGTTGAACCATCTGACGGTGATCGAGTTGTCGGAACCCGTAGTCACAGTGGCCGCCGGGAGTCCGTCGTACAAGATTGAGCGGCAAGGCAACAAGGTGCTGATTCAGCCCATCGAGGAAAACGCATCCACGAATCTGTTCATCTGGACGGCATCTGGACGTTTTAGTTACGAACTCGTTCCAGCCACCTCCATCGAAACGACGGACTTTGCCATCGATCAGGAGGCATTCAAGATCGATACGAACAACCAAAGCGTTCGGAACGACGATTCCAGTACACCGGTTCGCCTGGATGAAAAGATTGCACGACGGGAGCAAGTCGTCAGGATCACGGAAGTCCTCAGGGAAGGGGAGCATCTCCACATCCGCTACAAAGCCGACACGTCGACGCCGCCGGCAGTGTTCGAATTGAACTCACCGCGGTCACGCGCCTCGCTTAACAATTTGAGATATACCCAACTGAGTTCCAAAACTGCCGACTTGATTCGAGATAAGGGACAACATTCCGTCCCACTCGTGAATTGCGAAAGCGCGACGAGCGCCGTACAGACACAATGCGCTCCTGGACTCGTCACGTTGAAGTTCGAACCGAAAGGCTCCGAACCCGCGGTGTTGCGGTTGGTGTTTCAAGCGGCAGGATCGAAATCGACGTCCGTTTTCCTCGTCCTGTGAGTCGGCCCCATGAAATCGACGAAGGCCACTTCCGTAATCCCTCCGGTTTATGGCGCTCTTCTTGAGGTCTTGGGCGGGAGCCGAGACATCGGCACCGCCAAGACCCTCGCCAACTGGTTGTGCGAACCTGCCAATCCATTCGATCCGAAGAAGCGCCGGAAACCCAAGCCTGAGCTATTGATCCTCCTGACGTATGTGCTTTTGATGGGCTCAACTTTCTGGGCTTTCAATCTTTGGTGAGAAAATCGCCATGTATTCGAACAACAACGGCTCCGAACGGCCGGTTCGCCCACCGCTCCTCCGGGAAACGGATGTTCTTCTCCTGTTCATCGTCGGTGGGGCTTTCCTCATCCTTTTATATATAGCGACAACGCGGTGGCGTTTCTCGATGAGGGGAATTCAGGAAATAGCTGCTTATACACTTTTTACCCTGGGTGCCGCCTACTTGATCACTTGGCAGCTTGCGACCCGTCAACGCCGGCGAAAAGAGGCTTGGCCTCCACTCTCAATTTCCCGAACGCGCGATGCAAAGAACCTACAGAAAGCATGGGCGGAAGACTCCGTGGTGCTGGGCCACGACTCCAACGCTACACCATGGTTGTGGCCTGATCGCGTACGCGTGATGCAGGGCATCGTTCTCGGACAAACGGGCTCGGGGAAGACAACGTTGCTCCGTAACATCATCACCCAAGACCTGGCACGTCGAATTGGGCCGACCGAGGATCGTCACAAGATCCCGATGGTGATCTTTGATGGTAAGGGAGACCTCGACTTCTTCCACAGTCTCCTGCCCCACATCCATCGCGCGGGCCGCTTGCAGGATTTGCGGCTCCTTAATCCGGCTCGACCGGACATCTCGGTTCTCTACAACCCGTTTTACACGACCGACGATAACTACATGGCGCAGGTCAACATGATCTTCGGAAGTTTCAACTTGCACGACGAGTTTTTCTCGAAACACCAGTTGAACTACCTGGCCGACATTGTCCGGGTGCTCACGTACACCGGACTTCGCTTCAATTTCTATGACGTGATCGTGATGGCGCTCGACGAGAAAGTCATCCGGGAGCAGGCGGACAAGGCACGCCGGCGTATCGACGGAGATCGTTCACTCAGCACGCAACGCAGATTGAACTTCGAGATGTCCGTAAAGAACTTGTACCAATCCTTTGAGGACCGCGAGCGGGTTCCGAAGATCCAGGGGCTGCTCAATGAATGTATGACCTTCTTGGACGACGAACTGTCCGTCATCACCGGTCCGTATGAGGAGCTACTTTCGATCGACGACGTTATCGACCAGGAGTTGATTCTGTTTGTTACGCTCAACATCAACAAAAACACGGAGCCCGTGCGTGCTCTCGGGAAGATGCTGTTGCAAAATCTGCAACTTGTTGTGGGCCGCCGTTACGAAAGTGTCCAGGAACGCCGGAAGGTGAATCGTCCGCTATTTAGCGTCGTCATGGACGAGTTTGCACCATTCGGTTACCGCAACTTCGCCCAAATCGTCCAGACCGCACGCGGAACGAACACGGCTTTCCTCTTTTCGATGCAAAGCCTGCCGCAATTGATGGAGGTAGGCCGCGGCTTCAAAGAGGACGTGACGTCGGCGCCGAACACCACCATCACTCTTCGCACTCGGGATGAGGAGACGGCGCGTTATTTCATACGAGCGTCCGCGCAGGATACGGTCTCGCGCCGAAGCTACAGCCTGGCACAGCAACGTTTGTTCGTTCACGAGTGGTACGAGAAAACCGGAGCAGCTGTCGAGCGGGACGATAAGGAGTACCGGGTGACCGACCTCGATGTGAAAACGCTTCCAAAAGGCCAGATGCAAATCCTGATGACGGACGATGCTCAGGGTGTTTTGCATTCGCGGTTGCATATCCGTGCTCCGGAAGAGATCCGCGTACCGGGTTTCGAACCGGAACTGTTTCCGCGCTTGAAGCACTCCCGAGTGACCACCAGAGGCGCCCATTTGCGGTTCAAGGACGCTCAGATGGCAGAACAATTTCAGCAACGGAGGCCTCGCAGGGCGGCGAAACCAAAATGAAAGGGACTCTACGGTCGGTGCTGTTACTTCTGCTCATCTCACCATGCGTTCACGCCAAGCCCGGATCCTCCCAGCGGACTTGGTATGAGCGGGCACTGAACCACATCAATCCCGAGAACAAGGACTATGGAGCGATTTGGGAAGAGCGCAAGCGTCAGCTGATCAGTGAATTTGGGAATCCATACTTCCAATATGGCGTTGCCACAACCGGCGCGCTTTTGTTGGCGTTGACCGTGGTCGCTGCACAATACACCAGTCATCGGCGCGCACTGATCGTGGCCGCTGAGTCGATCGCTGACGTGCTCCGACACGATCAATACGCCCGCGAAGTTGCCCGGGAAGCGATCACGCGTTACAACACGCACATCGAGTCCTGTAACCGAATGATCGAGAGGAACCGTGAACGACCCAAACTCGACCCCGCGGCTGCCTCTGAATTACACCGTCTGGGCGAAGAGCTATTGGCAACTCGGGAGGAGAACAAGGCGTTGCGTGACGATAACGACAAGAAGTCGCGGATGATCGCGGAGTTCTCCCTCCAGGCGAAGAAGCGACAACAACAGCCGGGCGCTCAGATCGCGCTCGATTTCGTTCCACCGGACTACATCGCCCGGATCAATGAACTCGAGAGGCAACTCGCCGCTGAGAAAGAAAAGAACCAGCGCCGGAAGGGAACACCCGTCGATGCTCATCGGGCTTGAAGGCTTTGGCAGCATTTGGTCGGTACGGCGGAAATCTGGTCCGGCCCGGATCGCCTACTACAACACCACCGGATTGCTCATTGACGGAAGACTGCGACACCGTTCCGTGATATTCGGCGCTGTTCGGTTTAACCAGGTGGGAGGCTTCGATCCAGCGCATATCGAACGGAACATCGGCCGAGTTTTCGAATCGGCCGGACGAATTGAGTCTGGACTGCCGAGTTTGTTGCTGCGTCACCTTGCGAGACCGCCCGCCTATCCGGAGTTTTTTCTTTTCGCGGTGTCTTCCGACCGAGCCGGTGCATTGCGGACGGACTGCGATGGTTGGAAGTCTGACTCCGTCATGGTCATTTCTTTGAGCGAATGGAATGGCCGACAGGAAGCACTGCTGTTGATGCCTGTACATAGCTGGATTCGTGGAACTCTGGGCAGACTTATCGTCGAGCCGCGCACGGATCGTTCTTGGCGAGCGTTCCTGCGACTAGTGGGGTAAGAACTATGGGATTCGAAAAAGGGGTGGTTTCATTAAGTCCTTTGAGGGACATTCCGTTGCTCCTCCAGGTCCTTCACTCTCAGTTCATCACGCGCGATCAACTGTTCGAGTTCATGCAGAAAAGAAATCTCGAAGTGACACGCGCGCCTTTCAATTGGCGCGTGCGGCGGCTCGTGGAGAGCCAGCTTTTGGACCGGCACATTGTGAAGTCCGTGTCCTCAAGCCCGATCTATTCCGTAACAAGTGCCGGGAAGGTGACGCTCGCGGAGCATTGTCCGGTCCTGGACGGCAGAAGGCACCAAGATGCGGCAACCCATGTGAACCTTGTGCACTCCTTGGAACTCAACGGACTGCACCTTAGCCTTGAACGACAGGGTGTGTTGGAGGAATGGGAATCGGAAACGACGATTCGCGCGAAGAATGAGTTGACCGCATCCGGGTATGCGAAGGACTACGATGCAGTCGTGACCGCCCGAATTGCAGGACGATCCGTTTCGTTCGCGCTGGAATACGAACGCACTTCTAAGAAAACGAAAGATTACGCACGCATCCGGGCCCTCATCGAGCAAGAAATCCAGGTTCGCCGATTCCTGTACATCGTTCCCGAAGCCAAACTCGCGTCGTTCCTCCTCGACTGTTTCAGCAAGACCAAGGCCGCACTCTTTGTCGGTTTGGCGTCGGAGTTCACCCGGTCACTGCAGGAAATGAGCGTCATCGAAGCACGGTCCGGCGCGATACAGCCAATCGCGTCCGCCCTGTGAGGCTCTCGCGCCAGTCGGGCGACGTCCCGACGGCGTTCGCGACCAGACTTCAACCCACTTACTCTCAATCGGTTAGCTCTCGACTAGTACCGTAAATCTTCATCCATATCTGCCGAGCCGCAGAGCCAGTGCTAAATCTGTTTAGAGACGTTGGTATTGCGGCATGATGCGAGTAATCCGTGGATCATGGTAGGGGTAAGTTAGTTGTCCCCATTGTTTTAACTGGCGTTTGATGTCTAGAGCGACTGTTCTCGGGTAAGTTCCGAATCGCAATGACGGCGAGCGTGAGCGCTAGGAGGAAGAGCATCCCCAGTGCGTTCTTTAGTGCCCGGTGCGCAAGGTTAAGTTGACTGAGCTTCTTATTCGTCACCCACCCATTGTAGGCATAGCATTTGAGCTTTTCGTTCGTGAGGCGCACATGGTAGTTGTCCGTGACCGTCCCGCCTTCTGCGCGTTCATCTGGGTTGGCGGCGAGATCGGCAGCGATCAACTGCATGAATGCGCGCGGTGTTAGTCCTGCAATGGCTGCCCATAGTGTTCGGAGGAACTGCAGAATCAGATATGCGCCACCACCAATGATGCAAGCCGCACTAAAAAAAGTGTACGTGCCGGTGTTTTGAGTGACGAATGCGACGAATCCCATGACGAACGTCGCCGTCACGGAAGACAGCACGAGCAGTCCTTGAAGCTTTGTGTCCGTTCCTTTACGCCGATCCTCCTCTGCAGCGATCAAGGCATCGAGTTCGTCGCGCAATATCTTATCGGAATAATCCCATTTCGGTGCGTCGGGTACTTTACTTTCTGCGCCTTCGAGCGTCGGCCAGAACAGATCGGTGAGCAAGTGCCAGTTCATCGAGTGTGGTACTCGAGCCAAGTGGCGATCGTGTCGCTAATCGGGATCTGGGTCTTGTCTTGCAGCCATGCCCACTGCCCGGACGGGTTAATCTCCAAAAATACATACTCCCCGCTTGGCGTAAGGATGAGATCGATCGCACCAAACGTGAGGCCGAGTGTCAAAACGAGCGCTTTGCAACGTTGAGCGATATGGTCGGGCAAGTCGTGGGGAGTGTGGTGAAGGTGATCGTCGGTAGCCGCGCGCCAGTCCGTGCGTGCCGCCGGGTCCTCTTGGGAAAGGATAGCCGTTGCAAAGACCGTGGCCCCGACTACAGTGACGCGCAGGTCGCAGGCCTTGAGAATGTGCTCCTGAAACGTGACTGGAGCGAGCGTCAGGCCGCTGAGATCGGTAAGGTCCTCGTCGCTAACGGTGCTGGTGAAGATCGAGCCTTGCCCTGTTGGATACGTGATATAGCCGGAGCGCACGGGTTTTGCTACGAGTCTGCCTTGGTGTCTTGCAGCAAAGACTCGTACATCGTCAGCACGGTTGCTGGTAAGTGTGTCAGGAATCCGAAACCCGAGGTGGGCTGCATGATGGAGTTGGTAAAGCTTTGCTTCTGCGGCGGCAACGGCTGCTGGAGGGTTCATCCATGCGGCATGCGTAAGGCTTTGCAGGGTGCCTTGCAGAAACCACGCCGTTTCACGTGCGCAGAAGTCCTTGGTGCCGGCATCGAGGTGGTCGGGAAACGTCGCGATGCGTTGTCGTCGGTAGTATACGGCTCGGATCTCATTTAGGTCGCATGTCCCCTCAGGGCCAGTCCACTGAGTTCCTTGACTGGTGTTGCTGCGTGTGACGCTGGCCGTCGAAGTCTGGGGGAAGGCATCGGTATTGATGCGAAAGTGTGGGATCTTCCGTTCGCGCAACGCCAGAATGACGTAGTCCGTCGTAATGTCGTTACTTGTTGTTACCAAGAGGATGCGTGGCGTCATTGATCATCCGTGGTTTCCCGTTTGGTTTGCGTGGCAAGTGTCGTGCCTGCGTCTGCGAAGTTAGGATCGAGGACTGCCGGTTGCCCATTGATGAACAGAAGCATGGCGTTCGGGTTGTATGTGGTGGTCGTCGAACATTCTTCTTGCGTCTGCTCGACGGCGTAGCGGGCAAGAAAGGGCTTAGTTGTCATCGGTGGTCTCCCGTTCGACCCTCGTCTCCTTCGTGATGCCACGGTCGCCAAAGGTCGGTTCGAGCACTGCTGCTCGTCCGTTGATCAGCAGCACCATCGTCGTTGGATCATACTCGGCCGTCGTGGCTGTTTTTTGGTGTTCTCGCTCGACCGCGTACCCAGCGAGAAAGGGTTTAGTTGTCATCGGTAGTTTCCTGTTGGACCTTGGTAACGCGCGTCGCGCCAGTATCAGTGAAGGATGAATCTAAGGCTGCCGGAAGCCCATTAACAAGGAGCAGCATGGTTGTCGGATCATATGTTGCCCGATTGCCTTCGCTTTGCTGGTGGTGGATTTCGTATCGGGTAAGGAACGGTCTAGCTTTCATCGAAGGTCTCCTTCTTAGTGGCGCTCACCGTGGTGCCAATGCTGGGCGCATCCGCACCAGTGATGCGCAGAGAGCGGTCGCTGCTCGTATCATCTGCCCCGGGCATGACTTCTGATTCAGTGGTGCATTGGTAGCGTTGCAAAAAAGGGATTGGCGTGGTCATCAGGATCCTATCCCATAGGCAAGGGCCGAATTGGGTCCTTGCCTTCTCATTTCCTTCTGCAAAAAGGTCTGAAAACATTACCTGGATTCAGAGTACTGCTCGGGAGAACCGATTGTCCGGAGATGCAGCGGCTTTGATCGAATTCGCACATTGGGACTGACAGGCACGTCTACACAAAGGATCACGACGCGGACTTGGCCCGGGCCTTCGCAAGACTCTTGTAGAAGTACGCCTTATGAATCTCCGAATAGTAAGTGAACGGATTCGCCGATTTGGCGAATGGCTCATGTGTCACATAGATGTCCATTCCCGTCTTGTCTTCGCCGTCTGCAATCATGCAACCTGCTTGATTATTCGTGATAAATGCAAGTTTTCGAGTGTTCCACTTGTCGTAGGCGAGATGCTCTGAATTCGCGTTTCCGAAGAACGTCATCTTCGGCTTCAAGACGTCGAGGAAATCGTATGATCGACCCGAATCGCGTCCATGATGTGGCGCGATCAGGAGATCGATATCACTTACATCCTCTTCATGCGTCTTCAGGATGTGCTCCCACGTCTCATCGTGTGAATCTCCTCCAAAAACGACCTTGAGTCCATTGCACCGATAAAGGATCACATATGAACAGTCGTTGTAATCTCCACATTCGTTCGCATTTGTTACCAATTCGGGAGTCGGCGCTAAAATGCTCAGCCCATCACCGCCGCCTTTTCCTTCTTCGGTCTGGTTGTAATATTTTCCCCGAGCGCCGGAATGCAGTGTCAGGCGTTTCACAGCAATATCCGAGGTGGCATCTCGAAGAGACTTGTAGAAATCCCAGTCTTCCTGGTTGAAGGGAGAACCTTCTTCAAAGGTCTTTTCCTCATTGTTGTTGGTATCCCAGAAGTTCGACGGCTCAAATGTTTCAAAAAAGTGCTTAATGCCGTCAAGGTGATCCATGTCCGGATGGGTCGCAACAAAACGAAAGACAGAATCGATCCCGTGTTTCTTTAAGTACGAAACAGGGTTGACTGGATACTCCTTCTGCTTGAAATTGCCGGCGATGCCCTTTTCGCGCTTAGCGAACGAAGCGTCAACGGTTTCTGAGACGATGTCTATTGGACCCGCGTTGCACACATCGATGACGGTTACACGCCCTGACCCGTGTTCGATGATCGAGCAGTCGCCCTGTTTAACATTGAGGAAATGGATGATTGGCATCTTGTTGCGTCTATGCGCTGTCTCCGTATGTATTGAACAGTTCGTATGAGTACTGCCGGTAGAACTTCAGGTAACGGTAGAAGAGAAGAATTCCGACGATGAGGGCGGTCCAGCCGTACTGTCTCAAGGTCGGATCAAATACAAAATGGGTCTTGACTAACACCCCTGTTCCGAACGAGAGACACGTGAACGATAGATTCCGATTGAATCCGTAGCGATCCCTGAACCCATCGATTCTTGTCAGTAGACGTTCATTGGAGAGAATGGCAGGACAGAATCTGATCGCCAGAAACAAGGCTTCACCTTCAAGAGTTGAGCCAGCTTTAGCCCAGATAGCTTCCAGCCTTCCTTTCGGCAAAGGTTTGTAAAAGTTAGGAAAGACCCATCTGCCGGGCCGGGGAGCCCTATTCCGCATGAGGTTAACGTTGGGAGCGTAAAGCATCTTGCCGACCACGACATCCTCAAGGAGCCACTTCGCCGGTGTTGCGACGATTTGTCCCGCAACATACGTCGCCAGGATCAGGAAAGCGTAATCAACCGGCTTGAGATCAACGCCGACCACGGCAGGGAATCCAAAGAGGATATGCAGGCCTATCAAGACAATAAAGCCTGACGAGAGGTAGCCAAAGAAGTCGTACGGATCGAACGGCAGTTTATCCATGAGAATGTGGCATCAGTAAGTTTGGTTAAGGGAGATTGTGCCACCACCTGTTGGAGGCATATCGATTGTTATCTTTCCATCGCATCGCGTAGTGAGCACCTTCCTTAAGGCGCCGCTAAAAGTGATTCCTTTGCAATGTCTGCTGTACAAGTCGTGATCCTGAGTGTCGTGGACAATCGCCTTATCCGAGATAACTACGACTTCGGGGCCGCAAAAGGAAAACATGGCCTCGCAATAGCCACCTTCGCGCCCGTGATGGGAGGCGATTAGTATCGTCGTTTGCCTTAAGGAGTCTAAAAACACTGGGTCTTTTAGGAACTCCGTCCAGCCGGCGCATTCGAGATCGCCAGGGAACATGACTCCGATTTCGTTGTATCGGAGGAACGTAACGACGCTTAGATTGTTTGTGTCTTGAAATGTGGTCGGTGAGTGCTGGAAGAACCTCGTTTCCATTCCAAAGTTTGGTGACACGGCGCCGCCGGTGAAGACGGTTTCCATCCAGTCCAGGGCGGTTTGCACGCCTGGATGGATTTGTCCGCTTTGGGCCAGCTTTAGCTGACGTACCCAACCTGGGGGCACAAAGTTATTTCGCTTGATCACATCCGGACGCCAATATGGCTCGAAATTTGGCAGGTCTGAAAGATGGTCGCCGTCAAGGTTCGGTAGAACCATCCAAGATGGTCTCTGGTTGCGTTGTCGCACCCACGTCGAGGGGCGCCACCCTGTCGTTGAATTATGACCCGCGCCAATCAAAACCAACTCGCCGGAGGGCGTTTCTATAGCACTGCACTCGCCGTGTTCGACGTCGAAGATGTGAATTCGCATTTGGAGCAGGAGCCCTTTCACGATTAGCGTTAGCTGCTCAGCTTGTAAGATTTCGTGAACCAATAGGGAGAGGGACATCCCCCCTCCAGCGTTAACGGAAGAAAGGCAAACCCATAGGTGTCGTTGCATCGAGCGCCAGATGAGATGCATAGCCCGCAATCAATCCGATCACGAACTGAACGACGTATTTCCAGAACAGGATTGCGATGACGTACCAAAAACCATTCGCCGGGTCCATAGCGCGCCTCAACTCGTAATGCATGACCCGCTGTTCTGCATATGTTTTGAGCTTCTTTACCCCCGTCGGGGTTGCAACTGCACCGCCTGTGGCGAAGGTCCAGCTATGAAACAAACTCCGATGAAAAGGTGATGTGGCTGGCTCGAAAATGTCAGGTAGGGCGGCCCCTGCATAACCTCCCGCTATGCCTGCCAGAACGTTGGCGAAGGTCGGTTCGGAAAAATATGCCGCCGCGGTTCCGCCCGCTAGCATCCCGACTGGCCGATGTACTCGTGCCTTCATAAGGACCTCGTGAAAAGAGATGGCGTTCACCGTCATCCCGGTTTACGTTTCCCGAAAAAAACTGCACTTCCGGTTGTCTGCAGGTACAGCCAGACAGGATTTTGAGGATCCGAAATTCAGGCTTGCGTTTTAGGAGCAGGCTTGTATACTTGGCGGCGTTTGTACCGACTGTAGTACTTCAGGCTACTCGACCGCACAACTTATAGTGGCCATTCACAAACCCGAAATGCAAAGGGCAAGTTGGCGCTTGCCCTTTTTCGGCGTCCGTTTCAGAGACAATTTGCAGGATCAACCTACCAGTAGACAGAACAGGTCCACTTAAGAAAGAAAAAGAGCCCGTGAAGTTGCGGGGCTGGAAGTGCAGCAGTCACTGGCGAGTAGACCTCACTCTGCCGAAGTGAAATCGCAGGTTGTAGTGTCGCAGGTTCTAGCTCACTTGTGATCGCGCGCTCATTGGTTTAGGACGGGCGCCGGTTTTGTAGATCTTGCCAATCATCCCGCCTCGATTCTCACCACAAATCTTCCATCCGATAAATCCGCTAACAGTGGAGTGAACCGAAACAGGTGTCGGTACCTCAGCGGCCTCGGTGCAATACCGGGGCGTCGACCGTCGTGCGTCTTGGCTCGGCGGGGAAACTGATCCGACAACGAACAACAAGAGAGAGGAGACAGATCATGGTACATGCAAACGGTGCGAATGGCGCCGCCAATCACGACTTGCCGCCAATCACGGCGGTTGCGGCTATCGCCTCCAGTGACAGCCGTCAAGCTGACCGGACGTCGCCGGAGCGGCTGCAGAAGATTCGAGAGCTGCTGAGTGAACCGTTTGATGCCGACGAAATCAAGTGGCGAGTAACGGCGACCTCGACAAACCAGGGCAAACACGGTCCGCAGAAGCGCGGCCAGTTGGTGGCATACGCAGACCAGCGTGCTTACACCGACCGCCTGAACGACGTGTTCGGTGAATGGGGTTGGACGCGCAGCTATGACGTGCAAGTGGCGCAGAACTTCGAGCGTCGGGCGCCCGGCGACAAGACGCGAACCGCTGTTGCGGCGAAAGTCGTGGTCGTTTGCAAGGTAACCGTTTGCGGGTTTGGATCGCACACCGGCGTGGGCGAGGAGTGGGCCGACGACCAAAACGCGGCGACGCGCGCGGAGGCGCAGGCCTTCAAGCGCGCTTGCGCGTGCTTCGGTCTCGGCAGATATCTCTATGACCTCGATACCGTTTGGGTAGATCTCGACCAGTACAACCGTCCGGTTCATACGCCCAACCTTCCCGATTGGGCGCTGCCAATCAGGGCAGCCCGGACGAAGCCGGGACAACCGGGGCAAGGTCTGCCAAAAGAGGAGATGCTGGCAGCAATGCGAGACCTTAGGCAGAAGATCGGACTCGGTCTTTCGCAATTTGTGCTGGAGAAATACGCGGGAGGTGCCGAGCCCGAATCGTTAGACCAGGCGAAACTAAACACCGTTTTCACGAAACTTACTGACATAGGCAAAGGCGTTAACCGCCTCCGGCGAGGAGCCGCCCGTCTCGGAGACGAGCGTTACTCGACGATCTGCCGGGAACTCAATCTCGCCAGCGAATCGATCAATGACATTCGGGATCGTGACGAACTTCAAAGGCTGGTGGCTCGCGTTGAAGAAGGCAACGCAGGAAAGAACGGCGGAATCGCGGATGCTCGGGGACGCCTGCTTCAGGCCGCGCGGAAGTTGGCGGAAAAGACTGGCAAGCGCCTCGCAGACACTATCGCGGAGGCCTCAGACGGAAAGCTGTCGCTGGACGGACTGAGAGATCTGACGGATGGCGACGTCCCGTTCGTTGCGGCGACGACATCTCGAATGAAAGGAGGTGATTCGTGAAACAGGTAATTCTGTTCACCGATGGGTCATGTCTTGGCAACCCGGGGCCGGGTGGCTGGGCGTGTTTGCTCCGGTGTGGCTCGGCAGAGGGTGAGCTTTCGGGTACCGAGCCACACACGACGAACAACCGAATGGAACTGCAAGCGGTGATCGCTGGTCTGTCGGCACTGAAAGAGCCGTGTGCCGTCAGAGTTGTCACCGATTCGCAATACGTTCAACGTGCCATGACGCAACATCTGTCCCACTGGATTGCCCGAGGATGGCGCAATTCTCGCGGTATCCCCGTTTCCAACCAGGATCTGTGGCAGGCGCTCCTTCGCGAAAGCTCCCGACACGAAGTCACTTGGAGCTGGGTTCGCGGGCACGGCGCCAGCGCCGAGCAAAACCGGTGCGACAAACTTGCTCAGGCTGCTGCTCGCGGTCTGAGCGTCGCTTCCTGAATCAGTTTCGTTCCTTCAACCTCTTCTACTAACAACCAACTCATCAAACAAGGAGATAAACATGCGCGGAAATCGTGTGCGCGCGAGCCATGTGCTCAGCGCTAAAGACCTCGAAATGAAGACCGAACAGAATGTGGGCGATATCGTCACCGGCTTTCTTGCCGCTGCGGAAGGCGTGGTCGCTCACTGGGTCGAGTATGCCAAGGGGGTGCTGTTGTTTGTCGTCGCGCCGGACGATGAGCGGTCTGGAGCGTTCTACATCTACGACCGTGGCCAGGGCAACTTCTGGCTTCTGGAACTTGCGGATGGCGTCTTCGGTGGCTACTCGTACAGAGAGATGACCAGGAAGATACGAGACTTTCGGCTGCTCGAGTTTGCTGAAAACCCGGCCCGGCTGATTCCAGGCCGCTAATGGAGCGGGTATGCCGATATCAGCCCCCTTCGTAATTCTGGATCACATCGGGACCAAACGCCGAGTTGGGCGGAACTGGGTTGCGCAATGTCCTTCGTGCGCTGCAGCAGGACGAGACCGAAGTAGGGATAACCTCGCGATTTCGGTCGCGGAACCCTGGAAGTACATCTGCTGGGCCGGCTGCACAAAGCAACAGATCCGAACGGAACTCGGCATGCCGATTCCCGTTCGCCCTACCTGACAATCCGGCAGCGTTCGCCGCCGGTGTTTCCTAAGCCAATTGCATCAATCGATGAAAGGAGGAGTGTGTGACTACTTCCATATGTGATTTCTGTTCAGAGCCCAACGTGGTTTGGCGATATCCGGCACAGAACTTCATCGCGTACGCAACGCCAGGCGTTCTTGGGCAAAGCATCGGTGATTGGGCGGCGTGCGTCCTCTGTCACGCGTTTATCGAACGTGGCGATCACAATGCGCTATTGGAGAGATCGGTCAGCCGGCTTCTTGAGAAGCATCCCGACATGCGGGCGGACGAAGCGGAAATTCGCGAGCATCTGGGAATGATTCACCGAATGTTCTTCGACCACCAGGCGGGCGCAGCCTTGCCAGTCGTATAGGAGGCGAACCCGATGCCCACAGATCAGGTTGCGAAGAAGACAAAACGTTTATCCGAGGGTGATATTCGTGCCCTCTATGGTGAAGGTGCCGTCCTGTCCAGGAAGGGGCGGTTCACTCTAGTCCATCTCGATAAGCCGTCCCCAGCCGTGGTCCGCCAGCGCCGTCGCAAGTTCGACCCAGCGAAGCTCTTCTGTGCGGATTGTCCTCTGTGCAGGTTGCTGAACGAGTCTGGCGTCGTTGTGTTCGACGAATCAGTTTTCGGCGGAGAGGTTTGACCCGTAAAAGGAGGAGGGACCAATGTTCGCAAGAATGGTTATCGGTAAGTGTCTGTCCGAGGACCAGCTTCGAGAGTTTTTGAAGATCTACGAGAACGATGTGACGCCCCAACTCGGAAAAGAGACGGGATACGCAGCATCGCACTTGCTCGTTGAGGAGGGCGGTTGCATGGTCATCGCACTGACGATGTGGACCACCCGGGAGGATTGCCTGCGCTATCACTCGTCGCGCAGTTACAGGCAGTTCGTCGCCGGGACTCAACACCTTCTCGCCGGGAGTTTCGTTGTGAAGATCTTCAGGGAGGAATGATGAGGACACAGGCAAAACTGAAGCTTGGGTATTATCCGTTGGCTTTATCCGAAGCGAAACGGATTCGCAACTATCTGCAGTTCGCTGACCAAACGGCGAGCATTCTCGACCCGTGCGCCGGGACCGGAGCCGCACTCTGCAACTTGAGTGAGGGGGCAGCGGTGAGGCGTTATGGAATCGAACTCGACGCTTGCCGCGCTGAGCATGCCCGTACGGTTCTCGATGAAGTGGTGCAAGGTAGCGCGTTCGACACGCACTCCCCGGTAGATTCCTTCTCGCTGTTGTACCTCAACCCGCCTTACGATTTTGAAATCGGCGAAGGAAAGAACCAACGAATGGAACGGCTCTTTCTGGAGCACTTCGGGCGGTGGGTGCGGCCCGGCGGCGTTCTCGTTATGGTGGCGCCCTACGATCGCGTCTACGATTGCCGGGCGCTTTTGACTCCGCAGTTCAAAGACAAGGCGATTTATCGGCTCACCGAGTCCGAAGCCATCGCTTACAAACAAGTCGTTGTATTCGGGATCCGGCGCACCAGGCAGGAACGAGAACGGCTGAACGACCATGACGTCAGCCACGCGAATCGAAAACTCAACGAAGTGACGCGAAATTACGACGAAATTCCGCCTCTTCCTGACGCTGCAGACCGGTGCTACTTCATTCCTCCGAGTTCGCCTACGAAGCTGGAGTATCGGGGACTCCCCCTCGACCAACTTGAAGATCTGTTGGCCAAGTCGCCAGCTTGGAGACAGGCGCAGCGGGTCACTCATGCGCCTAAGCCGGAATTCGCCGGACGTCCGTTGACGAGTTTGCACCAGGGGCACGTGGCGCTGTTGTGCACGTCGGGGATGATGAACGGTTGCTTTGGGGAAGGGAAGGATCGCCACGTCGCTTATTGGGAAAGCGTTAAGGTCATAGATCGGCGGGAAGAGGAGGAGGACGGGACGATCATCATCCACGAGAAAGAAAGGTTTTCGCAGCGTCTCACTCTGCTCTACGCGAACGGTAGGATCGCCTTGCTATCGGAAAAACCCTCCGATGCGATCTATAGAAGGGAGGATGGCCATGCAGAACGCGCATCTGCGAATGGGCAAGCTGACCTTTGTGCGCCAGAATCGGGACACGATCACCAACGTCACCGTGGGCCTGAGCAGTCTTGTAGCTGAGCCCCCGAATTCCGAGACCGCAGGGGCTTTACACCTGATCTCTGTCTTCGGCGGAGACCAGGACATCGGCGCCGTACTGGCGGCAGCGCATGAAGCGCTTCATTTCAGGGTGGCGGCGGGTTCCATGGAGTTTTCCGGGACCTTGGGCGAAAAGCCCGTCGTCTACAAGACATCGGTCGAGATTCCGCAGCGCAAGCGCCCTGTGCGTCACGCGGTGCTTCTTTCAAAGACTCTTTTTGAGACTACGCTTGGAGCCGACGGCAGCGCACGGCGAACGGTCTTGTATGCCGATGCTCCGGAGTTTGTTCTCCACCGTCTTGCGGTGCGGTTCGGATTGCCGGTCTTGCCGGAGTGGGCCGGTTGGTTCACTTCCGAGTTGCAGCGCCGCGGAATGGTCGAGGAACTACTCGGCCTGAATTGCAATCCGATCGTCGTAAAGGGCACCAAACTTCAGCTCCTTCGGACGCTCAGTCACGGATTACGCCGGAAGGCGATCGCAATTCCAACGGAAGTTGGCACCCTGCTCGAAAAGTCCTGAGTCACTTCCAATAGTCTTCACCACCCCTGCCTTTTGGCCTTTTTTCACAAGGAGTTGAAGTCATGGTTGCACTCGCGTCCATTGCGGACTACCTCCGCATATACGGTTCGGCGCTGGGCGAGCATGTACTTGCTCGTTTTCCCGCCCTGCACAGTCCGGACGAGCATGCATGGCCGGAACTGACGCACTTGAAGCGGCGGCCGTTTCCCGCCCAGACCATGGCGATCATGGGAATCGTCAAGTGTTGGCAGGAATCCCGGTGTGCGGCAGCCGTTGCGGAATGCGGAACAGGCAAGACGTTGATATCGCTCGGAAGCGTCTTCACGCATGCCCACGGCCAGCGCTTCACTTGCCTCGCGATGGTGCCGCCTCAACTCGTTGAGAAGTGGTGTAGAGAGGCGATCTCGACCCTTCCAGGAGTTCGAGTATTTGTTATTGACGGATGCCGTAACGGAGTCGCGTCGAATGGATTCACTGGAGTGAACGAGGTCCGGCTTCGCAACGGCCGGATCGTGCGTGAAGGATTGCATACCACGTTGAGCGACATGCGGCTGGCAAAGGGCTGTCGATCGGCCCGGGCGCGCTGGGAGGGGCAAGTCTCGGCGCCGGCGGTGTTCGTTGTATCCCGCGAGCGGGCCAAGCTGGGATATTTCTGGCGGCACGCGTTTGCGACTCCCCGTAGCGGGCGCTTCAGCGGGAGCGTGGTCAACCCCGACACGGGGCGGCCGGTGATTCTCGGTGAGGATCAATTGCGCCGTGTGGACTTCCGAAAGGTGAAACTTGCCGAGACTGTATGGCCGGAATCGCCCAAGTCTGGGAATGTGTTCTTCAGTCCCTTATGGCAGGCAGACAACCAGAAAATCCACCGGATGGCGCCAATGGAATTTATTGGCCGCTATATGAATGGCCTTTTCGATTATGGCATCGCCGACGAAGTGCACGAGTTGAAGAGCGGCGAGACGGCTCAGGGCAATGCCTTGGGAACGCTTGCTTCCGCGTGCGATCGCACGATCGTGCTCACCGGGACGTTGCTCGGCGGCTATGCCGACGAACTCTTTCACATTCTTTACCGGCTGGACAGTGGACGAATGCGGGAAGACGGATTCGAATATGGCGAAGCTGGCGTGCGCCAGTTTGCGGAAGCTTACGGAGTCCTGGAGAAGATAACGACGATCGAGCCTTCCGAGAACGCCTGCTCCGACGCGAAGTCGACGACGACAGTTAAACGGCGTCCCGGGGCGTCGCCGCTCCTGTTCGGCAAATACCTCATGAACATGGCCGCTTTCGTCTCACTGGAGGACATTTCTGACGCCTTGCCGCCATACAACGAAGAGGTCGTAGCGGTGAAGATGGATCCGGTCCTGGCGAGTGCCTACGAGAAACTTGAGACAGATATCACCGCCGCTCTTCGAGAGCATCACGGCAATTCCTCAGTCATCAGTACGGCGATGAACGCCTTGCTGTTGTATCCGGACCGTCCTTACGGACTTGGAACACTCTATGGGTACAAAACCGATCAGGAAACCGGCCTGCGAGAGAAGTTTGTCATTTCGGAGCCGGCAGATCTCGATACGACTCACGTTTATGCGAAGGAACGGCGGTTGGTTGAAGAGATTCAGACGGAACTGGCGTTGGGCAGAAATGTTCAGGTTTTTGCCGTGTACACGCAGAAGCGCGACGTCACCCGTCGCCTGCAGGAGTTGCTGCGCAACGAAGGGATTCGAGTCGAAGTCCTGACGGCGGACACGCCGCCGGAGCAACGCGAAGCCTGGTACGAACGCCAGTTGCGAAACGGCATGCAGGTCTGCATTTGTCATCCGAAACTGGTTCAGACAGGCCTCGACTTGCTCACCTTCCCAACCATCTTCTTCGTACAGACGGGCTACTCGATCTACACATTGCGCCAGGCAAGCCGGCGAAGCTGGCGGATCGGCCAGAAGCAACGGGTGCGCGTCGCGTTCTTCACTTACTCGGATACCGCACAGGAAAGTTGTCTCCGGCTAATGGGGAAGAAGCTGCTGGTCTCCTTGGCGTTGGAGGGAAAACTCCACGCTGAAGGATTGCAATCCATCGACGAGGACGACGACCTGCTCACGGCAATGGCTCGAGAGTTGGTCACTCGGCAAGGTGTTGGCGAGCAGGCAGCTGAGGTTTGGAGAGCATTGACGAAGGTTAGCGCGACGGCCGAACCGTTGGTCAGTGAACAACCGCCGATTTCCCAACCGATCGACGGGCCGAATGAGTCGGAGGGGTCCAAGCCTTGGATTCCGTCGAAAGAGCCGGCCGTCCAACTTTCGCTGTTCTGAAAAACGAATCGATGAGAGGTGTGACATGGCAACAATGGCGCCTCAGGTTGCGTCGTCGGAATCGGTCTTCGACATCGGCGACCGACTTACGGGATTGCTCAAAGAGGCTAGGCAGCGAAGCCCCGATGGCGTAATACCCGGAAACGTCCTGGCTCGGCTGGCTGATATGGTCGAGATCCTTCGATCGCACATCATCCACAAGGCGGAGCGTGACCCACGCTCTCTGTTTGATCTCGACGAACGTCTTGTTGAACTCCTGGAGTGCGCCGACGACGCCGCTCAGGTCGGCGAAGTCCCGCAGGAGTTGCTCGTGGAGATCAATGACTACCTGGCGGCTTTTCAAACAAAGGTGGATCGGATTGCCGGTTACTGGCGCTGGCAAGAATCGATTGCCGCGATCTGCGGTGAAGAGGCGGACCGTCTTGCGGCGCGGAAACGAGCCGCTGACCGGCGGCTAAACCGCTTGAAGGAGATGTTGGTGGCCTTCATGATTTCCCGCGACGCGAAAAGGCTCGAGGGAGAGAAGGCCGCAATCGGCTTGCAGGCCAACAGCAGGGCTTCGCTTGCGATCGACGATCCTCTGCAGATTGGCGAATGTTTCTTCGAGAAGAGTCTGCGATTTACGAAGACGGAACTTCAGGAGATCGTCTATCAACTCGCTGACGGACAACTGCGCGGGAGGCTGGAGGCCGCATTGACGGCGGCCGGTTGGGAGATCGATGGCTCCGCCGTGCGGTTCGCGATCACCAATGGCTCAAACGTCGCCGGAGCAAGGCTAGTAAAAGGCCACCATGTACGCCTGCGGTAACTTCACCACGTGGGCTGGGAGTGGGGACTGAAGTAGCCTTTGAGGCCAAAGCCGCAGGACCCGTACAGATTGACACTCAGGAGTCCCCGTCGTAGGGTTCGCGTATAATGACGACTGAGGCATCCACAATGGCACCCCGGAAGACAGTCACTTTGCCAGACGATGTGTACGAACAGATCCAACGCCAGGCCGAAGCGGAAGGAAAAACCGTGGACGAGATGGCAGCGGAGGCTGTGCAGAAGCACTTCGCCCATCAAACGTTGGAGCGGTTCAGGCACCGGGCAGAACTGCAGCGACGCGGGAAGACTGATGAAGAGGTCGAGGCGGTCGTTGAGAAAGCTATCACTGAATCCCGCCAGGAACACCGCAGCCGTTAGGTGCGCCGCGTAACCCTCGATACCAACATCTATATCTCCGCCTTGGAGTTCGGTGGGGAACCACTGCTCGTGCTCGATATGGCGATAGCCGGAGAGCTTGAAGTGGCTATTTCCGGCCCGATCATGGCCGAAATCGAACGCGTGCTCGAGACGAAGTTCGGATGGCAACCTCAATATATCCTGGACGCAAAGGTCCTGATCCTAACTACCGCCAAATGGGTCGAGCCGAAGCAGATGCTTGATGTCGTGAAGGACGATCCTGACGATAACCGAATTGTGGAATGCGCCGTCGAAGCTGGCTCGGAATCCATCATCACGCACGACAAAGACCTGCTACGTATGGGCAGTTATCAGGGCATCAAGATGATGAAGGTCGCGGAGTTCCTGCGGCAGGAATAGAGTCTCCTGAAAATCCAGCATCGTCGGAATTGCCGAGAGTGGCCAAGATCACTTTCTCGGCGCCGAGGTCGCTGGCTCTATTCCTGCCAAACCATCCCCCGTATAAAAAGAGGGTGTTCCTCATGAGGACACCCTTTTTTACGCCCAGTTTATCGACCGACCAGTTTTTGTAGCGCTTCTGGATATCGCTCCCCTTGGACCTCAATGCCGGAAAAAGCGCTCTCGA
>Ga0134121_10000757_pt1 | contig 33898 bp, 28 predicted proteins | sample KB301_FD_96463 | JGI IMG/M metagenome (GOLD analysis project Ga0134121, IMG submission 96463) | Terrestrial soil microbial communities without Nitrogen fertilizer from Kellogg Biological Station, Michigan, USA - KB3-0-1 | ecosystem: Environmental > Terrestrial > Soil > Unclassified ...
GAGCAGCAACAGCAGGCACGAATTCTGATCGCAGAAGACGAGGCCAACCTTCGACTCGTTTTGCAGAAGGAATTGGAGAGGCTGGGCTATCGAGTGCAGGCCGCGCCGGACGGTGAGGCGGCTTTGCGCAAACTCGAAGAGAGCAATGTCGACGTGCTGTTGTGTGATATCAACATGCCGCGCATGGATGGCATGGAGCTGCTGCGGCGCGTTTATCAGCGGCCGAACCCACCCGAAGTGATCATGTTGACGGGCCAGGCTACCGTCGAGACTGCCGTCGAGGCGATGAAGCTCGGAGCTTACGACTACCTCACGAAGCCTTACAGCATCACTGAGCTCGACGTTCGTGTGAAGCAGGCCGCCGATAAGCGACGGCTGCGCGTCGATAATGTGCGACTGCGCGAGCAACTGGCGCGACAGTCTGCACTGCCTGAGATCGTTTCCGTGTCGGAAGTGATGAAGGAAGCGATACGGTTGATCGAGCGTGTAGCGCCGTCGGAAGCGTCGGTGTTGATTACGGGTGAGTCGGGGACCGGAAAAGAGCTCGTGGCCCATGCGATTCACCGGCTCTCGAATCGTGCTGATGCTTCGTTTGTCGATTTGAACTGTGCTGCGTTTCAGGAGTCGTTGCTCGAGTCGGAATTGTTTGGTTACGAGGCGGGCGCGTTTTCCGGTGCGAAAGGCCGGAAGCTCGGACTGATCGAGCTTGCCGATGGCGGCACGTTGTTTCTCGACGAAGTGACAGAGCTGCCGGCGCAGTTGCAGGCGAAACTTTTACGAGCGATTGAGACGCGCACGTTCTTCCGGGTTGGTGGTGTGCGCAAAGTTGAGGTCAACGTTCGTATTGTGGCAGCGACGAATCGAAATCTCGACACAGTCGTCAATGATGGCGTGTTCAGATCCGATCTGCTTTATCGCATCAATGGTTTTCAGATCAGTCTGCCGCCGTTGCGTGAGCGACCTGAAGACATCGAGCCGCTCGGGCGTTACCTGCTCAAACAGATTGCGGGAACTCAGCCGCCGGAGCTCACTGAAGACGCGTTCACGGCGTTGCGTTTGTATCACTGGCCCGGGAATGTGCGGCAGTTGAAGAACTGTCTGGAGCGCGCGGTGATCCTGTCGAACAACGGCCGGATCACGCTTTCTGAGCTTCCGCCCGAAGTGACGCGACCGGCTGTGCCAGCGCCTGCGTTAACGAGTGTTGCGCCCGTAGTAATGGGTGGTGAGGTGGCGACTGTTCCGGCAGCGGCAATTCCATCGACGACTGGATCGTTAAGAGAAGTCGAGCGCCAGCAGATTCTTGCCGCGCTCGAGCAGACCGGCTGGCACCGCGGCAAGACCGCCGAAATACTCGGCATCTCTCCATCCACACTCTATCGTCGCTTGCGCGATTACGACCTCGAGCGAAGGCGTTAGCCACAAAAAGGCACAAAAACACAAAAACCAAATTGGCAAAAGTCAGGTGGGGGCTCATCGGTTGTGGCGACATCTCGCGAAGGCGTGTAGCGCCTGCGCTGCGCGATTCGCCGCTTTGTGAGTTGGTTGTAGTTAGTAGAGCTAAGGCCGAGCTCGCGGAATCGTGCGCGAAGGAGTTCGGTGCGCGGCGGTGGTGTGCAGATTGGAACGATCTGTTGATGGATTATGAAATCGATGCCATCTATATCGCCACTCCCGTTCACTTGCACGCCGAACAGGCAATCGCTGCGGCCGAACGAGGCAAACACGTGTTGTGTGAGAAGCCGATGGCGCTCAACGTGGCTGAGTGTGATCGGATGATCGATGCGTGTCGTTCGAATGACGTCAAGCTGGGCGTTGCTTACTATCGGCATTTTTATCCGGTTGTGCGACGGGTAAAGCAGTTGATTGATTCGGGCGAGCTCGGTGTTCCGGTTGTCGTGCAGGTCAACGCATTCGAGTGGTTCGATCCGGAGCCGTCCGCGGCGCGTTCATGGCTACTCAAGCGAGATCTTTCTGGCGGCGGACCAATGTTTGATTTCGGCTGTCATCGCATCGAAGTACTGCTCGATCTGCTTGGCGATATCAGCGACATTAAATCAACGCTCGCCAACGCATTCTTCGATCGTGAAGTAGAGGACACAGCGACCGCGATGTTTCGGTTTGAGCGAGGAACGTGCGGAACATTAACTGTCACTCACGCGGCCCGCGAACCGCAGGACACGCTCGACCTATTCTTCACAAACGGCTCAATTCACATTCCCGTGTTGAATGAAGGAACGATGCGAGTGTTGACGAAGGACGGCGAGCGCATCGAGACCCACCCGAATCACACCAACATTCATCAACCCCTGATCAACGACTTTGCGCGCGCTGTCCTGGAGAACCGCGACCCCATCGTCACCGGCGAAATCGGCCGTCAAGTAGCATCGACAGAGGAAAAGATCTACAACCAATCCGCGTTTTGAAAATCCGCGTTCATCCGTGTTTCAATTTTCTGCGATCGATCTTCCCGCGATCATTCTTCGGCAGTGAATCAACAAACTCGACCCAGCGCGGATACTTGTAAATCGCAATATGTTCCTTCACGAACTGCTTGATCTCTTCAGCTAACTGATCTGCCGCCGTAAATCCTTCACGCACGACAACGAACGCTTTCGGTTTCACGAGTCCTTCCGACTCATGGCCCACGACGGCACATTCCAACACCGCCTCGTGCTGCAATAAACAATTCTCGATCTCCGCCGGCGCCACAAACACGCCCGAGACTTTCAACATGTCGTCCGTGCGACCGTGATACCAGTAATAACCATCCTCATCGACGTGAAACTGGTCACCCGTCGTACACCAGTCGCCGGCGAAAGTCTCCTTCGACTTCTCGTGTGCGTTCCAGTAACAAAGCGCCGCTGAATCGCCTTTGATCTTCAGCGTTCCCATCTCGCCGATCGCGACTTCGCTGTCTTCAGCATCGACGATCCGCGCTTCGTAACCCGAGACGATGCGACCGAGACTGCCGGGCTTGATGTCGCCGGGGCGGTTAGTGATGTAGATATGAAACATCTCAGCGGATCCGATTCCGTCGCAGATGTCTACGCCAAACGCGTTCATCCAGCGTTCGTAAAGCTCTTTCGGCAGCGCCTCGCCGGCCGAGTAACAGAACCGCAAGCTCGCGACATCCTCAGCCGAAGCACCCGGCACGTTCAGCATCGAATTGATCATCGTGGGAACGGTCGTCAGGATCGTCGGACGGTAACGCTTGATTACCTCGAACATCTTTTCCGCGGTTGAACGCTCGGAGAAGAGCGCGGTAGCGCCACCGACGGCGAAGGGGAAGAGCAGGTTGGTTCCCGTAGCGTAGCCGAAGAAGAGTTTGGGAACTGAGACGGTGAGATCATCAGCGGAGACGCCCATCGTCGCCTTCGCAAAGACCTCGGTGTTGAAAGGCAGATCGTGTTGCAGATGGACCGCGCCTTTCGGATGTCCCGTCGAGCCGGACGTGAAAAGCCAGATCGCGATGTCATCACGACGCGTGTCGGCGGGTTGGCATTCGTCAGAAGCTGCAGCGACTGCTTCGGTGAAATTAACCCATTTTGCGTTTTCAGGCGTCCCTACAACCAAAATCCCGCGCAAGTAGCGCGCCTTCTTAGCAGCTTCGGCAAATGTGTCTAACAGTGACTCGTGAACGACTGCAACTTTCGCACGTGTGTAATCGAGGTAATATTCGTAATCCGCAACCGGCAACAGCGGATTGACCATCGTGATCACCGCTCCGATGCGTGCGGCGCCAAACCACGTCCAGACAAACTCCGGACAGTCGGGCAACACCATCAGCACGCGATCTTCCAGATTCGCGCCAAGCTCACGCAGCGCATTGCCCGTCTGATTCGAGAGTCGTGCGACTTCGCCGTACGTCCACTTTCGATCTTCGTAATAAAGACAGACTTTATTCTCCCGACCTTCCTCGAGATTGTGATAGAGGAAGTAGTCGGCCATGTTGAACCGCTCTGGAAATGATGGATACACGGGAATTAATTCTCTCTGCGCAGCCTCTGCGTTCTCTGCGCCTCTGCGGTTAAGTCATTTGTTCACCGCAGAGACGCAGAGAACGCAGAGGCTGCGCAGAGAAGAACAACTTATTTGTTTTGACCCTGAAAGATTTTGTCTAAGAACTCTGCCAACGTGGCTTCGTCTTCCGGACTGCTCGAATTGAACTTCAACGCAAAGCCGATCTCTGAACTTTTATTAACCACCTCGGCCCAGAAGTTGACTGCCTGTCGATCGGTGAGCTGGATCTCGATCCAGACGAGCTCTTTCACTTCAACTTTGCCGCCGGTCAACACGAAGCAACCACTGCGACTGAGATCCGTGACGGTCGCATTCTCGCGCGAGAGCACGCCTTCCCAGCGGGCCGTTAACTTGACCCTCGCGCGCGGGGCAGATCTTCTGTCTTTCTCCATCAGTGTGCAAACGGGCAACCACGTTCACCGTGCGCGATGTCGAGATGAGTGCGCGCTTCCCAAAGCTCAGGAAAGAACTTTTTGTCGAGCGTGGTTTTCAGATATCCGATGCCTTCCGATCCGCCGGTGCCGCGCTTTGCGCCCACCATGCGCTCCACCATTTTTATGTGATGCGAGCGCCAGAGCGAGAAGTACTCGTCGTGTTCGAGCAGGCTTTCTGCGAGCTGAAACTCTTCGTAACGATCTTCGAAATGCGTGAGAACTTCGAGCGCCGCGCGCGTGCGTTCTTCATAATCCTTAACGTTGAGACCGCGACGTTGCAGCACACGATAAAAACATTCATCGAGCGACGGTCGCGACATCCGCGCTTGCAATCGTTCGTTCGCAAACTCGTCAGTCGAGAATTCGCGCAGGATGTTTTTGTCTTTCAGTCCCGAAGAGAACTCGATCTCGCGAAACTGCATCGACTGAAAGCCGCTCGCCGGATTGAGTTGATCGCGAAAAGCGAGAAAACTGATCGGCGTCATCGTTTCGAGAATATGAATCTGATTCACGAGCAGCTTCTCGATCTCGACCACACGTTTGATCGCGCGGGTCGCGGCGGGCACGCGATCTTCTTCCATAAACTGAACCGCCGCGTCGAGCTCGTGGAGGATCTGTTTGAACCATAGCTCGTACGCCTGGTGCACGGTGATGAACAGCAGCTCGTCGTGATGTGCCGGATCCGACAGACAATCCTGAAGATTGATTAGGTCCTGAACGCGAAGATACTTGTTGTATGAAAGTGGCGGATTGTCGCCGTAGTTGTTGGGCATTTAGAACGCAGCCCCCGCCGCTTCATGTTCTCGATAACTTTCCGACTCGGCAATTTTCTTCATCTCTTCGATCACGAGCTCCAGCTCGTTGTCAGTGTTGTAGAAGTGTGGTGAGATGCGAATACCGGCGCCGGGCCTGAAGTCGACGATAAACTCGCGATGAATCAGTTCCTTCGTGATTGCCGCTGCGTACTCGTGGGCCACTGTGATCGTGCCACCACGGTGATTTACGTCCTTCGGACTCGTTACTCTGAATCCGGCTTCTTCGGCTAGATTGATCAGGTATTCCGTCTGTCGCATGCTCTTCTCGCGGATCTTGTCGACCCCGATCTTGTTGATGATCTGGTAGCCCGATTGCGCTGCGTAGAGCGCGGGGATCGCGGGCGAGCCGTGCAGGAAGCGCGTGATGTTTGGCGCGTAGCGCAGCGACGTGTCGAAAGCAAATGGTGACTCATGGGCCATCCAACCAGTTGTCTTCGGTTCGAATTTGTCTTGTAGATCCGGTCTGACGTACAAGTAGCCCGCGCCTGGTCCACCACAGAGCCATTTTACCGAGCCACCGGTCGCGAAATCTGCGTTCAAATCTTTGACGCTGAACGGCACCGTGCCTGCCGATTGATAAGTGTCGAGCACGACCATCGCGCCCACCTCGTGCGCGCGATCGATGATTGCCTTCGCGTCTTGCAAGAACGCGCTCTTGAAAAGAACGTGTGAGAAGGGAACCAGGAGCGTCGTTTCGTCGATCGCGGCCAGCATTTTTTGGAGCGGCACCGTCATGCCATCGTCTGATTTCACTTCCTCGATACGAATGCTGCCGTCACGTGCGTGCGCCTCATAGACGTACATCACCGACGGGAAGTTCAATTCCGAATAGACGATCTTATTTCGCTGTGGCGTCGGTTTCAGACAGGAGAGAATGAGCGACTGGCAGATCGAGACGTTCTGATGCATTACGACCGTGCCGGGTTCGGCGCCGATGATCTGCGCAACCTCATCGCCCACCGTGACGGGCATGTCCCACCAGCCTTCGGCCCATGCGCGCACGCCGCGGCTCGCCCACGTTTCAGCGTAATCGTGAAGCCGATCGTACGTGGCTCTGGGCATCGCGCCGAGACTGTGCGAGATCAGGTAAACAGCCTTATCGAGAATGGGAAACTCGCTGCGCCACTTCAATAAATCATCAGACAAATGAGCATCCTCCTGCCTCGTTAATTTAACAGAATTACGCGAATCTCTGTAATCCGTGTAATCTGTGTAACGGAACATGTGGAAATTCGCTAATCCCATCCGTCACAAGATACTCGAGACGCGCTGGCCCAACGCCGAAGAAGCCGCGCGATCTCGACTGTTCAGTCCAATTGCAATCGGGGGGCTCGAAGCGCGCAGCCGGACGTGGGTCCCGGCGATGGTGCCGTGGCGTGCGACCGAGGATGGGTTTGTCACAGAGCAGAATCTCGATTGGTATCGGCGGTTTGCTGAAGGGCGTCCGGGAGTGCTGGTGGTTGAAGCGACGGGCGTTCGTGATATACCGAGTGGTCCTTTGCTTCGTATTGGCGACGATCGGTTCATTCCGGGTTTGCGGAAGCTTGTCGATGTTGTCCGCGAGGCGAGCGGTGGTGAGACACGTCTTTTCATTCAGATCATCGACTTTCTTGCAGTGAAGCGACGGCCCGAGAAGGAGAAGTACTTTCAAAGGTTTCTAACGATTGACGATCATCATCGTCGTGCTCTGATGGAAATTACTTCGCAGTCTGCCTGGCTAAAGGCTTCAGACGATCACGTGCGTGAGTTTTTGCAGAATGCCGATGATGAGATTATCGATCTGGTGTTGCGTCCGAGTGAGTTGGAAGCATTGCGCTTCGGATATCGCGAGCGTGTTACTGACACCCATTTGCAGCACATTCGCGATCTGCCGCAGGAGTTGCCGGGGATTTTTGCGGCGGCTGCGGAGCGGGCGCGCGAGGCTGGGTTTGATGGAGTTGAGCTTCACTACGCGCACGCTTACACGATGGCCGGGTTTTTGAGTGCGCAAAACGATCGTGCCGATGGATATGGTGGATCGCGCGAGAATCGCGTGCGTTTGCCGCTCGAGGTCTATCGCGAGGTACGCAATCGCGTTGGCAATGATTACGTGGTTGGGGTGAGGTTTTTAGCTGATGAAGTGATCGCAGGTGGGAGTCGCGTCGAAGACGCGATCTTTTACGCGAAAGAGTTTGCAGGTGCCGGTTTTGATTTCCTGTCGCTTTCGAAAGGCGGCAAGTTTGAAGACGCGCAGCAGCCAAAGGTGGGCCAGGCCGTTTATCCGTACACCGGTCAAAGCGGTTACGAGTGCATGCCCACTGTGCTTTCCGACGTTGTCGGTCCATTCGGGCGCAGCGTCCCGCTCGTCGCGGCTATCAAGAAGGCGGTAAACGAGAGTGGATTTACGACGCCGATCGTGGCGACGGGCGGCATATCGACATTTGAGCAAGCTGAAGAGATCCTGCGGTTGGGCCAGGCTGACATTGTTGGCATGGCGCGCCAGGCGCTCGCCGATCCTGATTGGTTTATAAAGGTGAGACTCGGTCGTGGTGATGAGGTGCGCCGCTGTACCTACACAAACTACTGCGAAGCCCTCGATCAGGCGCATAAACCCGTGACGTGCAAACTGTGGGATAAAGGCCGGCGCGTGTTAGAGCCACCGCCGTGGTCATCCGCGGCTTAATTCATACTGTGTGATGAAGTCCGGAGCGCGTCGCTTCAGATCTTCATAACTAACCCGCCCACTTCTCGTCATCAACACATAAGCCAACTCGATCGGACTCAGCTCCATGTACTCACCAGCATTTTCAAACCAGCGCATACTCTCGAACGCCGCCGCCTGGTAATCTTCGATGACCGGTCGCCGTGTCTTTTCGAAATACGTGAGTGCTTCAGACACGCTCGCCGTTTGCTGAAAGGAATCCGCCAGCGCGATCGCATCCTCCATCGCGAGCTTCGTCCCGGATCCGATTGAGAAGTGCGCCGTGTGCAAAGCGTCTCCAATCAACACGACATTCTCGAAAAACCATCTGCGGTTCTTCACCAGCAGAAAGTTGATCCACTTCGAATTATTCGATAGCAGCTTATGCCCGTTGAGATCCTGCGCGAAGACATCGCCAACATAGTCCAGCGTCTCCTCGCTGCTCATCTGTTCGAAGCCTGCCCTGGTCCACGTCTGTGGATCGCATTCGACAATGAACGTGCTGGTAGTGGGACTGAATTTGTATGAATGTGCCGCGAACACGCCGGCGCTGTTCTCGCGAAACGTCAAAGTCAATCCATGGAATAGCTGGTGAGTTCCGTACCAGATGTAGCGATTCGCGCGCGCATCGAGCTCAGGCTGAAACTGTTCCGCATAGCGCAGCCGCACCGTGCTATTCACACCGTCAGCCGCAAGCAATAGATCGCAATCATTCCGCAGCGCCTCGACATCATGAATTTCCGAATGGAATTCAACCTCGACACCTAGCTGCTCCGCGCGCCGTTGAAGAATTTTGAGCAACTGAAGCCGCGCGATTCCCGAAAAGCTATTCCCATGAATCGAAATCTTCGCATCGCGGTGCACAACATCAACATTGTCCCACGCCTCAAACTGTTTGGTGATCTCACCATGCGAAACATCATCCGCAGCGCGCAGATTGGCGAGTGTCTTCCCAGAAAAAACAACTCCCCACCCAAACGTATCATCCGGCCCATTACGCTCATAGATCCTGATCTGATGCGCCGCATCCGTCTTCTTCATCAAGATCGCAAAATAAAGCCCCGCCGGCCCACCACCAATGACGTTGATCTTCATATTAGTTGCCACAAAAAGGCACAAAAGACACAAAAGTAAAAACTCGACTATTTCTCATTTTGTGCTTTTGTGCCTTTTGTGTACTTGGTTTAATTCTCCTTTAAGAGCTGACCGGCGATGACGAGCTTTTGGATTTCGGAGGTGCCTTCGTAGATGCGCAGCGCGCGTACGTCGCGGTACAGGCGCTCGACGACTGTTCCGCTGACCAGGCCCGCGCCGCCGTGAATTTGGACGGCACTGTCGATGATGCGTCCGGCGGCTTCGGTGGCGAACAACTTTGCTTCACTCGCCTCGCGTGTTACTCGGCCGGTTTCTGTGTCTCGCGCGTAAGCCGCGCGGTAGACGAGCAGCCGGGCGGCGTCGAGCTCTGTGATCATGTCTGCGAGTTTTGCCTGGACCAGTTGATGCTCAGACAATAAGCGGCCGAATTGTTTGCGTGCCGATGCGTAACGTACTGACTGGTCCAACGCACGTCGCGCCATACCGCAGGCCGCGGCCCCGACGCTCGCCCGAAATGTGTCCATCGTTTCCATCGCCAGCTTGAAACCGTCGCCTTCTTCGCCAACCATGTCTTCAGCCGGCACTCGACACTCACTGAATAGGATCTCTCCGATCGGATGTGGCGCAATCAACGGAGTGCGCTCGACAACGCGAAAGCCAGGCATCTTCGAACTGACGACAAACGCGGAAAGCACAGGCCGCCCGTCTTCACGCATCCCTGTCTTTGCAAACACGATGTAGAAATCAGCAATACCCGCATTTGAAATGAAGCGTTTTCTGCCGTCGATGACGTATGTTTCACCGTCGCGGCGAGCGGTTGTCTCGATTGCGGCGACATCCGATCCGGCGTTGGGCTCCGTGAGTGCAAACGCGGCGATCGCTTTGCCATTTGCGGCGCGTGACAGCCAGAAGTCGCGAACGTGATCGGGTGCTGCACGAGCAATCGCGTACGTTCCCAAACCCTGCATGACGAAAGCCAGATCGGCGAGCGCAGAAGAGTAAGCAAGCTCTTCGCGAATCAAACACAGTGAACGCACGTCGATCTTCGACTCGGCGACTGCGTACTTCAAAAGACCGGCGCCCGCAAGCAGGTGTACAAAATCTCTGGCAACGTTTTCAACATCCTCTTCGACGGCCGCGCGCGGCTCGATCTCAGCGGCGACAAACTGCGCGACGCTTTGTGCGAGATCGCGATGCTCGGGAGTGAAGAAGGGGAGTTGAGAAATCAGGCGATCCATTATTGAAACTTTGCCTCGCGCTTCGCGACAAACGCTTCATATGCTTCGCGATAATCGGGATGCTGCATGCAGATCGCTTGTGCCTGTGCTTCGCTCTCAAGGGCTGTTTGAAAATTCATGTCGAGCTCGCGATTGAGCATCTCTTTTGTCTTACCGAGGGCGAAGGCTGGCCCGCGCGCCAGTTTCTCAGCAAAGGCTCTTGTTGTTGAAGCTAATTCGCCTGCCGGCACGACGCGATTGTAAAGTCCGATGCGTTCGGCTTCAGGAGCGCTAACGAAGTCTCCCGTATAAAGCATCTCGGTTGCTTTCGCGAGTCCGACCACGCGTGGCAGTAAATATGACGCCGCCATATCCGTGCCCGCGAGACCGACCTTCACAAACAGGAATGCGATCTTCGCTTCTTCACTCGCGATGCGAATATCGGAAGCGAGTGCAATACACGCGCCTGCGCCCGCAGTCGTGCCGTTGAGACTCGCGATCACAGGCTTCGGCAGTGCACGCATGTTCTGAATAAGCTCACACGTCATGCGCGTGAACTCGAGCAAGCCTTCCATGTTGCGACTGAAGAGCTCGCCGATAATGTCGTGTACGTCACCACCGGAACAGAATGCTCTTCCGGCTCCCGTGATCACTACGACGCGCACTGCACGTTCGTCACGCAGCGCAGCAAACGTGTCTGTCAGCTCGCGATAGACTTCAAACGTCAGCGCGTTGAGACGATCAGGACGATTGAGCGTGATCGTTGCGATGCCGGAGTCGTCTGGTTCGTAGAGAAAGGTTGTTGGTTGTTTCATGCCGGTATTACCGCCATGCCTTCGATTTCGACTTTAGCCCGATCATCCAAAAGACCCGCGACCTGGACCAGGACCATCGCCGGGAAGTGTTTGCCCAGGTGCTTGCGATAACGGGCGCCAACTTCTTTCGTGCGCTCGCGATACTCGATCTTGTCCGTGACGTATATCACGAGCCGCGCAATATTTTCCGCCTCACCTCCGGCAGCACGAATCACCGCGATCACGTTTGCGAGCGCTTTGTCGAACTGCTCGACGAAGTCGTCGCTGACGATCTTCTGGTTGTTATCCCACGCGATTTGACCGGCGATGAAGAGCAGTTTGCCGCCGCCGTCAACGAGCAGGCCGTTCGAATAACCACTCGGCGCACCGAGCGCCTCGGGATTAATTAACTTGAAGGACATCGTGAGGACAGGTTACCAGATTGGCAGGAATTTTCTATAGCAGCTTATCGAGACGAGACGCCAGTTGCGCGGCGAGGTTGCCGTTGGGATCGAGCCCGCCGATTGGCCCATCAACCATGTTGCCCTGTTTGTCGAGAATCACGATCGACGGCAGTTGGTCCACGCCAAACTTTTTCGAAACCGCACCATCGGGATCTCGCAACACGGTAACTTTCAACCCATACTTGTTCGCGAACGCTCGTAGTTGTTCATCACTAGCAAAGTTCTTCGACTTCGAATCGTCTGACTCAGTACTGACCCAGTAAACGACAACACCTCGATTGCTGTACTCATCGGCCAGCTTTCTCACGCCCTGAAGTTGCGTCTTCGACAGCGGCAACCACGACGCTCCGAACGCCAGCACCACGATCTCGCCACGAAGACTGTCAGCCGTAACTGTTTGACCATCGATTGACCGCAACGAGAAGTCCGCGCGCGCCGGATTCTGCGCGAGGGCAACGCTGGTTGCCAGCAGAGTCATAAACCCGGCCAGGACTCGTTTTCGACTTTTTCGAACCATCTTTCTCCTTCGCCGAACGGCTCTAAAACGCTCGACTAAGTGCGTTAGATGAATGCTGCCAGAGTTACGTTGGTCTAGGCGCCGGACGGCCCGTAACTTCCATGTGTAGGGACGTGTAATCATCCCACGTATCCATGTCGCGAGCAATGAACGGCGAGGCAACCGGGAGGCGTGTTACCTCGCTGCGATGGGCGTCAAAAAGCGCTCTCAACCCGCCGCTCTCCGGCAAGTTGAGTAATTCAACCTTGAAACTGAGGTCGACGAGCACCGGGTGACCGCCGCGACCTTGCCAGGTTGGAATAACGAGACGAGCGCCGCTTTTCCATGATTCGAGGAGTGTGGAGACGACTGTTGGCGGGACCGCGGGGTGATCTACAAGGGTAATCAGGGTTGCTTGAGCTGTCTCGGGAAGCTCGCGCACACCTGCCGCGATCGACGCCCCCATCGGACTGTCTGGATCGGGATTCAGCGCGAACTTAACGCCGGAGACTTGTTGGCGAATGTCGTCGGCACGATGGCCCAACACGACAATGATCTCGTCAACGCCACCGTCGCGCAGGCAGTCGATGCAGCACTCGATAACGGTTTTGTTTCCGAAGGGCAGCAGCGGCTTGAACGTGCCCATGCGGCTGGAGCGGCCGGCGGCGAGAAGAATTGCTGCGACTTGAGACATTGGAAAAGTTTTCTCACGCAGCGGCGCAATGACGCAACGAAACACGCTGCGCCGTCGCGCCGCTGCGTGAGAAAATTATTCAGGCTTCAAGTCGCGCAGGGCGCGCAGCGTGTACTGCCGCGCCATCTGCTTGCGCCACTGGTAGACGAAGTCGGTGTTGTCGAGTGGTCGAGCTTTGATGTAAGCCGCTTCAGCCGCCGCCCGGATTTGATCGTCTTCAAATGGCTTGCCGATCAGTGCAGTCGCGGCTTCTTTGATCTCGACTGGAGACGGTGCGATACCGCCGAGGATGATGCGAGCGTCTATGACCGCAGCGTTGTCAGTTTTTATCCACGACGCGACACCGAGCACGGGAAAATCGAAAGCACCGCGACGGCGTAGTTTCTGATACGAAGCGCGCCAGCCGTTTGTCGGCGGTAGTTGAATATCGACAAGAAGCTCGTCAGGACGTTTGTGCAAATAATCGATGCCGTCGTCGTTGTACAAGCCGGCAGCGTCGACCACACGTTCACCGAGTGTTGAGGCGAACCGCAACTTCGCGCCGATCGCAACCATGACCGGAACGAGATCGGACGATTGAACCGCCCAACACTTCGAGCTTCCCGGCGCGACCCAACAGACGTCGCCATCCTTCTTGAGACAGAAATTGATGCCTTTGCGCCACTCGTAATTTTGATCGTAGTAGTTGCAACGTGTGTCGAGCAGCAGGTTGCCGCCGACGGTTCCCATGTTTCGGAGTATCGGTGTGGAGATCGTGCGCGCTGCTTTAGCGACGACCGGATAGTCACGATTGATAATCGGATGTTCGCAGATCTCCGTCAGCGTTATTGACGCGCCGATGCGCAAGCCGCTGTTTCCGTCGCCCGTTATCTGGTTGAGCTCCGGCAGACGCATCACGGAGATGACAATCTTCGGCATCTGTTGCCGTCGCTTCATATTCGGGTACAGATCTGTGCCGCCGGCGACGAACTGACCCGCAGGTCCTGCCTCGCCCCTAATCCTCACCCCCTCCGCGATGGTCTGCGGAACGTGATATTCAAATTTGGGCAGTCGCATCATGACAATTTAAGAATGCACAGCTACTCGCGGCATTTCGCTGCCGTCTCCACCTTCAGCGGGCGTTAACACTTTCAAAGGCTCGGGCCAGGCGACGGGCGGGACGCTGTCCGGGCCGTAACGTCCGTCGCGGCCGCGGGATTTGTCTTTTAGCGCGCGCATCACCTTCTCGGGCGTGATTGGGACTTCGTCAATACGTACACCAACCGCGTTGTAGACCGCATTCGCGACTGCCGGCGGTACGGGCAACAACGGCCCTTGCCCGACTTCCTTCGCGCCGTATGGTCCATTCGGATCGGGATCTTCGATCAGGTACGTTTTGACGTCGCACATCTCCATCGTCGTCGGGCTCTTGTACTCGAGCAGCGATGGAAACTTGTGTACGACGTTGCGGTTCTCGCGATAAACCATCTCTTCCATCAGGATCTCACCGAGACCCATGTAGACACTGCCCTCGACCTGGCCAATGACGAGCATCGGATTGATCGAGCGGCCGATGTCGTGCGCGATCCACACACGCTCCACCACAACGATTCCCGTATCCGGATCTACATCAACCTCGGCAACCGCAGCGGAATAGCTGTACGCCGGTGACGGTCCAACACCGGAACCTTTGAACTTACCCGGCGATCGTGGCGGCGTGTACGAGCCGACCGTGCCAATCGTCCCAAACTTCGACTCTGCGAGCACAACAGCTTCCGCGAACGAAACCCCAACTTCCGGATTCTCGACATCAAACACGCGGCGCTCAGCAAGCGAGAGATTCTCAATCGGAACGCCGAGCTTTTCAGCGACAGCCATCACCAGCAACTCACGCGCTCGCTCGGCTGCCTGAATCGCGGCGTTGCCCGTCATCAACGTGACACGAGAAGAATAACTGCCGAGATCAACCGGCGTCAGATCCGTATCAGCAGTCACAACGCGAATGTCAAACGGATCGATTCCGAGAACTTCAGCGACGATGTAGGCGAGTATCGAATCCGATCCCTGCCCGATATCTGTCGAGCCGCACATCACGCAAACGCCGCCCTGCCGATCGAGACGAAGCTGCACACCCGACTGCGGCATGTTGTTCCAGTAAATCGGCAGACCCGCGCCGCAGATATACGAGCTGCAGGCGACGCCGATGCCTTTGCCAAACGGCAGCTTGCGATTGTTTTGGTCCCACGAAAAGCGTTCTTTCCAATTCGAGCCTTCGACAACTTTGTCGATACATGCGCCCAAACCCATGCTGCCGATGCGCAGGTAGTTCGCCGTTACAGTATTCGGCGCGACGAGATGCTGGCGACGAATCTCGACCGGATCGAGTTGCAATTGCTCGGCGATCTTGTCGAGCTGAACTTCGAGCGCATAGCGCGGCTGTGGTGTGCCGTGCCCGCGCTTTGGACCACATGGCGGCTTGTTTGTAAACGTTCGTATTCCCTGAAACTTGTAACGCGGCACTTCATACGTCACAGTCTGCAGAGCGCCAGTGTAGAACGTGCTCGCGACGCCATAACTCCCGTAGGCGCCTCCATCGAGATACGACTGAAAGTGCATCGCCGTGATTGCGCCGTCGTTCTTCACACCTGTCTTGACGTGCATCAACACCGGATGTCGCCCACGATGACAGTAGAAAACTTCTTCACGCGTCAACGTCACTTTAACCGGACGCCCGGTAATCATCGAGAGCTTGCAAACAACGACTTCATGATTAAACGGATCGCTCTTGCCACCAAACCCACCACCATTCGGCGTCGCAATCACACGAATATGACTCGCAGGCAAGCCGAGCACTTTTGCGAGCGCGCGATGGACGTAATGCGGCGTTTGCGTCGCGCTCCAGAGCGTGATTTTGCCGTCTGAATCGAAGTGCGCAACGGCAGCGTGTTGTTCCATCGGCAGGTGCGTGTTGCCTTCGTAGAAGAAGGTGTCTTCACGAACGAGGTCAGCTTCCGCAAATCCTTCTTCCAGATTGCCAAACTCGAGCGATACTTTTTTATGAACGTTGCCGCCGTCGCCGTAATCGTGAATACGCGGCTCTTCGATCAACACTGCTTCTTCGATAGTCGAGATCGTATTGAGCGGCTCGTATTCGACTTCGATCAAGTTCATCGCATCGAACGCGACGTCTTCGTCAATTGCCGCAACAGCCGCGACCGGATCGCCGATGAAGCGCACCTTGTCGACGCAGAGCGCGTGCTCGTCCTGGCTGACAGGCAGAATGCCGTACGGAATCGGGAAGTCTTTTCCGGTAACAACAGCAAAAACGCCGGGCAATGCCAGCGCTTTCGAGACGTCGATGCCTTTGATCAACGCGTGAGGCAAATGCGAACGCAGGATCTTACAGAACAACATCCGCGGCAGCACGATATCGTCCGCGAACTTCGTCTGGCCGACACACTTCGCCCGCGCATCAACTTTGCGAAAAGGCTTTCCGACAATGTTCAAATTTTTAGCCACAGATTACACGGATAAAAAGCGCGGATTTAGTCTAGCCCGTAGACGCTCTCTTTGGGTAATTCGAACTCTTCGCCGCGCATGCGTGCGGCGGCGAGCTCGACTGCCTCGTAGATTTTAATATAACCGGTGCAACGGCACAGGTTGCCGGAGAGTGCCTCCTGGATTTCAGCGCGCGACGGATTTGGCGACTTCTTCAATAACTCTTCGGCAACCAATAAGAATCCCGGCGAGCAGTAGCCACACTGAGCAGCGCCAAGATCGGCGAATGTTTGTTGCAGCGGGTGTAGCTCAGCTCCATCCGCCATACCTTCGATCGTCTTTACCTCACGACCTTCAGCGTCGAGACCGAGCATCAGGCACGAGAGGATCGAACGCCCGTCGACGAGCACCGCGCACGTGCCACACTCGCCCAACTCGCAACCGTGCTTTGTCCCGGTGAGATTCAGATCTTCACGCAAAACTTCGAGCAACGTCTTGTGCGGTGCGAAGGCGACCTCGGTGTGTTCGCCGTTGAGTGTGAAATGGATGTGCTTCTTACTGTGGAGCGGCAACGTCTTTCTTCTTCACTTTATTCAAAATCACATTATCGATGAGGCGCGTCTTGCCGACGTACGCCGCGAGCGCGATCAGGATCGGTCGATCGTCGAGTCGATCGAGTTTCTCGAGCGTCTCTGCATCAGCGACAGTAACGTAGTCTAAACGTGCGCGCGGTTCCGTTTCGACTGTGGAGCGAATTATGTCAGCGAGGCGACCCGCGTTTCGCTCACCTTCTTTAAATGCGGTCTTCGCCTGTTTCAGGGCTTTGTGCAGGATCGTCGCTGAATTCTGCTCGTCCGCAGTCAGATAAAGATTGCGTGACGAGATCGCGAGTCCTGAATCCTCGCGCACGATCGGCAATATGACGATCTCTGTATCGAACGCGAGATCCTTTACGAGACGTTTGATCACGAGCGCCTGTTGGGCGTCCTTTTGACCAAAGAAAGCAAAGTCAGGTCGCACGGTGTTGAGCAGGACCGTGACGACCGTCGCGACACCGCGGAAGTGACCCGGCCGTGAATGTCCTTCGAGCTGCTCGGAAAGTCCTTCGACATTAACGTAAGTCGAAAAACCCTTCGGATAGATCTCTTCGACAGTCGGCGCGAAGATGTAATCGACGTTGTAATCAGTCAGCAGCGCGGTGTCTTTGGTCAGGTCGCGCGGGTAGTGCTCGAAATCTTCACCTGGTCCAAACTGCGTTGGATTCACAAAAACAGAAACTACAACGACGTCACACATCCGCCGCGCTTCGCGCACGAGACTCAGGTGTCCTTCGTGCAGCGCGCCCATCGTCGGAACCAGTCCCACAGTCTTATCCTGTTCACGGCGAATTTTGCGCGCGACGGAACTCATGCGCTGACGACGGTTGATGATCTCCATAGTTGAGGTTGGATTAGGACTTCTCGGCCTTTGAGTCTCTCGATGGGATCTCGATATCCAGCTCTGCCGCGGTTTGCGCAGGCAGTCCATACGATTCTGCTTCCGACGGGTAAGTGCCGTTTCTCACGTCTTCAGCATATCGCGTGACCGCGTCGGTCATCACCTCGCGCAAGTTTGCGTAAGGTCGCACGAAGCGAGCTTGTTTGCCAAACGACAGGCCCAGCATGTCGTGTATGACCAGCACCTGAATATCGCAGTGAACACCGGCGCCGATTCCGATCGTCGGAATGCTGATGCTCTCGGTGATCATTTGCGCTATCTCGCGCGGTACGACTTCAAGCACAACGGCAAACGCGCCTGCGTCTTCCATTGCTTTGGCATCGTCGATCAACTGCTGCGCCGCGATCGCAGTCTTGCCTTGCACGCGGTAAGCGCCGAGTTGATTGATCGACTGCGGCGTCAGGCCGATATGACCCATCACGCTGATCTCTTCGTCCACGAGGCGCTTCACGAGGTGCACGCGCTTGTGTCCGCCTTCGAGCTTGATTGCTTCCGCACCGCCTTCCTTAACCAGTCGCAACGCGTTCCTCACGGCGTCGTCATCGCCCGTGTGGAAAGTTCCGTAGGGCATGTCCGCGACGAGCAAGGCTCGCTGGACGGCCCGGCGCACGGCTTTCAAGTGAATGAGAATCTCCTCGAGCGTCACGGGCACGGTGTTGCCGTATCCGAGGACGACATTGCCGAGGCTGTCTCCCACGAGGATGATATCGATTCCGGCTTCATCAACAATGCGAGCGGTCGGGTAGTCGTAGGCTGTCAGACAAACGAGTCGTTCGCCGCGTTGTTTACTTAGCCGCAAAGACGGTGCACTAACCTTTTCCGGCCGTTCAGGCTTCAGATAGGGCATGTTTCAGCTCTCTTTACACCACGATTTGTGGACAATTGAATTGCCAGTGGAACAGGAGACTTGCAGTTGTCGCGGGCGTGATAACAAGGTGGGCATTATAACGGGAAACGTGGAAACGGGGAAAGCCACCGCACCACGCTGGACGAGTCTTTCGTTTGTGCCAGTAATTCGCTGATTGGCTTTCCGCTTATAGGATGAACGAGATTTGGAACGAGCTCGGCGAGCGGCACGAGCACGAAGCGTCGCGCGGCGATCCGGGGGTGCGGGAGTTTCAAGAATTCCGTATCGGATCGCGCGTCTTTAAATATCAACAGATCCAGATCGATCGTGCGCGGACCCATCGGCACATCTCGTGTTCGTCCCAGCACATACTCGATGCGTAACAACCGCGCGAGCGTCTGTTCAGGTGAGGGAAGCGTCGAGCCGCGCAGCTCCGCGACCATGTTCAGAAACGGCGGCTGCTCTTCATACTCGACCGCTTCGGTTTCGTAAATGCTCGATAGTCGAATAACATCCAAACCGGCGTTCAGCATTCCACGCACAGCAAGCAACAGGTAGCCGGCGCGATCGCCGAGATTGGAACCGAGTCCGACGTAAGCGTTTTGGATCATTAGCGATGTCCCAACTGCTGACCTTAATCTGGCTTAAATGGCGACTGTTGCGCAACTCGCTTCGGTCATCGAAGGCCGTCGTCAATCGGGTAGCCTCGATTCTCGGCATGCTGATCGCGCTGTTTCTGGCGCTCATCGTGGCCGCCATACTCGGCTTCGCCGCTTACGGACTCAGCCAGCCTGACGCGCTCGGAAACGCATTCAGACGAACCGCGACACGCGACGTCTCTGCCTCAGCATCAGCGGAGTTCATATTCTTTTCGATGTTCGGGCTCATTTACCTGATGTGGGCCACTGTGCCTTTGAGTATTGGCGGCAGCAAGCAGTTCGATGCGGGTAAGCTGCTGATGTATCCGATCACGCTTCGCAAGCTCTTCGCGGTTGACTTCCTCAGCGAGCTGACAACGCTGCACTCTGTATTCGCAATACCGGCTGTGATTGCGATCTGCGTCGGTGTCGCTTTTGGAACGGGGCACACAACTGCGGCTGCTCTCGTGGCATTTCCAGCGATACTCTTCGGGGTCGCGCTTTCGAAATGGCTTTCTACGACGATCGGATCACTATTCCGTCGCAAACGCGCGCGTGGTGAAACGCTTGTGGCGCTGATCGGTGCTGTTGCAGGCTTGAGCGCGGCAGTCCTTGGGCAAATCGCGCCGCTACTCTTCAAACACGCCGAGTCGTTTCGATCGTTGCGATGGACGCCGCCTGGAGCCGCTGCGTATTTGTTAGTCGGCCCTCCGGACGACACCGCCGGATATGCGCTCGCTTTCGTCACGCTGAGCGCGTATGGCGTGGCATTGATTATTGCGACGTACTGGATTGCGCGTCGCGCCGCACTCGGAATGGAAGGAAAACGACGGCGGAAGTCCGTTGTTGCCGAGACCGCGAGTGGTTACTCCGGCTGGCAATTGCCGCTTGTCTCCGCGGAACTGTCGGCAGTTGTCGAGAAGGAAGTGCGCTACGCGATGCGCAATGCACAGGTGCGAATGATGGCGCTGATGCCTCTGGTTTTGCTCGTCGTTCGCGTCATGAACAGACAAAAGTGGTGGGGAACTGCCTCACCCTCGGGCAGTTTTCTCACATACGGTTCGGGTTTGCTTGCGACTAGCGGAGTGCTTTACGTGTTCCTCATTCTCGCCGGCTTATCGTGTAATCACTTCGCGTTCGAAGAAGGTGGAATGCGGACGTTGATCTTGTCGCCAATCGATCGTCGCAAGATACTGCTCGGGAAGAACATCGCGATCACTCTGCTGGCGCTCATCTTCGCAACGATCCTGCTGACGCTGAACGCGATCGTCTTTCGCGATTTCGAAGCGTCGACACTGTTGTTCGTCGCTTTGAGTTTCGTGAACTTTGCGGCGCTCAGCGCGATGATGGGCAACTGGCTATCGATTCGTTTTCCGAAGCGCATGAGGTTTGGGAAACGGTTGAATGTGTCGGGTGTGGCGGGGCTGTTGCTGATACCGATGGTGATCGTGCTCGGCGCGCCGCCGGTGCTGGCTACGCTGGTTGGTTTGTTTACGAGCAGTCTCGTCTATGAATATGCAGCGCTGTTTGTGTTTGCGGTGCTCACGGTTGGGCTTTATTTTCTGATGCTCAACTTTCAGGGAAGATCGCTTGCAAAGAGGGAGATCGACATTCTCGAAGCAGTACGCGAGCCGTCAGACGAATGAATTGGTTCACGCAAAGGCGCAAAGAAACGCAAAGACGCAAAGGCGGGTCAAATGCTTTGGGCGTTTCCGAGTTTTTGACCCGCCTTTGCGTCTTTGCGTTTCTTTGCGCCTTTGCGTGAAAGGCTTTACACTACGTGCTCGGTACTTTGAATCTAATTCCAGTGATGCTGCGGCATCCGGGCGGGTTTAGAGCCCCGTCAATACACAAATGGCTCGCAGAAGATTTCGTAGCAACCAGCGGCACGAACCCACCACGGAGCGTTCCTTTCAGGAATACATCCTCTCCACTCCCGCACCACAAACATCTCGCACCGAGTTGTTGCGACTGATCCGCGGCGGTGAAGACACATTTCTCGAGCTCAAGGTAAAACTCTCAAACACAGAAAAGATCGCGCAGGAGATCGTCGCGCTCGCGAACACCGGCGGCGGCGTGATCGTTTTCGGCGTAAACGATCAACTGCGAGTTGAAGGTGTTGACGATCCGGAACGAGTTCAGGATGACCTCGTGCGGATCTGTCGTGAAGAGGTCCAACCCCCACTCGTCCCTTTTATCGATCGCATCGCACTCGACAACGGTCGACGCATCGTCGCCCTCGATATTGAAAGCAAGCGACGCCCGTATCGAACACGTGATGGTCGCTTCTACCTGCGCATCGGAGCAGAGAAGCGCGAAGCCTCGCGCGAAGAAATCTCGGCGTTATTAGAAGAGTCGCGCCCGCTTCGCTACGAAGATGTGCCCGCACTTCGCTCAACGATGGACGACATCGACGAAGCGCATTTGTGGAGCTACCTGCGCGAGTTTGAAGGTGGAACTTTTGAAGAGGCGTCGGTCGTTGGTTATCCGACTGCCGACGTGCTTGAACGAGATCTCTTATTAGCAACGAACGATGGCAACGAGATTGTGCCGACTGTCGCCGGGTTGTTGTTATTTGGACGTGATGAGCCGGTGACTGAGTTGTTGCCGCGAGCCTCTGTGACGGCGACGCGGTTCTCGGGCGATTCGTTGCAGTCGCCAGTTGTTGAACGAGTCAAATTCTCTGGAAACCTGTTTTCGATTTACGAAGGACTCACGCGATTCGTGCGGCGCTATTGCGATCTCTCGGAAGTGCGTCCGAAGAGTTCTGCCTTAACTGACGAGTCGCCGGTGCCGGCGCGTTCGAGCTATCACGGCGGTGTTGTTACTGAGGCGATCACAAACATGCTCGCGCATCGCGATCTCGCTTTGAGAGATCTTCCGAGCCGTTTGCATGTGTTCGATCACTCGATGGAGTTTGTGAACTCGCGACGCAGTGTCGGGTTTTCACCGGTTGCGCAGAAGGCGATACGTTATGGAATGCCGGAGCGTTTGAATCCGCGTCTCGCGGCAGTGCTGACGAGTCCTGCTTATGGATTGAAGTTAACGCTGCAGGGATTGCCGGCGTTGCTGCGTGAGTCGAAACGGTTCTCGGGCCGGAAAGCGGAGATCGTTTCGTTTAATGATGAGTTTCGGTTGAAGCTCTACGGAAGTTTTTAGCCGCGGATTTATCCGGATAAATCCGCGGCTAAATTTATTGCTTGGCGTTGGCGTCAGGCTTGGGCGAGTTGTAGTACTGCCGGGCCTGCACAACGAATTCCTTATCGTCGTACGTGCCGTCCCCATCAACGTCCACACTCACTTTTAGCTTGTGCTGTTTCCCGTCGCGCACGTCACCAGGATTGAACGCGAGACTGTACTGACTACGCAGGAGCGAGTTGATGGTACCGAGCACCTTCGGCAACTCTCCTTCGAACGTCACCGGAAAATACGCGCCGCCAGTTTCTTTCGCGAAGGTCTGCAACGTGTTATCAGCTTGCAGAAAACTCATTCGCCCCGGCATTCCGGTCAAACTGTCCGTCGCCGGCAGTGAATCGCCGTAGATCTTCTTGAACAAATTCGCGGTGCCGATTATGTAAACCGGGACGCCCGAATTTTGAAGCACCTTGCGCGCGTCGCCGTAGTTGATCTTGCTGAACGTGTCGATGCCGGATGCAACCAGCAATACCGCACGACGCCGTCCCTGGACCGACGCGAGTCCGGCATAGTCTGACTTGTCAGACTTCGAATCTTCGAGCACGACCGAATCCCCACGTCCGCCAACAAGCACGAACTTCAACGCGTCAAACAAATTCGTCTCGCGAAACGCCGGATTGTTTCTCAACAACAACGTAACCACCTGTTGCAGTCGACCCGGATCATTCGTGAAGTCCGTCAACGGAGTCGGACGAATATCGAACGCGACCACCGAGACGTAATCGTCAGGTGGCTTGATGAACTGCGAAAGGAACATCGCGGTCGGACGAATCACTTCGTACGTGCCGGGCTCGTAGCCTCTGTTCCCGTAGAGGCCAAACATCTCGGACCATTTGCTGTACTCAACCACCATCGCCACCGTGATCGGCGCTTCCGGTGTTGAGAAGTTTGTGATCGTTTGCTGTGTGCCGTCGGCAAAGATGGCGAAGTTGCCCTTCTTCAGATCCGTTACGATCTGGCCGCTCTTCTTGTGATAGACAACAGCGTCGATGTTGACGATCTGCGTCGTGGTGACGACTTTCTCGAGGTCCTGTTGCTTGCTGGGTGGCTCGAGGTCTTTCGGAAGAGGCTCCTGACCTTGTTCGCCCGGTTTGGCAGTTTCACTGGGACGTTTGTTTTTCTTCTCGTTAGAGGTGGGTGGCTGACGTCTGGACTGCGACCACCCGGGACTGATATTGGCGCCGAGCAGCAATAACGAGAGCGCAATACCAAAAAACTGATAAGAACGTTTAAATCTCATAATGTTCACTCCCGAAGAACATAAGCGAGGCAGGTTGACGCCTGCCGGGCAGGCTTACAGTTAGCTATCCGTCTCCGAGGCTAGGTCCGTGTGATGCGAGCGCGTCAACGCGCGTTTGCCGCAATTATGTTAGCGGCCGCTGGCTTCGGCTTCGATTACGATATCGTAGCTGCCGGTATTATCCGTCAAATCGCCTTCATTGACACCCAGAAACAGCACTCCATCTCGTTGCGCCACGAATTCTCGTCGCGGACCGATGACGATGAAGTCGTCGTTATCGTCGCCGATTACGGCGATGAGCGCGCCCGTGGCCTCGTTGCGCATCAGTTTGTCGTTATCCTGAATGGTGTTCAAGCCACCCGGAGTTGAGAAACGTCCGCGGCCGAGTGAAACACGACCCGAAGCACTGATCCGCAGTCGCTGTCCTTTGCGCACAACGAGACCGCTGTTCGTCCAACCATTGTTGGAGTTATCGGCCCTCACGCCGACTTTGATCGTAAAGAAAGTCGGAGTTGCGGAAGACGAAACGGGTGATGACTCGATCGTGCGATTGTTGTCAGGCTGGCTGACTGGATTCGACGGTCGTGACATCGGGGGCGGATTGTTGCGCGCGGTGCTGTCGTCGATGGTGCTCGAGCTGCTGGTGTTGCCGCTGTTTGAGTCGAACTCGATCGATTCGACATCTTCTACGTAAACGGTGGTTTGCCCGCGTCTGCCTTTTGCGTTTCCACCGATCAAGATAGTGAATTGCTGGTCCTTAAAACCGATCACCTGCCCGCGAATAACACTGCCGTCTTTGAGACGAATGGTGTCAGCGAGTAGAGGTGTTGAGATCGACACCAGCAGCAAAGTGGAGAGCAGAAGTCGAAATGTTTTCTTCATGATACTTCTCCCATATTGGGGGCATTCCGTTGACGAGGTTTAGCAAGACTCGAATGCTTTTGCAAGCGGGAGAGCGCGTGGATTGGCCGTGTCTCGGATGCACGTCCGGCACGAAAAGGTTCGCGGAAAAAACTAGCCACAAAAGGCACAAAAAGCACAAAATGATTCCCGATTAAGTAGTAGTGCGTGGTCCCTGAAATCATTTTGTGCTTTTTGTGCCTTTTTGTGGCTAGTTTTTTTCGCGGCGAGATCCACACCAACGACCGATCCAGTTGGACCAACACTCTCCGCCGCAGGAATCATGATCCGTTTTATCCGTGACGTTCTTCAATTTTCCGTGACTATTTCTGAAGACTCTCTTAACAACAACATTCATTCTTTCGTACACGTTAACGCGTTCGTGTTCACGTTCATCATCGACCCTTTAGCAGTGTAGCTTGCTAAAAAATTCAGCGACTCGTAAACGAATCCGAATTTCACAACCTCTCACTTACACTCACTCAAAATTTCCAGAACGCCTGTCGCATTTTCGTATTGGGCACGAACTTTGCACTCTTCGTTTGCGCGTGATCAGACTTTACTGAATACGCGTAAGAAGAAGCCAGCGGGATAATCCAAAAAAATAGATCATAGTAGGGCGCTCGTCCTCACTCAAAGGATACGACTGTCTTTCTAACCCCGGCTTCCAAACGCACCTCGCTCATGACCGAGAAAGAAAGGTTCAGCGTAGTGCTCGTGAATGAAAACAGATTAGGAGATTCAGAAATTATGACGAAACTAAAATCGTCACTGATCGTGAGTCTACTCTTACTTCTCTTGCCAGTCGTATGTTTTGCACAGACGACGTCATCGACCTCAGCCGTCACTGGAACCGTAACCGATCCCACGGGTGCAGTGGTGGCAGGCGCGACTGTGACTTTAGTTGATTCCAAGACTTCGCAAGAAAGAACGACGACCACGAACGATCGGGGCGTTTATGTGTTTGCACAAGTTCCACCAGGGCAGGGTTACTCGCTTAAATTCACTGCCACTGGATTCGAGACTCTGGAACTGTCGGGTATCGCGCTGGGTGTAGGAAATACCGAAACTCACAACGCGCAACTGACGGTCGGCCAGGTGTCCACAAGTGTTGTTGTGACGGCCGAAGCCGGCGCGACACTTAATACAACCGATGCCAGTATCGGAAACGTTATTGAAGAGCGACGAATGAAGGAGCTTCCCATCGCGATTCGTAGCTCGCCAGCTTCGCTGATCGGCTTGCAGCCCGGTGTTGTCGGTAACAACGTCGGCACTGGGGCCACCAACCGCGTCGGCTCTGTGACCGGTTCGCGTGCGGACCAGGGCAACATCACCGTTGACGGAATCGATGCGAACGATCAGGCCACGGGCCAGGCGTTTGCCACAACCGGCAACGCGCCCATCGATGCGATTCAGGAATTCCGCACGGTTACCGCGAATCCTGCGGCCTCAGAAGGTCGCAGCAGCGGTGGTCAGATCGAGCTCATCACCAAGAGCGGTACGAATGATTGGCACGGTTCGCTTCGCGAGTACAATCGCACTGCGGCGACTACGGCCAACAGCTTTTTCAACAATCGCAGCGGCATCGAGAGACCGCAGCTCACCCGCAATCAGTTTGGCGGCAGCATCGGCGGACCACTTTACTTGCCTAATTTCGGAGAAGGCGGCCGCTCTATCTGGAGTGGTGAGGACAAGGCATTTTTCTTCTTCGATTACGAAGCGCGACGCGATGCGCAGGGCATCTCCTACGCTCGCACGGTCCCGCTTCCGCACTTTCGAAATGGCGGCCTCGCGTACGTGAATGCTGGTTGTCCGGCCAATTCACGACTGAACGTCAATCCGCAGTGCATCACGATCTTGACCCCGGCACAAGTTGCGGGCTTTGATCCACTGCACACTGGAGTAAATCAAAACCTGTTGAACTTCGTGAACCAGCGGTATCCGCTGCCGAACGATCTCACGGGCGGCAATGGTGTCAACACCGGAGTTTTCCGCTTCAACGCACCTTCGCACCGTGCCGACAACACGTACACAGGTCGTGTTGACGTGAATATCACCAATAGCCAACGACTGTTTGTTCGTATGAACAAGATCAGCGCTGGCCAGACAGACACCGTTAACTCAGTTGCCGCGCAGTTCCCGGGCGATCCGGAAACGGCTCAGATTACGACCGGCGACTGGGCTTTCGCTGTCGGTCACAACTGGACCGCGAACAGTAACTTCGTGAACTCCGCAACAGTCGGTCTCACGAAATCCATTCTCGGATTCCCAAATCTATTCCACCCGTCTTCGCCTCAGTCGTACACGTTCACACCACTGACGGCGCCGTTTGCCGGCTTCGCCACCCAGGCTCGTGAAGTTCCAGTCTGGACCTTGCGCGATGACGTGAACTGGACGAGAGGCGCGCATGGAATATCGTTCGGCGCTTCGGCGAAATTCATCAATCAGAGGACAAACCTGACGAGCGATTTCAATTTCCCAACGGTGGGACTCGGCGGTAATTTCGCGTCCAGTCTTGGAACGTCAGCCGCTGCTAATGCGCTTCGTCCAGGAAACCTCAATACGGGCGCCGCAACGCGAAATGCATACGACTCCGCGTTAACGTTCCTGCTGGGCACTATTACCACGGTAGGCACGAGATTCAACTACGACTCTTCCCAGAACGTTCTTCCGTTAACCACCGGAAGAAATCGTGACTGGCGTTACGACGAGTATGAACTCTACGCCGGTGATAACTGGAAGGTGCGTCACGATCTCACGCTTACGTACGGAGTACGCTGGCACATCTATCCGGCGCCGTATGAAACAAACGGAACCCAGTCAATCCAAAATCTCGACTTCGATACGCTGTTCAATCTTCGCCAGCAAAACGCCGCGGCGGGAATTGCAAGCGCATCGTCTGAACCGTTCCTCGTTTACAACCTGGGCGGTAAAGCAAACAATGCCAGACCGTTCTACGACACTGAATACAACAACTTCGGACCACGCCTCGCTTTCGCATGGAATCCGTCGTTCAAAGATGGTGTGTTCGGCAAATTGTTCGGCGATCGGAAGACTGTAATTCGCGGCGGCGGGACCGTTACTTATGATCGTCCCGGCGGCGCCATTACGTTCCTTCAGGATCAAAGCACTTACATCTTCGACACATTTGTAACTAACAACTTCGCGGCCGCGAACGGTGCTCTGGCGCTACAGAACTTCCCGCGCTTCTCGAGCATCAACAGCGTGCCGGTTACCAACACGGCCCCGCCGGTAACCATACCGTTCACTCCGCGAGTAAACGCGGCTGGTGTCGGAATCGGAAGCGCCAATCAAAACACAAACTACGCGGTTGATCCTAACTTCAGGATCCCGTACTCGATGCAGTACACCTTCGGCTTCCAACGTGAATTGCCTGGCAATTACATTTTTGAAGCCTCGTATGTGGGACGTCAGGCGCGCGGACTCTTCACTCTCGCGGATGCAGCTCAGATCCTGGATTTCAAAGATGCTGCCTCCGGCCAGATGATGCTTGCCGCCTTGAATAACCTGCAGGATCAGCTCAATGCGGGAACGGCGATTACGCCGCAACCCTGGTTTGAAAATCAAATCGGTGCGGTTCTCGGTGGAGCGGCGAATTGCACTCCTGCATTTCTCGGCGCTGGCAACACAAGCTGTACCGCATTTGCAGTGAACAATTTCGGGTTCGAGATCTCCATCGGCGATACCGCCGACACGATTCAGGGACTCCGAGCAGCGGGAGCTCTGCGACCGAATGTTGGCATGAGCTCGCAATTCGCTGTGAACGCGTTCGTCACCAACAAAGGCTCGTCAAGTTACGACGGCATGTTGTTGAGTCTGCGGAAACGCTTCTCCAGGGGTTTCCAGTTTGACGCTAACTACACGTGGTCGCACTCTTTCGATAACCAGTCAACCGTTGCAAACACTACGACGTCGGGTGGTCTTATCTGCGATGCGACCGACCTTCGCGTCTGTCGCGGTCCGTCAGATTTCGATATTCGTCATCTGTTCAACGTAAACGGAATCTGGGAATTGCCCTTCGGTCGCGGACGCATGTTCGGCGGTGATGCGCCCGGCTGGGTGAATACAATCATCGGTGGTTGGGAAATCACCGGTATTTTCAACGCCCGTAGCGGATTGCCATTCAGTTTGGCGACGTCTTCGTGGCCAAGAACTTTCATTTTCGACGGCGCCAACGGTGTTCCCGCGGCGATAACCGGAGATGTGAGTGCTCTGCAGGCCTCGATCCACGACACCCCGAATGGAATTCAGTTCTTCGCTGATCCACTTGCGGTTCATGATCCGAATACGGGAACAGGTGTGGCGCAGTATTTCCGCCACGGTCAGGCTGGTAGTCGAAACCTCCTTCGCTCACAGCCGTTCTGGACTGTTGATACGGCGCTGCTGAAGAACTTCAGGTTGCCATGGTCTGAAACACAACGTATTCAGATCCGCTGGGAATCGTACAATCTGTTCAACCACAACGTGTTTGCGCCACCGGCGGTCATTGACATCGGTTCACAGAACCTCGGTCAGATCACCGGCGTGCAGAGCACCGCGCGTGTAATGCAGTTTGGATTTCGGTGGGAGTTCTAATTCAACTTGACTCTCACTGAGTTTGATGGGGCTCCCGAACCTGGGAGCCCCTCTTTGTTTTTATGGACTGCAACTGCATCCTGAGTGAAAATAAGGGACGCATGAAACTCCAAAGACAAATTGCGCTTTTGTTATTCGTGCTGCTGGCAGTGTTCGTGATGTTGCCGCCGGCGATGAGTCAGGCCGGCTACGTCCTGTTTGGCGATGTCAAGATCGATGACAGTAAGGCAGCAACGCCGGGACCATCGAGCGTAACGGTCGTCTTGTATGACCAATCAACCAAGATCGTTGGCCGTCAAACCGTCAGCAACCGCGGCCGTTACCGGTTCTCGAATTTGCGTGGCGGAGAGTACGACCTCGCCATTGAAACCAACGAAAGCGAAATTGCCCGCCTGCGTTTGCAACTCACCGGAACTACGGCCTCGGATGTTCGTCAGGATTTTGAGTTCGAATGGAAAGACAGACCCGGCTCCAGATCAAACACTGCCGGCGTGGTTTCAGCCGCAGACTTATATGATCGTTCAGCGGCGAACAAGTCGTTGTTCGAAAAAGCGCATGGAGCGGTTGAGAAGAAAGACTATGCAAACGGAGTCAAGCTGCTCAACCAGATTGTCGAAAATGACGCGAACGATTTTCAGGCGTGGACTCTTCTAGGGACTCTCTACCTCGCCCAGGAAAAACGTGAGGACGCTGAGAAAGCTTATACGAAGGCTATCGAGGCCAAGCCCACGTACGCTCTACCGTTAATCAATCTCGGCAAGTTGCTGCTGATGCAAAAGAGATTTGATGAAGCGGTCGAAAAATTAACACGTGCCGTCGAACTGCAACCGCAGTCGCCCGACGCAAATTTATTTCTCGGCGAAGCTTACCTTCGTTTGAAAAAAGGATCGAAAGCGATTCCGTATTTGAATGAGGCAGGAAAGCTCGGGAACATCCAGGCCCATCTCGATCTGGGCTGGCTCTATAACGCGGCCGGATTGAAAGACAAAGCCGTAGTCGAATACCAGGAACTTCTCAGGAAAAAACCTGATTACCCCGATCGAAAAAAGCTGGAGCAGTACATCAGCGAAAACAAGAAACAATAGGAGTTTGAATAAATAAATACGATGCGCCCCATTAACAGGAGAAGTGTGCTCTCATTTTGTCTATTTCTCGTTTGCGGAATGTCGATAGTGTTTCCGGTTCACGCAGACAAACTCTCAACCCAGGAGCTCGTTACTAAACATTTGGCTTCGATCGGTTCGGCTGAAGACATCGCCGCGAGCCACACGCGAGTAGCAACCGGATCGACGCAGGCGCGGTTGCGTCTGACAAATACTCCGATTGAACTTTCTGGACCAGCCCAGATCGCCTCGGACGGAGATAAGTTTTTACTCGCAATGGTTTTTCAGTCCAACAACTACCCGCATGAAAAGGTATCTTTCGACGGCGAGAACGTTGTCATCGGAGTCTTACCGCAGGGCGGACGCACGCTGCTCGGAAATTTTCTGATGTCACAGTCGGCATTGTTGAAGCACGGATTGTTCGGTGGAGTTTTGTCGTCGGCGTGGCCTTTATACAATCTCGATCGCAGAGACGCGAAGCTCAGCTATTCGGGTATGGATAAGATCAACGGCAAGCCGGTTCACAAGTTGAAATACGTTCCGCGCAACGCAGGCGAGCTGAATGTTAGTTTGTATTTCGACGCGAATACGTTTCAGCACGTGAGGAGCCAGTATGAGTATATTGTCTCTGCTCGTCAGGGGGCGATTGCTGAGACTTCAGTGAGCCAGCGTGATAACCGTTTCAAACTGGTCGAAGACTTTTCCGACTTTCAGCCGACCGGAAAGCTGATGCTCCCTCACACCTACACGATCGCTCTAACCATCGACCTTTCCAACCGAACGCAAACACTGGAATGGACCATCAACCTCCAGCAGTTCTCGTTCAACGAAACCATCGACCCAGACGTATTCAAAGGCAACTAAATCAAGATCACAAGAAGCACAAAGTAATCTTTTGTGCTTCTTGTGCTTTTTGTGGCTTAGTTCTGCCTCAGTGGCGGCATTGGGATCGGAACGCCGTATGTAGTAGCGCCGATGCCGACGCCACCTTCACACGAATTCGGTGGCACCGTACAAACGCGCCGCGTCGCCGGACATTCGGCGGCCCAGAACATGTAACCAAGCATTCCGCTCGTGGTCCCGGCGCCGTTTGGTGCGACTGACTGTACGTATGCACCGGTTGAGTTGATTAGCGAGCTGGTGAAGTTGACGCACTCAGGCGCAGGCTTCGATCCGGTGACGATATACAGTGCTCCGGTGAACTTGGCTGGCGCGAGCGGCACGATCGGAGGCGCAAACTGCGGCTTGCCATCGACGTGCTCCTGCCAGTCGGCTGTCGCCGTCGCGGCAGAATTCGGCTGACGCGCGGGAACCATCGCATTCGCGTAATCGAGCACGGGCGTCGTCGTGTTCAGCCAGTCAAGAGTCGCTTTGCGCGTCAACGCGATCAACCAGCGATCGCCTGCGGCGAGATCGATCGTCAAGCGCGCCGCGTGATTATTCCCCGACGCGTCGTACGGATGGACGGATCGATAAGCATTGATGAACGCCTGCAAGCCGGGGAGATTCGGATCCGTGTTTTCTTCGTAATCGATCTCGAAACCGACACCTAAACGTTGCGCCGCTTCGGCTGCATTCAATCCGAGCTGCACGGGATTAGTCGCGAGCGCCTGGTTCCACGCGTCGGTGTAAGTGATACCTCCCATCGACAACTGCACGCGAACGCCGCGCGTCTTGAAGTAATCAACGACAGCCTGATTCATTCCGATCGGAATCCCCTGCGACGTGCTCGCATCGTTGGTCTTATTAAGCAGTCGCAGCGGGTGCACGAAGCTCAACACGACGAGGTTCACGGACGGCGAGCCGTCGCCGCGATCGATCAGCCAGCGATTGCGGGTATTGAAGTCAGTCATGTTGCGCACAGTGGACCACGTGCAAAAGTCATTACCACAATGCCATGCACCGTAAACCGAGATGGGAACAAACGCAGCGACTGGTTTTGGTTTTGCGGGTACACCGATTAAGAGTGAAGCGAAAACGATAAGACTCAGCACAAACATTCTTAGCATTCCATTGTTCCTCCGTTCGTGGATTGAGCAGTGAGGTAGACTGCTACTGTCGTTTAGAGCTAAAGGCTTCTGGGTCTGGGAGCGGAGTGGTACTGGTGCTGAATCTTAGGGGATCTTGGCGGAATGATCAAAGATTTGGCTGGGAGGCAGGGACTCGAACCCCGATAGCCAGATCCAGAGTCTGGAGTCCTACCATTGGACGACCTCCCAGCAAGAGGAATTTGAATTTACGTATCGAGCCCCCGCTTGTCAACCGAGGCCCGTACACAAAAGGCACAAAGAAGAACACAAAAAGCACAAAGCACATTAGCCGATGATGAGTCGCTCGATGTATTGAGCGAGATTACTTCACTAATGTGCTTTGTGCTTTTTGTGTTCTTCTTTGTGCCTTTTGCGTACTATGCGCGGTCTTCGACGCCGTCGAGCTTGAAGCGCCCGGCGGCAAGAAGCGTGAGGGCGTCGGCGGGGCGATATTCCCAGTGCCAGGATTCGTTCGAAACAGTGCGGACGAAACCGTGCTTTGGTCCATTCTGTTTTAACCACTCGTAGATCTTGTCCGATCCGTCAAACACGTTGTGACGAGTGTTCAGATCAAACGCCTGACCGTGCTGGTGATTTGAATGGCCCGGCTTCGCGGCGAGATTGCCGCGACCCGATTCAAACAAACGCCGCAACTCCGCCTGACGCTGAAACGTTCGAAACGCACTGTTGATCGAAAGCTGAATATTCTCCTCCTCAGCCGCCTCCTTGAGCTTTAGATACGGATCGAGACTGTCGAGCGTGATCTGTTCCATCTCGCCACCAAAGCCGACGATATTCACAAGCAGCTTTGGTCCAAGAAACTCACCCCGACGCCAGCAGGCGTTCGGCCCTTTGTTGTCGGTCCACTCGTCAGAAAAATACAGATCGGAGCAGCCGTCTTTCAGATTCGAGAGCTTGGTCCAACCGATCTCTGCACCAGTCTCCATCCGGCCCTCGAGGATCTCAATCTTGCTGACTCTGACAAACTTCCCGTCAACGGACGTTTCCATGACAGTAACAAACGACCGCACCGGGATCGTCGTACCGCGAGAAGTGAACTCGGGCGCGCCATCGCGTATCAATGCATTCGCGTCGATACAAGTCATGTTGCTGCCCGACGGCTCGAAGTCCCACTTAGACGGCGCGAGACCGGCAGTTTCGTTCTTGAACCCACCCTCGAGATTCATGGCCGCGGTCCAACCATAAACTCGATCGCTACTGGTCGCCGCGGCTAGCACAAATGTGTGCCTGCCGGAATCAGTCTTGACGCCCGTCACCTTGATCTCTGTGCGTTGCGGAATGGTCTTCACGTCGCCGATGCGTTTTCCCGGCAGGATATCGTCGCCTGCCTCGTAACGCCGCTCCTTCAACTCCTCGTCACGAATGATCGATTTGCTCGATTCGACGACGAATGTCTTGTTCACGTAGCTCTTGTAGTTCATAGCAACACCGTAAATCCTTTCGGCGTTTGCCCCGTATGGTATTCCACACGCCGCAAGCCGCTCAAAAATTAATGCTTGAACCTGATGCCTTCAAGATGCACAATGTGCGGGCTGTAACTTGTCAGCGGCACACTCCTTAATAACAACTAAAAGACAATCGCCTTTTCTTGAGCTCCCGGAGAAACACAGATATCAATGGCTGAACACGAAGACCAGATTGCACA